>Ga0187846_10001027_pt1 | contig 15975 bp, 13 predicted proteins | sample TC_taG_FD_161473 | JGI IMG/M metagenome (GOLD analysis project Ga0187846, IMG submission 161473) | Biofilm microbial communities from the roof of an iron ore cave, State of Minas Gerais, Brazil - TC_06 Biofilm (v2) | ecosystem: Environmental > Terrestrial > Deep subsurface > Cave > Wall biofilm...
CGATCAACCTCATCATCACTTTGGGAATCTATGTCGGCGTGGTTCTGGCCGCTCCGGTCGTGGTCTATCAAGTTTGGCTGTTTATCGCTCCAGGGCTTTACAAACACGAACGCAAGGCCGTCGTAGGATTCGTTTTCTCTTCCGTGTTTTTATTTCTGGCAGGGATTACGTTCGGCTACTTCGTAATGCTGCCGTATGTGCTGGCCTTCTTGACCGGTTTCCAGGGCCCATTCCGGCCGCTGATCAGCATTAACGAGTACTTCGACTTCATCCTGATTGTCTTGCTGGGGTTGGGGATCATTTTCGAGCTGCCTGTGCTAATTTTCTTCCTCGCGCTGTTCAACATTGTGACGCCGAAATTTCTGTGGAAAAATTTGCGGTACGCCATTCTCATTATCGCGGTCGTCGCCGCAATTGTGACGCCCACGCCGGATGCCACGACGATGTTGGTTTTCATGGCGCCGATGGTAGGCCTGTACTTCCTCGGGATTGGTGTGGCAGCGCTGGTGGTGCGGCACAAGGAAAAGCAGAAGGCGGCCGAGATGGCTGGACAGGGAGCCCACTAAGTGAGTCCTCGAACCTGGACACAGGATCTTGCCGTGGCCGTAGCTCTGGCAGCTACCGCCTGCTTAACCTCTTGCGGCCGCCAGCCTTCCTCGGCCAGCGACGGCGGCGCAGGGGAGGCCTCTCCTCAAGCAGCGACCGTGCCTGCGGCGCCCGACCCGGCCACCACCGGCGGGTTCGACGGCGCTCGCGCCTATAAGCATGTGGCGCAGCTCGTGGCCATCGGCCCGCATTCGGCGGGCAGTGAGGGAATCCGCCGAGCGCAGGCCTACATCATCGAGCAGCTCAAGGGTTTTGGGTGCCCCGTCGAGGAGCAGGATTTCCATGCTTCGACGCCCATTGGCAACGTCGCGATGAAGAACATCCTCGTCAAAATTCCTTCCGCGAACCCCAACATCGTCATCTACGCCACGCATTACGACACCAAGCGGTTGGACAATTTTGTCGGCGCGGACGACGGCGGCTCGAGTACCGGGGTCGTCTTGGAGCTGGCGCGCTCACTCTGCGCGCGCAAGAATGCGGTGACGATTTGGCTCGCTTTTCTCGACGGCGAAGAGGCGTTCAATTTCCAATGGGTCGATCCCGACAACACCTATGGCAGCCGGGAATTAGCCGCCAGCCTCGCGCTTGCCGGCACGTTGCCGCGCGTGAAAGCCATGATTTTGGCCGACATGGTGGGCCCGGCGAATTTGAAGATCAAGAGAGAATCCAACTCAACCCCGTGGCTGACGGATCTAGTTTGGTCCACGGCGCAGCGGCTGGGATACGGAAATGTATTCGTCAACGAGCGCATCGCCGTCGAAGACGACCATCTGGCGTTTCTGGCGCGCGGCGTGGCCGCCTGCGACGTGATTGCCTTCGATGATCCCGTCACGCAAGCCCTGTGGCACACGACGCGCGATACGTTGGACAAAGTGGACCCGCGTAGCCTGGCCATCATCGGGCATGTCCTGCTCGAATCGGTTCCCGCACTCGAGAAGAAGTACCGCTGAGCGGCATCGCCGCGCGCTGTCTATGCTACAGTTCCTCGTTCGCTCGCGCGCTTAGGCGCTTCCTATGAAGAAAATCCGCGTTCGCGCCGCAAATGGTTCCTACGAAATTGTGTGCGGCCGTGGTGTATTGGGTCAGGCCGCGAAGCCTGTGATGCGGCGGAATCGCGCCGGCAGTGTGCTGTTGGTGTCCTCTCCCCGCGTCTGGCGCCATTGGGGCAGCCGCATCGAGAGGGTTTTCAAAGCCGTTTCCCGGGCTCCGATCCTTTTCGACGACCGCGAACGGGCCAAGAATCTTTCTACGGCCGAGCAAGTCTGCCGCCGGCTCGCCCGCGCCGGCGCCAGCCGCCGCGCGACCCTTGTGGCTGTGGGTGGAGGAGTGGTCGGGGATGTCGCGGGCTTTGTCGCGGCTAGCTACGCCCGTGGCGTCGCGCTGGTACATATCCCGACCACGCTGGTCGCGCAAGTGGACAGCGCGATTGGCGGGAAAACCGGCGTGAACCTGCCGGAAGGGAAGAACCTCATCGGGGCGTTCTATCCTCCGAAGCTTGTCATTTCCGATTCCGATTTGCTGCAGACGCTTCCGCCGCGCGAGTTTCGTTCCGGTCTCTATGAGGTGATTAAGTATGGCGTGATTGGCGACTCCGGGTTGTTCCGCTACTTGGCGCGGGGGATGGACAAGATTTTGCGGCGCGAAGCGGCGGCGCTGGACTTTATCATCGAGCGCTCGGCCAGACAGAAAGCGCGGGTGGTTTCCCGGGACGAGCACGAGTCGGGCCTGCGCGAAATCTTGAACTTCGGCCACACGTTTGCCCATGCGCTTGAAACAGTGACACGCTATCGCCGGTACCTCCACGGGGAAGCGGTGGGGCTGGGGATGATCGCTGCCTCGCGCTTGGCGGTGGCCCTGGGAATGTTTTCGGAGCGCGACGCGGCGCGTGTGGTCGAGCTGGTCGCCAGCGTCGGCCCGTTGCCCCCTTGGCCGCGGGTTTCGCCGGCCCGAATGCTGGCCGCGATGCGATTCGACAAGAAAACGCGGGGCGGGCGTGTGCGCTTCGTACTCCCCGAGCGGATTGGCCGCGTGCGCTGCGGGGTCGAGGCGGACCCGCAAGCAGTGGCGCAAGTCCTGCGAAAATGCGCTGCTTCGGTACTTGCGCGATGACAGCCGCGCCGCAGCGCGGGCTTCCGGGCACGCGGCCTGAGGGGGTCCGGGATGAACCGGAGGCCGCGGCTCACGTCCGCGAGATGTTCCGCCGGATCGCCCCACGCTACGACCTGCTGAATCATTTGTTGTCGCTCGAGTTCGATAAGCGCTGGCGGCGCCGCGTGGCCAAGAAGTTCAGCGCCATCCTTCACAATCAGCGGGCGCGAGTCCTCGATCTGTGCTGTGGGACAGGAGACCTAGCCTTCGCATTCCGCAAAGAAGCGCCAACCGGCGGGCGAATTACAGGGTGTGATTTTGTGCCGGAAATGCTCTCGCGCGCCCGCCAGAAGGCCGCCGCGCTGCATGCGCCTGTAGAATTCGTCGAAGCCGACGCGCTGCAGCTGCCCTTCCCAGACGGAACTTTCGACCTTGTTGCTTGCGCCTTTGGATTTCGCAATCTCTCGAATTACGAACGAGGGGTGCGGGAAATTCTGAAGGTGCTGAGGCCTGGCGGCACAGCCGCCGTTCTTGAATTCGCGGAGCCGCCGGGCAGGTTTTTCGGCGCGGCGTACCGCTTTTATTTTCGGCGCATCTTGCCGCGGCTGGGTGGAATTATTTCCGGTGATGCGGCTGCCTATGAGTATCTTCCCAGTTCTGTCAGCAAGTTTCCGTCGCCGGAGGAGTTGCAGCAGCAGTTTGAATCGGCGGGTTTTACCGGCGTGCAATTCGACCGCTGGACCGGCGGCATTGTCACGCTCCACTCCGGATCCAAGCCCTGAGGAGAGGGCCGCCTTTCGCTGAGGCTTCCAATGAACCACGCAGAGCATGGCGCCGTGCCGGTTCCGACGGCTGCGCAAATTGCACAGGAAACCCCAAACCGCGCGGAGCGGCGTGCTCGCGCCATCGCCACCGGAGTGTTCATTCTGGCAGCAGTCTATACGTTGCATGCGGCGCGCGGGATGACGGGCGGCATGCGGATGCCGGGCGGTTGGACGATGCCCATGATGTGGATGCTCATGCCGGGGCAGACCTTCCTCCGCGCGGCGGGCGATTTTCTGGTGATGTGGCAAGCCATGATGATCGCTATGATGCTCCCGTCGTCCTGGCCAATGCTCGAACTCTACACCCGGGTGGCGAGGCACATGGGCCAGAAACGGTTAATGCTCAAGACGATCATTTCCGGCGCCGGCTACTTCACGGTGTGGGGTCTCTTTGGCCTGCTCGCATTCGTGGCAGGATTTGAGATTTCGCGAGGAGTGATGTCTTCCGTGCAGTGGAGCCGATGGATTCCCAAAGCGGCGGGGGTTTCCCTGGTGCTGGCCGGCGTTTGGCAACTCACCCCGCTCAAGCAAGCCTGCTTGAGCCATTGCCGCGACCCTTTGCTTCTTCTTTCCCATGCCTACAAACCGGGCGAGTGGGGAGCGTTCCGCGTGGGCGCCCAGCACGGGGCGTATTGCGCGGTTTGTTGTTGGGCGCTGATGCTCATGCAAATGATCCTCGGCGTCATGAACCTCGCCGTGATGACCGCAGTCGCCGCCATCATTGCCCTGGAGAAAATGTGGAAGCGGGGGCCGCTGTTGGCGCGCCTTGTGGGGGTCACTTCGGTTGCCGGTGGATTGTTGCTGTGCTGGTACGCCTAGCGTCGCCAAACGCTTCATTGGGTATGTGGCAACGCCAGTTTGCGTAGCGCCGGCGTCTCGCCGGCGATTTTCTCCCGCGCGTTCGTGCACGGCTGCCGGCAAGATGCCGGCGCTACATGAACCAGCTCGGATCAGGGCCGTCACACGGGCTCTAAAGCCTGCGCTACTCTAGTTTTCGAGGCCGAGAAGGCGAATCTTATTCAGAAGGGTTTTGTACGACACGCCCAGTTGCTCGGCGGCGCGCGTCTTATTCCATTTCGCCGATTTGAGTGCGCCCTCGATCTTAAAACGCTCCACGTGCTCGAGCGCGCGCGCGGAGACTTCCTGCAAGCTTCCACCCCACTCGAAGCTGGAGCCGACCATTCCGTCGGGCATTTGGCCCTCCGGAGGGCGGGGAGCTGGAAGTTGGAGTTGCGCGACGTCAATGCATTCGCCATCGGAAAGGATGGCGGCGCGCTCGACGGTGTTTTGCAATTCGCGCACGTTTCCCGGCCAGGCATAGGACATCAAGGACGACTTCGCGGCGCTCGAGAACTTTAAGTGCGGCTTGCGGAATTCGCGGCGGAAACCTTCCAGAAAATGTTCCGCCAGCAGCAGAACGTCCTCGCCCCTTTCGCTGAGCGGGGGAATCGTGATGGGGACGGCGGCGATGCGGAAAAAAAGGTCTTCGCGGAATGTTTTCTCCGCTACGGCGACGCGCAGGTCCTTGTTGGTCGCCGCCAGAATGCGCACGTCAATTTCCACCGCTTGCGTGCCGCCGACGCGGTCGAAGCTCCGCTCCTCGAGCACACGGAGCAGCTTGGCTTGCGTGGCCATAGGCAATTCGCCGATTTCATCCAGGAAGATCGTGCCGTAGTTAGCCAGCTCGAGCTTTCCCACTTTACGCGAGCCGGCGCCGGTATAAGCGCCGCGCTCATGCCCGAAGAGTTCGTTCTCGACGAGGCCCTCGGGAATGGCCGCGCAATTCAGCGCCACGAAGGGATGCTGCCGGCGGGGCGAGAGATGATGGATGGCGCGGGCAAACAGCTCCTTGCCGGTTCCACTCTGTCCCAGCAGCAGCACCGTGGAATCGGTGGCGGCGACGCGCTGGGCTTGTTGCGTGACCTCCTGCATGGTCCGATGCTCGGCCACGATGCGAGGGAAGCCGTACCGGGCGGTGTACTCCTCACGCAGAAGCAAGTTTTCGCGGAGGAGTTCCTGCTGCTGCGCCGAGCGTTCGACCAAAAGTTTTAGGTGGTCCAAGTCCACCGGCTTTTGGATGAAATCGAAGGCGCCTTCTTTCATTGCTGTGACGGCTTCTTCCACCGACCCATAGGCGGTAATCAAAATGACGGGAATGGTCGGGTCGGCTTGTTTGGTCTCGCGCAGCACGTCGAGGCCCGAGCAGCCGGGGAGTTTCAGGTCGGTCAGAACCAGCAGGTAGCGCCGCGCGCGAACCTTGGCGACGGCGGCCGAGCCGTCCGGGGCTTCATCTACCTTGTGGCCGGCGCGCTCGAGCGCCTTGCGCAGCATCGCCCGAAGTTCCGGCTTGTCCTCGACCAGAAGAAGGGGTTCCATCGAATTGGTTCTACCACGGTTTTAGGTATCAGCGGCGACAGACACTTCGCCGTGTGCGGTGTCCGCTATCGGCTCTGCACAGGCCGTTGTATCGAGAAATTTGAAGGAATCGGCGCGCCAGCTTATTTTTGCTCCGCGGCCCATCCGGGGTCGCCGCCTGCCTGGCGAAGCTGATCCTCGAGGTCGGAAATGGCTTGTTTATCCTTCGCCAGTGCGGCGGTCATGTCGTCAATCTGCTTCTTCATGTCGGTGAGATCGCTGCGGTTGTACTGCTCTTTCATGGCAGTGTTGGGGTCGCTGTAGTACTGCTGCTGCTTCAGGTTGTAATCCCGCTGGTCCACATCGAGCTCGTGCATGTCGGCGGCAAGCTTCTTGCGCGCATCGGCAAACGCGCTTCGCCAGTAAGCCTCATCCTTCGCGGGTTCGGCCTTCCCCTTTTGCTCGGGGCTGGCCGCGGGCTGTCCCTTTTGGTCGGCGGCGGCTTTGGTTTTGTCGGATGCGGCCTGATCTGCCGGGGCGGCCGGCTGTTCTCCCACGACATTGATCGTTCCCTTCACTGCGTCAAGATCATCATTGGTCAAGACCCGGACAGGTTTGGCCGGTTCCTTTTTTGCGGCCTGGGCCTTGCGCGCGGCTTCCGCAACGCTGTCTTGCTGTCGCGCGGCGAGGCTGGAGGGCAATAGGGCCACGGCGCTTACAACCAGGCCAAGCAAAGCAAGTTTTGGTTTCATGGTCATACACCGCCTCATTGGTGACATTGGGAGGGGAATGCTCATAACTATATTAGATGCTAGAAGAAGCGGAATCAACTGCCTGAATCGCCTCGCGGACAAAAGGTAGCCAAACGATAAACTCGGCGCCGCCTTGGGGCTGGTTTCGCACCTCCACGGTGCCTCCGTGCTGGAGGATAATTTTCTGCACCACCGCTAGGCCTAATCCCGTGCCGTTAGCCTTCGTGGTATAGAAAGGCACAAAGATTTTCGAGAGCAGCTCGGGGGCGATTCCCGGGCCGTTGTCTGAAATGGAAATTCGCTGGCCCAGAAAGCCGGCGGTCTCTTCGATCTCTCCGCGGATGATGACGCGGCCGCCGCCGGGATTTTCGGCCACAGCCTCGGCGGCATTCCTGGCCAGATTCAGGATGGCTTGGCGGAGCAGGCCGTCATCGCCGGACACTTCTCCAAACTGCCCCTCCGTGGTGATGGAGACGCCTTGCACGGCTTCGGCGATTTCGGCCACGACGCGCTCCATCATCGGGCGCAGCGGCACTTGCTCATCGGCCAGCTCGAGCGGCCGGGCGAATTTCAAGAATTCGGTCACCACGTGGGTGAGCGCGCGGGTTTGCTGGAGGATCCTGTCGCTGTGTTCGCGCAATTCGGTTCCGCGCTCCGCCTCGCTGCGGATCATCTGCGCGTAGCCGGAAATGGTGGCCAGCGCGTTCTTGAACTCGTGGGCGATACCAGCAGAGAGTTCTCCCAGAGCCGCGAGGTTTTCTTTCACGTGAATCTGCTTTTGCAGCGCGGCCAGCTCGGTGAGGTCGCTGAGCAGGCAGATCGCGCCGGTCACTTCCGTGGCGCTGCGTTGAATCGGGGATATGGTGACGCCAAGTTGGCGCAGTTCGTGCGTGGGAGTGAGATACTCGACCTCTTCGCGGCGGAAGGTTCGTCCTTGCCCGAGGCATCCCGCGATCAGGTGTGTCAACCGGGAATCCGCACCCAGGACCTCGGCATAGCGGCGGTAAGCGAGAGACTTGACGCCCAGGGCGGCTTCCGCAGCGGGATTCGCACTGGTAATCAATCCCGCCGAGTTGAGCAGGAGCAGGCCCGCCGGCATGTTTCGCGTAACGGCCTCGCTGAGGCGCTCCGTCTGTTCGGCGCGCTCGCGCTCGGTGCGGTGCAGGGCTTCCAGTTCTTTCTCTTGCTCGCGGAGCTTTTGGATGACGGCCTGCATCGACGCGGCCATAAACGCGGTGGGATTATCACTGCGGGGCTTGGGGGCGGGCGACGATCCTTGGTTGCCGCCGCTGTGGGAGCGGATTAGCCGGCGCGCTGCAAAGATCGCTGCGAGGGCCGCCGCCAACACGAACACGAGGAGCGCGCCGGACAGCAGCCACACGGTGCCCCCAACCGGCACGGCCAGCGTATGTAAGGTCCCAGCCTCCACGGCTCACTTCACTCCCAGCAGAGATTGATACCACTGGAGCGCCGGGGTGCCGAAAAACAAGACCAGCAGCGCCCCCGCTCCCAGAAATGTGCCGAACGGCAGTTCGTAGTCGCGCCCCTTTTTCAGCGCGGTCATCAATGCGAGGCCGATGATGCTGCCCAGCAGCGACCCTGCCAGCACAGTGAGCAGCGTCCGCTTCAGCCCCAGGAATGCGCCCACCGCCGCCATCATCTTCACATCGCCCAAGCCCATCCCTTCGCGCCCGCGCAGGCGGAAATAGCCCTCGGCGACCAGCCAAAGCAAGCCGCTCCCCGCGGCGGCGCCGAACAGCGCGTCGGCGAAAGAGAGGACGGGTTGCGGGGGAGGGAAGTCGAACGCGCGGTTGGCAATCCACAGCGCCGTTCCATCAACGGGCGAAGTAAAAAAACTAAGCAGGAGACCCAAGCCCAAGCCGAAAAAATTCACTTCGTTGGGGAGAATTCTCTGGCGCAAGTCCGTGATGGTCAGCACGACGAGCAGCGCGGCAAACGCGGCCCACTTGAGCGCCTCCAAGCGGAGCCCGAAGGCGTAGTAGCAAGCCAGAAACAAAAGCCCGGTCAGAAGCTCGACCGCGGGATACATGGCGGAAATCTTCGCTTTGCAGGAGCGGCATTTTCCGCCGAGCAGCAGCCAACTGACGACCGGGATGTTGTCGTAGGGGGCGATGGGGCGCCCGCATTTGGGGCAACTCGAGGCCGGCCGGACGATGGACTTGTCGGCGGGAATCCGCAAAATGCAGACATTTAGAAAGCTGCCGATGGCCAGTCCGAACAGGAACACGGCAAGGGGAATCACGTTCCGAATTTGCCATAGACCGCCGCCCGCGACAACTTCCCGAATGTCCCGCGGGAAGCAAATAGGCAACAGCCGCAGCGTTTGACAGGTTTTCGCGACGCCTCTATATTCGGACTTCCACTGTTATGTCTTGGCTGGAACAAAAAATCCGGCAGTACGAGCACGCCCGTTGGACCACAGACGATAATCGCCGCGTCTTCCCCTTCGAGTGGGGGCTGGAACACATCGGGGGCCGCCGCGAAGAGCCCGATCCGCGCGGTTATCTCGAACCATGGGTGGAGCAAACCTTGGCGCGCAGCGACGACTGGTTTGCGGCCACCCCGGCGGAGGATTACGTTCTGCATCCTCCCGAAAACGGCGCTTCCTCCGGCTCCGTCCTCACATTCACCAGCCAATTGGAGTCCCCGTGGCCGGAGAACAATTTGGTGCGGGCTCGGTTCTTTCCAGCGCGCTCGACGGGGCCTGCCGTGGTAGTGCTGCCCAATTGGAACGCCAAATGGGATGGGCAACTCAACCTGTGCCGGTGGCTGAACCGGCTCGGCATCACGGTGCTTCGGCTTTCCATGCCGTATCACGATCGCCGCCGCGCCGGCGGGCATGAGCGCGCGGACCAAATGGTCGGCGCGAACATTGGGCTCACGCTCCAAGCCAACCGCCAGGCGGTGGTGGACACGCGGCGCTGCTTGCGCTGGCTCGAGGGGCAGGGATATACGCGACTTGGGCTGTTGGGCACGAGCATCGGCTCCTCCGTTGGCTCCATCGTCATAGCCCATGATTCGAGCGTCCGCGCCGGGGCGTTCCTGCACGTCTCGACATACTTCGCGGACGTCGTGCGCACTGGCATGACGACTTCGCATGTGTGGGAGAGCTTGCGCACGAAAGTTAGCGAGGATGAGCTGCGGCGCTATTGGACGCCCATCAGCCCGGTGCCCTATGTTGCCCGATTGCAAGATACGGGCCAGCGGACGCTAGTGGTTATCGGGCGGTACGACCCCACCTTCTGGTATGAATTCTCCGAGGAAATGATTGATCTGCTCAAGGCGAAGCGCATCCGTGTCGAAACCTTGATCCTGCCTTGTGGGCACTACTCACTCGAACTCGCGCCCTTCGCACTTCCCGCAGGTTTGCGCCTGGGAGCTTTCCTGTTCGAGGCGCTGGCGTAGGGGCTCGGCGAGATTGCCCTCGCACGAGCGGGTTGTTCTGCCGCCCCGTTTCCGAAGGCTTGCCGGTATTTTTCAGGCAGCGTTTTGGGCCGGCCGTGGGTGTCGCAGACGACGTGCAGGGTCTCGCCGGTCGCCAAGAGTTCCCCCGTCGTTTCGTGCGTTACTTCGTACGCGAAACGTATCGTCCGCCGCTTGAGTTCCGTCACGCGGGTGCGGATGCGCAACGGGTCATCGTAGCGGGCCGGGCGCTGGTAGCGGCAGCTCGATTCGGCAACCACAATGTAGCTCTCGTCCTGAATTTCCATCTGCTTGTATTCCACCCCGCGCTGCCTCATATATTCCACGCGCCCCACCTCAAAATAGGTGTAGAAGTTGCCGTAGTACACGAAACCCATTTGGTCGGTTTCGGCGTACCGCACGCGCAGGAAGGTGTCCGTGTAGTCGTTCATCGGCAGGGGCATCGGGAAGGAAAGTGTATCAAACTGATGCGCCCGCACGCAGCGGCACGCGCCGGCGTCATGAGCCGCTCCAGCGCGGGGGCCGCTTTTCCAAAAAAGACGAAAGCCCTTCGCGAAAGTCGGGCGTCGAGCGAATCTGCGCATTTTCCGCGATGGCGAGTTCCAGCTCGCGATCCACTTCCACCCTCTCGAATTCTTCAAGGAGCCTCTTGGTTTTCAGCAAGCTTGTAGGACTCGCGGCGGTGAGAGTCGCGGCGAGTTCTTTCACGGCGGCCGTGAGCTCCCCGGCAGGGACGATTTTGGTGATCAGGCCCAGCCGCAACGCTTCGGCGGCCTCGATGATGCGCCCGCTCAACAGGAGGTCGCGCATCGCCTTCTCGCCCACCTGGCGCCGCAGGAAGACGGATACAATTGCTGGGATAAAGCCAATTCGCACCTCGGTGTATCCAAACTTCGCCTCCGGCGCGGCCAGAGTGAAATCGCAAACGGCGGCGATGCCGCAGCCACCGGCAATCGCTGGCCCGTTGACCGCCGCGATCGTCGGCTTCGGGTAACTCCAGATTCGCCGCAGCAGCCGCGCAAAGCGGCGCGAGTCTTCGAGATTTTCGAGCGGCGACTGCGTAGCGATGGCCTTCAAGGCGTCGAGATCCATGCCCGAACAAAATGCTTTCCCCGCGCCGGTCAGTATTACGACTCGCGCCGGGCTGGATTCCGCTTGGCCGAGCGCGCTCATCACGTCTTCGATCATTTGCGTGGAGATGGCGTTGCGCTTCTCGGGCCGGTCGAGGGTGACGGTCGCCAATTCTGCGGCGAGTTCGAGTTTTAGCGTTTGATAGGTCATTTCGTAGCGGATCCCCAAGCAGAATCTATAGCGCCGCCACGGCGCGGAGTAGGCACAGGCTTCAGCCTGTGCAGCCGACCGGGCGGTAGCCCGGTCGGCGTTCTTGGCGACCAGCTGTCAAGCGCGCCCAGCCGTCCCGAGGCGGCTGTGGTTGCCTCGTCGGAACTAGGCGGCCGTGCCGCCCGACAAACCCCGCCAGGCGTCACGACCGCTCCACAGGCTGAAGCCTGTGGCTACTTGGAATACCTGCTGCGAATTTCCTGTGTCAGCGCGATGGCCGGTCCCAGATGATCGGCCACAATTCCCGAGTCCACGCCGCGGGCCGCCAACGTGTCCACAATCGTTTCCGTCGCGATGTTTCCGACCAGGTCATCTCCCGCGAACGGACAACCCCCGAGGCCCGTCAGAGCGCCGTCGAAACGGCGGCAGCCCGCGTCGTAGGCCGCCAACACCTTTTCAGACGCGCCCTCGCTCCGGCTGTGCAAATGCACGCCAAGTTCAATCCCCGCGACGCAGTCTTTGACGCCGGTGTAGAGCGCCCCGACCGCCTCCGGCGTCGCGGTGCCCACCGTGTCTGCCAGCGACACCGTGCGAACGCCGACGTCTTTGAGCCAAACGAGCGTATCGCTAACGATCTCTGGCCCCCAAGGTTCGTCGTAAGGATTTCCAAAGGCCATCGAAATATAAACCACCAGGCCGCGCCCTGCGGCCTTCGTGGCCTTCTTGAGTAGCTCGACAAGCGCGCGAGACTCGCCCCGAGTCATGTTCGCATTGGCGCGCCGAAAGTACGCAGAAATCGAGTAGGGGTACCCGAGCGTTGTCACACCCGGCGTCGCCAGGGCGCGCTCCATCCCGCGCTCATTCACGACAATCCCAATCACCTCCGGCGGCTGCACTCCCTTGGGTAGCCCGGCCAGAAATCCACTCATGACCTCTTCGCTGTCCGCCATTTGCTTCACGTGTTTCGGGGAAACAAAGCTCACGGCATCGATGTGTCTAAACCCTGCAGCAGTTAAGGTCAAGAGGCATTGGACCTTCGTTTCCGTGGGGATGAGTTGTGGTAGGCCTTGCCACGCATCGCGGGGGCATTCGATCACCGTAGTGTGCTCCAAATCATTCATCTGTTTTTTCGCCAATGATAAATATCGAGAAGCGCCGAGAAAAAGCCAACAAACATCAAGAGCATCCCCAGCAGTATGAATATCTTTTCAAATATGCTTGGCTCGTAGAGCCAATTGTTTCCTGTGCGTTTGTTTTCACTGTAAAGCGCGTGCCATCGGGGCCAACCATAGACATATCCTACGGCGAACGAAAGGAAGCCTGAAAGCAGGAGGAGAACAGTAGGCCTTCGCATCACGTTTGGAGAACGCCGGTCTTGAATTCACGGACATCTGGATTCAGCGCAGCGGCTTCCAGCGCCCAGATTAGCGCCTCCCGGGTTTCCGCCGGGTCGATGATGGCGTCCACCCAGAGGCGCGCGGCCGCGTATCGCGGGTCCGTCTGATGTTCGTAGGTGGCCCGGATGGACTCGTGCAGCGCTTTCTTTTCTTTGTCGGAAAGCTTCTTGCCCTCGCGCTCGAGCTGCTTAATTTTGATTTCGACGAGAGTGCCTGCGGCCGAGTCGCCGCTCATCACCGCGTAGCGCGCCGTGGGCCAGGCAAAGATGAAGCGCGGGTCGTACGCTTTCCCGCACATGGCATAGTGGCCGGCGCCGAAACTGCCTCCGCAAATCACGGCGATCTTCGGCACGACGCTGTTGGACACCGCATTCACCATTTTGGCCCCGGCGCGGATGATGCCGCTCCATTCCGCTTCTTTCCCGACCATGAACCCGTTTACGTCATGGAGAAAGATCAACGGCACCAGGTTCTGGTTGCAATCCAGGATGAACCGCGCAGCCTTCTCCGCCGACTCGGTGTAAATGACGCCGCCAAACTCGATGCGCTTCTCGCCCGTCGCAGGGTCGATGGTGGGCACATGCTTTTTGTTGTTCGCCACGATGCCGGCAGCCCATCCGCCGATTCGGGCGTAGCCGCAGAAGACCGTCTTGCCATATTCCGCGCGGTACTCCTCAAGCTTGCCTCCATCCACAATGCGGGCGAGGATGTCGCGCACGTCGTACTGCCGCGCCGGGTCCGAGGAGAAGATCCCGTAGATTTCTTCCGCGGCGCCTTCGGGTTTTTCCGGCTCGCGGTGGTCAAACCGCCCCGGCGGCGGGTGTCCCATTTTGTCCACCAGAGCACGAATGCGGCGCAAACAAGACTCGTCGTCCGGCTCCCGGAAATCCACCGTGCCGCTGATCTCCGCGTGCATTTTGGCGCCGCCCAGCTCTTCCGCAGAAACCTTTTGGCCGATGGCAGCCTGCACCAACGCAGGACCGGCCAGAAACAGCCCCGAACCATCCGTCATCAGGATGTGGTCGCACATCACCGGCAGATAAGCGCCGCCGGCAACGCACATCCCCATGATGGCCGTGATTTGCGGGATGCCCAGAGCGCTCATGACCGCGTTGTTGCGGAAGACGCGCCCGAAATCGTCGGTGTCCGGGAAAACATCTTCCTGAAGGGGAAGAAAAACGCCTGCGGAATCCACCAAGTAAAGAGTTGGGATGTGATTCTCGATGGAGATATTCTGCGCCCGGATGACTTTCTTGGCCGTGAGCGGGAAAAACGCGCCAGCTTTCACGGTCGCATCGTTGGCGATGATCATGACGAGGCGGCCGCAGACGCGCGCCAGGCCCGCGACGGTCCCGGCAGCGGGCGCTCCCCCCCATTCCTGATACATCTCGTGGGCGGCAAAGATCCCCAGCTCGAAAAAAGTGGTTCCCGGATCAATCAGCTTGGCGATGCGCTCGCGCGCGGTGAGCCGGCCCTTCTTGTGCTGCGCCTCGATGGCTTTGGCGCCGCCCCCTTGGCGAATCTCGGCCTCCTGCTTCTTGATTTCGGCCATCAGATCCGCGATGCGGCGTGCGTTCTTTTGATACTCCAGGGATTTTCGATTGACCGTGGTTTCGAGGGCGGAACTCGTCAAGTGCGGCTCCTAGGCTATCGGTGCGCCAACGGCGCGCTCGCAGGCCAAGCGACAGTATAAGCTGATTCGCGGCCATTGTGCAGGGAGCGGGTCATGCGAACCTTTACTTCTAATTCCGCTCGCTTGTGTGGAACGGCACAAAGCAAGTAAACAGCTCGTACAACCCCCCGCGTGTTTGTCGTATAGTCGTTCCGGAAACGAGGAATCCTTTCTACCGGCTGCTGCGTCTGTATGGAGGTGGATCTGACGCGAAGGAGATCTCGAATGGTGAGTCCGTTGTGCCGCCGAAGTTTGCTGCCGCTGTTCAGCGCGCTATTCGCAGTAATGACTCTCTCGGCCCAAAATCCGCCCGCGAAGGCGCCGCCGCGAAAGGCGCCCGCAAAAGTGCAACCGCCTGGAATGGCCGCCACGAGTGCATTCACTGTGCCAAAAATCAAATTTGAGAAATACACGCTGCCCAATGGGCTGGACGTGATTCTCTCCGAAGATCACCGCTTGCCGCTGGTAGCCGTCAACCTCTGGTACCACGTGGGCCCCGCCAACGAAATCGCCGGCCGGACGGGTTTCGCCCACTTGTTCGAGCACATGATGTTTGAAGGCTCCAAGCACGTGCCTGGGAGCAGCCATTTCCGTTACTTGGAGGGCGCGGGCGCCACCGACATCAACGGCACCACCGATTTTGACCGCACCAACTATTTCGAGACGCTGCCCTCCAACCAGCTCGACCTCGCCCTGTGGCTCGAGTCGGACCGCATGGGCTATTTGCCGGACGTGCTCGACCAGGCCAGCCTGACCAACCAGCAGGACGTCGTTCGCAACGAGCGCCGCCAGAGCATCGAGAACAGCCCCTACGGCATCGTGGACGAAGCCGTCTTTCATCAGCTTTTCCCAAAAGCGCATCCCTATTACGCGGACGTCATGGGCTCCCATGCCGATATCCAAGCAGCGAAGCTCGAGGACGTCCGGAACTTTTTTAAGCTGTATTACGCGCCGAACAACGCCAGCCTCGCCATCGTGGGCGACATCGATTCCGCGCAAACCAAAAAACTCGTAGAGAAGTATTTCGGCCCCCTGAAGCGCGGCGCGCCGGTTCCTAAGATTGCCGCTACGACGCCGCCGATTACCGAGGAGCGGCGCGCCGTGGTGCAGGACCGTGTCGAGTTGCCGCGTGTCTATGAAGCCTGGCTGACCTCCTCGATCTTCAAGCCCGGAGATGCCGATGCCGATCTTACGGCCTCGATTCTGGGGGGCGGGCGCTCCAGCCGGCTGTACAAGAAGCTGGTGTACGAAAACCAGATGGCCCTCGATGTCAACGCCTCGCAGCAGTCCCTGATTCTCGGCTCAGTTTTTGAGATCGTGGCGACGGTGCGTCCGGGCCATACGGTCGAGGAGGTCGAGAAGGCCATCAATGATGAGGTGGAAACCCTTCGTCACGACGGCCCGGCCACGGTCGAACTCGAGCGCGCCCAAAATGGCACCGAAACGCAAATGGTCGAGGGCTTACAGAGGCTCGGCGGATTCGGTGGCGTGGCCGACCGCTTGAACGAGTACAACCACTACCTCGGCAATCCGGATTACTTTGCGCAGGACCTGGG
>Ga0187846_10001028_pt1 | contig 15971 bp, 13 predicted proteins | sample TC_taG_FD_161473 | JGI IMG/M metagenome (GOLD analysis project Ga0187846, IMG submission 161473) | Biofilm microbial communities from the roof of an iron ore cave, State of Minas Gerais, Brazil - TC_06 Biofilm (v2) | ecosystem: Environmental > Terrestrial > Deep subsurface > Cave > Wall biofilm...
CCCAGTACTTCACCTCGGAAAGCGACCGCTTCGGCTTCTCACGTTTCGCCAGCCACCCGTTCTTCGGGGAAGTCAACCGCTGGCTCGTGGAGCGCGTCGCCACGCTCGGCCACCGGTTCGTCGACCTGGCATGCGGCCCCGGAGCGGTAACCGAACTGATCTTGGCGGCCATGAAGGAACGCGGACGGGGATTGATCTACGCCGTGGACCCTTCGCTGTCCGAGTTGGCGCGCGCCCGCCGGCGCATCACCAGTAGCCTCGTCCAGTTTGTTCACGGAAGCGCGGAGAACCTCAGCCGCCTTGTTCCCCAAGTCGACGTCGTCGTGTTCTGCAACGCGATTCACCTCATCAGGGACAAAGGGCAGGTCCTGTCGGAGATCCGCAAGGTGCTCGGGGCGGGCGGCACGCTGGCGTTCAACACGACGTTCTTCAAGGGCTGTTATCCTCCCGGGACAGAACGGTTCTACCGCTATTGGATCCTCAGGGCGGCGGAGTATCTGCGCGAACGGGGCATTACCCTCGTCCGGCCTGAGAAAAGCGAGGCGTTTCAGTGGGTCAGCACCGAACAATACGCCGCGCTGGTCACCGCGGCCGGGTTCGTGGCACCGTCGTGGCACATCCAGCAGGTCCAGCTCTCGCCGGAGAGCCTCGAGGATATCGGGCAGTTCTCGCTGTTCGTGCAGGGGGCGTTGCCCCAGGTCCCGCTCGAAGTGGGGGCCGACGCGCTCCGGCAGGCCGTGCGAAAGGCCATGGAGGACGTGAAGCTGGACTCGATTCCCCGTTTTTGGCTTCAGTTCATCGCTCGCGCGCCCGCCTAGACGGTCGGAAACTTCCCGCGTTTACGATGCTCTTGAATCATTCTGTGCTATTGATAGATTGTATCTGCATCTTCCCATCACGCTGGAAAGATGATATAATGCGCATTGTTAAACGGTCCGCGCCCCGAGCGTGGGCCGTTTCGTTTTAGGGGGGGGTCGGATGCGGTATCTGCGGCACCTGGAGTGCACCGCGTGCGCCGCGCAGTACGTTCCGGAGGAGATCCACACGCTGTGCCCCCGCTGCGGCAAGGTCCTGTTTGCCCATTACGACCTCGAACGGGTGCGGAGGGAAGTCACCCGCGACGCGCTCGCGAGTCGGGAGCCCACGATGTGGCGCTACCGGGAGGTGCTCCCGGTGGAGCACCCCGCCGACATCGTGACCCTGGGCGAGGGGATGACGCCCCTCCTCCCGCTCGCGAATGTGGGCCGCCGGCTCGGGCTCCGGCACGTGTTCGTGAAGGATGAGGGAGTCAACCCGACCGGCTCGTTCAAGGCCCGCGGGCTATCGGCGGCCGTGAGCAAGGCCAAAGCGCTTGGCATCCATGCCGCGGCCCTCCCCTCCGCCGGGAACGCGGCGGCGGCCGCGGCCGCTTACTGCGCCCGGGCCGGGATGGACCTTTATGTCGTCATGCCGGCCGATGCCCCCTTGGCGAACCAGGCCGAGTGCGCCGTCTACGGCGCGCATGCGTACGTGATCAACGGCTTGATCAACGACGCCGGGCGCGCGCTCCGCGAGCGGAGCCGGGAACAGGGATGGTTTGACATGTCGACGCTCAAGGAGCCCTACCGCGTCGAGGGTAAGAAGACCCTGGGGTACGAGCTCGCCGAGCAGTTTGGGTGGAGCCTTCCCGACCTTGTCATCTATCCCACCGGAGGTGGCACGGGGATCGTGGGCATGTGGAAGGCCTTCGAAGAAATGCAGGCCCTCGGGTGGATCGGCTCGCGCCGGCCGCGCATGGCGATCGTGCAGGCCGCCGGGTGCGCCCCGGTGGTGGAGGCGTATCGGAAGGGATGGGAGCGGGCGGAGCCGTGGCGCGACGCGCGCACGATCGCGGCCGGTCTGCGCGTGCCCGATGCGATCGGTGATTACCTGATCTTACGAGCGGTCCGCGAGAGCGGAGGGACCGCCCACACCGTATCCGACGAGGAGATCCTCGCCGACATGCACGAGCTCGCCCGCCTCGAGGGCGTTTTCGCCTGCCCGGAGGGCGCGGCGACGTACGCCGCGCTCAAGGCGATGGTGCGGGAAGGGCAGGTCGCCGCGGACGAGCGCATCGTGCTGTTCAATACCGGGGCGGGGCTGAAGCACGTGAACCTGATCCACCCCGAGCTCCCCGCGTTCGAGTCCGCACGGCTTCCCGCCGTCGGGGGAGGCCGCGGGTAGCTCCGCACAGGACCAGACCGCACGGTGCCGAACCCCCACCGTGTCCAGGTCCGCGGTCTGCTCGGGCTCGCCACTGAATTGCCGCTTCCGCGGAGACGCGGAAGACAATGGAGGGATGGATATTATGGAAGGGTTCAAGTGGCACGAGGTCGCTCCGGAGAGGCCGGAGAGCATGCCCGGAGTGCGGATCCACTGGGTGATTGATAAAACGAAGGGTGCCGAGAACTTTGCCATGCGCGTGTTTGAAGTCGATCCGGGGGCCAGCACTCCGTATCACCACCACTGGTATGAGCAGGAGATGTACTTCCTGGAGGGGGAGGGAGTCGCCGTCTCCCCCCAGGGCGAACAGGCGCTGTCGCCCGGCACGGTGCTCTGGGTTCGGCCGGACGAGCCGCACGCAATCAAGAACACCGGCGCCACGCCGATGAAGTTTATCTGTTGCGTCCCGACGAAGAAACCATAACGCGCCTGGGCGTCGGCGGGTAATGGCCTCCCCTGCCCCGCGGCGCGCGCGGGCGAGACGGGGGAGCCCGCAGGCGGCTCGGCACGTCCCCGGCGCGTGGCAGGAGCTCCGCGACGCCGCGGGTGCGGTCTCCGTTTTTGCCGGCGTGCTTGAAGATGCGGCGGGCCGCGCGTGGTTCGATCTCCTCGAGACTCTCGGCGGCCGCTCGCCGGCGGCGGCCCGCGTGGCTGCGGCCTACGGCCGGCTGTTTACCCTCCTGGCGGGGGAAGTCGAGTTGGCCCGCGAGTCGCTGGTCGGGGATGCCTGGCAGCATCACCTGCTCGCCCGGATCCTGGAAGACGAGAACCCCTTCAGCCAAAAGGCCGAGCGGGCCGAGTTTCCGATCATCGGCCAATCGCTGCTGTCCCAAACCCGAGCCGATCTTCTGGCGCTTCAGCGCTGCCACCGGCTGGGCGGCACCGCGCTCGGCCAGGCGGTGGGCCAGATCACCGGGGCACCCGTCGCATCCCTCGACGGGTTCCGCCCGCTCTCGCGCGGAGGTCCACGATCGGCGCAGCACCAGATGATGGAGCGGCTCGCCCAGGCCCGCGACTGGGGCGGACTCGCGCGGGACCTTGCCGCGTACTTCGCCGTCAACGGCGCGGGCGTCTTCGGCCGGTATCGCGCGTTCCGCTGGGTGCATCTGCCCGGTGGGGGCAGGCTCGAGGGGATCCCCTTTCCGGACCCCGTGCGCCTCGACGATCTGGTGGGATACGAGACGGAGCGCCAGCCGGTCGTGGACAACACGCGCCAGTTCGTGGCCGGGATGCCGGCGAACAACGTGCTGATCTACGGAGACCGCGGCACGGGCAAGTCTTCGACGGTCAAGGCCTTGTTCAACGAATTCCTGCCCAAGGGGCTGCGGCTGATCGAGGTCGCGAAGGAGGATCTCGGCGACTATGCTCAGATCCTGGCCCCGCTCCGGGGACGGCGCGAGCGGTTCGTCCTGTTCATCGATGATCTCTCGTTCGAGGAGCACGAGACGCAGTACAAGGCGCTGAAGGCCGCGCTCGAGGGAAGCCTCGAGACCCGCCCCGAGAACGTCGTGGTGTACGCGACGAGCAACCGGCGCCGTCTCGTGCGCGAGCGGTTCAGCGACCGTCGGGGGCCGGCGCTCGACGAGGACGACGTCCACCTCGACGAGACCGTTCAGGAAAAGCTGTCCTTCGCCGACCGGTTCGGGATCCACGCGCCGTTCCTTTTTCCCGATCAGGACCGGTATCTGCAGATCGCCGAGGCGCTGGCGGGCCGCTATGGACTGCACCTGCCGGCCCGAGAGGTACGGCGCCGGGCGCTCTTGTGGGCGCAATGGCACAACGGGCATTCCTGCCGCACGGCGCGACAGTTCGTCGAGTCGCTGCGCGGCGAACTGAGCCTGCTCCGGACGCAGGGGCTCCCCCGCGGACATCCGCGGCGGACGCCCCGCGCGGGATCGGCGTAGGGGCGCCCCCTACACCCGGATCTGCTGCACGAGTTCGATGAGGGTTCCCCCCGTCTCGGCGGGGTCGATGAACACGCTGAGGACGTCGCCCGCCGCCCGGCGGGGCCGCGGATCGAGCATGCGGGTGCCGGCGGCGGTGAGCGCCCTCACCGCGGCGGAAAGATCGATCACCTCCAGCGCGAAGTGATGCGCGCCCTCCCCGCGGTCTCGCAAGGCCCCGGCCCAGGGGGACCCGTCGCTTACCGGCTCGATCAACTCCAGCAGCGACTCCCCCATTCTAAGGAAGGCCACGCGGGCGGTGCCCTGATACTCTTCCAGGGCGACCGCCTCGAGCCCGAGGGCTGTTCGGAAGTCCTCGGCGGCCGCCTCGGCGTTGCGCACGACCAGGCCGACGTGGTGGATCCGGATCACGCCCGGGACGTCAGGAAGATCGCGGTGTGACACGCAAGGCCTCCCACGGTGGATCGAGGGCGGGACGCCGCGGCGCCCCGCCTGCTGTTGTTGATTGTAACAGAGCGCGGTCTCGTCACGCGGCGTGCTGAACGCCGCGAAGCGCCGCGGTCTTCGAGGTTCGTGCGACCGCGGAGGAGGGAGGAAACTCCCGCAAGCCTCCGAAGATCGGAGTCCATGTCCAAGGCATCACCCGCACCGGCGCACGGGAGCGCGGGTCCTTCCCCGTCCGGCGGGCCGCCCGGGGGCAGGGTCCGGGGGGTCATCGTTCTGGCCGTCGTCCTTGCCGGGATGGCGCTGTGGGAAGGGGTCAAGGCCGTTTGGCGGATCCCGGACTTCAAGCTCCCACACACCTACGCGATCCTGGGCGAACTGTTCAGGCGGACTGGGGCGGGCGAGCTCTGGGTGGTCGCCCTCGGGCGGAACGCGCTCGTCACGGGGCGCGAGGCGGCGGTGGGGTTTCTCGCCGGCGGGATCGCCGGCTTCGCGATCGCCGTGGCGTTCATCAGTTGGCCCCTTATGGAGCAAGGCCTCCTTCCCTATGTGGTGGCGTCGCAGACCGTGCCGATCCTGGCCATCGCCCCAATGGTGGTCGTCTGGCTGGGGACGGGGTGGTTCAGCAAAGCGATCATCGCCAGTTACCTGACGTTCTTCCCGGTGGCGATCAACGCCCTGCGGGGGCTCCGGGCGGTGGAGCCGGATGCCCTCGCCCTGATGCGTTCCTACGGGGCGAACCGCAGGCAGATCTTCTTCAAGCTGCGGCTCCCCGCCTCGGTGCCCTACCTTTTTACCGCGCTCAAGATCTCGGCGACGGCGAGCGTGGTGGGGGCGATCATCGGGGAGCTGCCCGTCGGGTCGTCCGCCGGCATGGGCGTCGTGATCATCAACGCCGCGCAGTACTACACGTTCCGGCCGACCAACCTCTGGGCGGCCATCCTCATCGCCGCGCTGCTGGGCATCGCGTTTTACTTTCTCGTCGCTGGCGCGGAGCGCGTGCTGATGCGCGGGCAGCGCCCGCCCGCGGAGGAAGGCATCGCGTGAGCATGCCCCCCAGGGCGATGATCGCGGTGGATCACGTCAGCCAGTGGTTCGGCGACGGCGCCGGACGGACGACCGCGCTGCAGGACGTCACCATGGTCATCGCCCCGGGCGAGTTCGTGTCCCTGATCGGCCCCTCGGGGTGCGGGAAATCCACCCTGCTGCGCATCATCGGCGACCTCATCGCCCCGACCGAAGGGCGGGTGCGGGTCAACGGCAAGTCCCCCCGCGAGGCCCGCCTCGCGCGGGACTACGGCATCGTCTTTCAATCCCCGGTCCTGTACGACTGGCGGACGGTGCTCCGCAACGTGGAGTTGCCGCTCGAGGTCATGGGGTTCCCGCGGCAGGAGTGGGCGGAGCGCGCCGAGCGCATGCTGGCGCTCGTGGGCCTGGAGCAGTTCCGCGCGCACTATCCGTGGCAGCTCTCCGGCGGGATGCAGCAGCGCGTGAGCATCGCGCGGGCGCTCGCGTTCAGCCCCCCGATCCTCTTGATGGATGAGCCGTTCGGCGCGCTTGACGAGCTGACCCGCGAGCGCATGAACCAGGAGCTGCTGACGATCTGGGCGCAGACCCACAACACCGTCGTGTTCGTGACCCACAGCATCGCCGAGGCGGTGTTCCTCAGCAACCGGGTGGTCGTGCTGTCGCCGCGGCCGGGCCGGATCGAAAAGATCGTGGAGGTCGCCCTGCCGCATCCCCGGGGATCCGCCACCCGCCAGGATCCGCGCTTCTTCGAGCTCGTCACCCGGGTCCGCGCCGCCTTGCGGGTGGAGTGATGGCGGGTTCACCGCCGGAGGGGCGCCCCGCTGGACGGCTCCGCCGCGGGCTGCCGGCACTGGGCGTCTTCGTGCTATTCCTCGCCGGGTGGGAAGGGATCGTGCGCCTCCTCCACATCCAGTTCTACCTCCTGCCGGCCCCCTCGGAGATCGTCGCCAACCTCCTGGGACACGCCTCGTTCCTGTTGGGGGCCGCCTGGTACACGGCGCAAGAGGCGTTCATCGGGTTCGCGCTCGGCTGCGCGCTCGGGATTCTCGTGGCGGTCGTGAGCGTCCGGTGGCGCGCCGTCGCCGACACCCTGCTGCCCTACTCGATCGCCGCGAACTCGATCCCCATCATCGCGTTCGCCCCCCTGGCGATCGTGTGGTTCGGGGTGGAGCAGGGCAGCAAGATCGCCATCGTCGCGATGATGGCGTTTTTCCCCACGATGGTGAGCACGATCCGCGGCCTGCTCTCTCCGGATCCCGCGTCGCTCGAGCTGATGCGCTCCTACGGAGCCACCCCCCGGCAAATCTTCCTCAAGCTCCGCGCGCCGGCGGCGCTGCCGTTCGTCTTCACCGCGTTCAAGGTCGCCGCCTCGATCAGCATGATCGGGGCCGTCGTGGGGGAGTTCTTCGGCGGCGTCGAGCACTCCCTGGGAGTGTACATCATCTCGCAGGCGTCGCTGTTCCACACGCGGGAGGCGTGGGCCGCGATCATTCTGGCGTGCGCTTTCGGGATCGCGTTCTACCTCGTGATCGTGGGGGTGGAGCGCCTCGTGATGCCGTGGCACGTCACGCTGCGCCGCTGACGCGGAGAGGGGAATCATCCCCGCATCGCGTATCTCCACCGGGAGAGTGGACGAGAGGGGTGAGCGCAATGCACAGGGGGAACAGGACGGGTCTCGCGCTGGGGCTGGTGGTCGCGCTCGCGGTGCTGGGAGCTGCGGGGGGCGTCACGGCGGCCTCGATGGACAAGGTGACCCTGCAACTCAAATGGGTCGCCCAGGCGCAGTTCGCCGGATACTACGCGGCGAAGGACAAAGGCTACTACGACGCGGCCGGCCTCGACGCCGCCATAAAGCCGGGGGGGCCCGACATCATCCCCGAGCAGGTCGTCGCCGGCGGTGGCGCCCAGTTCGGTATCGACTGGCTCCCGAGCCTGCTCTCCGCCCGGGAGCAAGGGACGCCGCTGATCAACATCGCGCAAGTGTTCCAGTACAGCGGGATGCGGGAGATCGCGTTCAAAGATTCCGGGATCAAGACGGTGAGCGATCTCAAGGGCAAGAAGGTCGCGGTGTGGTTCGGCGGCAATGAATTCGAGCTGCTGGCCACCCTGGAGAAGTACCACCTGAACAAAGACAAGGACCTCACCCTCGTCAAGCAGCCGTTCGACATGAACCTCCTCCTGAACCGGCAGGTCTCCGCGGCCGCGGCGATGACCTACAACGAGTACCATCAGGTCCTCGAGGCGGGGGTGAAGCCGGACGACCTGGTGATCATCGACTTCAACAAAGAGGGCACCGCGATGCTCGAGGACGGCGTGTTCACGACCGAATCGTGGATCGCCGACGCCCACAACAAGGACATCGCCGCGCGGTTCCTGCGCGCGTCCTTCCAGGGCTGGATCTATTGCCGCGACCACCCATCGGACTGCGTGGACATCGTCCTCAAGCAGGACACGACGGGCGTGATGACCAAGGTCCACCAGACGTCGATGATGGCCGAGATCAACAAGCTGATCTGGGGACCGCCGCTCCCGGCCCACAGCATCGGGTACATGGACCCGGCGGCCTTCAAGCGCACGGCGGCGATCGCCCTGGAGTTCGGCGTGATCAAGAAGCCCGCCAGCGACAGCGCCTACACGCACGTGATCTGGGAGATGACCCAGAAGCTGAAGTAGTGGGTTCCCGCGCGAGATCCGAGGGGCCGCCGGGCGACCCGGCGGCCCCTGACGTGAAAGCCGAGATGTGGCTCCGATGATTGTCCGCAGCACCCTCCGGCGGAGCGCGTACTATGATTCCGTCGCGTTGATGCGTGCGCAGCAAGCGCTCCGGGGCCTGCCCGGGATCGCCGAGGCCGGGGTGGTGATGGGCACCGAGGCCAACCTGGACCTTTTGCGCCAGGCCGGGTTTGATCCGCCCCTGCGGGATGCGACGCCCGACGACCTGGTGGTGGCGGTGCGGGGCGACACCGAAGCGCACGTCGAGGCGGCGCTCGCGTCCCTCGACGCGCTCCTGCGCGCCCCGGCCGCCGGTGAAGTAGCGGGGGACTACCGCCCGAGGACCGTGTCGGCCGCCGCGCGGCTGCTGCCCGAGGCCAACCTCGCGCTGATCTCCGTCCCCGGCCGGTTCGCCGCCAGTGCCGCGCGCGAAGCGCTCCAGGCGGGGCTGCACGTCATGCTGTTCAGTGACAACGTCCCGGTCGAAGACGAGGTGCGGCTCAAGCGGATGGGCCGCGACCGCGGACTCCTCGTGATGGGCCCGGATTGCGGGACGGTGTTGATCGCGGGAAGCGCGCTCGGGTTCGCGAATCGGGTCCGGCGGGGACCGATCGGCGTGGCGGGGGCGGCGGGGACGGGAATCCAGGAGGTCACGAGCCTCGTCCACCGATTGGGGGGAGGCGTCTCGCACGCGCTCGGGACGGGAGGAAGAGATCTGGCCGCGGCGGTGGGGGGCGTGACCATGCTGGACGCCCTCGCCCTTCTGCGCGCCGACCCGGCGACCGCGGTTGTGGTGATCGTCTCGAAGCCGCCGGATCCCGCGGTCGCCGATCGCCTCCTCGCGGCTGCCGCGGCGTTGGGGAAGCCCGTCGTCGCGTCGTTCGTCGGCGCCCGCGATGAGACCGCGGTGCGGGCGGGGGTGCATCGCGCGCCGACCCTAGAGGCGGCGGCGGCGCTCGCGCTCCAGCTGGCCGGCGGCGCGCCCCGCGATTCCCGCGCGGGCGTGGACGGGCGGGAGGGGGACGCGGGCCGCCGAGCACGCGCCGCCGCGGAGCGCCTGGCGCCATCTCAGCGGTACCTGCGGGCGCTCTACAGCGGCGGGACGCTTGCCGCCGAATGCGTGAGTCTCCTGCACTCCGTTCTCAGCCCCATGCACTCGAACGTGCCGGTGGGGACCGCGCGCCCGCCTGAGTCTTTGGGGCGGAGCCAGGCGCACACGGTGCTCGATCTCGGCGCCGACGAGTTCACCGTGGGCCGCCTCCATCCGATGCTGGACATGACCCTCCGTATCCAGCGACTGGCGCAGGAGGCGTCCGACCCCGAAGTGGCGGTGGTGCTGCTCGACGTCGTGCTCGGCGAGGGAGTCCATCCGGATCCCGCAGGGGCTCTCGGCCCTGCCATCGTCTCCGCGCGCGCCGAGGCGGGCGCCGCAGGGCGGCACCTGGTCGTGGTCGCATCCGTCTGTGGGACCGATGCGGATCCGCAGGACCGTTCGCGGCAGGTCGCGGAGCTGGAAGCCGCCGGAGTCCTCGTCGAGGACAGCAACGCCCGCGCGGCCGCGGTCGCGGGCGCGATCGCGGCCCGCTCACCGCGGGTGGCGCTCCCGCGGATGGCCCCTGACGCCGCGGGCGCGTCCGCGGGTCCACAGGTTCCTCGGCCAGCGGCGGCGCCGGAGGGGGCCGAAATGCCCCCGGTGCGTGGTACGGCCGCGTCACTCCTGGCGGGCCCCCCGCGCGTGATAAACGTCGGACTCGCCCTGTTCGCAGAGAGCCTTCGGCGGCAGGACGTGCCCGTGATCGATGTGGACTGGCGTCCGCCGGCCGGGGGAGACCGGTCGATGCTGGACCTCCTGGAGCGGCTGGAATGAGCGCGATCGACGACGCCAACGCGGCGGCGATCCAGCGCGTCCTGAGCGCCTCGCCGACACTGGTGGGCGTGGGGCGCGCCGGCGATGTGGTCCCGGGCATGCAGGACGACCTGCTGCTCCACGCGGGTCCGCCGATCGGGTGGGAGCGGATGTCGGGGCCGATGCGGGGCGCGGTGATCGGGGCGCTGCTGTACGAGCGGCGCGCCCGGACCGAGGCCGAGGCAACCGGCCTGGCCGAATCGGGGCGGATCCGGTTCGATCCCTGCCATCACCACGCCGCGGTCGGCCCCATGGCGGGAATCGTGTCGGCATCGATGCCGGTGTACATCGTTGAAAACCGCACGGCAGGAAACCGCGCCTACTCCACCCTCAACGAAGGCTACGGCAAGGTGCTTCGGTACGGTGCGTTCGATGACGACGTGCTGAGGCGGCTGGGCTGGATCGAACGGGTCCTCGCCCCCGCGCTCGGCCGCGCGCTCGAACTGGCTGGCGGCGTGGACATGAAGACCCTGATCGCGCAGGCGCTGCACATGGGCGACGAGGGCCACAACCGAAACCGGGCCGGCTCGGCGCTGCTGGCCCGGCTGCTGGCGCCGCACTTGGTGCGGACCGGGCTGCCGGCGGAACAGGCGAGCGAGGTGTTGCGGTACTTCGCCGACAACGACCTCGCCGTGCTCAACCCCGTGATGGCCGCGTGCAAGGCGACGATGGACGCGGCGCACGCGATCCCCGGGAGCACGGTCGTCACCGCGATGGCGCGGAACGGCACCGACTTCGGCATCCGGGTCAGCGGGCTCGGCGACCGGTGGTTCGTGGCCTCCGCCGAGACGCCCCGGGGGCTGTACTTCGCGGGGTACTCCGCCGAGGACGCGAACCCCGACCTGGGCGACTCCACGATCACGGAGACGGCGGGCCTCGGCGCGTTCGCGATGGCGGCCGCGCCGGCGATCGTGACGTTCGTCAGCGGAACGGCCCGCGACGCCCTGGCCTCGACCTTGGAGATGTACGAGATCACGCTCGCGGAGAACGCCGCGTTCAGCATCCCGGCGCTCGACTTCCGGGGAACGCCCACCGGGATCGACATCCGTCGCGTGGCGCGCACCGGCATCCTTCCCCGGATCAACACGGGCATCGCGCATCGGAAGGCGGGGGTCGGGCAGATCGGGGCGGGGCTGGTGCGGCCCCCCCGCGGCTGCTTCGATCAGGCAGTGCAGGCGATGGCGGCGGCGCTCGGCCGCTAGCACAACACGAGGAAGGTGAGGCATGGCCCTAAAACCCGTGGACATGAGTCGGTGTCGCGTCCTCGATCTGTCCCAAAACTTCAGCGTGGACTCTCCCCCGTTCGCCTACTACGAGGGGCCGACGATCAAGTGGGTGAAGAAGATGGCGTTCGAGGGCGTGAACGCCCAGCACATCAGCAGCACGAACCACATCGCCACGCACCTCGATTCTCCGCTGCACTTCAACGACCCGGGGCCCGACGTGGCGGGGATCCCGCTCGAGGAGCTGTTCGGGCCGGCGTGCGTCGTGGACCTCAGCGCGCTGGGGGTGGGCGACTACGACATCTACGGGCCGAAGCATTTTGAGCTGTGGGAGCGGAAGCACAAGACCCGCATTCAGCGGGGGGACATCCTGGTCATCCACACCGGCTACCACCACTACTACAACGAGGACTGGTACAAGGTCCGCAACCACGAGAAGCCGAACCTCCCGCGCGCGTTTCTCCGGCATCCCGGCCCGCAGCTCGAGTTCTGCGACTGGGTGCTCGACCGCGGGATCCGCTGGATGGCGATCGACGCGATCTCGACGGATCACCCCTTCAACACCAACGTGCGCCGGGCGCGCCCCGACCTCGTGCCGGAGGTGGAGAAGAAAATCGGCATGGCGATCGACGAGGCGTTCCCGTGGCCGCGCGCCTACCAGGCGACGCACACGGTCCTGTTCCCGAAGGGGGTGTTCCACGTCGAGAACGTGGGCGGGATGATCGACGAGGTGCTCAACATGCGGGTGTGGTTCGGCGCGTTCCCGTTCCGGTTCAAGGGCGGGGAGGCCGCGTTCTGCCGGTGTTTCGCGTTCGTGCAGAAGTGAGGGCCGGGGGCCAGGGCGCGTGAAGCCGCTCGACGATCTGACGGTGGTCGACTTCAGCCGTGCGCTGGCGGGCCCGTACTGCACGATGATGCTCGCCGATTTGGGGGCCCGGGTCATCAAGGTGGAGGCGCCCCAGGGAGGAGACGACACCCGGGGCTGGGGCCCGCCGTTTCTGCACGGGGAGAGCGCGTATTTCCTGAGCGTCAACCGCAACAAGCAGAGCGTGACGCTGAACCTGAAGGATCCCCGCGGACGCGACCTCGCCCTCCGGCTGATCGAGCGCGCGGACGCGCTGGTGGAAAACTTCCGACCGGGGGCGATGGATCGCCTCGGGCTCGGGTATGCGCAGGTGCGGGGGCGGGCCCCCCGCCTCGTGTACTGCTCCATCTCGGGGTTCGGGCAGAGCGGGCCCTACCGCGAGCGGCCCGCGTACGATCTGATCGTGCAGGGGATGGGCGGCATCATGGGGATCACCGGGGAGGCTGGCGGCGCGCCGACCCGGGTCGGGGTCGCCGTCGCCGACATCTGTGCCGGGATGTTCGCCGCGTACGGCATCCTCGCCGCGCTGCGCGCGCGGGAGCGCACGGGCCGCGGCCAGTGGGTCGACGCCGCGATGCTGGACGGCCAGGTGGCGTGGATGACCTACATGGCCGCGAACTACTTCGCGACGGGCGAGGACCCGCCCCGGATCGGTTCGGCCCACCTCAACCTGGTGCCGTACCAGCCGTTCGCGTCGCGCGATGGGTTCGTCAACGTGGCCGTGGGATCCGAGGGGCTGTGGCAGAAATTCTGCGAGGCGCTCGAGATCCCGATCGCCGCGGACCCCCGCTTCGCCACGAACGCCGCTCGCGTGGCCCACCGGAGCGAACTCCTCGATCTTCTCGCGCCGGTGTTTGCCCGGCGGACCACCGCGGAATGGGTGCGCCGCCTGCTCGCGGCGGGGGTGCCCGCGGGCCCGATCTACCGGATGAGCGAGGTGATGGCCGACCCCCAGGTGCGGCACCGGGAGATGGTTGTCAACCTCCAACATCCCACGGCGGGAGGGATCCAGGTCAACGGGGTGGCCGTCAAGCTCTCGGAGACCCCTGGGGCGATCACCGCCGCCCCGCCGGTGCTGGGCGAGCACACGGATGCGGTCCTGCGGGATCTGGGCGTCGAGGAGGACCAGCTCGCCGCCCTCCGAGCCGAAGGAGTGATTTAGGATGTTCCGGCGCGGTCGGCCCGCCGAGCGGACCGCCGCCTGCCCGTCCTGCGGCCTCGTGCACCCCGTCGCGGCCCTCATCCAGCGCTTCTACATCTGCGCGGGCTGCGGGCGCTACCTCGCGATGCCGTCCGGGGCTCGCATCGCGATGCTGGCGGATCCGGGGACGTTTCGCGAGACCGACCGGAACCTCATCTCGGTCGATCCGCTGCACTTCATGGATCGGATGCCGTACCGGGAGCGCCTCGCGGAGGCCCGGCGGCAGACCGGGCTGCGCGAGGCGGTAACGACCGGCCTCGCCCGGATCGGCGGCCGTCAGGTCGTGCTCGTCGTGTTCGACTTCGAATTCCTGGGCGGGACGATGGGTTCCGTGGTCGGGGAGAAGGTGGCCAATGCCTTCGAGCACGCCACCCGCCGCCGGGTTCCGCTCGTGAGCGTCGCCGCCAGCGGCGGCGCGCGGATGCAGGAGGGGATGCTGTCGCTGATGCAGATGGCCAAGGTGTCGGCGGCGGCGGCGCGCCACGACCGGGAAGGGCTGGCGTTTCTTTCGATCCTGACCAACCCCACCTTCGGCGGCGTCATGGCGAGCTTCGCCTCGCTCGGCGATGTGATCATCGCCGAACCCGCCGCGCAGATCGGCTTTGTGGGTCCGCGCGTCATCGAGCAGACCACGGGGACGACGCTGCCGCCGGACTCGCACGACGCCGAGACGCTGTTCCGGGCGGGTCTGATCGATCTCATCGTGCCCCGCGACCGCCTGCGCGAAACGGTGGCCTTCCTCGTCGGCCACCTGAGCAGGACGAAGCCGCCGCGCGGCGGCGCCCCGTCGCAGCCTCCCGCGCGCGAGGCCGGCGGACTTCCCGCCTGGGACCAAGTCCGGCTGGCACGGCACACCGGGCGCCCGTCGACGCGCGAGTACGTCGCCGCGATGACCGCGGGGTTCGTCGAGCTCCACGGAGACCGGCAGGGCGGGGACGACCCCGCCATCGTCGGCGGGCTCGCCGAACTCGACGGCGAGACGATCGTCGTCGTGGGGCACCAGCGCGGCGCGGTGTCGAACGACCCCACGGCGGGCGCGATGGCCTCCCCCGAGGGCTATCGCAAGGCCCTCCGTCTGTTGCAGTTGGCCGCGAAGTTTCGCATCCCGGTGCTGACCCTCATCGACACCCGCGGCGCCAACCAGAGCTACGAATCGGAGCAGCGCGGAATCGCCCAGGCGCTGGCCCGCAACCTCGCGACGATGTCTGGCCTTGAGACGCCGATCGTGTCCGTGATCATCGGCGAGGGAGGAAGCGGAGGGGCGCTCGCGCTTGGCGTCGCCGACCGGGTCCTGATGCTCGAGCACGCGATCTACTCGGTCATCTCCCCCGAGGGCGCTGCGGCGATTCTCTACCGCGACGCCGGAAAGGCCGAGGCGCTCTCCGAAGCGCTGAAGCTGACCGCGCATGATCTCCTGCGCCTCGGCGTGATCGACACGATGGTGCCGGAGCCCGAGGGCGGGGCCCACCTCGACCCCGCGTTGGCGGCTGCGATGGTGAAGCATCACGTGGCCGCGGCCTTGCGCGTGCTTCGCCAGGTGCCGCTCTCCCGGCTGCTCGCCCGCCGCTACGCGAAGTACAGGCGGCTTGGTCGCGTGGGCGTGTACTGGCGGGAGATCGTGCGCCGCGAGATGCGGGAGGCCCTGGACACCATCGGCCGGCGCGCCCATCGCGCCGAGGGCGAGCCGAGGTAGGCCGGACGGTTACCAGCCGTAGAGCGCTTGGATCCCGGTGAGGAAGCCCGCCAGCATGTCGGCGCCCGAGGTTTCCCCCACCGACATCACGTCACCCGCCGCGCGCGAGATCGCCGGCGGATCATCGCCCGGGAGGGCCCCAAGCAGCGTGTGCCACCGCTCGTTGGATTCCCCGGCGTGGGCCGCTTTGAGATACGCCGCGCTGATCTCGTGCGTCCGGGGCGCGGCGGTCTCGAGGATCATGCTTCCGATCTCCGACAATTCCGCGTCGGCGCGGTGCTCCTGCACCACGGCCAGCGCGAGGAGGACCCCGGAGAGGAAATCGTCCCCGGCCGGGGTGAGCCCCGGGCCGAGGCCTGCCATGGACGACGTCACCACTTTGAGGCCGCGGCGGTTGCGCCGCGCCAGCGACTCGGCCAGGCCGCTCATCAGCGCGTGGCTCCGCGGAAAGTGTGCGACCTTTTCAAGCGGCGCCGGGAGTTCCTCCTCGGCGAGGTGAGGGAGGAGACGAGCCAGGCTTCCTTCGGGGGAGTCTGCCGTCGCGGCCTGATAGAGGACGGCGACCGTCCCGCGGAGCCGCTCGGGGTCGGATCCGAGCGAGGGATACGGGCTCGGGTCCCACAGCCGGGCGCTGTCTAATCCCACCTCGAGCGCATCACCGAGATGGAGCGATCTTCCGCTCGATGTCACGGCGGCTCCCGTCGGGACATCCTGGAAGGCGTGGGGGGACGGGGCGGGATGACCACGTGCAGC
>Ga0187846_10001029_pt1 | contig 15968 bp, 11 predicted proteins | sample TC_taG_FD_161473 | JGI IMG/M metagenome (GOLD analysis project Ga0187846, IMG submission 161473) | Biofilm microbial communities from the roof of an iron ore cave, State of Minas Gerais, Brazil - TC_06 Biofilm (v2) | ecosystem: Environmental > Terrestrial > Deep subsurface > Cave > Wall biofilm...
TCGCCGGTGCGCCCCTGCCCCCGGCCCCTGAAGCGCGGCCGGTTGTCGTGGAGGTGAACCTCAATGACGTGGTTCAACCAGTCAGTGAGGAATACGTGAGACGCGGTATCAGTTACGCCAACCAGATCAATGCTGCGGCCCTGCTGCTCGAATTGAGCACCCCCGGAGGACTGGAATCCTCTATGAGAAACATCGTACAGGAGATCATCACCTCGCGTGTCCCGGTCATCACCTATGTTGCGCCGAGCGGGAGCCGGGCTGCCTCCGCCGGATTCTTCATACTCCTCTCGGGCGACTTGGCGGTGATGGCGCCGGGAACCAACACCGGTGCTGCTCATCCGGTCATGATTGGCGGAGCCGAGATCGGCAAGACCATGGAAGCCAAGATTGAAAATGATGCTGCGGCTTACATCCGCAGCTTCGCGGAAAAACGTGGCCGCAACGTTCAGTTGGCGGAGGCCGGGGTTCGGGAGAGCAAGTCCTACACCGAACGCGAAGCTTTGGAAGGCCACTTGATCGACGCCGTCGCCAACAGTCCGAATAACATTATGGCGCGCTTTGACGGCAAGACCCTCAAGCGCTTCGATGGGACAACAATGACTCTCCACCTGCGGGACGCTCGCCTTGAGCCGTACCTTATGACGACGCGGGAGAAGTTTCTTTCCCGAATCGCGGACCCCAATATCGCGTTTATTTTGGGAGCGCTGGGGGTGTTGTGCCTCTATATCGAATTCACCCATCCGGGGCTGGTCGCTCCTGGAGTGGTGGGCGCCATCGCGCTGATTCTGGCGCTGTTCGCCTTTCACCTTCTGCCTATCAACTACGCAGGTGTTATTCTGATCCTGCTGGCGCTGGTTCTTTTCGCGCTCGAGGCCAAAGCCGCGACCCACGGAGTTCTGGCGGCCGGGGGTGTGGTGGCCATGGTGGTCGGCTCGCTGATCCTGATCGATTCCCCCTGGCCGGGCGCGCGGATTCGACTCGCGACGACGTTGAGTGTTACTCTGCCCTTGGCCGCGATAACCATCCTGCTGGTTCGGGCGGCGCTGGCAGCGAGGATGAAAAAGGCCGTAACCGGTGAGGCAGGGATGATCGACTCCATTGGAGTAGCGCGTACGGATCTCCAACCGCAAGGCAAGGTCATGGTGCGTGGGGAGCTCTGGGACGCGCGGGCAAACGTCAATGTTCCCGCCGGCGCTCGCGTCCGGGTTACCCTGGTCGACGGGCTAACCCTCGAGGTTGAACCCATGTCCGAATCGCGGTGAGCCGGCACCGGAACCGGCCTCCGCACTCGATGACGTGTTTTGTGACTTTCGTTCTGCAATCGTGAAAAGGGGGGTCACATGATCGGTTTTGGAGGCGTCGCCCTGATTATTTTCATCCTCTGGGTGGCGGCGTGTTTGAACGTACTGCGAGAGTATGAACGAGGCGTCATTTTCCGCTTGGGCCGTCTTCAGCGCCCTGACAAGGGTCCGGGACTGATCTTCATTCTCTGGCCTATCGACAAGCTCATCAAGGTTTCGCTCCGCACTGTGGCCTGGGACGTCCCGCCGCAAGACGTCATTACTCGGGACAATGTATCCTTGAAGGTGAATGCGGTGGTCTACTTCAGGGTGATCAGCGCCCAACAGGCTTTCGTGGAGCTGGAAAATTACCGCTACGCCATCGAGCAGTTGGCCCAGACGACCTTACGTTCCGTGCTGGGTGAAGTCGAGCTGGATGACCTGCTCTCACAGCGGGAAAAGCTCAACCAGAGGTTGCAGTCAATCCTCGACGAGCATACCGAACCTTGGGGTGTGAAGGTGTCGAAGGTCGAGGTCAAGCAGGTAGACCTGCCGCAGGAGATGCAGCGTGCCATTGCCCGCCAGGCCGAAGCTGAGCGCGAACGCCGGGCCAAGATCATCGCCGCGGACGGTGAGTACCAAGCGGCGGCTAAGCTCTCCGAAGCCGCCTCGATCATCAACCGCGAACCAGCGGCTATCACTCTGCGCTACCTCCAGACGCTGGTGGAGATTGGAACAGAGAAGAACACGACCATCGTTTTCCCCTTGCCGGTGGACTTGCTCTCGGCACTCTTTAGCAGGCTCGGTGTGCCGGCCGCCAAGGACTGATCTGTTCCAAACTCCAAAATGGAAATTCGAAGCGGGAAATTGGGAACTAGTAACTGGAAATTAGAAAATCCGCGCCTGCAGATTGGAACTCAGTTTCCTGTTTCTAATTTCTAATTTCTATTTCTAGTTTCCAATTTCCAATTTCTAATTTCCAACGCGAAGGAGCACCAATGGAAGAACGCGAGAGGGGTCTCTCCACAGCCTCGCTGGCTTTGCTTTTCCTGCTCGGTGTCCTAGTGTGTGCGGTGTTCTTTTCTTTCGGATTTCTGGTGGGGTACAGAGAGCGTTCCTCCAGCAACGCGGCCGAAGTGGAGCGAGTGACACCCACGGGCGACGCTCCGCCCGCCGTGAATGCGCCACCGGAGAAGCTGGAGACGGTGGTTCGGCAGGATGGGGCTCCAATGTCTCTGGGTCCGGCTGGCCAACCGGCCGAAGCCGGACTCGACCAGAAGGGCGGGAACGTAGCCTCCGGTACCAAGGTGTCGGCGCCGGAAGGAGGCGCGAGGGGTGCTCCCGCAGCCGCCGAGGCTATGCCGGCGGTGCCAAGTCATGCATCCCTTAACGAGGCGGCTCCTGTTCGAGCGAGACAGGCGGCGACCGGGAGCGGCGCGCTCCAGGTGGCGGCCTTGCAGAACAGGCAGGACGCCGAAACGCTGGTCAAGGTCCTAAAGGAGCGTGGCTACCCGGTGTTTGTGTTAAGTCCGGAGGACGCCCGTGCCAATGACAAGCTGTTCCGTGTTCAAGTCGGGCCGTTCGAGTCTCGCGAAGAAGAGGCGAAAACTCGTCAAAAGCTCGAGACCGAAGGCTTCAAACCGTTCGTCAAGCGATAGTTGCTCGCGCCAGCACGGGCGGCACCAAGTGTCAGCGCGACCACAACGAACAAGGGACAAGGAGCAAAGGACAAGGGACCAAGGACAAAGGACTAAGGATAACGGACAACAGATCCTCCCTATTTCGGAATCTCCTCTCCAATGCCTACGTTCGGTTGGAAGCGAGCGCTTTGAGCGGGGTGCTTCTCTTTGCCTGCTTCCCGCTCGTCAATTGGCACCCCCTGGTATGGGTAGCCGCAGCACCACTCTTGGCTGCGGCAGTAAGTGAGCCCCAACTGGGGCGCGCCTACTTCCTAGGGGCCCTGACGGGTTCCATTTTCCTGGCTGGCAGCGTGTACTGGTTCGTGGAGGTGATGATAGTCTATGGCCACATGACGACAGTGCTGGCCCTAGCCGTCATGGTGCCTTTCTTGCTTGTGTTCTCCAGCTTCTGGGCCGTATTTGGACTAGTCCTAGCTTGGGTGGCGCGGCGTTCGCTCGCCGCTGCTCTGTTGCTTGGCCCATTCCTATGGGTCGCGTTGGAACTCGCGCGAACCTACCAATTCATAGGCGGCTTTCCGTGGAATCTACTCGGTTACGCTGTTCAGTCTTCGGGATTGAGACAGCTAGCGTCGACCACAGCTGTCTATGGGCTGTCTTTCCTGGCCGTTGCGTCAAGTGCCTTGATCGCGTGGTCCATCCTCGAATGGCAAGCGAAGCAGTTCTGGCCGTTGGCGGCCTGGGTGGTGCTGCTGGTGGCCACGAACTCTGTGCTAGCCCCCCCCACTGCGCCGCACGGTACTAACGTCGCCCTGCTGATCCAGCCGAATGTTCCAATGGATGAGGTCGGGCAGCAGAACTGGGCGCCCTGGCGAAACCCGAAACCACTGGCCGAACTGGTGGCCATGACGGAGGATTGTCTTCGCCATCAAAGCCCTCAATCGCTGACCCCACCCCTCATCGTATGGTCCGAAAACCCTGCACCCTTCTTCTTCGGTCGCGATCCGGCTTTTCAAACCGCCATCGAGAATATGGCGAAACGCGCCCACGCCTACGTGGTAGTCGGCACCAACATGTTCGGGGGTCTGGACAATTCCCTCCCTCACAACAGCGCCGTGGTGCTGAACCCGTCGGGCCAACTCATCCTTGAGTATGATAAAATCCACTTGGTGCCTTTTGGCGAATACGTGCCCGCTTGGCTTCCCAGCGCAGTGGGCAAGGTCACGCCGGAGGTTGGCGATTTTGTTCCGGGCACTAGGTACCAGCCAGCGGTGACCCCTGAAGGGGCGATTGGAATCTTTGTCTGCTATGAGTCGATCTTTCCCCAGTTGGTGCGACGGCTGACGCCGGCCGGATCCGGCGTGCTGGTCAACATCTCCGACGACGGGTGGTATGGCGATTCTTCGGCCGCGTATCAACATCTCGAGATGGTGTGCTTCCGGGCCATCGAGAACCACAAGTTCCTGCTGCGCTCAACCAATGACGGCATTACCGCAGTCATCGATCCCTACGGCCGGATTCTCGAAACCATTCCCCGCCATCGGGCGATGGCCTTGGCAGGAAATTTCAGCTTCCTTGGAGAGGAAACCTTCTACAAGGCCCGCGGTGATGTTTTTGCCTGGCTGTGCGTGATCGCCAGTGGAGTCATCGCGGTGCTCGCCGCGTTTGGGCAGATGATCAGCCGTCGCCAATAAGTAGTAGGCCGTGCCATCGCCGTGGGCTAGAGGATGGCGCCCGCCAAGGCGGGCTAACGTGTCGTGGACTGGGCTCGCTGCCTCCTGCTCACTGCCTACTGCTTACTGACTTTGGAAGGGAGATCATATGATTGAAGAACTCGAACGAGAGCTTGAAGAACTAAAGGGCCGGGCCGCCGGGCTCAGGAGTTTTCTTTGACGCACCCGCAGCTCGCCACCAACTCGAGACCATCGAGAACGAGATAGCCCAGCCCCACTTTTGGCAGGACCAGGATGCTTCCACGCGAGTTCTCACCACGCGCCGCCGGCTCGAAGAAAGGCTCGAAACTGACAGCCGTCTCGACCGAGCCCTTGCTGACCTCGACGCTTACATGGAGCTCGCTCGCGAAGGCGAGGACGTCACGAGCGAACTACGCGCTGAACTGGATTCGCTTCGGGAGCAGATCGATAAGCTCGAAACCGCAACGCTGCTCGGGGGAGAAAACGACAGGCTGAACGCCATCGTTACCCTGCACCCGGGAGCGGGAGGAACGGAATCGCAGGACTGGGCTGAAATGCTCCTCCGTATGTACCGGCGTTGGGCTGAGCGCCACGCTTTCAAGTTCACTTTGCTCGACTACCAGCCCGCCGAGGAAGCTGGCCTGAAATCGGCCACTTTTACTGTCGCCGGTGAATACGCCTACGGCTTGCTCACTTCCGAAACGGGCGTGCACCGCCTGGTCCGTATCTCGCCCTTCGACGCTGCCGCGCGGCGACACACTTCCTTTGCCTCGGTGTTCGTAAGCCCTGAGATCGATGACAACATCGAGATCGAGATCAAACCCGAAGACATTAGGGTGGAGACGTACCGTTCTACCGGTGCCGGTGGTCAGCACGTGAATACGACAGACTCTGCGGTACGCATTATCCACCTCCCCTCCAACACTGTCGTGCAGTGCCAAAATGAACGCTCCCAGCATCGCAACCGGGATATGGCGATGAAGATGCTCCGCTCCAAGCTCTACGAGTTAGAGGTGCAAAAGCGACAGGAGGAAGCGCAGAAACTCGAGGAGGCTAAGGGACAAAACGCTTTTGGGAATCAGATCCGTTCTTACGTTCTCCACCCCTATCGGATGGTGAAGGACCATCGGACCAAGTTGGAAATGGGCGATGCCGATCGGGTGCTCGACGGTGACGTCGACCCCTTCATCAAAGCGTTCCTGTTCTCCCGGCGCGCCCTGTCGCGGAAACAGCCCTCCATGGTCAGCAGCAAGTGAAGTGAAGAACTCATACTGTCATTCCGAGGAGGTCGGCGCGACCGACGAGGAATCTGCTTTTGAAGGCTGCAAGGAAAAGCAGATCCCTCGCTCCGCTCGGGATAACAGGTGCCAGGGACTCCGGGGACCTTCGCTGCTTGACAACGGCGCGCCGCGGTTTCTATAATCCCGGTTGAAAGGGCGGAGGGCCCTAGAGAGAGCGGGAATAACTCAGTGGTAGAGTGCGACCTTGCCAAGGTCGAAGTCGCGGGTTCGAATCCCGTTTCCCGCTCCAGAACTTATAAGCTTCAGACTTTCATCCTCGGCGCGGTACCCAAGTGGTAAGGGAGAGGTCTGCAAAACCTTTATGCGTGAGTTCGATTCTCACCCGCGCCTCCAGCCTTTTCACCGACCGCAAAACGAGCCAGCCGCCACAGCGCCTCCACTTCAAGGGGGTCACATCCGACGATCATTTCCTCCAGCCCGCGCGCCAGATTGTGCGTCCCCGGAGACTTGATCAACGCCTGGACACTCCAGGGATTCGTATCCGTCTCCCCGACACCGGAAATGCCCTCGTCCGTGTTTACGATCACGACGATGTCGTCTTGCGCCGACGAGTTGGCGTCCACTGTGAGATCATTGACCACCAAAACGTGACACTCCACATTGGTAATCTTCATGAAAACCGATCCTCTGGGAGACGGGCCGTCAGATAACGAGCCTCCGCCCGCTTGGCCCAACCATCGGCACCGACGGCGCACAACCCAGCCGAAAACGGAAGCTTGAAAACGGCAACGGGATGACGTTCAGCGCTTGGCGCTCCAAAACAAAGATATTGTTTCAGCCAAACTAATGTCAAGAAGTAATGGCACTCGTATACTGCTTAGGCTCTTCTGAGCTTTCGCTCGATGGGTACGTAGAGTTACCCAGGATTACAAAACACAGTGACGGGCAGCGCTGTAGCGGCGCTGTCCCCAGCGCCGAAAATCGCCGGTGGGGACACCGGCGCTACAGCGGCTGCTGTCACTTCGATATGTAATCCTCGTTAATTCACCGCTGCAGCGTGGAGCCTATTGCAGGTGCGATGACCTCGCGCTTCGCGCGTGAGGCCGTCTGATATAATTAGCAAGTGACGGCGCATGCCTCTTCCGCTGGTCTTTTTTGCTGTCAAAACGCCACTGGCAAGTCTCGTGCCGGCATAAACCCGGGGTTGCTGGGTCTGGCCTTAGCGTCAGTCTTGCTCGTGGCCTTGCCCGCCTATCCGCGACCTCCACAGGCATCGCTCGAGCAACTGCTGGGAGAAGCTCGGGAGGCCCAAAACCGCGGGGACTTTGCTGGCGCCGCTCGGAAATATACTGAGGCCGCAAAGTTGAGGCCAAACGCCGAGGTCTACGAGAAGCTCGGCCTGGCTCACTTCCTCGGGAACTCCTACCCCCAAGCCGTCGAGGCATTTTCGGCTGCTCTTCGGATGGAGCCGCAGCGATGGGCCAGCCACTTGTTTATGGCGGAGAGCCTTTACAAGCTCAATCGTTTCGAAGAGGCGCTCCCCAGTGTCAAAACGGCACTTCAGCTCCGGCCCGAAGAAAACGAGGCGCGTTATTGGCTGGGGTGCATCGATCACGCGCTCGGGAAGTATGACGAAGCCATCGTTCATCTTAGTGAGGCATCCGAACATGACCCGCAAAACGTGGACATTCTGTACTCCCTGATTGAGGCCGACCTCGACGATATCTGGCTCTATAATGCTAAAGAAAGCGAGAGCATGGAGCGGGCGGACCATTTCCTTGATCGCTTCGTAGCCTTCTTTTCCCTGCTGGCCGAGAATCCCTATTTGGGGCGCCGTCGTGACGACTTGCGGCCTGGGTACCGGAGCTTCCCGGTCGGAGAATTCATCGTGATTTACCGCGTCGCTCCCGGCGGGGAGATTCTGGTATTGCGGATCATTCGTGGCAGCCGCGATATTCAGGGTCTTTTGGGAGAATAGGCTCAGCGGTAGGAATTGCAAGGGCGAACAGAGTATGCGTGGGAGTCCGTATGTGTCGATCTTTGTTGAATGAGCCGAAAGCTACTTCGTTCCGCCTGTTCTTTCCTCCTGGAGGAGCAGGCTGAGACTTTCGCGAAACAAGCTCTGATCGTCAACCAAGAGAATCCGGATCTCCCGGTCCATAAGTGTTTCTCCCGCGGGCTACGCGAAATGCCCAGCGCATTTGAATGTGCACTATCTTAATTCGCGGGCTCCCGAAGCCGCTCATAACGCCAGTGCAAGTTCAGATCGTGCCTGCCTACAGTCTTCTGGCTTTGGTTCCCTATACTTCCGCCCAACATTGCTTTGGCCAACAGTCGTATCCTCTCTGCCTGCCGGGCAGTCCCGCCTTTTACGGGTGCACTGTCTGCCTCACAGCCGCATGTGTCACCGCCTCTTCTGTGCCCCGATTCGAGCCCCGTTAATCGTCTTCGATGCGGACGTAGTTAGCGCTTTTCGCTTCACATCAGGGCACATGAGCCGGACGAGGACGGCGGCAGTCACAATGATGATGAGTGCAATGTAGATCCAACCCCTAAACCCTGGGACTTTGAACTCGACCGACGGGCCAGTGAACCCTATCAGCAGAAGCACGGTTGTAACCAGCAGGATGGTGACCGCAGCAACCGAGCGGTCTGGGCCCAAGTCTCGAGACCGCACCCGATTTCTGCGGAAGGGTCTTCCAGCCAATTCTGTTTTTCCTGGCCGGCGGCAGAATTCGGCCTCCTTGGCCACGTCAATTCTTGGGCACATCCACACGGTTCCACCATCCGCCACCAAGAGTCTGGAACAACGCCGTCGTATCGGCATAGCGATTGACGCGGGCCTGCACAAGGCTCATGAGGGCTTGTTGATAGGCCTGCTCTGCGCTTAGCAGGGCAAGATAGCTCACGTAGCCGACCTGCATCTGTCGCCTGGTAAGATCAAGGGTGACTTTGGCGGCGTCTGCAGCGGCAGCCGCGGCCTTCAGACCGTCGGCGTCCTGTTCGAGCGCATGCAAGGTGTCGGCTACATTTTGGAACGCGGTAAGAACGGTGCTGCGGTATTGCTGCGAGGCTTGAACATACGCCGCTCTCGCGGCACGCTCCCGGTGGAGAAGAGAGCCGCCTTGAAAGATCGGCTGCGTGATGCCTGCACCTAAATCCCAAAAGCCCGTGCCGCCCGAGAATATGCCGCTGAAAGCCAGCGCCATGCTGCCAAGGTCTCCGGTGAGGGAAAAATTAGGGAGTCGGTTGGCAATAGCAATCCCAATCTGGGCGCTGGCCGAATGCAGGTTCTCCTCCGCTTGGCGTACATCCGGGCGTTGCTCCACAAGTTGCGAAGAAAGGCTCACTGGCAGTTCCTGCGGTAGTTGCAGATTCGACAGCTCAAACTTTTCCGGCAGATCCTGATTGGGAAAGCCGCCCGAGAGCGCAGCCAGCAGGTCACGCTGTTGAGCCAACTGTTTAAGCAGCGGCGGTAACGTGGCGGTGACTTGCGCGAGCTGCGATTCCTGCGCCGCCACATCGAGCCTGCTCACATAGCCGTTCGCATACTGGCTACGCAAGACCTTGAGCACGTTGGTGTTGATGGTGATGAGTTCCCGAGTCGCGTCAATCTGTCCCCGCAATGAAGCCTCTTGTATCGCTGCGGCGACGACGTTGGAACTTAGCGTGATGTGCGTCGCGGCCAGGGCAAAACGCGCCTGCTGTTGCTGTGCCTTTAGGGACTCCACTGTCCTGCGGTTCAGACCGAAGACGTCTGGCACGAATGAAACGGTGACCTGCGGCGTATAGAGGCTGTAGTAGAGCTCGCCGGAAGCGGTGAACGGTGAAACTTGATTCGATGTTTTCGAATGGCTGGCGGCAAAACCGCCTGCAAGACTGGGATAATACGCACCGCGCTGGGCCAAAACGTTCTCCCTAGCAACCAGCAAGGCCGCTTGTGCGGCTTTGAGGTCGGGATTGGCTTTGAGCGAGCGCTCAATCAAATCGTTGAGCGGCTTCGAGTGAAACAATGCCCACCACTCTCCCGGAATATCGCGTCCTTCGACAAAGTGCTGCGCCTCCCCGCCGCCGACGTTGGGCGTGCTGCTGGTGGCCGAAGGCGGATCCGGCGCGTAACCACCATTCATCGGAGGAGCGGGTTTCTTAAACTTGGGTCCGACCACGCAGCCTGGGGTAAGCAATAAGGCAGAAATCGCGATCAATCGGGCCAGGCGCGTTTTGCGAATGAGTGTCATGCCAATAAGTTCCTCAGGGCCTGCGGTAAATGCCGGTTCCGTTGATCGAGCCAGTGCTTCTGGCCGTCGAGTTCCCAAATCCACCGATGGTCGCGGCGTTAGGACCGCGATGGCGCACATTGCTGGACACTGCCGCAGCGGGTAGGACCACACTTGGCGGTCGAACGGGTACGGTACTCCTGACTGCTCCGTTCGAAATGAGTCCCCCCCTTGCAACACCAGCAGGTTTGTCAAAAGCTCGCTGATGAAGATTCATGGTACTTCCGGACCTGGAACGCTCCCGATTGTTTGGAAACTGCCTCGGGCGGTTCTCCCGAATCGAGTTGGCATGGCTGGGCGCGAGATGCTTCTCCGAGGCTATAGCATGAATCAACCCGGCCCAGCCGATCGTCAGCAGAAGGAGACAGGCAGTCTTCATCTTGATTCAGGCGTTGGCGTCGAGCGGTTGTCACCGCCGAGAAAGATTATTCTTAGCGCCGGCACAGCGAGGAGCAGCATAACCGGGCCGACCAACATGCCACCTACGATCACGGTCGCGAGCGGCCGCTGCACCTGGCTGCCGATGCCGGTGGAGATTGCTGCCGGAAAGAGGCCGATACAGGCTGAAAGTGCTGTCATCAATAGCGGGCGCATGCGCGTGGAGGCGGCGCGGAACATCGCATCGGTCGGGGTCCCCCCGCGAAGCTGGCGTTCCTGGTTGTAATACGTAATCATCAGGATGCCGTCCATGACGGACACGCCAAAGAGCGAGACAAAGCCGATGGCGGCGGAAACGCTGAAATCAAGACGGGAGACATAAAGGGCCAAGACTCCCCCGGCAACCGCGAAGGGGATGCCGGCCAGTGCCAGAAAGCTGTCGCGCAGCGAATTAAACTCGGTGTAGAGCAGCCCCAGGATCAGCACCAAGCTGAGAGGTACAACGACCTCCAGGCGTTTCTTAGCCTCCTGAAGGTCCCCAAATTCGCCCGCCCAAACCATCCGATAACCACTGGGCAGCGTGATGTTCTTGGTGATGCGCTCTTGGGCCTCCTCGACCGTACTGCCAAGGTCACGGCCACGAACACTGAACTTCACCGGGATGAAGCGCTGTACGCTCTCGTGATAAATCCAGGCCGCACCCGTATTCAATGTGATGGTTGCCAGGTCACTCAAGGGTATATAGGCGTTGGCACCGCCGCTGGTCGTATAAGCCACTTTGATGTTCCGGATTTTTTCGATGCTGTCGCGATATTCAGGCGTGTAACGGACGACGAGATCGAACTGCCGCTCGCCCTCCAACACGGAGGTCGCGACTGCTCCGCCCATTGCCGCTTGGATGACCGAGTTCACGTCGCCGGAATTCAGGGCGTAGCGCGCCGCCTTGGCCCGATCCACCTTGATGTTCAGGTTGGGCTGCCCAAGGACCGGGAAGATGCCGAGGTCGGCAACGCCGCGAACCTGGCTCATTTGCTCCCGGACCTGCGCGGCCAGCTTCGTTAATGTTTCTAGGTTGGGTCCGATGATTTTCACCGAATTCGATCCTTTGACCCCGGAGATCCCCTCTTCAATATTGTCCTGGATATACTGCGAGAAGTTGAAGATGACGCCGGGTAATTCATTGTTAAATTCTGTTTGAATCTGCTCGGTCAACTTCTCTTTGGTCAAGCCCCGGGGCCATTCGTCAAACGACTTGAGCGGCGCGAACAGCTCGACATTGGAGAATGGTGATGCGTCGCTGCCGTCGTCGGGGCGGCCATGTTGGGAAACGACGGTGATCACCTCCGGATGCCTCAGCAGGATCTGGCGCATTTTCCTGGCGGCTGCCTCACCGTCTTGGAGGGAGAGTGTCATGGGCATTGACGCGCGAATCCAAAAATTGCCCTCTTCCAGGTGGGGGAGAAACTCGCTCCCGAGCCGTGCTGCCAGCAGCCCGGCTACAGCGACGAAGCCAACTCCAATTCCCACTGCAACGGCGCGTCTGGCCAGCGCAAAGCGCAGCGCCGGATTGTAAGCGCGGTGTAACAGGCGCACGACGATGGTCTCGGTTTCCCCGACGCGCTCAGGAAGCAACATGGAGGCGAGCACAGGGGTGATGGTGAAAGTTGCAATCAAAGCCCCGGCTAAAGCGTAACCGTAAGTGCGCGCCATGGGGCCGAAGATCTGGCCTTCGACTCCTTGCATGGTGAAGAGCGGCACGAAAGCGGCCACGGTAATCATGGCCGAGAAGAGGACTGCCTTGTCCACTTGGATCGCGCTGATCAGAATCAGCCGCAGGCGGTTCGTCCACCCCAGCGCTGTTGTTGTATGTCCCGGGAGTCTCGTTGGGTCTGGGCCCCAAAAACCTTCAGCAAGACGCTGGAGCAGCCCCTCCCTGTCTTCCGGACTCGCTTGGAAATTTCGGAAGACATTCTCAACCAGGATCACTGCCGAATCCACGATGATCCCAAAATCAACCGCGCCCAGAGAGAGGAGATTGGCGCTTTCGCCGAATATCACGAGAAGAATGATGGAGAAGAAGAGGGCAAAAGGGATGTTCAATCCAACGATGATCGCGCTGCGGAGATTACCGAGGAAAATCCATTGGATCAGGAAGACGAGCAGGCATCCGAAAATCAAGTTGTGCAGGACCGTGTGGGTGGTGACGGCGACGAGCGATGAGCGGTCGTAAAAAGGGACAACCCTGACCCCCGGCGGCAGACTCCCGTCATGATTCAGCTTGTCAATGGCCGCCTTGACCTTTGGGATCATGTCGGCAGTCTTCTCGGTGCGCCTCTGTACCACGATGGCCCCGACGACATCGTCGTGGCGGTCGCGGCCTAAGATGCCTAGCCTTGGTCTGTAGCCGACCGAGACCTTTCCGACATCCTTCACCAACACCGGGACGCCATTCTCCTGGCTTAGAACCACATTCTCGATGTCGTCAACCTTGTAGCCCTCCGTCAAATCGTCGCTGCCGCCATCGTCAATCAGTCCGACGCCCCGGATATTGATTGACTGCTGGCCGATGCGGATCTCGCGTCCGCCCACGTTGATGTTCGCGTTGCCGAGCGCGGTGAGGATCTGGGGCACGGTGACGTTATAGGCTTCGAGCTTGTGAGGGTCTACCTCGACCTGGAATTCCTTCGTCGGGCCGCCCCAACTGTTGACCGCCGCAACACCGGGAATCGTCAGCAACCGGCGGGCGACGATCCAGTCCTGGACCGTGCGGAGATTGGTGATTCCAAAATGCGGCGGACCGACGACCTGGTAACGATAGATTTCGCCCGTCGAGCTGTTGGCTTGGATCGTGGGCACCAGACCGCCCGGCAGGCTAACGTTCTGTTGCATCGCCACCGATGCTTGGCTATAGGCGAAGTAGTAGTCCACCCCATACTTAAAGGTGACGCGCACGAAGGACAGACCATAGAACGAAGTCGAGCGGATGACGTCGATGCCGGGCGTCAAGTAGAGTCCAATCTCCATTGGGCGCGTGTAATAGCGCTCCATCTCCTCGGCGGACAGGCCCGGCGCTTGCGCCGTAATCTCCAGGATGACAGGCGTGGGATTCGGGTATGCCTCGATGTTGAGCCTCTTAAAAGCGACTAGTCCAGCGCCGGCAAACAGGAGCAACCCCAGCACCACCATGGGGCGGCGGCTCAGGCAAAACGCGATGAGGGACTTGAACATGACCTCTATTCGAAACTCGCCTGCTCTTAATTGAGCTGCGTCGTGCTCGAGAACGCGTCGCGAATTTTCAATTTGGAGCTTCGAATTTTGAGTTTCGACTTTCTAATCGCTGGGCGGTGCCTCCAGCATGTTGCTGAGAAATACGGCGCCATCCGTCACCACCAGTTCTCCACGCCGCAAGCCATCGAGAATCTGAACGCGGCCGTCTCTGCGCAGGCCGGTCCTGACGACTCTTTGTACAAAATGGTGCCGATCCGTTGTCACCCAAGCCACCATGGTTCCATCGGGTTCCCGGACCACACCGTTCGCCGGTATCGCGGTGCTGTCCGCCGGGCCCTGGACACGAATGACGAAGCTGGCGAGCATTCCAGGGCGTAGCTCATCGTTGGGATCTGTGATTTCCGAGCGTATCGTTACTCTATGAGTGTTCGGGTCAACCGCCTCGTAGATCTTCGAAATCTTCCCCTTGAACACACGATCGGCATAGGCCGTCACCTTGGCTTCGACAGGTTGGCCGACGTGGAAGAATGCGCTTTCGCTTTCGGGCACGTTCGCCAGCATCCATTTAAGCCCCACGTCAGCCACCGAGTAAGGTGCCGGCGCATTGCCTGGCTGCACGAAGAACCCGGGCTGCGCGTTCTTGTACGTGATCTTGCCGGAAATGGGGCTGCGTACGACGAGCGCGGGGTCAATCTTGCGCGAAGCAATCATTTGGTCGATTTCGGCGTCGGTCTTGCCAAAGACGCGAACTGCATCCCGCGCGGCTTTGAGAGCGCCCTCGGCGGTCTGCTGGTCTGATGTCGCCTGTTCCAGCTCTCGCTGGGAAATTCCGGGAAGACCCTTGACGCGCGCCAGTTCCTTGTTGGTCAGTTCAAAGGTGGCCGCCGCGCCGATCAGCGTTGACTCAGCCTGGATGAGGTCAGGACTTTTACTGGTATAAAGCGGCTGCTCTCTCTGAATACGGGCACCAAGCTCCGCAAGAGTCTTAATGATGGTTCCTGGATAAGGGGGAAAGACTTGAACCGACAGATCGCCGTCAAAATCAATGTTGCCGACCGCCTCCTTCTCAACGGGAAACAGGTAGCTTCCCACCTGCTCGATTTTGATCGAGTTCAGTTGACTCGGCGAGAGGTCCACTGCGGGGTCGGACTGCGGCGATCTGGACGTTGAACGGTTCCCCTGCGGCGTTTTTACGTTTGCAGGGCGGTGCCCCCTCGAGAGGAGACCGACTGAGGCGATTGCAACTGTCGCGACTGTCAGGATAACTGCGGCTGCTTGCTTGTTTGAGGAAGGTTTCATCCGACGATTTCTCTCATCTCTCAGATATGAACTCAATAAGTTACGCGTCATCGGTTAGGAGTCAGGATTCCGTGATAAATTGCTAGCCGACATTGCACCCCAGGGTGCGTCCGCTGTTGCTGCGCTTACACTAGACTAGGGGTTGCTGCGCTGCCTCTCAACGTATCTTCTGGTCAGGTTGGCCCTATCTTCCGCCCAGTATCTTTTTGCTATGTCGAGGCTATCTTTTGGCCATTAATGCAGCAATGTCTGTGGGTTTTGTTAGAATCACCCGTGCGTGCCTCCGGCGGATCCGTTGTCGGCTAAGGAGCGAGCAGTGATGCAATGCTTTCTTTCTTCCTAAGGGGCAGTCGGACTCAGCTTCTGATCCGAGCTGGCCTGATAATCGTTATCGTCGCTCTCGTGGACTGGCGCGTTACTCAGAATGTCTTCTTCGGGTTTCTTTATCTCTTTCCCATGCTGATGCTGGGCAACTGCCTGCCGCGCTGGCAACTCGCGATGGTAGCGGCAGGTTGCACTTTCCTGGCTGAGTGGCTTGGTCCCGGCTCCTGGGCGCCCGAAGCTGGAATCCCTCGGGACCTCTTTATCTTCACGGCTTACTTCGGAACTGGGCTCTTCGCCTATGAGTCAGCCAAGAATCGGCAGCTTGCTCTAAGGCATATCGGGGAAGTCGAGCAGGAAGTCGAGTCGCGGCGGGACGCGGAACAGCAGTTGAAAGTGCTCATCGAAAGCAGTCCCGCAGCCATCTTGACGGTCGATTCCGTCGGCAAAATCTTGATGGCGAATCAGGCTGCTCATAGCCTGCTGGGCTTTGAGCCGGAGACCTTGCCAGGCGAGTCCATCAAAACGTTCTTACCCCCTTTGGCCAGCGTTCCTCATGCCGACGAATCCACGCCAAACTTCCGCACGGCGATGCAGTGCTATGGCCGGCGTC
>Ga0187846_10001030_pt1 | contig 15959 bp, 9 predicted proteins | sample TC_taG_FD_161473 | JGI IMG/M metagenome (GOLD analysis project Ga0187846, IMG submission 161473) | Biofilm microbial communities from the roof of an iron ore cave, State of Minas Gerais, Brazil - TC_06 Biofilm (v2) | ecosystem: Environmental > Terrestrial > Deep subsurface > Cave > Wall biofilm ...
GTCCGTTCCCGTCCCGCAACCGAAGGCGCTGTTGACGGCTGAGATCGCCGCCAGTGCTCCGGGCATGTTGAAATAGCGGACGTCGCCACTGTGGTTCAAATCCACGCCCATGAGTGAGCGCGTTTCCACGTTGCGAACATAGTCCGCACTGAAAACCATCCCTCGATGGATTTCGCGCTGGATGCCGACGTTCATTTGGAATGAACGCGGGGTCTTGAAGTTGGGAGCGAACGTGGCCGGCGCTCCGTTGCTTCCGATTCCGATACCAATGCCAAGGAGATTGCCGATATAGCCGCCGTTCTGAAGTGTCGGAGTGAACGGATAAGCCGCCTGGTACTGCTTTTCCAACGCGATGATGTTCGGTGCAGCTGCGCCAATCGTGATCGGCGTAGTGCTGCTACCGACCGCGCAGACGTTCGCGGGAACCGGAATCGATCCACCGGGAACCGCCAGCGGCGAGCCGATGGCGCCGGGAGCGTTGCAAACGCCGGTCGTTTGCAGGAATGCGCCCTGCGCCTCTCGGGTCGGACGGTCAAACAGAACGTTATTCCAGATCGTGTTTTCGTAGTAGAGGCCGGCACCGGCGCGGATCACGGTCTTTCCGTTTCTTGTCGGATCCCACGCAATTCCAACCTGCGGAGCGAAGTTGAGATTTGGTTGATTGATCCGCGCTCCCAGATTCGGGAAAGCGGGCGTCAGGCCGTTCAGCGCGGGAAGGGCTGGCAAGTCCGCATCGTTGCGGCCGGTATCGCGCACATAACGGAGACCCAGTTGCAGACTGAAGTTGGACTTGACCTTCCAGTCGTCCTCCAAATACCAGGCGATGCGGTTATCCGGCCCCAGTCCGCCCGCCGGAAACCCGAATGCCTTTTGGGAGGTCGAGAAACCGACCCCATTGCCCAGCGTGATGGCCGCCACGTCATAGTTCAAGAAATTGGAACTGGTAGTCCCGTCGGGTCCCGCAGGGCAGCTGGGACTGACGACAGCGCAGTTCGGATCCAGCAGGCCGGGAGTTGAAGCCACAACCGGCGCAACGCTGAAGAAGCTGGCAAAGCCGCCGCCTTGAATGTGGTTGTACGAAATGCCGAAGCGAACGATGTGGGCGCGGACGGTCTTGCTGCCGTCGTACTTGATTTCGTGATCGCTCTGCGGCGTGGACTGAGGCGCCAGGAAGTTCGGCCCGCCCGAAAACGGTCCATTGAACAAGGTCAGACCGGATTGCGAGAAGGGCTGGCCAGCGTCTCCGTTCTGAATCTGGTTTTGGAACTTGAGGTATTCGAAGCGAACGCTGTGGGTGAAGCTGCCCGTGTTGAAATCGACTCCCACAACGTGGGACCGCGAGTTGTCTTTGTTGGCGTACACCATGAAGCTGCCGGAAAAAAACGTGGCGTCGGTAATGTTCGCGAAGTAGTTATAGCGATAGAACATCTTCGCGTTGTTCGACAGCGAGTAATCCACCCTGCCGTTCAGCTCTGTCTCGCGGAAGGGAGCATTGAAGAATCCCGAGTCCGCGGTGAATGGGGCGGGCAGCGCCACCGGCGATTGCAGGTTGTTCAGCGTTCGCTCCCCGTCCATGAAGAAGAACAACTTGTCCTTCATCACCGGACCGCCGAGGTTCCCGCCGAATTGATTGCGTTGGAACCCTGGAGCACTCAGCCCCGGAGGCGTGGGCAGATTCGCCGCAGCAGCGGAGTGATCGCGGAAAAAGCCGAATGCCTCACCGTGGTACGCGTTCGTTCCAGACTTCGTCGTCACGTTTACCGCCCCCGAAGAAGTCAGCTCGTTGGAAATGTCAAGCTTGGACTGCGTGAGCTGGAACTCCTGAATGGCGCTGGCGGGAATGTCCTGGGTCGTTGTGCCCACGGTTTCGTCGGACACGTCGACACCGTCGACTTCGATTCGAGCACTGCGGCCGAAGCGGCCACCGAAAGAGATCGACGAGTAGCCGACTTTCGTCGGATCGAAATTGGTTCCGTCCTGGATTTGGACGCCGGGCTCGAGCTGTGCGAGATCAAGGAAGTTACGGCCATTGACGGGCAGATTCTCGATCTGGCTGGCGGTAAGAACTCCTTGCACGCTAGCCTGCTCGGTGTTGACCGCCACTTCACTGGCCTGTACTTCGACGACCTGGCTTTCCTGGCCCACCTGCAGCTTGGGGTTGAAGCTCGCGGTGTTGCCCACCTGCACCGTGATGGTCTCGCTCACCGTGCTGAATCCCTTGGCGGAAGCCTGCACCTTGTACTCGCCCGGGGTCAGAGCGCCCGAGTTGAATGCGCCCGCACCATTGGAAGTCACCGTCATCGTCCGGCTAGTGGCGGTATTGGTAATCGTTATACGGGCTCCGTCGATGACCGCGCCCTGGGGATCGGTAACCGTTCCCACGATACTGCCCGTGCTGATTGTCGTTTGCCCAAACGCCACCGATGTCAATAACAGCGCAAACACAGTTGCCAGCGCCAGCAGGCTAAATCGCACACCCGGGCGGGAGGAGTTGAGTTTCAACATCGTCCACCTTCCTTTCGGAGTTGTACTCACAAATGAATGTTTAGAAATCGTTGACAAAAACAGTTCGCCGCAGAATGTTGTCGCTAGAATTCTGCACTCCCAGACAAACCCGGCGACCCAGTGTCAATTCACAGTCGTGTTTACCCGAATGCGTCAGTGCAATTTGTCAGCCAGCCCAGTCGGATTGCGCCGTCTCATTGAGTTAATGTTTTAGTGCGAATAGCTTAGAGGAATTTGCCGGATTCTTGACGGCGCGAAATTTCACAGTGAGAATCCCGAAAATTGTAGCTGCACTCCGGCAAAGTGAAGGTTGTGGAAGAATCTAGACATTTAAGCTTGAGGTTAACAATTGTTATGTCAGACAAGCGGGGCACTTTTCATTGAAACAGAGCGGGAGGCAACCTGAGATGCGATTCGTGCATCGTCGAGCGAAGTGTGCCGCCCCCGAAGTACGCGCAGCCGATTCTCGGAGGTCGTCAACAACACACATCGCGTGTCTCGTGTTGTTCGCAGAAACGCTGCTATCTGCGCCACCGCCAATCGCGCACTCAGCAGACGGCTTTCTCGCTTAGAGGATCCGACTGACCGAAAGATTCTGGAGTACAATTGTTGGTTGTCAGGCCCGCCACACCAGCGCTCTTACACTTTCCAAACCTGAGGTTCTTGCCATGTTGCGTCGGTTCGCTGCCTTCTGGTTGACTTCGTTCCTGCTCTGTTCCCTTGCCTCTTTTGGCCAGGAACAAAGTGCCGCGCGCAGGCCCCACGTGCTCGTAATCGGCGTGAATGGCATGGAACTGGATGTGATCCGGCCATTGATCCTGCAGGGCAAAATGCCCAACCTGGCTAGCGTGATCAAGAAGGGCGCGTACGGCAAGTTGCGCACCGTTTCTGCCCCCAACTGCCCCCGCGTCTACAGCACTCTGTTCACCAGCACAAAGCCTGAGGAGCACGGTGTGAGCGGTTTCGTTGTGGGCGGAATCACGGCCAACACCAATATGCTGAAAGAGGAGCCGATCTGGTCGATCCTTTCCAAGCACGGCGTAACCGTTGGGATGGCGAATGTCCCGGCAACCTTTCCGGTCATGCCGGTGAACGGTTACATGATCAGCGGAATGCTGACCCGCGGCAAGAATTGCGAAGACGGCGTGCTATGCGCGCCCAAGCTTTCCGAAGTGGAGGGTGGGGACCCTGTCTATCCCGCAGCGCTGAAGGCAGAACTACTGAAAAACGTCGGCGATTTTTACATCGATTGCGAGCGCATGCCCTCGGCTTCCGATCTCAGAGGACACGAAACCGAAGTCATCGACGCCTGGCTGGCTAAAGTCCAGCTCATCCGCGATCAGCAAACTCAACTGTTCTCGTACCTGCTTGACCACCATCCCACGGAGTTCACCTGGCTGGCCCAGTCCTGCGAGGACCGGGCTGGACACTGGCTCTATCCGATCGCGCCGTACAACGCCGGCTACAACCCCAAGATCAACGACGTGCGCCCGGATGCCTTTCCGAACCAATACATCGCGTTCGACAAAGTGCTGGGTGCCGTCCTGAAGCATGTGGACGACAACACTTATCTCATCATCGTCTCTGACCACGGCATCAAGCCGCTGCGCGAATTTGAGGAAACCGATCCACATGCGCACATGGACCATGAAAAGACGACGCCGGTGATCGCCAAGCACGATTTCGCTGACGGCGACGACGTGCCTGGGTCCTTCTTCGCCATGGGTCCCGGCATCAAGCACGATCTTCGGCTGATGGGCTTCGAGGCTTCGGTGTACGACATCGCCCCCACAATCCTGAGCCTCTACGGCATTCAACCGCCCTCCCAAATGCGCGGCCACTTGCTGACCGAGATATTTGAGGATTCCAGTCGCAATGTAGCGCAAAAGTAGCCGGGAGCAGCGGCCATCACAGACTCGCGGTTTCCTCACTCCGGTGTCGGCTGCGTCTTCCTTCGCTGCCGCAGCAATTTTGCTCGAGAACTGGCATTCCGGGCCTCGGCATTTCTTCCCAGCCTTGAATAAGCTTCCGATAAATTCTCGAAGATCTCCGGGGTTTCTGGATGAGCACGAGACAATGGCTCGAGTTCATGAACCACCTCACCGAAATTTCCCTCCGCAATGTGCACTCTCGCCAGGCCAAGCTGTGCCTCCAGGTTCGAGGTCTGGAGCAGAAGCGCAGCTTCAAACTGATCTTGCGCGCTCCTGACTTGCTGCAAATCCAGATAAACCTGACCGAGCAGCACGCGAACGCGGGATTGTGCTGGCGCTAGTTTCAAGCTGCTCTCCAGCGCTTCCCGCGCTCCCGTCAAATCGTGGATCTTGACCAGAGCCTGGCCTTCATCAAAAGCGGCCGCAGCATCCCCTGGACGCTCTGCCACCGCGCTCTTCAAGTATTGCGCAGCCCTTGAAAAGTTGCCCGTGCGCAATTCCACCTCCCCCAATTCCCGCAGCACGTTGGGAGATTGGGAATCGAGTCGCAGGGCCTTCTCCAGCAACCGCCGCGCATCGCTGGTCCGGCTGTCTTCGATTGCGATCATGGCCGCGTGCAGCAGATTCTGCTCTTCGATCTTGTCTTTCGGATCGGGCAGCAGCGACGGCTCTGGCACAGAAGTGGAGCTGCCCGCGTCGGCGCTGCTCAGATATCCCAATGCCGCTAGTTCATCCGTCGTTGCATGCCCCACCGAACCGCGTGACGGCGCCGACGATGGACCTTCCGCCCTCAATCCTGCGAGTGCTACGCGCGCCCGCTGCACTCTGGGATCCCAGGATTCGTATTTGTTGTTCAGTTCGCGCGTGTCCGCACGCAGATCGAAAAACTCCGGCCGTGGCGCCTCGATGAACTTGAACCCTTCCTCCCGCACCGAACGCAAGGGAGCCCAACCGAAACGTAACGGATAGTCCGTCTCGCCAAAAACAGTGCGCTCCCGCTCCTCCTTGCCCGTAAATAGCGGAGACAGCGACTCGCCATCCAGCTTCGCCGGCACCGGGACGCCAGTAAGATCAAGCAATGTTGGCACAATGTCGGTGGTCCGCACCTGGGCCTCGATGACCAGCCCGGAATGGGTTCCGCCCGGCAACTTGAGGATCAGGGGAACATGCGTAGTCGAGTCATAAAGAAAGATACCGTGCGTGTCTTCGTTGTGCTCTCCCAATCCCTCCCCGTGGTCTCCCACGATGACGATCAGAGAATTCTCGTACCGGTGCCGCGCCTTGAGATACACGACAAAGCTGGCGACCGCCGAATCGGCATAGGCGATTTCACCGTCGTACAGGTGATCTCGATAGCGTTGCGAATACGGCGCCGGCGGCTCGTAAGGGTCGTGCGGATCATAGACGTGCAACCACACGAAGCGCGGCCCCGAGGTGTGCGAATTCAGCCACTGCTCCGCGCGGTGAACCACATCCATACCACGGCGCTCGAGTCGTCCCCAACGCGACCGGGCTCGTGTGTGTTCCGGAAAGTTGTCGTAAAAATCAAATCCGCGGTCGAATCCGGGTGCAAGGGCCTTGCTGTCGAGTACGACAGACCCGATGAACGCTGCGGAGTGATAGCCCGCCCCGCCTAGAAACTCGGCGAGACTAGGATGTGCGGGCGAGAGCGCCACGCCAAAATCCGTCACTCCGTGCTTCATCGGCAGGAGCCCGGTCAGAATAGTGGCGTGCGATGTATTCGTAATCGGGCTGGGAGAAAAGGCCTCAGAGAAACGAATCCCGTCCGCAGCCAGGCCGTCCAACGCAGGAGTCCGGATGCTGTCATAGCCGTAGCAGTGAAGGTGATCGGCGCGTAGCGTGTCAATCGTGATGAGAATAACGTCTGGTTGTGCAGGCTTTGCTGGTGTCGATCCGCCGGATGCTAACGAGGATACGGTCAGGCAGAAAACCGACAGTGCAACCGGAGATTTCACACGCACACAGGTTAGCACAGCAATCCCGGATCAACAGGAACCGCTACACCCTTCACCATTCGGACCTATGAAACCCACATTACGGGACAAATCGGGAGTACAATACCCGGCAACAGTGCTCTTCCGGTAGGAGGTCCGCCGTGAAGATTGAAACGCTCAGCATCAGCCTTGCCGTGTTTCTCGCGTTTTGCTCGACGCCTGCGAGCTCTCAGAGCGGACTACAAAACCCGCCGGGGAAGCAGGAGATTGCCAAGCACCAGTTGGTCCTTGAGCCACCCGAGGGCCCCAAGCGGCCCAGGCTTGATCCGGCGAAACTTCACCAGGACGCGCTCGACCTGGCTCAACTTGCACAATCCGTTCCGACGGACGTAGACCAGGCCGTGCAGGGCAAACTCTCCAAAGACCTCGCCGAAAAGCTCAAGCAAATCGAGAAGCTTTCCAAGCGTTTGCGCGGAGAATTGACGCCCTAAGCTGTCTGCTGGCCGCCGAAGCAGCCATCACGGCTTGCCCGAGCCTGCCAGCCGAGCCGCTTCCTCCTGCTCGTGGCGGGCATTCTCTTCCTGTCCCAATTCGAGGTACACGTTCGCCAGGAACTTGTGGGCATCCTGCGATCCTGGCTGGAGAGTCACCGCCTTACGCAGAAACGGCAGTGCTGCCGAGGGGTTGTTCTGCATCCCCAGCAGTCGCCCAAGATAAAGATTCGCGCGGTAGTGGTTGGGATTGATCTGGAGAGCGTCTCGAAAGCTCTTCTCCGCCTCCGCTGCCCGCCCCAGCTTGTCATAGGCCATCGCCAGATAGAAGCGGAGATCGTCGGCATCGGGCGCGTGATCTACAGCGGCCTCTAATTGCGCGGCCGAGCCTGCCCAGTCGCCGGTCTCACCCAGAGCCGCGCCGAGTTCGTAGCGCGCCCTCCCCGATTGCGGATTCAGTTCCACCGCCTTCCGCAGCCAGGGCACAGCGTCGGCGTAGTTTCCCATGCTGTTGAGGACCCTGCCCAACTCCAGGCTGGCTAGAGCCATGCCAGGCTCCTGTTTCAGGACTCGTTCCAGCTCTGGAACGGCTTCCGCGTACCGCTCATCGTCCGCCGCCAGCAGAGCCCGGTGCAGCAGGTTCGCAGTCTCGATCTTGTCTTTTGGATCCGTTCCTCTCTGCTGCGCCTGCTCGTCGGAGCTGGCAGACGCAGAGGTAATGTAGCCCAATGCCTGCAGCTTCTCGGCCTGTTCCGGTGTGACGTTCGCCGGCGTGCTCGCTTGCCCACTGCTGGTCTTGCGTCGGAATTCATCGAGTTGGGATTGCAGCGTGTCGGCGACGGCGGGAAACTCGCTTGCCAGATTGTGCACCGCCTTGGGGTCGGTCGACTGGTCGTACAGTTCTCGATGAGGAGCATCGACGTACAAATACTTCCCTGCCCGCAACGCCCGTAGCCAACTCCACCCAAAAGCGCGCTGGGGATAGTCCGTCTCCGAATACGCTGCCCGCTCGGCTGTGCCTTGCGCCCCAGGATCGCTTCTCTTGGCGTTCATCAAGCGGAGAAGCGACACCCCCTGCATTGTGCCGGGCACTTCAACCTTGACCGCGTTCAACAGCGTTGGAGCCACATCCACCAAACTCACGCGCGTGTTGATGCGCGCACCAGCGACACGACCTGGCGGCAGTTTGATCAGGAGAGGAACGTGGACGGTCTCGTCATACAAAAAAAAGCCGTGGCTTTCTTCGCCGTGCTCCCCGAAAGCCTCCCCGTGGTCAGCGACAATCGCGATGACCGACGAATTGTACAGACCCCGCGCCTTAAGTTCGGCGAAGAGCCTGCCGAGCGACGAATCGACGTAGGCAATCTCGCCGTCGTAGGCCGCCGCAGCGTGCTTGGTTTTGAAGGGTTCCGGTGGGTCGTAGGGATCGTGCGGGTCGTAAAGATGCACCCAGAGAAAAATCGGTCTGCGCGGCTCCTGCATCAGCCACGCTAGGGCGTGATCGATGACGGTACCCGCACGCCTTTCCTCACTTTCGTATCGGCTTTCTCCCTCCCGCCGGCTGTGAAAACCGGCATCGTAAACGTCGAAACCCCGGTCGAAGCCGTGCGCCGCCGCGCTCTGCGGATCAAGCACCTGCGAGCCCACGAAAGCAGCCGTGCGGTAGCCGTGGTGATGCAACTCGTCCGGAAGGTAGGGGATCTCCTGTGCAAGTGCCGCGCCCAAGTCTCCCAGGCGATTGAACTGTGGATACGTTCCGGTGAGGATCGTGGCGTGGGATGGCGTGGTCAGCGGAACCTGCGCATAGGCTCGTTCGAAGACTACGCTTTGCTTGGCCACCGCATCGAGATTGGGGGTCAGTCCACGGCGGGAGCCTAGAAACCCCATGCGATCCGCCCGGGTCGTGTCCAGAGTGATGAGGATGACGTTGGTAGGTGCTGCGAGGACGGGCGCCGAAATGCCAGTCAGGAGCAGCACGCTCAGCAACGGCGTCCGCACGAACATACTGGTTCGAAAAAGCTGCTGAATTGGCTCCATCCGGCGTAGAATCTGCGCAAGTATTCTCTCACAGGAGTGGACTCGTGAGACTTCCTTCCAAGCCTTCGCTGTGTATCCTTCTGATGTTCTGCTTGCGAACATTTGGCCAAAGCGTTCCTCCTGGCGCACCGACGCCCCATTCCGCCGATGTTCCTGTGGTGTTGGTACCCAACGCGCCGATTCAGCCGCCCACGGCGCCCAGACCGCGCATGGATCCGGTGGAACTCCGGCGAGAAGCCAGCGAGGTTTTGGATCTATCGAAATCAATCCAGTCAGACTTTGAGTCGATCACTCGGGGGATGCTTCCGAAAGACACCATCGAGAAGCTTAAGAGAATCGAAAAGCTCTCGAAGCACCTACGCAGCCAGATTGAGAGATAGCCATTCTGGCCAGCGTGACATCGATATCACGATACGACCTTCTTGGCTCAGAGGAACAGGGGGTGCACCATGAAAAGCTATGCAGTCCTAATGTGCATGCTGGTTTGCCTGGGATTGTCGGCGAGCCAGATTCGAGAATCAGCCGGCAAGTGGGAAGTGGAAAAGCACCAACTGGTGCTGGAGCCGCCCATGCCTCCGCGGCCGCAAGCACTTGATCCGAAGAAGCTGCGCGAGGAAGCCGATGAATTGGCAAAGCTGGCACAATCGGTTCCGGCGGACGTGGGTCAGATTGTCGAAGGTAAGATGCCGAAGGATGCCATTGGCCGGCTCAAGCACATAGAGAAGATCTCCAAGCAATTGAGGGAGGAACTGACCAGATAATTGAAAACGGCCACCGACGTTCACATCGGTGGCCGTGTCCTGGTGTCTGGTTGCGGTTAGAAGTTGATCTTCAGACCGAACTCCACCTGCCGTGGGGATCCCAGAGAGAACACCCCCGAGCCGGTTCCAGTTTTCGACGAGATATCGTTGTTACCGTTACTCCCGTCGTGTGTTTTTATGGTTCCGTTGACGCTGCCGTCCGGGCCGTATAAGCCTGGAGCATACGGAACCACCTGGTTGTTGAGGAACCCAGTCAACCGGCTGTAATTAGCCAGGCCCAGCACATTGTACGCGGAGATCGACGGCTCAATGCTGAACCTCTCCGTGATCTTGATCGGCCAGGAAAGGACTGCACTAACTTCGCGGAATGGCTGGTTGCCCATTTGACCCGGCGGTGGCGGCGCAATGAACGGTTTAATCGCGCCAAGTGTCTGCAACTGGGAGGTCGAGAAGTACCCCGCTCCGACCAACGCCTGGCCGGCCGGAGTGAGCGTTCCAGCCTGGGTAGAGTTCCAGTTGGAGATGGAGTCGGAAAGGTTGTTTTGATTGACCGAGCGCATGAACTGCCCCGGCTTGCCGGCTGCCTGGCTGCTGTTGACAGGGAAAGGATCGCCAACCGTACCGTCTCCAGTGAGATCGGTCCGGAAGATTTCCCCGGTTGTTGTTTCGGCCGGACTGCCGAGGGTCGTCAGCAACAGCGTCGTCGGCGGCGCCGAAGCGAAGTTGCCGATGACACTAAACCGCGGACCGCGATGCGCTACATCGAAGGTCAGGCCGAACTTGAACTGATGTGTGCGATCAAGCGAGGTCGGGCCCGTGAAGTAGCCGGGATTGTTGTTGTCGAAAGCTATGGCGCTGAAGTTCTGGTCATTGCCGCCATCCCCTACAAATCGAGAGAGGGTATAAGCCACGGTCAAGTCGATCGCGCTAATGCCTCTGAATGGATTGTTGACTTGTTGTTTGTAGGACGTCTGCAGAGCATTGTAGACCGAACGTCCTTCTGGTATTTCGAAGTCGCCCTGTCCGACGTTCCTGTTGATCCCGCCGAAAGCCGCACCGCTGGCTGCAGCCGGGCCGCCCCTACCGTGTGCATTGCCGGAATCGAGCCCGTTGCCAGCAAAGTCGTTGATGCTGGCAGCCGGGTTCGCGGCGATGTAGCAACCAACTGCGACTTGCGCGGAAGCTGGGTCGGTGGCGGCAGCGCAACCGGCCGGGACTGCGGTCGCGTTGATCGCCGCCAGTGTAGCAGCCGGATCAAGGAATCTTGCATCTCCGACGTGATTCATGTCGATGGTCAACATGAAACGAGTACTAACGTTGCGGATGTAGTCGGCAGTGAAGACGCCCTTTCCAATTTGACGCTGGATGCCAAAGTTGAACTGATAGGAACGGGCGCTGCGGTAACCGGGGGCGTACGCCGCCAACCCTTGGATCGGCTGGCTGATTTCCAGGGTATTGCCGACGTAGCTCGGGTTCGCTACAGGTCCTTGCGCTTTGACTCCGGCCTGATATTCCTGCTGCAAGGCAGTCACGAGCGGGCCGGATGTCGAGATTGGGGTGTAGCACACGCCAGTCCCAAGGTCGACTCCGTTGATCGACGTGACGTTGCCCGTTCCGGGAATGTTGAACGAGGTATCGCCGAAGACGTCATTTCCGCAGCCCAAGCTCGCACTCTGGAAGAACAGACCTGTAGCTAGCTTCGCTGGACGGTCAAACAGGGTGTTGTTGAAAATAGAGTTCTCGTAGTAGATACCAACGCCGCCGCGGATCGCCGTCTTTCCGCTTTTGAACGGATCCCAGGCAAATCCCACTTGCGGCCCGAATTGGGTATTGGGCTGGCTGATTCGGTTCCCCAATCCGGCGCCCCACTGATCGAGCAGATTGCCAGTGCAAGTGATGAGAGTTGTGACTGAGCACGGGATGGGAGCCAAGTCACTGTCGCTTCGGCCAGTGTCTCGGTTGTAACGCAAGCCATAGGTCAGGGTGAAGTTAGGTACAAGCTTCCACGAATCTCCGGCGTAAGCCTGGAAACGATGGTCTCGCTGTCCTCCCGCGGGAAAACCGAAGTTCGACTTCTCGGTGAAGAAGCCCTGGCCATTACCCAGAATGGCTCCCAGCAGAGGATACGTTGTTGGATCGCTGGCGGAACCAGAGCCGGGAAAGAACGTTGCCACTTCCAGGAGCGGAGCAATTCCAAAGAAGCTGGCGAATCCGCCGCCGTTGATATCGTTGAAGCCGGCGCCGAAGCGGAAGATGTGCGACTTGTAGACCTTGCTGCCGTCATACTTGACCTGTCGGTTGCTCTGGAAGGTCTGCTGAGGAGCCAGCAAATTTGGCCCCGACAATTGCACACCGATGTCGAAGAACAGAATCTCGTCTTGCGGCAGGGGGTTATAAACACTGGAACCCTGAGTCGCATCACCAATCAGGTTATGGAATTTGAGGTAGCCGAAACGGAAGCTGTGCGACCACGATCCCTTGTTCCAGTCAACCCCGACGGCGTGTGACTGCGAGTAGTCCCTGTTCGCGTAGACCTGGTAGTCGTAGCCGAAATTGGCCTCGGACTTGTTCCAGTTGTTGCTGTAGCGGTAGAAAACGTGAATGTCTCTCGTAGCATTCCAATCCAACTTGCCTGTGAGGCTTGTATCGCGGAAGGGCGAGAGGAATCCTCCGGTGAGCTGCGAGAAGGGCGCAGGAACCGTAATCGGCAACTCTCCATCCTGCTTCATTTTCTCGCCATCGAGGAAGAAGAAAACCTTGTCCTTGATGATGGGTCCGCCGACCCGGCCGCCGAAATTATTCCTCTGGTAGTAGCCGGTTTGATCGCCCGGGAAAGGCGCAGTCCCGGCGCCCCTGTCACGGACGTTGTAGAAAGCTTGCCCGTGGATCGTGTTCGTGCCGGAGCGGGTGGTCACGTTGACCGAACCCGCGGACGTAAGCTCGGTGGAGAGGTCGAGATTCGAGCGGCTGATGTTGAATTCCTGGATCGAGCCCAAGCCGATGTTCTGCGTCGTGGTGCCGACCGTCTCATCGCTGATATCAAGTCCGTCCAACTCAATGCGGGGAGTACGACCAAACACACCGTTGATCGAGATGGAGGAATAACCAGCCTTGGTGGGATCAAAAGTTTGGCCATCCTGAATTTGCACACCGGGCTCGAGCTGCGCGAGGTCAAGGAAGTTGCGGCCGTCAATCGGCAACTTGTCGATCTGATCCGCGGTGAGCACGCCTTGCACGGTGGCCTGCTCGGTGTTCACCGTAACCGCAGTACCCTGCACCTCGATCACCTGACTTTCCTGACCGACTTCCATCTTCACGTTGCCCGAAGCTGTCACGGCCACTTGGACCACCACGGGTAGGGCGACGGTCTTGAACCCCTTGGCTTCCACCCGGACTTCATAGTCGCCCGGGATCAAGCCGCCGGAGCTATACGTTCCTGAGCTGGAAGAAGTGGTGGATACCACCTGGCCTGTGGCCTTATTGGTAATCGTGACCTTGGCTCCCCCCACCACTGCACCGGAGGGATCGGTCACCGAGCCCTGAATACTTCCCTGGGCAACAGTGGTCTGGGCGAATGCCTGAGCGGAAAAAAGCAGCGCAAAGATCGCGATCAGCGCCAGCAGGGTCAGTCGCGCGCCTGGGCGGCGAAGGTCGAGAGTTGACATCATGCACCTTCCTTTCGGAATTGTTCACATCAACAGAATTGAGAAATTTTTCTCGCAGCTAGACTGAGAAAAGAGACCGAGCTGAAGCCCCACACCCCAAAGAATCAACGACCCCACAGAAATCCCGAATCTACCGCACGACGAAACCGCAAAGACAATACTAGCGTTGACTTGCGTTGTCTAGAGCAATTTGTGATCCATATGCAATACACATATTGTCAGCGACGACTTGTCTAAGTATGTCAAGCACTTGCGGGAGGTCCTGTTTCCCGGAGTTCGCGCAAAATACGAAAAATGGTATGCGCCATCCGGGAAACTGAAGCGCGATCCACGTTGCTCGACTTCAAGTCGGTCTGGCTAAAGTAAGGAAGAGCGGAAAGGAAGGAGGCGGGGTTTTCCGCCCGTAATCGGTCAGAAATCCGATTTTACTGTGTAGTAACCTGCCCGATGGCGCACCCGGTAAGAGGAAGACTCCGGGCCGCCGGCCACACTGACCGCAATTCGCCGGAATTGCGACGTCGAGGTCCGCTTCAAGGGGTAGTAGGCGAGTAAATATTGAGTGCGAAGTTCGTCGCTGATCTTGCGGAAGGCGTCGTCGAGCTGCGCCATGGAGGTCGCGTAGTAGTACTTCCCGCCGGTGTCTTCGGAAAGCTGAATGAGCGCGTGTTCTCCCCCGATTTCGCGGCCGGCGCTGTTCTCGATCGGCACCACGATGATGCTGTAGACCAGCGCCTCGGCTTCCTCGGCGGCCCGCACCGCCTCTTTGTAATCGGCTTTGCTCACCGTGTCGCCGCCGTCGGTGATCAGCACCATCACTTTGCGTCCCTGGCGGCGATCGAGCGAATGCGAGGCCAGATAAATCGCGTCATAGAGCGCCGTGGCCGCGCCCAGCCGGATGTGATCGATGCCATCGTCGATGCGCTTCAGGTCCGACGTGTAGGAGGTGGTCAGCAGCACGTCTTCGCTGAAGGAAAAGATGGCCAGCGCGTCGATGGGCCGCAGAATGGCGCGCGCGAAGCGCTTGGCCGAGGCCTGCTCCAGCGGCAGGTCGTGGCGCGTGCTCAGGCTGGTGTCGACCGCGAGCGCGATCGACAGCGGCAACACCGACTCCTTGTCGAAGACCGCGATGGTCTGGTCGCGGCCATCCTCCTGCAGCGTGAAGTTCTCCTTCTTCAGGCCGGCCACGGGAGCGCCGCGCTCGTCGGTGACGGTCACGTAGACGTTGACCAGCCGGACGTCGACCTTCAGCGTGGTCGCTGGTTCCGCTTGCGGCGGCGCAGCCTGCTGGGCCCGCGTCCAAACACAAGTCAACAGCAGCACAGCCAGAGTCGCGCACTTTTTCATGGGACGGAAGCAGTATACCTTCGCCAAGTTGGAACGACTTCGCCGGAGTCCGCGCACGCCTTGCTTCGGTAAACAGGGTCCTGCACCGCAAGACGCGCGGAGAAACCGCCGCTGAGGCCGCCAGGGAACCTCACTCCAGTTGGATGCACACTCCTACGAATGGCTGCCTTGCGCCGCAGGATTGGCGCGCGGGATTTCGTCGGGGAAAGGTTCGCCGTCGGCCCATACCGCGCCGTCTTCGAAATACTCCTTCTTCCAGATGGGCACCGTGCGCTTGAGGGTGTCGATGAGCCAGCGGCAGGCCTCGAAGGCAGCCCCCCGGTGGGCCGAGACCACCACGATCAGCACGCTGGTTTCGCCGATTTCGAGGCGTCCCAGCCGGTGCACGACGGCGACGTCGCGCACTTTGAACTGCTGGAGCGCCTGCGCGGCCAGCGCCTCCAACTGCTGCAGGGCCATCTTTTCGTAGGCTTCGTAATCGAGATAAAGCGTTTTGCGCCCGCGGGTCTGGTGGCGCACGATGCCCTCGAACACCACCACGGCGCCGTCTTCGCCGCGCTTCAGGCTGGCGACGACCACCTGCGGATCGATGGGCTCGCGCTGGAGGTCAGCGTGTCGGCGCTGCTGGCTCGAAGTTTGCCTGACAGTCATTCGCCTGAAACGTTCCTCTGATCGGACCCGGATTTTGTCATCCTGAGCGCAGCGAAGGATCTATGCATTTCCACCCCCGGCAGAGTGCACAGATTCTTCGCTTCGCTCAGAGTGACCAAGCCCGCAACCTCCGCTCACGGGCGGAAGCAGCGCTACCTCGTCGCCGGACTTCAGCCGGGTCTGCGGGCTGGCGTATTGCTGATTCACGGCAACGGCCAGCGCTGGCAACGATTCCTTCAGCCGCGGAATCTGCGACCCATAGCGCGCGATCAAATCCGCCACCGACGCTCCCTCCGGCAGATCGACGGAGTCGTCGGCCTTCCCTGCCAGGTCCTTCAACACGCCGAAAAGGAGAACGCGCACGCGCATAAGGTCAGCCTAGTCTATCGCGGTTGACGATTTGGGGAGGGGGTGGGTGGGGTTGCCGGAGCCTGCCCCCTGTTTCCGGACCCCGTGCCGCAGGATAAGTATCCTTGTGTATGTACACTTGCATCTGTACATCGGCCCGCGCCTGCCTCGGCGTCCTGCTCGTCTCCCAGAAGGCCCTTTCCCGAGCCGGAAACGGCCCTAGAAACGCGAGTAAGGACTCGGGTGGGCCTGGAAGCCATTCCGCGGATCG
>Ga0187846_10001031_pt1 | contig 15946 bp, 8 predicted proteins | sample TC_taG_FD_161473 | JGI IMG/M metagenome (GOLD analysis project Ga0187846, IMG submission 161473) | Biofilm microbial communities from the roof of an iron ore cave, State of Minas Gerais, Brazil - TC_06 Biofilm (v2) | ecosystem: Environmental > Terrestrial > Deep subsurface > Cave > Wall biofilm ...
CACCTCAGAGGCGAAACCACCCGCAGTGACGTCGGCTTCGAGGAAGCGGAAACCGTTGCGCCGGCGCGCAGGCGCCAAGTTGTGCGAGTTGCCGGTGAGCAGGTTGTCGACGCCGACGACCTCCCAACCGCTGTCCAAAAGACGGTCGACGAAGTGCGAGCCGACGAAGCCGGCCGCACCCGTCACCACGGCCCTCATGGCGAGGCCCGCGGCGTTTCGGATTTGACGAGTGAAGCGTCCTTGGTATCAAGTGGTTCGCGCCGCCCGCGCCCGATGCCGACGTAGGTGAAACCCTCGGCCGCGATCTGATGCGGCTCGTAGATGTTGCGAGCGTCGACGACGACCCGCCCTCGCATGCGCTCGCGCATGACCGCAAAATCTAACTGCTTGTATTCGTTCCAGTCGGTAGCGACGACGGCCGCGTCGGCGCTGCGTACCGCGTCCTGCCACGACGCAGCGTACTCGACGCGGTCGCCCAACAGCGCGCGGGCTCGCTCCATCGCCGCGGGGTCGTGAACGCGAACTCGCGCCCCAGCCGCGAGCAGGGCCCCGGCAAGCGCTACGGCCTGAGATTCTCTGACGTCGTCCGTGTCCGGCTTGAATGCAAGTCCGAGCAGCGCGATGTGGCGGTCCCGAAGACCGTGCAGCGCGTCCGATATCCGGGCCAGCGCCCGTCCGACTTGCTCGCGATTGACCTCGATCGCGGCGCCGAGCACGCGCGCCGATATTCCATGTGCCGCCGCGAGCTCGCACAACGCGCGCACGTCTTTGGGGATGCACGACCCGCCGAAGCCGAGACCGGCTCGCAAGTAGGATTCGCCGATGCGGGCATCGCTTCCGATGCCGGTCACGATCGATTCGACGTCCGCGCCGATCTGGTCGCAGATGTTCGCGATCTCGTTGATGTACGACAACTTCAGAGCAAGGAACGCGTTCGCAGCGAGTTTGATGAGTTCGGCCGTCCGCTCGTCCACGACGATGATGCGCGCGTCCAGCGGCTTGTAGAGTTCGCGCAGCGCCGCCTCCGCGCGCGCATCCGACGTGCCGATGATGATGCGGTCCGGCTTCATGAAGTCCGCCACCGCCGATCCTTCGCGCAAGAATTCGGGATTCGACGCGACGGTGACCGCGAAATCGGCCGCTTTCGTCTCTTCGATGATCGCCGACACGAGCCCGGCGGTTTCGACCGGCACGGTCGACTTGTTGACGACGATCTTCGGACCATCGAGCGCTCGCCCGATCGCAGCCGCGGCGGCGCGGACGGCATTGACGTCCAGTGTGCCGTCCTCTGCCGTGGGCGTGCCTACGGCGATGAAGATGATCTCGCGCTGGCGGAGGCCCGCGGCGACATCGGCGCTGAAGTCGAGCCGCCCGGCGGCGCGATTGCGCTCGACGAGTTCGCTCAAGCCCGGTTCGTAGATCGGCATGCGGCCCGAGTTGAGGCGCGCGATGCGGGCCTCGTCTACGTCGACGCACGTGACGGAGTTCCCGAGTTCCGCAAGGCAAGCGCCAGTCACCAAGCCGACGTAGCCTGAACCGATCACCGCGATTCTGTGCATGCGTACCGCTTTTGGGGATTCGGCGCGCAACCCTGGCGCGCGGCTTTAGCGTGCTGCGCCGTCGAGCACGCTTTGGTAGAGCGCGGCGTACTGGGTGCCGATGCGGTCCCAATCGTAGCGCGTCTCGATTGCGGCGCGCGCCGCGGCGCCGATCGCTTGCGCGCGCCGGCGGTCGGATGCGAGCCGTTCGATCGCCGCGGCGAACGCATCGACGTCTCCGAGCGGCGTCAGGATCCCAGTTCGTTCGTTTTCGATCAGGGCGCGAGCGCCGGCGTTGGCCGTCGAGATGCACGGCAACGATGTCGCCATTGCTTCCATCATGGCCACCGGCAAGCTCTCCGACCACGACATCGAGACGTACGCATCCGCCGCGGCAAACCGCTCGCGTATCGCCGCATGGTTGACGAAGCCCGGCATCTGCACGGCGTCGCGAAGTGCGAGCTCATCGATCGCGCGCACGATGCGGGCGCGTTGCGGCCCGTCGCCCAGCAGCACGAGTTGGACATCGCAGCGCGTTCGCGCGCGCGCGACAGCCCGCAGGAGAAGATCGATGCCTTTGCGCGCCAAGAAATACGTGGGCAGGAAGAGCGCGAACGGGCCGCTGCGGTCTGAACGGTTCACCACTGTGAATTGGTCGGAACGAACGCCGGTTGGGATCACCTCGATGCGCGAGCGGATGCCGGACTCGATGAGATAGTCTTTCGTTTCATCCGTGATGGCGACGACGACATCAGCTCGATTGAGACAATTGCGCGAGAGCCGGCGAGCGATTGCACTGCCGAACTGCGGACGCGGTTTGCGCGCATGGGAGCCGGACGACCCTGCGCTCGACTCGCCGCCGCTCGACTCGCCGCCGCTCGCCGCGCCGGCACCAGGCGCGCCGGAGAACTCACGCCGGTAGAGCGCTCCAGTGTCCTCGACTTCGGTGGACGGCTGCTCATCGTGCGGCATTTGCAAGGGTCCGACGACGACGCGTGTCGCGCGATTGACGCCCAGCGGCGTGGACTTCAGCACGATGAGCGGATTGAACGTCATCGATGAGTAGGGTAGGATGTGATGCAGCAGGTGAAAGCTCGTCCGCCGCGCTGCTCCCAATCCAGCCTTCCAGTACGCGAAGGTGAAGCGAAGCGCGGTTCCGGTTGAGAAGAGATGCTGACGCGCCACCGGCAGCACTTCATGCACGGTGACATTCGGCGGGAACGCGCCGTTGCGCAGTTCGCCGACGACGACATCGGCGGCAAACGCATAGCGCGCCGCTTGGTGGACGATCTCGTACGGCCAGCCGAATTCACTGCCGCCGATGTCGGCCCCGGTGTAGTAGTGCGCCGGCGCAAAAAGGATGCGCGCGTCAGCCAGCCGCATGCCGCCGCCCGCGGTCGAATGCGATCAGCGCGAGGAGTGCGACGAGCACGAAGAGCGACGCCAACTCGCCGGCACCAAGCTGCCGGTCGATCACGTAGACGAACGACACGTCGCGCGCTTCGGTTGGAAAGGCGGCGCCCACAAAATCGCCCACACGGGCCGCATGTTCGGACGCTCTGCCGACGCTGGTGGAGTACTCGAAAGCCCAGAAGGGCAGCGCGCGCACCGGTGCAGCGAGCGTGCTTGTAGTCGCGCCGTTTTCCAGGAGCGTGACGCCGCCGGGCTCGAGCGTTGCGGGGAATTCACGGATCGAGCGCACTGTCAGCAAAGCGCGTAGCGCCGTAGTTGAACGCACGCTGCGCGCCGCCGCCAGCGGCACGACGACTGCAGCGCGGAGCGCTGGGCGGGCGGTCGCAAGCAGCGCGGTATCGACGAAACCGGCGTAGTCGCCGCTCACGAAACGCACGGACTCTATACCGATGCGGCCGGCGGGGAAGGCGGCGCCGCGAATGCTGACGCGTCGCGGCAGATTTTCACCTTGCAGCAAGACGTGATATGAGCCGGCGCGCCTTATGCCCGCGATTTGATAGCCATGGATTTCCCACGGCGTTTCAATCGCGATAGCAGCTCCGCGAACCCCGGCGCCCTCGACGCGGATGCCGAGGTCGACATAAGCGTTCCAGTCCGGTACCGACGCGAAGACACTGTCCGCGTTCCAAGACGTTTCCGTCGCCTGCTCCGGTAGCAGCCCCGTAACGCGAAGCCCGCCGAGCGGCGCCATGAGCGTGCCGGGCGGCGGCGCCGTGCGCACCAGCGACCAGTCGCGCGCGTCGCGAAAATCTACCGGAAGCTTGACTCCCATCGAGCCGATGCGGACCCAGCCTCGCTCGGGAATGATAGGCCCAACCAGCGACGGCGCTGCAGGGGGAATGCGGCGCTCGACGGGCAGCGCAGCACCACCGATCCGCAATTGCGCGATCTTCGGGTCATCAGCGAACAGCATTCCGCCGCCGAATATCTTGTACACCGTCAGCACCGGCCCGTCCTGAACCGGCGTTCCGAATAGGCCGAGCGCCGCATACGCGCGCAGCGTGCGAAACGCAATGGATGCCGGCGGGTAGCGCAACGCCTCGCTTTCGTTCCGGAGCACGACGACGTAACCGACGCCGCACGCAGAGAGGGCTTCGGCGAGCCGGCCGGCATCTGCGAGCGAACTCGCGCCGCGAACGGACACCATCGAGAGCCACAGCGCGTCCAATCGCGGATGCATGTCGTCGGCGGGCACGAAGCGGTCGGGTATCGGGACCCATAGCACTCGAGACGGCACCGGATCAGACTCCAGGCTGTGGGCAAACCGGACCTCGTCGTCGCTCAAGTGCTTGGGCCAATAGAGCTGCGTCTCGGCGCCGATGAGGATCGGCTTCGCCGGATAGAGGGCGAGCAACGCAAACGTCACCGCTGCGAGCGAGCGCGTCCAACGCGCCGTGAACGCACGCGCGACGCTCGACGCCCCGATGCCGAACGCGAGCGAGTAGCCCGGCAGCATCAGTGCGGTGAACTTCGACGGGTCGCGGAACAGATGGAAGAACCACGTATGTGTGAACAGCCACGCGTAGACCACGCCGAAGTTCGTATACGCACCCGTCAACAGCACCGCGCCGGCGGAAATCAAGACGATGAAAGCGGCGGCGCGCAGTCGCTGCTCGCGATCTTTGAAAAGCATCCACAGGCCGGCGATGGTCGGCACGAGGTAAACCGCGAACTTCCAACGCCAAGGATGGATGACGTTGTCGTACCACAGCGGATGGTCCAACGTGATCGCCTGCGCCATGGACGTGAAGCTCAGGCGCGGCAGCCAGCTCACGTCGCCGTAGTCGGACGGCGGCTGGAAGGTCAAGCGCGAAGCGATCGTCGGCACGATGACGTACAGCAAGAGCCCGAGCATCGCGCCGGCGACGATGGCGCCCCGGCCCAGTTGCGGCAGAACCGCCGGACCGCGCAGCTCGACCGCGCAGAGCAGAAGCGCCGCCGCGCACGCGAGCAGCGCGATGCGCACGTCGCAGACGAACGCGAGAGCGAGGCAGAGCGCGGCCACGAGTGCGTCGGCGATCCGAGCGCCGGGCCGAATCGCGCGCACGCACGCGGCGAGAGCGAGCGCCGACCACGCGACCGATTCGGCGACAGTCATCTGGCCGCGTCCGACGATCACGTTGATGTAGGCGTTGAAAGCGTAAAGCAAACCGGCGAACACGGCCGTAAGCGCGTCGCGCACGTACGTCCGTGCGAACGCATAGCCGCCGAAGACCAGCAAGAGAATCGTCGGGAACATGACGGCGCTGCGCACCGCGATCTCGGGTGAGAAGCCGATGCGCGCGAGCAACGCGAGCAGCGTGATCACCGGGTAGTAGTTGATGGAATCACGGTTGTCATCGCCTAAGCCCGAGCTGAGCGTGACCATGCTCTGCGAAGGGAACAACTCGCGCAGATGCGTTGTGGAGAAGAGGTACCAATCTTGGTCGGTGATCACGCCGGGTAAGAACCACCGCCAATGCACGATCAGCGTAGTCACTGCGAGCAGCGACAGCGCAATCACGTGCGGGCGGTTCGCGAGAAATGCTTTCAAGCCGGCGCTCCCGCACGGCGCACGCGGCGGCCCGCCACCACGGCAAAGAACGACGCCGACCAACTGAGCGCCGCGACGATCCACGCCGTCAGCAGCAGAGGCCGGCGCGTGTCGGCGATGATGACGCCGCCCGTCTCCCCAGCAGGCACGATCCAGCCGTTCGCATAGCCGTCGACGCGCACGTGCGTGAGCTCGCGATCGCCTGCCCGCGCGCGGAGAGCGGGATCGTATTGCGTCTCGTCGATGAATAACCGCGCTCCCTGCAGCGGCGCCTTTGATGCCCTTATAACCGGACGCGCCATCGGAACTCCGAAGATGGCAAACTGCGAAAGGAGCGGCACGCACGACGGTGCTGAAAGCGGACCGCACCATGTGAGTGCGAAGCGCTGGAAGCGAGGAATGAAGACAAAGCGCACTTGCGGACCGATGCGCCACCGCTCGAATGCGCGTCCGGAAACGACCGTCCCTGCACCGGCCAATTCGGCGAACGCGAAGCCGGCGCCGGCGAACAGCGCAGTGCTCACGGGTCCAGCGGCGGGATTGATGAACCGCCGGTCATCGAGCGGGGCTTCGAGCTCCGACTCATCGATGCCGAACGTGGCTGCGTCACGTGCGAAGATGAAATCGCGGCCTTTGCGGAGCGAGGCGATGCCGTCAAGCCAATCGTCAGGTACGACATCAACGTCCGACGCCGTGCGCGCCGCCGGTGGCAGGTCTGTGATTTCGCTGACGGTGTCGCTGCTTGTCGAGTAGACGGGCTTGAGATTGGCGCGCGCGGAGCACTCAGGCGTCGGAAGCGGGCCGACCGGCGACTGCGCTTCAGGAAGCCGGGAAAGATCGGCGCGTTGCCAGACAAACCGGACGTCCATCGAGCGGAGCAAGGGAAGGGCACACGCCAGCGGCAGCATGCGCGCGGCTGCGACCGGCCCGGACGGGAAATACTCCTCGAGCACCGCATGCCGTCCGATGCGGCCGAAGAACGGATCAAAGCCGCCCTTATCGCTCGGATCGTGGCGCAGAAAGCGGCCGTTCGGCACTGGCCAAACGCGATCGTCGCCCGGCTGCGCCGCAAGGAAGCGCACGGCGCCTAGATGGTCGCGAAGGTCAACGACGCGGAGTATGGCGTCATAGCGCACGGCGAGCCCGACCGCGATGACGGCACTCGCCGCGATCCACACGGCGTACTTCGCCACGGGGATGCTCGCGGCACGCGCCGCCCCGATGAGGTATGCGACGGCGAGCAGCGCGATCAGATCGTACAGCTCACGGAAGATCGTCGCTGCCGGCACGCGCAAGAACACATGATCCGCGAAGTGGGCCCATGGAAGGTGATACGCGCTCGCGCTTGCGAGCAGCGCTGCCGCACCCGCAGCAACAAACCAGCCTGCGCGCCGCGCGCCTGGGCGCGCGATCAAGCCGAGCCACGCAACCGCGGCCAGCAGGAATCCGCCGAGCGCGGGCAGGTGCCAAAGATGTATCGTTGCGAGCGCGTAGGATTGCGTGAAGTAGCCGTCGAGCCGGAGCGCCGGTCGCAACAGCGGACTCTGTTGGAATTCCCAGGGGGAGCGAGCGAGAAACTGACTGTATGCACCGGCGTGGAGCGCTCTCGTCAATTCGACAAAGAAGGGCGCTTGAGTTAACGCGGCGACGCAGACCGCGGTCAAAGCAATCGCCGCGCCGCGTAAGCCCGCAAGAACGGCGCCCGCCGCTAGCGCGGCCAAACACGTCACCGTGAAGATCTGTAACTGCGGCGCGATGAGCGCGAGGGCCAGGCCCGCAATCGCAGCGGCCGGCCAAAACGACCACGAACGCGAGTTCAGCAGAGCCCAAAACACCACCGGCAGTACGGCATACGCAAGCCAGACGGTGACTTGGCCGCTTGCGATCTTATTGACGGCGAATGGGCCCGCCGCGTAGGCGAGCCCGAGCAGCGCGCTCGACAGCGGATCTGCCCGGCAGGCGCGCGCCAGCGCGGCGGCGGCGATCGCGGCGAAGACGGTTGTGGCCACCAAGTAGAACTTGATCGTGAGAGAGCTGCCGAGAACCAGCGCGGCGGCTGCGAGCAAGAACAAACACGGGTACGCGGCGACGTCGGTATTGGCCCCGCCGAGCGCGTCGAGGCGCACGAAGCTCGTGCGCGTGTGGAAGTTGTCGACGATCTGCCAGCTCCACGGCGACCATGCCCAGTCATGCGCGAAGTTCGGTGTGCCGGCCTCGAAGAGAAGCCGGCGGTACGCGACCGCGCACAATGCAACGCCGAGCAGCGCGCATGCGAGCAACTCGCGACGCGACGGCATCAACGCGGTCGAGGCTGGGCGATCTCCGGCTCTTGAACGCTGCGGTGAGCCTGCGTGACCTCCCCGCCGGGTAGCCGCCAAGCGCCCTCGCTCAGCAAGACGCCGCGGTCGGTCTCAACGAACTGTCTTGAGATGGCATCGAGCATCGTGTTGGCTGCGACTTCCCACGAGAACTCGCGAGCGCGACTGACGGCGCCGGCGGAGAGCGCTGTGCGCAGCGGTTCATCCTGGAGCAGTCGCGCGATTGCCTCGGCGATGTCGCCGCCGGGAGCAACGATGATCCCGCTGCGGCCGTCGACGATCGCTTCCCGAAGGCCGGGCACGTCGAAAGCGACCGCGGGCGTGCCGCACGCGCCCGCCTCCATGACCGAAATGCCCCAACCTTCGATGAACGACGCGGTGGCGAACACCCAAGCATCTTGCAAGATGCGGCGCTTGCGCGCGTCGTCGACGAAACCTTCGAACACCACGGCATCTCCGAGATCGAGCCGCCTGACGAGATCGCGCAGGCGCGCTTCATCCTCGCCGCGGCCGGCGATGCGCAAGAGCGCATCCGGCACCCGTGAGCGCACGCGCGCAAACGCCTCAACGAGCAGGTCGACGCGTTTGTAGCGCTTCAGTCTGCCGACGTACGCGACCGTCGGCCGCGCCGATTTCGCGCCCGGTTCCAACAGTGGGTCCACGCCGCTCGGCACGACGAGGATCGGTTTGCGGGTGAGACGCAGACGCTCCATCTCCGCGCGCGTGCCTTGCGAGATGGCGACGAACGAAACGTTGCGGTACACGACGGGCATCAGGCGCGTTTCCACCCATGCGAGCAGCCAGGACAGCGGCGGACGCAACTGCGTGAGGAATACCTCGCGGTGGACATGATAGAGAACGCACAGCTTCGCTTTCAACGAGTACAGCGGCGAGAAGAACGGGATGCCGTTCTCTGAGTCGACGATGACGTCATACTGATCGACGCAGGAGCGCAGATACTCGATTGGGACGGCGAAGTACACGGTCAGCGCGTTGCCGGTGCGCGTCACGGAAACGCCGTCGATCACCTCGTGTCGTGCGCCGCCAGGGAAGCCGGCTGTTAGCCAGCGGACCGTGTGGCCGCGCTGCGCCAACCGTTTGCTGATTTCGTGAAGATATCGTTCTGCGCCGCCTGCATACGGGTGGCGGACATCGCGCCAGTTCAAGACGAGCACCCGCACGTGGTCGCGCATGCGCAACGGTTTGGTCGGCAGCACGCGATCGACCCACGGCAGCAGCGGGTGCAACGGAGAATGCCGCAAACGCAGCCGCAGCAGCGCTGCGAGCATGCGCGCGGCGCCGTCTGCGACGTTGAGGTGCGAACCGATGCGGTCCGCCCAGTGCGTCGGCTCCTCTTTGACGCTGCAGCGCGCCTGCCGGAGCAGCAGCAGCAGGTCGACGTCGAACGCGAAATTCGCCGTCTCAAGGCGGTGGAGGACCGGAGCAAGCGCGGCCGCGCGGAAGACTTTAGCGCCGCATTGCGTATCGCTGTACGGCAACCCGAAGAGCACCCGCACGATCGCATTGAACGTGCGGCTTGCAAAGCGACGTAGCCGGCTCTGCGGCACCGTGACCGTCGACTCTTTCAACCAGCGCGACGCGATCAACGCATCGGCATCGCCCAGCGACTCGCACAAGCGGCACATCTCGGACGCCGACGTCGAACCATCGGCATCGACGTACGCGATGACCGGCGCACGCGCCACGAACATACCGGCTCGCACCGCACCACCTTTCCCAACCGCGAGCGCGAGCGTGATGAGCCTGACGTTGCCATGGCCGCGGCACGCAGCGCGGACCCGCGCCTCGGTGTCGTCGGTGCAGCCGTTGAGCACCACGATGATTTCGGAGTCGGCGAACGCGGCCAAGAGATCGGCCAAGATCGGCCCGATGCGCTCTTGTTCGTTATGCGCCGGGATGATGATCGAATAACGCGGGAAGCCTAAACCCACAGGAAGTGCACCCTCAGCGTTGCTCGCGAGGTATCCCTGCAACGAGTTTGATGCCGGCGGTCGCGGCACCGGCAACCAGCAGGCAGAAGCCGGCGGTGGCCAGCGGCAGCGCGGCGGGGGCGTTCGGCCCCAAAGCGGCTTCATAAAGGAAGAGTCCGGCACTAACAAGAGCCCATCCCAAGACGATTGAAGCGCGGGTGACGGCGTCACGGCCGCGCAGGACTGCGGCGCCGGCCAGCGCCGCCACGAATGCGGCGGCGATCTGCGCGGCTTGCAACGGACCGCTTTCGACGCCGTGGTGGAGCGCGCGCACCGCGACCAGCGCGATGAAGAGGAGCGCTGCACAACACAGCGCGATGAGCGAACCGCGCATCATCGCCGTCCGCGCCACGGCAATGTCAGCAGGTACAGCGCCAGCGCGAGTGCTCCGGCGGTTGAGATGATCTCTCCGACGGCGGCCAGACGCCGCGGTTCGTATTCAATCTCGACAGTGCTCGCCCGTGGCACGTAGTACGCGTTGAAGAGATCGTCTGCGCTCGCGTGCAGCAACGGCGCCGCACCCATACGAGCGACCCAGCCCTCATCATAGCCCTGACGAAAGACGAGCCACGCCGGCGACGGCACCTCGACGCGGTAATCAAGGCTCCCGACCGGCGTCAAGGCCACTGGGATCGATCGGATTCGCAAGAGGTCACCGCCCGCCAGCAACACGCCGGCGGCGCGCGCCGAGAGCGGCAGGCTCGCGGGGCGTAGTTCGTGCGCCCCTGCGGCAAGCGCCGGCATGCCCGAAGCGCTGCCGCCGTCGATGCGTACCTCGGGCGCCGCGGCTCGTGAGCGCAGCCTGTACGCGCACACGCCCGACTGCTCGACTCCGGGGGTATGTTCGAGTTGCATGAGTGTCTTGCGGATAGTATCCGGCTTGCGCGGTGGCCCCACCCCCACGGTGAACGCTTGCACCGACGCCTGTTCACGTTGCGCGAACTCGTCTGGCGACGTCTGGTTCGCGCTCGTGAGTAAAAGCAAGGGCGCATTCGACCATCGGTCTCCATACGCGTTTCCCCTGAAAGCGGCGCACACGGCTGCCGGGTTGCCACGTGTTGAAGCGAGATCGAGATGAGGCAAGAAACCTACGTCCGGCGCGAGTGCATCGCGATCGACATCCAGCGCGACGTGCATGCTCGACGTGGTTCTTGCGTGCGCAGGAAGCGCCAGGCCGGTCAGGACATAGTCGCCCGCCGGCGCTGGGACCGGATGCTTCAAACGCCATGCATAATCGTTGCGATGCTGCGCGTTTTGCGCAAGGCGAGCGGCGGCGTTCTCATAAGCTACGTACGCCTCCAGGCCGATGCTGCGGTTGCTCCGGTCGATCGGGATCCGCATGCACGACATTTCGCCCTGACCGTCGCGCAGCAAAAGACCGATCCATGCGGGCTCGCTTCGCCCTCGCGTCGGTCCCCAGGCCAGGACCGGCTTGCCGTAGAGCGGCGTCAAGAACGGCAAACCGGTCGGCGGACCGCTCGACTCGCCGCACGTAAGGCCGCCGCCGGGCCCGGTTGCGGATGCGATCTCGCGGTCGAGTACCGGTACGCGCAGTATCGTCCGCGCGTCGCCGATCGGCAGCGCGCGCAAGTCGCGCTCCTTGCCGATCTGCACGCGTGTCGGCGCGAAGATCGTCAGCTCGCGAGAAGATACGGGATTGACCCATTGTCCGCCCTGGCCCTCGATGGCGAGATGCCGAGTGTCAATCCTGAGGTCACCGCCCCCGACGATCATAGCGAGGCCGCCGCGATACACGATCTGATCGCCCTCATCCGTGGCGTGTAGCACCGAGCCGTCGATCGCACCCGAGATCAGCTGCGTCCCCACATCCGGGTGGTGGCTCGACAGCGTGACGTCATGCCATGCGTCGCTGAGCGCAACGCGCCGCGTTGCGAGAACAAGGCGAATGCCGAACCGGTGGCGCACCAACCTCGCCTCGCCGCCGCTCCATTCCAATCCGTATCCGTCGGCACACTGGTCGAGCGCCGCGTTTGCGGTGCAGAACAGCATCAGTTCGAAGCGTGTGAGGCTTCGAGCGGGTTTCACTCGCATCGTGAACGTGACCGACGAAGCCGAGCCGGCCGGTGGTTGTATGAAATCGGCGTCGCTCGGAAAAAACGAGCGTTGCGCTGCGAGGACGGCAAGGCCATCCGAATCGAGCACCGCGCCGACGAGACCTGCGTCGGTCGGGCCTGGTGCGCGCAGGACGAGCGTGCCACCTCCGTACAGCAATGCGGACGCGCTCTGGGGCATTTCAACTCGGGGCGACGCCGCCGGCACATCCAGCTCGACCGTTGCAGGCGGGGGCGTCGCTCCGCCCGGCAGCATCAGCACGGGTGCAGCGGCCGCTCCATCGGGCAGAGACGCGCTTTCGAAATGACGCAAGCCGGCGATGGAAACCCCACGCATCGCGATTGCTGAACTCGAGGCGGTGACAAGACCGCGCGGCTGCTTCACGCGATAAACGTCGATGCCGCCGATGTGCCGGTCGTACTCGAGCCACGGAAGTTGAGCGAGTATGGACACGACGCGAGCGCGCGGCGACCACGCTCCACGGAATGCCTGCTCGTCCACGACTTCGTCGGGCACGACGACGTAGTCCACCGCGAGATTGCGCATGAGCCAGCCCGCATACGGCTGCTCCATCCAACCGAGCGTCCATTGCGAATTGTCGGAGTTACCCTCGATGTATGGGTACGCGGCTCCAGGAAGGTCGGCGAGCGCTTCTACCATCGGATGGACGGAAGTTCGCAGATGGAACGTCGCTCGCCGCGGTATCCAGAGGACCCGCGAGAACGAACGATCGCGGGCGATGTACTCGATGAGCGCCGTGTACTCGGTGGGCACGTCGCGCCCGCGCAGCGTACCGCCGACGAACGGCGAGAACATGTACGTGTTGGCTAGCAAGACAAGCGTGATTGCGGCTACGGGCACCACGCGTGAGAGCCTGGGACTGCGCCGTGCGATCAGCATGGCAGCACAACCTGTCAGCGCGGCCTGCGTGAAGATGATGACGCAATCGAACTTGCTTGGATCCCGAAAAGCGTACATGCCCGGAACGTGCTGGAACAGCGAGTAGTTGAAAGCTGACAGCGGTTCGCGCGCCCCCTTCACCAGCAGCGCGAAGGTCAACATCAGCAGCGTGAAGCCCACGACCCACGGCGAACGCGGCCGCATGATGATCGGCACCAGCGCAAGCGCGAACAACGCGACGTACGGAAGCGCGGCGGGTGTGGTGAAGCCGTACACTGGAATCGGCCAGTGATGGTATTGGGTGAGCGCCTCAGGCAGCGTGAAGTAGCTGAGCACGTCAAACCAGCCGCGTGAGTCAAACCCGCTGGGCAACTTCGGCTCGAGCCGGTGATAGTAGAGCGACGGCAGGAGCCACGCAGCGTGGATGATCGCCAGCGCCGCGAGCCACGAGCTGCCGATGGCCAGCAACGATTTCAAGACCGCACGTGCCGGCTGCAGGACGAAATATCCGAGGCCCATGAGCAAACCCAAGAGCACGGCGATGTAGGCGATCCGCAGATCGTACGCGATCATCGCGCCAAGCACCGCTGTCATCGCGGCGCAACGCGCGAAGGTCACCCCGCGCATCAGCCTGATGAAGATCAGCACGAAGACCGGCAGCAACCCCTCTGCCACCAAGATTGAGATCTGACCAAGCGACTCTAATCGTAGCCAGTAACCGTTGAACAGCGCGGCCGCGCTGGCGACGATTCCTGCGGTCTTGCTTCCTGTTAGCTCGAGCGTCAGCACATATGGCCCGGCGATGCACAGAGCGAGCGCCGGGAAATAAAACACGATGCGTTCGTAGACGAAGAATGGGATGTGCAAACGTGATGCGAGCCCAAGCGACAAGTGGAGCAGGAAACTCGGCAGCGACGCGGCAGAGCTTGCGCCGAGTTCTGAAAACCCGTTCCAGCCGAGATGAGGCGGCCAAAAATCGGCCATCGTCTGCGGCGCGAAGTACGGCCAATCTGCGTAATCCAGCGGCTTGAGCGAGAACAACCAGTCTCTGAAAATCAACGCTGCCGGACCGAGCACGAGCAGCCACAAGATGACGATGGACCAGTCGATCCGGCGCACGGCGCCATGGGTTCGTTCGCTCATCCGTCTAATACTGCAGCGTGGACATCTCGATCACGATTCCCGCGTATAACGAGGCGGCATCGATCGGCGCGCTGCTCGAATCGGTTTGCTCGGACGATTACGGGCGGCACCGATTGCTCCAAGTCATCGTTTGCGACGACGCTTCGACGGATGACACCGCAGCGGTCATCGAAGACCTCGCTTTGCGCTTTCCGCACATCATCGTGCTGCGTAATGCCGGCCGGTCCGGGTGCGCGCACACCATTGCCCGCACGCTCGAGCGTGCGAAAGGCGACGCCGTCGTTCGGATCAACGCAGATGTCGCTGTCGAGAAAGGTGCGATAGCGCTGTTGGCCGACGCGCTCGACGACGGCGCTGCGGTTGCTGTCGGTGCGAACGTACCGGTTTTCGGGCGGGCCACGCCGGCGGCGCTTGCATCGTGCTTTTCCTTTGAGGTTGTAGCGAGGCTCAAGGCCGGCCCGCATCGCCAGCATTATGCAGTTGGGCACTTCGTCGCGTACCGGCGCGACATGCTCCGCGGACTTGCGTTCCCACGAGATCTGATCAACGATGATCACTACATCGCAGCGCACGTCACCCGAGCCGGCGGCCGGGTGGTCAACGTTCCGCAGGCGCGCTGCCGGCTCAAGCCGCCTGCGACAGCGCAGGACTACTGGCGCGTGTCGAGGCGCGTCCTAGAAGGTGAGCGGCAACTTCGCCGCCGTTACGGAATCGGATCCGCGCCGCTCTCCGCCGTCCTCGCGGCCGTGGCGCTGACCGCCGTGCGCAAGCCGCTGCACGGCCTCGTGTGGGCCGGGATGTACGCGTGGTCGAGCGGTCGAGCGACGCCCGCCCATGACGGCGCTTATCCGATAGCGCGGTCGACGAAGGGCTCTCTCGATTGATCTCGCTCCACGCGGCGCACGGTCCGCGTGCCGGTGAACAATCCATAGACAATTCCAAACGCATAGGCGCCATGATGGATCAGCAGCGCGAAAGGCATCGCGAGGCGAACCCGCAGCGGTTGCGGCCCGGAATGGCCGAGTAGCGCGACAAGAACGAAAGCAGCCGCCGCCGACACGAAAACGCGGAGACCGGCGACGCCGAAGAGGAACGGAGCCAGAAGGAGCAGAGCGGCGCAGGCGATCACGAGCGGGGGCAAAGCGAAGAGCATCCGCCTGGAATAGCGATCGCCTTCACGGATCAGGCAGCCGCGCGATCGGCCGATGTTCCAGATCTGCCACGCGTGATCAGGGATCAACCGCCGGCGGTAGTGATACACGAACAAGTTGGGATCGTAGCGTATGAGACGGCCACGCGCTGCCAGTCGAGCGCACAGCGACGTGTCTTCACCGCCGTACCAGTCCGTCGCCCAGCCGCCCGCGTCGTCGAGCGCGCCTTTGCGGATCAACAAATCGTAGGCGGGGAAGTCCGCGCAATCGCGCGTGGGCTCGCTGACAAAGCGGTAGCGCAGCGGCCCGCTTCCCGCGCGCATCTCCAACACGGCGACGCTCACTCGCTCCCAATACGTCTGATCGTCCGGCATCACACCGGGTCCACCGGCGCCGGCGGCCGCGGGATTCGCTTCAAGGACGCGCGCCGCTTCATCAAGCCACTGCGGGGGCGGATACGCATCGTCGTCGAGATATGCGTAGACGTCGGTGTCAGGGCATCGCCTGCTGGCGAGATCTCGCTTCGTCGCGGGGCCAGTCACGCTCGAGGCGCCGGTCACGATATTGATGAAGTGTGGATCGTTGGGCATCGGCAATGGTTGATCCGAGACGACACAGATCGTGCGCGGCTCATACGTCAAGCGCGCGCACGCGTCCAAACAGCGTTCGAGCCGTTGATGAGAACGCGCCACCGGAATCACGACTGTGAATCGCAACAAGTACGCGAGAGTACGCGTCGTACCTGCGCTCAACCTGTGCGCGTCACAGTATCGGAGTAGGCGCGCAGCCCTATTGTTTAGAAATCGCTGAGTATGGCTCTCGCAAG
>Ga0187846_10001032_pt1 | contig 15939 bp, 11 predicted proteins | sample TC_taG_FD_161473 | JGI IMG/M metagenome (GOLD analysis project Ga0187846, IMG submission 161473) | Biofilm microbial communities from the roof of an iron ore cave, State of Minas Gerais, Brazil - TC_06 Biofilm (v2) | ecosystem: Environmental > Terrestrial > Deep subsurface > Cave > Wall biofilm...
GGAACGTACAGCCGGCGTCCCAGCATGTCCGCATAGACGTAGTCAAACCCACCCTCACCGCCAACTTTGGCCGTTCTCAACACCTTGTACGGCCCCGTCGTAGGGGCCTGCTGAGCCAATCCGAGAGCCGCTAACACTCCGATCCCGCCTGCCAGCGCCAACACCAGGGAAAGTCGCCGCATGGAATGCCTCCTCAGTTGAGCCGGACCTGCCGTCTGAACACTCCGGTTGCGCCCGACTATACACCAAATCGGCGTTCTGCGTGACATCGCGATCAAGTCGCGCACGAGCGGTCCGGCGCGCTGATCAGGCCAGGAAGCCCAGGTTGGATGTGGGGAAGTTGGCTAGGTTTGGAAAGATCGCACTCAGGTTGGCGGGACTCACGCCGAACCACGTTGCCAGAGTGGCGCCATACTGATCGATTGCCGTCGTAGGAATCCACCGGCCGTTGTCTCCCGCGTCGTCCGGTCCTCCCAGCGCAAACGTGGGCAGCTTGCCGTACAGATCTCCCCCGTGGACCGCGCCGCCCAAAATCATCTGCACGCTTCCCCACGCGTGGTCGGTCCCGCCACCAGAGGCGGGCTGGAATGTGCGGCTAAAATCCGACATCGTGAACGTGGTCACCTGCTGATCGAGCCCCAGTTCGACCGTAGCGTCGTAGAAGGCATGGAGCGCCGGGCTTAGTTCGGAAAAGAGAACCTGCTGCCTTGGGATTTCATCATCGTGGGTATCAAACCCGCTCAAAGAGCAGAAGAAGACCTGACGGTTGAGTCCCAGCGCGCCGCGCACCTTTAGAATTTTCGCGACTTGCAACAACTGCGCCCCCAGATCGCTCTGCGGAAATTGCGTCGCCAGACTGCCGGCGGAAGCTAGGGCGGCAGAAAGAGCCTTACTATTCGCCAGCGCGTTTGAGGTGATGGAACTCGCGGATTGGATAAGAGAAATCCCCGTATCCAACGTGAGCAACTGTTGTAAGGCTTCCAGACGCGCCGCAGAAGCAGCGGAGCCGTCGAATCCAAACAAGCCCGGCGTAGTCCCGGGAATCATGGCAAACGGCTGCGTCTGTTCCCCCGTACAAAAAATAGCCGTACCGGCCACTGTGGTGACCGGCGGGAATACCGCATTCACGTTGAAGATGGGTTGAAGACTGTCAACGACACGGCCCGCCCAACCCGTAGGGCTAACCCCGGCGACCTGGGACGTTTGCCACTGTGCTTGCTGGTCGGAATGAGAAAACAAATTCTCCGGCAGCGGCTGGCTCTTGGCCAAGTATTGGGCTCTCGTCACCGGCTGAGACAGCGTACCCACATTCGCGAGAAAGGCGAGCTTGCCGGACTGAAACAGCTTCTGAAATTCGGGGAGGTTGGAGTGCAGTCCAAAAGCCGTGGACCCGTTTTGCGGATTTTTCAGAGCGATGGGCAGCAGCGTCGGCTGGCCCAGCGCAAGCCCGCCGTTGGAACTCGAGCCGCGAATGGCCTCGTAGTTGGCATAGCCTCGCGTGTCCATGGGAACGATCAGGTTGTTGGAGTCATTTCCACCCAAGAGAAAAATGCAGACCAAGGCTTTGAAGTCCGTCGCGCCCTGGGCTAGCGCCTGGATCAAGCCCAGCCGGCTAAAACTTGAGGCGACCCCCAAGGCGGCCGCCGTGCAGCAGGTACGCCGCAGGAAACCCCTACGCGATTCGTTCATTGTTCGTGTGCCCTCCCGTGCTCGGCTTTCGCGCGTGCCACTCCGATGGCCTCTCCTAATAGTCGATCTGGTATTGCGAGGACGACGCAACCAAATAGATCGCGGCCTTGGCGCGCTCCAGGGCCTGGCTCGGACCAACTGGCACCGCGTTTACCGCCGCAAGAATGCGCTCCCGCGCAGACAGCGACATCGCCCCGTGCAGAAGTAGCGTATTCAGCGAATCGAGGAGTTGGTTCGGGTCGTTGGCCGATGCCGCGTAAGGGGCGAAATCCACAGCTGTGCCGTTCCCAATCGAGCCGTACACAAACGAATTCACGAAATTGATGCGGATCAGGGCGGTCGCACTCGTCTGCAAGTTGAACTCAGGGCCCAGCAGAGCTGTTCCGGGTACGTGGTAGTTCGGCGGAAAGAAATTGAATACGCTCGCTGGACATAAGGGGGGCTGGTTCATATTGGTGGCGCTATCAACGGGAGCAGCGCCCTCCGTGGTGGCGCCGAAAGCGCGCAATAAATTGGCGATGAAAAGAATCGGCTCCCGCAGATGACCGTCGGCCGGGTTGACGTTTGCCGGGTCATCTCCACGGCGCGCTTCGGGGTCCAGCAAGATCGCCGCGAGCACCGCTTCCATGTCGCCACGCTGCCCGGACCCAAACACGCCGTACGAGCCCACGAATTTGCCGGTGGAAAACGTCGTCGCCACACGCTGCACGTAAGCCGGGCTGGGGTTACTCGTCACCAAGTGTTGGATAAGCTGCTTCGATACAAACGGAGGAAGGCTGGGGCGGCTGAAGAGGTTATCCAGCGCTGCATTTAAGTCCTGCAGCGCCGTCAGGGTGGCGGGAAGGGTGGTTCCGCCCAACAAGGTTTTCGCCGCCATATCGTGGTTCGAATCCACCGCGACCATGGACCCAAGCCAGTAGGGCGGATTGTGCTTCGCCGGAATCGCTCCTGGCTGAGTTGGATACGTCCAACCGGTCAAGGCTCGCGCCAGTGCCTGAACTGTATCCTGGGTGTAAGTGGGGATGGGGCGGCCGCCGGCGTCGAGTTTTGGCGTGCCGTCGGCGCTGAGTTCTTCAAGGCCCAGCGTGAAAAGCTGCATCAGCTCGCGAGCGTAGTTTTCATTCGCGTGCGTTCGCAAGAACGGATTCGGCTTGTCGTTGTTCACCATATTGAGGTAAGTCCCCATCGCGGGGCTCAGCGTGACGTCCTGCATCAGCGTGCGGTAGTTGCCGAAGGCATCTTGCACCAACAACCTCATGTACGGAGCCATCCCCTGGGGCGGGATATTGTTCCCGGAAACCACCCACATCTCGCTCAGTGCAAATGCCACGCGCTGCCGGAGCTGATCTGGGCCCGTCAGGGCGTTTGTGAAAAAAACCTGTTGAGTGAGCCGCAAGTCCGTCACGGCAGGATCCGGGTCGGGATAGGTTGACATGGGCGCGGCGAACTGGTCGGTGAGAAACCGCGCGAAACCAACCTGCCGCACCTGGTTCATCAGCAGCGGTGTGGGACCGAAGGTGGATTGCTCGAGGAAGCGCGCCGCGGTTGCCGCAGTTTCACTCTGGCCGCTCAGGACCTGCGCTGTCGCGAACGTAGTGGAGGTCGCGCCGCCGGGTTCGGGATTCTGCACAGCGACTCTCACGCTGCCAATCTGCGTGGAGGAAGCAGCGCCTGTGGCGTTCAATTCCGTGGGGGATACAAATGTCGTGGCCAGCGGTGCGCCCCCAAACATCACCTGGGCGCCAGCCACAAATCCGCTGCCCGAAACGGCGATGGCGAATGCCCCGAGGCCAATCGCCGTGGGATTGACGGCGGAAACGGCAGGAAGAGGATCCAGCAGAGTGACCGTACTCGTTCCGTCGACGGATGGGTTCGCGGTGCTCGCGGCTCGCACTTCAATCGTGTTGGGGCTCGGCAAGACATTTGGCGCAGTGTAGTTCCCGGCCGCGTCAATGGTGCCGACCGTGGAGTTGCCTCCGGCAAGCCCGTTGACCGACCAGGTGACGGCGGAACTAGGAACGCCGTCAGCACTGGCTGAAAATCGCTGCAAGTTTCCGAGGCGGACCATCGCGCTGCTAGGGGCCGTGGTCACTTCGACCGGGATTTTTTCTTCGCCGCTGCTACATCCAGTTAATGCTATGAAGACAAAACAAGGTAAAGCCAACCCAGCCAGACTGGCCCTCGGCATTGCGCTCTCCCAAGTGAGTACATGCACACACCTCCGCCCCAAAAAAGTTCTGCACCAATCCCTGCGGAAGAATGGGAGAGCTCGGGAAGCGGGATTACCCCTTCGGTAAAAATCCTATACACAGTTGCAAGAGAGTCAAGAGAAGTTAGGGGCTGCGCGAGCGAACTGTGCCGTTGTGGCACAGGCGAAGCTGAAGTTTTCTATGATTCCCCAGTTCCAAAAGAACTATTTGCGGAGGACCAACAAGCTATGAGTCTGGGGCAGGATTCTGCTGGCCGAAGTTGTTGTGTATACTTCCCAGCGCAGTCTATTGGCACATTTCTTGAAAATTGATAGCGGGAGGGTCGAACCATGGAAAATGGGCAAAGAGACGCCGGAGGGCGCGTCAGGGCCTATTGCGGACTGGTGCTAGCCTCCGTGGGTTTGCTGGCGCTATCGGCCGCCTGGGCCCAGTATCCAAGCACGTACCCGTCGTCCTCTCAAATATCAAAAGATGGAACCGCGGTGCTTGTTGAGAATTACGCCGACCCGCCCCTTTCCAGCTATATGCATACGGGAACCTATCCTCCCCCGGTTGACTACCAAGCAATGCTGGGGCGGGTGAACGCGCTTCGTTCGGAGCCCACCAACGCTCCGCTTTCTGCGTCCCGCTTCTTCGTTGTGGACTTGAACGGAAATCTGTACACGTTGGACAAAACCACAAAAAAGTTCACACCCTACATCACGTTCCCAGAAATCTTTCCGAGGTTCTCGACTGATCCGGGGGCGGGCGCCGGAATTGTTTCCATTGCCTTTGACCCGAATTACGCCAAGAACGGCAAGTTTTATACGGTGCACACAGAAATCCCTAGCCGAAGCCCCTCGGCCGTTCCCACCAACGCCAAAATGCCGAGTCTGAAGCTGGATGGCTACGCCACCACTGAGCCTGTGAATCCGCAGGGCGGAACCGTGGGCTGGGAATCGGTGCTGGTGGAATGGACGGACACGAACATTAAGAACGCAACGTTTGAAGGCACGGCTCGCGAACTTCTTCGCGTGGGCTTCACGGGCTTCATCCATCAGATGGGCGATGTGCTCTTTGACCCGCTGGCGAAGCCGGGCCAGGACGATTACGGAAACCTCTACGTCTCGGTCGGTGACGGCGGCGCCGGTGAAACGCCGGGCGTCACTCATTTCTTCCCGCAGCAGCTCAACTGCTTTCAGGGAAAAATTCTGCGGATCACCCCGGACGTCAATTTGCGGCCAAAAGACCAAATGAGCGAGAACGGGCGGTACCGGATTCCCAGCAGCGGGCGGGATCCCAATCCATTCGTTTCCCTGAACGGCGCCCGGCCGGAAATTTTTGCCTATGGCTTGCGCAATCCCCACCGCATGAACTGGGACTCAGTGACGAACACTTTGCTGGTGAACGACGTCGGCCTGCACTCCTGGGAGGAGATCAACATCATCACCAAGGGCGCCAATTACGGCTACGCCGACCGGGAAGGAAACGAGCAGCTATTTGTCAACAGCGGAGGCCGCACCGGGAGCCAGCTTTCCGCACCCGAACCCTTTCCGCCGAAGGACCTCCTGATGGTGGCGGGCTTGTCTGAACCGGTCGAGCCGCTCTATCCGGTGGCGGTGTACAGTCACCAGGAGGGCGACTCCATCGGCAGCGGCTTTGTGTACCGCGGCAAGCTGCTCCCGCAGATGACCGGAAAATATTTCTTCTCCGATATCACGACGGGCCGTCTGTTTTATTCCGATCTTGCGGAAATGATCGCCAGCCAGAGGATGCGCAACAAACAGGCCGCGATTCACGAACTGCAAATCCTCTACAAGAGCCCATACAACACCACGGAGCCAGCGGCGGCGCCGCGGCGCATGTACGACATTGTGGCCGACGCCTACGCGCACAAAGACGGCGTTGCCAGCCCCAACTCGAAACAAGGAGTGCTGCCAGGGCAGTCCGCTATGACGGGCGGGTGGCGTCGCGCAGATTTCACGCCGGGGAAGGCGGACCCGTATGGCGTGGCGTACGGAGGAGGGCGTGCAGATGTGCGCCTTTCCATGGGCGGCGACGGCGAGATTTATATTCTGTCCAAGAGCGACGGCATGATCCGGAAAATTGTGAAGGTCGTCACTCCGCCGGGTTCCAAGCAAAGCGCGGTGCGCTGACACACCATCTTCGCCGAGGGATTTCGTTTCGCGGCATATAGTAGCGCCGGCGTCTCGCCGGCCTTGTCACGGTGGGACGGCCGCGCCAGAAATCGCCAGCGAGACGCTGGCGCTACGAAGAAACTGAGTTCCGGGCGGGGCAATGAAGTTTACTGCGACTTCTTCGGTGTGCCAGTAACGCGAACACCGGGAGCGGACGGCCGCTTGAGCACGAAGCCGCGAATCAGCTCACCTTGTCCGGCGAAGAAATAGCCGGCGGCATCTCCGTTTTTGTTGATGCTCATGATAAAGGTGCCTAGATCTCCCGTGTGGCTGGCGCCCGGCGCATCGAAGGTATCGAACGCGCCATCCTTGTGCCGCAAAAATCCGTGGACGACTCCTTTCGCGTCGCCGTAATACCCTCCCAGTTCCCCCGCTTGGTTGAGGCTTTGAGGCGTGGTGACAGCGCGGACGATGTAGCCCTCCTCATCGGTGTGGGGGCGCGTGTCCGTGATGCTCCCCGGAGTATCGAACGTGGTGAACGTGCCATTCGTACGCCGAAGGAATCCGTGGACCGCGTTGTTCGGGCCAGAAAAATAGTAGCCGGCGGCCTCCCCGTCGTCATTCATGGTCATCACAAAGGTGCCGCGGCCCTCGAGAGCATTCGCGCCGGGGGCTGCAAACGCGGCGAACGTTCCGTCGCTGCGCCGCACGAAGCCGTGCAGCGCCCCCTGCTCGTCCTCATAATACCCGGCCACGTCGCCGCGGCTGTTGATGCTCGTGGGTGCAGTATTGAAGCTTTGCGGGGGGTCGAAGGTGACGTACGTGCCATCTTTGCGACCGATGAAGCCGTGCGCCACATCATTGGCGACGTAATTTCCGGTGATGTCTCCTTCGGCGTTGATGCTTTGCACTACGGTGCCCGCCGTGCCGGCAGGATCGAATTTCGCGATGGACCCATCTGCATGGCGCACAAAGCCGTGCCGCACTCCCTTCGGGTCCGTGAAGTAATACCCGGCCACGTCTCCGCCGCGATTGATGCTTTGCGGAGAGGTACCCAGACCGGCGCCTTTGCTCGCGCCGGGAACATCAAAAGTGGTGATGGCGCCTTCGCGCCGCCGCACAAAGCCGTGCAGAACGCCGCGTGCGTCCTTGTAGTTTCCCGTGATCTCGCCGTTGTCGTTGATGCTCTGCGGGCTGGTTCCCTCCCCAGTATCTTTCCCCGCGCCAGGGACGTCGAACGCCGTGAACGCGCCCGCCACCGAATCAGCGCGCGGCGCGAGCTCCAGCGGCAGGCAGGCAAGGACGGCACAGGCTGCAATGCCGCTAGCCCAGCAGATCCTGCTCCTCGGCTCAGTTCGTTTCTCTGGCAGATTCATTGCGGTTCACTGCGGTTGGCCGGGCGCCGCTCACAAGGGCGCGTCGCGAATGGCCAGAACGGTACCATCAGACAAGACAATCTTGCGAAGATATCCCGCGGGCAACTTGTTCCTTGCTGGGTCCAAAGTGATGGTGATTTGATCCCCGGGCTTCAAGGTGTGCCGGGTCCAACCCGAGCGCACCAGCTTCCCGAGGCTGAGCGTTCCACAGACCCAATGTGTCACGTTCCCGCTGGCGTCCCTCGCGTCGAAGAGAATCTGGCCATGGGGATTGCTCCACTGAAAATCCGTCACTCTCCCTTTCAACGTGACGGGGTTTTTCTCGTCGTACTCGCCGTTGCCGTGGTGCGCGGACAATGGCACCCCAGCAATGAGAACTCCCGCCAGCAAAGCCAAAAATGCGGCGCCTTGAATCTTCACACGAAGCCCCGGAGAAAAATCAATCTACGAAAGAGAATTTTAGGCTCGATGACACACGGGGGTCAACCAGGGCAAGCTGCGCTCCCTCAAAGTCGCGGGAAACCCCCTCGGCCCGGCTGAATTAGCTCTGCCTTTTTTGGCGGCTCGGCTGCGCGTTCGGTTTGCTTCCCCCGTACACCGTCACTTTTCCCTCGGCGACATTGGCAATGTACCGGCCACCCTCGAGAAACTGCATCACCTTCTTGCCGGAGCGAGCTAATTGCGCCCAACGGGATTTCGTCTCGGGGTTCTGTTCCAGGCCGCGAATCTCCCGCCCCTCAAAAGAAAAATCCACTTGGGCAAGCCCGCGGCGCGGTGTGCGGCGCACGGGATAGGATCTGCCGTCGAGCATCACGGCTTGTGCGCCCTCGACCAGCGCAAGGCTCCAAACCGCTTGGAGCACATGCTCGAGCCTCTCGTCCGCACTGGACGTCTCTTCTGGGAGCTTCCGGGTTCTCATTTTGCCGCCTGCTGGTGCGCAGCGCCCGCGCGCGCCGCTTCGCGCGCCACGTCCAAAATATAGGCATGAATCAGCCGAACCTGGGCGGAAGTAATGTCTTCCGCAAACGACGGCATTCCCAACTCCCGCCGCGCCCCGCCGCGCACAATCTCCTCAAACATTTCGTGGGTGGGCTGGGCTGCGTAGCGCAGATCGGGCACTTCTCCGCCGCTTACCACTTCTCCGCCGTGGCAGCGCGCGCAAAAAGTGGCGAAGAGCACTCGGCCTTGCTCAATCTCAGCGCGGGAAGCCGTCAACTGGAAAGTGGGCATGGGTACCGGCGGGACCACTCGCTCATAATGAGGGAGCGTCGCGGTTCCCCCGAGTGTGAACGCCAAAAGTTTTCCCGGCCCGACCTTTCCCTTGCCCGCGGGCCGGTTGCCGAGAACCTGCGGGCCGCCCCATCCGGCGAGCACGGCCACATATTGTGCGCCGTCCACCGAATAAGTCATCGGCGGTGCGGCAATTCCGATTCCCGCGTCAAATTGCCAGAGCATCTTGCCATCGGTGGCGCGATAGGCGGCCAGCGTGCCGTTCGAGCGGCCGTGAAAGACAAGATTCCCGGCGGTGGTCAGCGTGCCGCCGCTTTTCGGGTCGGGCATGTCCACGTGCCAAGCTTCGCGCCCCGCGACGGGATCCCACGCCACGAGTTTTCCGCTCGATTTCATCTTGAGCAGTTGGTCGCGCACCGGGCCATGGTAGGCGCGGTCGAATCCCGTGGTCTGGTCGTGCAGATTGATTTTCCAGTTGGGCGCGATGGCTTGAATTTGCTTGTCTTCGAGGACGGCGAGGTAAACCAAGCCCGTCGTGGGATTGAACGAAATGGGGTGCCAGTTGTGCGCGCCCTCCGCCGAAGGCGCTACGATCGTGGCGTCCTTGAGTTGCCGGGCCGCGGGATTTTCAATCGGCCGCCCGTTCGAGTCGATGCCGGTGGCCCAATTCATTTCCGCATAGGGCTTCGCGGAAATTAGCTCGCCCTTTTCGCGGTCTATCACGTAGAAGAAGCCGTTCTTGTTGGCTTGCATCAGGACGCGGCGCTGGCGGCCATCAATGGTGAGCGTGGCGAGCAGGAGCGGCTGCGTGGCGTCGTAGTCCCAGTTGTCACCTGGCGTCGCCTGGTAGTGCCACACTTGTTCGCCGGTGTCGGCGCGCAGCGCGATGATGGACGCGATGTAGAGATTGTCGCCCTTGCTGCGCAGCTTGTCGTACCACGGCGAGCCATTCCCGGTGCCGAAGTAAACGAGATCGAGCTCGGGGTCATAGACAATCGGGTCCCAGGCAGTGCCTCCGCCTCCCGCAGTCCACCATTCACCCTCCCAAGTGGATGCGGCGCGGCGCATGGCGTCGGACTCGAACGGTTTCGAGGGATCGCCCGGCACAGTATAAGTGCGCCAAGCCAAGTTGCCGGTTTCGGCGTCGTATGCCGAGACAAACCCGCGCACAGCGTACTCCGAACCTGCGTTGCCGATGAGCACGCGGCCCTTGACGATGCGCGGCGCTCCTGTGATGGCATACGGGCCGCCCTGGGGCGTGGTTTGCGCTTCCCAAACCTTCGCGCCAGTCTTGGCGTCGAGCGCAATGAGGCGGCCGTCGAGCGCCCCGATATAGACGCGGCCCTTGTACAACGCCGCGCCGCGATTGACCACGTCGCAGCACACATATTTGGCGTAATCCTTCGGAACGTGCGGATCGTAGCTCCAAAGCAAGCGACCCGTCTTGGCGTCGAGCGCATACACGATGCTCCACGCGCTCGTCGCGTACATGACGCCGTCTTTCACCAGCGGCGTCGCTTCGAGCCCGCGCAGGGTTTCCAGGTCGAACGACCAAGCGAGGCCGAGCCGATTGACCGACTGCTCGTCGATTTGCTGCAGATGGCTAAAGCGCTGCTCCGAATAAGTGCGGCCGTAGGTGATCCAATTCGCAGAGTCCGAGTCGGCGTCCCGCAGCGCCGCGTCATCCACTTCGCGGCTGCGCGCGCAGCCCGTGAGCGCCAAAAGACACGCCGCCGCCGAAGCCAGTCTCCAATACCGCAACCAGTTGTGACCCATCGCTTCCTCCGCTCAGAGCCGCCCATTCGCCTTTGGCTATGTGGGGCAGCCTGTCTGAGCATCTGCCGCACTGATAAACTCTCGGCCAAGATCATGTCAAGCTGAAATTTGAGACATGGTCAGCCTCCTAGGTCGTGGTAGATCGCGGTGCTGTAGCCCGCCTCTTCAGAGGCGGGGGTGTCCACCATAGTCGAGACGAAATCCCCGGGTCTGAAGACCCGGGCTACAGCACGTGCCTCTATTGACTCTCCAGCGAGGCGGGAATATGGTTCTGCGCAGGTTGGAGTCAATGTCGCACACGAAGGTTCCTGGAATACGAAGGTGAAGCTGTGAAAACTAAAACGCTAGTCCTGGCAGTAATTCTTAGCATGACGGTTTCTCTCCGCGCCGGAGCGCAAACCAACGGCTCGGCCGCTGCGCTGCCCGCGCCCGGCTTCCATCATTTGCACCTCAACTCGATGGACCCGGACGCCGCGATTGGGTTTTACTCGCGGCAATTTCCCAGCACCTCGAAATCAAGCTGGGGAGGATTTCCGGCGCTGAAGACCGGCAAAGTTTATCTGCTATTCAACAAGGTGAGCACACCTCCTGCGACCGAGCCGCAGACCGCATTCTGGCACTTCGGCTGGCATGTCACCGACGTGCGCGCGAACATGGCAACGTACAAGGAGCGCAAGGAAGTCCACCTGCTCCCGCTGTACACGACGGACGAGGGCAGCTACGTGCTCGTCAGCAGCGATACTTGGCCGGGGACGGGCGGAGTGCTCGGCCTGACCAAGCCGCAAATCGCGGAAGCTAAGGCGAACGGCGTCAAGCCGGCGGGTGGAGCGGGCTTCGCCTACCTCGAAGGTCCCGACAAAGCGATTATCGAGTACCAAGGCAACATGCCGGCCGAGCGCTTCAATCACGTGCACATGTACCAAGAAGAGCCCTTCTGCGCGCAGCTTTGGTATCAGAAGCACCTGAACGTAAAGTTGGACCCTCCCCCGGCCGGACAAGCGGCGCACACCGAGGCCGACTGCAAGGTCGCCCGCAGCGAGAGGAGCTGGCCTTCGCTCAAAAAAGAGGGAGACATCCGCATTCCACGAGCAGGCGTCAGCTTCGACGACGTGGCGCTGCCTTGGTATGCGAATCAAGGGGATCGTCCGCTGGTGGGCACTCGCGGCCACTTGGCGGATCACGTTGGGCTCAGCGTCAGCAACCTGGACGCCTGGGTCGCTAAGCTGCGCGGCGAAGGCGTGAAGTTTCTCGAGCCGCCCTACAAGCTGGGCGACACGCGGGCCGTCATGATTGAAGGACCGAGCCACGAAGCGCTGGAATTGGTCGAAGTAAAGTAGCACGTAGCCACAGGCTTCAGCCTGTGGGGCAGACCTGCCGGTAGGCACGTCTGCGTTAGGTTTCCCAGAACATACGCTAGGGTCACGCCCAATCGCCCACACACCAACGCCATATCGTCCGCACTTCACCGCGACGTGCTCAGGCCGCGGACAAACTTCGACGGTGCATCTCGTCTCCTCGAGAGAAAGACGCAGGGCGGCCTAACAGCGGCCCTGCACCACAGGCTGAAGCCTGTGGCTACTTTGTTCGGAACTGGATGCGGGCGACCTTACCTGCTGAATCGTAGGGCAGCCATACTTCCGGCACGTCGGGCCGGTTGTCCACATCGATGTGCCGGCCATTAATTCCCCGCGACGGGATCGGATAAAACGTGAATTGTTCGGTCGCCGGATTGAATTTTCCTAGCGCATCGGCGTTGCCCATGCTGAACCACACGATGTGATTCTTATCTACGACGGGTTCGTACACGTACGCGTAGCGGTACCAGCCGGGCAGCTTATATTCGGTGAGCTTCTTAGTGTGGATGTCTATCTTCGCCAGCCTGCCGCCGAAATATTCGGCCACCCACACGGTGTCGCCTTTGGGGTCGCCGCGCAGCCGACGAGGACCTTTCCCATAGAGCGGCTGATTCATGGACCAGCCTCGTCCCACGGCGCGGTCCTGGGCGCTCAAGTCCTCATCATCAATCGGGGGCAGCACCACCTCTCCGACTTCGCCGGTGCGGCCGTTGACATAGCCAACCTTGTCCACCGCGATTTGAGCGATCCAGGCGTTATCTTCGGAATCCACGGTTAGCCCGTAAGGTCTTCCATTCGGAGTCTTCGATTTGAACTCGGTGTACTCGCCGGTTTTCGTATTCAACCGGTACGTTCCATTCGCCGTCGCAGCCCAAAAATTTCCTTTCGAATCCACGTCTTTCCCGTTGTTGAATATGGGCCACCCTTTGGGCAGAGGGAACGGGGTGAGCTTTTCCGTCTCAATATCAAACTTGATGGCCATACTGTTTCCGTACCAAACGTTTCCCGCCGGGTCTAAGCCAACGCCGATGGCAGGCGGAAAATAAACATAGCCATCTTTGCCGACCACCAGGTCGTGCTGGCCGTGCTCCTGGTAACCGACGCGCAGGCCCTTGGACCAATCGCTTCCGTCTCTAAATTCGTTGCCCGGAAACTCAGGATCATCGTTGCGAGCCGTGCTGCCGTCCGGATTGAGCCGGAACTGCGTGACTCGGCCCGTCTTGGGATCGAGCCGGCCGAATGTGCGGCCATCTTTCACGGGCACGTCGTACTCGGTGACTACGATATTGGCAGCTTCACCGGTGGGACGTGGAAACGGTTTCGCCTTCAAAGCAAACGGTTCGGGTCCGCGGACGCGGGTCAGGTACGCGATGATGTCCTGCTTATAGTGCTCGAGGACGCGGCGCTCCGCTCCAATGGGCTTGCCCTCATCGTCCAGCATGGGCGTGGCGAACTTCCCGCCGCCCGGAACTTCGTCCTGAGCGGGCACGCCGCCGCAGCAATCCGGCCCATTGGGCGGGTCATAGGAGCCGGATATGCGGGCCATGCGGTTCAGGATCATTTCCCAGCCGGCTTTGTCGAACCGTTTCTCCAATACGAAACCCGAGTTATGACACGTGCCGCAGTTGTACAGCAAAATTCGCTTCATCTTGCGGTCTTCAGCGGTGTCGTCGGGCAAGCTGGCAAACCACTCCGCATCCGAGAGCTGTCTCCAGCTGTCGGGGTACGGCTTGAGGGCAAAGTCTTGCTGAATCTTCTTGCCTGAAGAGACGGCTTGTTCGGCGCGCGTCAGCTCAAAGCCCACCGCTTGCGCCCACAGGTGGTATGGGCCGTCGGGCAACGACGGGAAGTAATACTCTCCGCTTTGGTTGGTGTACACGGACGTGGTTATCGTTGAGCCTTGAGCCTTGGCAGAGACAGGCACCCCTTCGAGCGGCTTCCCGTCGGAGGACTTCACAATGCCCATCAGCCCGGTGCGGGACGCGGGCGCGGATGGGGTCTGGGCCGCAGCCAGCCCTGCGAAGAGCACGAGTGCAAGCGAACTTAGAATGCAGGACCACGCCAGCCGTCGGTGCATGTCATCCCCTCCCATTAATTCCCGCCGCCAGGAGCTCTCAAATAGGCGCCCGTTTTCAGCCACGCGATGAGGTCATCCACCTGTTTCGGTTCCAAAGCGTATCGGAAGCCCGGCATCTTGTCGGGGACGCCTTGCTGAATGTATTGCCGCAGCGCATCTTCGTCGGCGTCTTCCCCGAACACCCCTTGCAGCACCGGCCCTTGGATACCAAGCCGCTTCTTTTGATTGGAGGGCACGTGGCACAACGGGCAATTTTGCACAAACAAGGCTTCGCCCCTCCGCTGCTGCTCATTCAGAGCGGGCCGGGGCGGGTTGCTTTTTCGCGGGGCAGAGGCGGATGGGTCCGGCGTCCGCGGGGCGGGTTCCTGCCCTGCTAATGCACCCGGAAAAAGGATCACTCCGGCCAGAATTGGCAGGTACGCGAATTTGAGCGAGAACCCCATCCCGCACCTCCCTAGACGCTCATGGCTTTCAAAAATTAGCCGCATTGTACACCATGCGGCCAATTTCCCAGCGTAGGGTGAAGACGAACGGAGGAAAATGACGCGGAGTGAAGCCGGCTATGCAGCCCTTGGAGGAAGGGCGCCTTCTGGATGCGGCTGCTCTGCCCCCTTGAGGTTAGCGGCCCGCCAAGCGCGTTTGGCCACCTCGGCCGCCTTGGGCAATTCATGCAAGGAGTCGAGGACGTCGAACGCTCCGTCCTCGAGTGCCTTGGCCCACTGGGTGAAGTCAAAGTTACTGGCTACCAGGACGACCACAAATCCGAGTTGATATTGGCTCGCTATATCCACCAAGCGCCTCCACGATCCGTCAGCCAAGACCGGTCTGGTGATCACCACGGGAAACCGGCCGGACCTCGCGGATTTACAACCCGCCGCGACGGTCTTGGCACACTTGGTGACGAGACCTGCCTCCTGGAAGGCTTTCTTCAGCTGCTGCGTGATCGCGTCGTCGTCAGACACAATCAAGATCCGAGCTGCCTCAAGGGCTTCCTGCTTTGAGGTCGTCGAGGGGCACGCTACGTCTTTGGTTAATGGCGCTCGGGTCGCGGAGGCCATAAGGCGCCGCCTTTCGTCCGATTCTTCCGGCGCACAGCCCTTTCAAGACGCGAGCATAGACAGACGCGCCGGGTCGAATCTCACTACGAGTAGTTTTAGCGTTGCACTGTATTTAAAACACAGGCGACCCCGACGCGTGAGGGGTTACCGCCAGGTTGTGTCTAAAGAGACAATAGATTTGTGCCGGAACGATGCATGAGGTAGCGGGCGTCGGGGAGAAAGGCCGTCAAGCGGGGCCCGTCAAAACGTGTGCCCGGGGCTGTCTCGGGTCAAGCCATGGGGAACAAATGCTTATTTTTCAAAAAGCTTCGGAAACTCGGATCGAATCAGCCGCCAGCTAAGAGAATTCTAATCTGCCGGCGTCCCAGTTGATGCCGGGCCGGCGAGTAGCCGGGGATACTTGCGCCGCGCGAAGGGAAGCCGCAACTTATCCATGTAGAGGTAAATCACAGGCGTCGTGAAGAGAGTGAGAATCTGGCTGACCATCAAGCCTCCGACAATGCTGATGCCCAGGGGACGCCGCATTTCCGCGCCGGTACCGGTTGCCAGCGCCAGTGGCAGGCCACCGAGCAACGCAGCCATGGTCGTCATCATGATGGGGCGGAACCTCAGCAAGCAAGCCTGATAAATCGAGTCATCCGGACTCTTGCCGGAGCGTTCGGCGGCAATCGCAAAGTCAATCATCATGATGGCGTTCTTCTTGACGATGCCGATCAGCAGGATGATGCCAATCAGCGCGATCACGCTCAATTCAGTATGGAACGCCAGTAAGGCCAGCAGCGCCCCCACCCCGGCCGATGGCAGCGTCGAAAGGATGGTGACGGGGTGAATGTAGCTTTCGTAGAGGACGCCCAAGATGATGTAAACGGCTACCAGGGCCGCAAGGATGAGCCAAGGCTGGCTCGCGAGCGACGCCCGGAACGCTTGCGCATTGCCCTGGAACGACGCCCGCACCGTCGAGGGAAGCCCCATTTGCAAGACAGCCGCTTCGATATCCGTTACCGCGTCGCCCAGGGCCACTCCTTCCGCCAAGTTGAACGAGAGCGTGACC
>Ga0187846_10001033_pt1 | contig 15934 bp, 12 predicted proteins | sample TC_taG_FD_161473 | JGI IMG/M metagenome (GOLD analysis project Ga0187846, IMG submission 161473) | Biofilm microbial communities from the roof of an iron ore cave, State of Minas Gerais, Brazil - TC_06 Biofilm (v2) | ecosystem: Environmental > Terrestrial > Deep subsurface > Cave > Wall biofilm...
AAAGGTCGATGAGAGAAACGGCGATGATCCTGGGCTTGTCGGCCTCGGCGGTGAAGTCCCGGGTGGTGAGGGCGCGAGCGAGGCTGCGGAAACGATTGGGCACGGTTCTAGACTTTGGCCGACGGGGCTGCCGACAACCTGGGAACGCTGGGCGATTGGCGGAGAGGCGGGGGGCGACGTCATTCGCCAATGCCGCGGCTTGAAAGAGCGGTGTCCCGAAGGAGGGTCGCGCCATCGCTCCGTCAGGCCAAGCCGTCTTGTGTCCTTGGCATCGCCGGCAAAGCCCACTCGCGTTCCTGCAGCACAACAGACTGCGGAAAAACGGAGTAGCGGCTTTATGCCGCCAAGCCGTGTCGCAAGCATTCAGGTTATGGCGACGTAAAGTTGCCGCTACGCCCTCGACCTCCGGGTTTTTCCGAGCCTGATAAGCCGCAAGAAGGATCTTGGGTATAATCGGGTAGCCGTCCGAAGGCTGACCTGCTGCGGCAAGCGCGGGCTAGAGGCTGGACCTGATGCCGGCGGCCGAGAACATATGAAGCCACTGCGCATGCTGGTCGTAGACGACCACGAAGTGGTAAGGAAGGGACTGCGTGCACTTCTGGAAACCAAGGAGGGATGGGAGGTGTGCGGCGAAGCGGCAAACGGCCGGGAGGCTGTGGAGAAGGCGAGTGAGTACCGACCCGATGTGGTCTTATTGGATCTTGGCATGCCGGAATTGGGCGGGCTCGAAGCGGCACGCCAGATTGTAAAGATTAACCCCGAAACGGAAATTCTAGTTCTGACAATGCATGAATCTGAGCAAACGGTACAGGAGGTGTACAAGGCAGGCGCTCGGGGTTGTCTGTTGAAATCTGACGCAGGGCGTGAATTGGTGGCCGCTGTCGAAGCGCTGAGCCGTCATCAGCCCTTCTTCAGCTCCAGAGTCGCGCGTATGCTATCTGAAGATTTCAAACATGGGGTTGCGACAAAGGCTGTTATGGCTCCTGACCTCTTGACGCCGCGCGAGCGGGAAATCATCCAAATGCTGGCGGAAGGCAAGAGCGTAAAAGAAGTGGCCTCTGCCTTGAACATCACAGTAAAGACCGCAGAGACCCACCGTACCAACATCATGCGCAAACTCGACCTACACTCTACGAGCGAGCTCGTCCGATATGCCATTCGCAACAACATCGTTGCGCCCTAGCCGAGGTTCGCCCCTAGACTTCCTGGCGCCGAGCATGGAAGGTTGCTGGGGATTCGATTTCGGTCATACGTGGATTGGCATCCCTTCAACCGCTCTTGGCCCCGCCCCATAATCCTAATGATTGTATTGAGGAGCCATCCTGAGGCGGCGGGGAGACCAATTCATTCCGCCGCTGCGCCTGGGAACTCGGCAGTCCGTCGCACATGGAGTAAACAATGGCTGAGGTGGTAGGAAGAAGGCTGCCGGTTGGCGCAGAAGTTGTGCCTGGTGGCGTTCATTTTCGCGTTTGGGCGCCCTTGCGGAAGACTGTCGAGGTGGTGTTGCATGGAGATCCAAACAGTTTCCCGTTGCAGTCGGAGCCTTCCGGCTATTTCAGTGGTTTAGTTCAAAGCGCGCGCGCACAAAGCCTATATAAGTATCGTCTCGATCAGCAAGAAGAATACCCTGATCCGGCCTCCCGTTTTCAACCCCCGGGTTCTGACCACTGGTCCCAAGTAATCGATCCGGCTGGATTTCAGTGGACCGATGGAAACTGGCACGGCATAACGCCGCCGGGGCAGGTCATCTATGAGCTGCATATCGGCACCTTCACGCGCGAAGGCACTTGGGAAGCGGCCTTGCCAGAACTTCCGTACCTGGTTGAGACAGGGGTCAGCGTACTGGAAATCATGCCCGTGGCCGAATTCCCTGGGCGGTTTGGATGGGGATATGACGGGGTGCAGCCGTTCGCACCCACGCGGCTTTACGGCGAACCGGATGACTTTCGCAGGTTCGTGGACCGGGCTCATGCTCTGGGCCTAGCCGTGATCTTGGACGTAGTCTATAACCACGTTGGTCCGGTGGAAAATTATCTCGCCCAGTTCTCCCCGTACTATTTCTCTGAGAGGCACAGCACAGACTGGGGGCCCGCCATAAACTTTGATGGCAGCAACAGCGGACCGGTCCGTGAGTTTTATATTGCTAACGCAGTCTATTGGATCGACGAGTTCCACCTCGATGGGTTGCGTCTCGACGCTACCCAAGATATCCACGACGAATCGGACGAACACATCTTAAGCGCCATCGCACAGGCGGTCCGTCAAAAGGCCAATCCCAGGCAAGTGATGCTCGTCGCGGAGAATGAGCCACAAAATACCAAACTGGTCCGGTCGATAGAAGACGGAGGATACGGACTGGATGCAATCTGGAACGACGATTTCCATCACAGCGCGATGGTCCTGCTCACCGGACACAACGAGGCCTACTATACGGATTATCTCGGTTCTCCCCAGGAGCTCATTTCAGCGATCAAACATGGCTTTCTTTACCAGGGGCAACACTACAAATGGCAGAACCAACGGAGGGGAACGCCTTGCCTTGACTTGGAACCGTCGTCTTTTGTTTTGTTCACCCAAAATCATGACCAGGTGGCCAACTCGGCGTACGGACTACGCTGTCATGCGCTCACGGACCCCGGTCGCTACCGGGCGATAACCGCCCTGTTGTTGCTGGCACCCGGGACACCCATGCTGTTTCAAGGGCAAGAATTCGCGGCCTCCAACCCTTTTTTCTATTTTGCCGACCTTCCGGCAAAGCAGGGCCAAGCTGTGGACCGAGGCCGAGCCAAATTCCTTAGGCAGTTCCGCAGCCTGGCTACTCCGGAAATGGCCTCGCGCTTCGATGATCCGGGTGATCCCAAGACATTCGAGCGTTCGAAGCTGGATCACTTGGAGCGGGAACGCCACGCCGAAGTGTATGCATTACATCGTGACCTGCTGAAACTACGCCGCACAGAGCCGGTGTTCAACTCACAGAGAAAAGGTTTCTGCGATGGAGCGGTACTCTCGCAGCACGCCTTCGTCCTGCGATTCTTTGGTGAGCAGACGAATGACCGATTATTACTACTCAACTTTGGACTCGATCTTGATCTGAATCCTGCGCCCGAACCTCTGCTTGCTCCTCCCGAAGGTAAACTTTGGAAGATGTTGTTCTCGACAGAACATCCGGCATATGGCGGCTCAGGGACCCCACCTCTGGAGACCGAGAAGAACTGGCGAATTCCAGGATGCGCCGCCGTAGTCATGAAACCGGAGCCAAGATGACCCAGCTCTGCCGGAGCCTTCACTGGCCTGTCAAAGACTCTCCTGGGCCGGAGGGGCTACTTACGCATGAATGGCTGGTCACCAACGGACTGGGGGGCTACGCTTCCAGCACAGTATCCGGCGTTATCACGCGAGGGTTTCATGGATATCTGATAGCTGCCCTCCCCTCGCCCTTCGGGCGGATGATGATGTTAAACGATGTGCTCGAAGAGGTAGAGATCTCCAAGGGAAAAGTCGTGCAGCTCGGCGCATTAGAGCGCGTGGGCATGCCTCTGCGTCTGCAAGGCGCCGATTACCTGCGGGAATTCCGGCTCGACATGGGCTTGCCGGTGTGGCACTACGAATTGGAAGGCATCTCGTTAGAGAAGCGACTCCTAATGCCACACGGCCAGAATTCAGTCTACATTCGTTACCAAATTCTAGAGGGGGATCGTAGCATATTGTTAAGGCTCCGTCCGTCCGTCCACTTTCGTCCCTGCGGCGCGCCGGTCAACACCAACCTTGAGTCGTCTTACGTGCTAACTGTCGTGGACGACCGTTACGAAGTCGCCGCCGGCGACGAGCTGCCGCCCGTGAGGTTTCTGACGTATGGTCCGGCTGCTGCTCTGACGGTGGACCGCGTCCGCATCCAGGAAGTCATCTACCGGCTCGAGGAGAACCGGGGATACCCGGCGCGCGGCGATTTGTGGAGCCCCGGATTCTTCCACTCAGAACTCAAGAAAGGCATGCCGTTTACCCTCGTTGCCTCCACAGAATCGTGGGACGCCGTTCGTGCTCTGAGCCCCCAGGAGGCGATGGGTGCCGAATGCGATCGGAGGGAGCGGTTGCTGCTTGAGGCGAAGCGCCGAAGGCCCAACCCAGTCGAGCCAGACAAGACACTAGAAGAACTGGTCCTGGCGGCCGATCAGTTCATTATCACGCCCGCTGGTCGCACAGAAGATGCCACGCGAGCACAGGCGGCGGGTGATGAGGTGCGAACAATCATAGCCGGCTACCATTGGTTTACCGATTGGGGCCGCGATACGATGATCTCCATGGAAGGTCTCACGCTGAAGACGGGCCGGTGGGCGGAAGCGGCCTGGATTCTCCGCACGTTCGGCCAGTATATTCGCGACGGCCTCATCCCCAACCTATTTCCGGAAGGACAACGCGAGGGTCTTTACCATACAGCGGATGCCACCCTGTGGTTTTTCCATGCTCTCGACCGTTATTTGGAGGCAAGCAAGGACCGTTCGTTGTTACAGTCACTTCTTCCAAAACTTATGGATATCGTGGAGCATCACCTCCGGGGTACGCGGTTCGGCATTGGTGTAGACCAGAACGATGGCCTGCTAAGGCAGGGACAGGAACACTACCAGCTTACTTGGATGGATGCGAAGGTGGGCGATTGGGTGGTCACCCCGCGGCGCGGCAAAGCGGTGGAGATCAACGCCCTCTGGTACAACGCCTTGCGGCTATCGGAGTCTTGGCTGAGAGAAAGCGGGCAGGAAGAAGCAGCAATTCAAATCTCCGCGCATTCCGAACGAGCTCGAAGTTCGTTTAATCGAAGGTTCTGGTACGAACCCGGCAACCACTTGTACGACGTCGTGGACGGTCCAGACGGCGATGATCCGGCCTGCCGTCCCAATCAGATATTTGCAATTTCGTTGAAGTATCCAATCCTCGATGAGAGCCGCTGGAGGTCGGTTATCGAGGTCGTGCAGGCGAGGTTGCTAACTCCTGTCGGGCTCCGCTCGTTGAGCCCGGATCAGCGGGACTACAAGGCGAAATATGACGGTGACCTGCGGTCGCGTGATGCCGCTTATCATCAAGGGACGGTCTGGGCGTGGTTGATTGGACCTTTCGTGGACGCGTGGCTTAAAGTGCATCACAACCAGAGGTTGGAGGCGAGGAGATTTCTCCAAGCTTTTGTGTCCCACCTCAGTGAGGCGGGCGTTGGGTCGATTAGCGAGATCTTTGACGCCGAAGCCCCTTTCACGTCCCGCGGTTGCGTGGCGCAAGCTTGGAGCGTGGCGGAAGTGTTGCGGTGTTGGGTGAATACGGCAGCGCTAGTCTCCAGCCCGCACAGCGCGTAGCACAACCATGGAGTGGGGCACAAGGGTGACGATCTCCCCGCTCGCGATGATCTTCTCTTCCGAATCATTCAATTCTGACCTGTTGGAATCGATCAGGACTTGCCATTGTGGCTGTGGCTGCAGTTGAGGCAAGAAGAAGTCGATCGGCTCCCGATGACAGTTCAACAGCAGCAAAAAGCTCTCGTCCTTTACAGGCTCGCCTTTTTCGTCCGTGTCCCCCAGAGTTTCTCCATTGAGGAACACACCCAGACAGCGCACCCAGGATTGCCCCCATTCATCTTCGCCCATTTCCTGCCCGTCGGGACGCAGCCATAAGATGTCGGAGGCGTTCTCATGCCGAATACTGCGGTCCTGGAAGAATTTGCGACGGCGCAAGTTCGGGTGAGCTCGCCTGAGCTTAATCAGTTTCGAAGTGAACTGCGAAAGAGATTGCCGTGCCTCATCGAGGTTCCAATCGTACCAAGTCGTTTCGTTGTCTTGACAGTACGCGTTGTTGTTACCGTTCTGGGTCCGGCTGATCTCGTCGCCTCCGCAGATCATCGGTACGCCTTGCGAAAGTAGTAGAGTAGCGAGCAAATTCCGCTTCTGCCGTTCCCGAAGCTCCTTGATCTGAGGGTCGGCTACCAAACCCTCAGAACCCATGTTCCAAGAATAGTTATCGTTAGCGCCATCGCGGTTGTCTTCTCCGTTTGCTTCGTTGTGTTTTTCGTTGTAGCTGACCAGATCATTGAGCGTGAAGCCGTCATGAGCAACGACGAAATTGATGCTTGCTGACGGGCGCCGGCCGTCATGCTGGTAGAGGTCACTCGAACCCGTTAAGCGATACGCAAGATCGGATAGCTGTCCCTCGTCGCCTTTCCAGTAGCGCCTCACTGTGTCTCGGTATTTGCCATTCCACTCGGCCCAGAGCACGGGGAATTTTCCCACCTGATATCCCCCCTCCCCGACATCCCAAGGCTCGGCGATAAGCTTAACTTGCGAGAGCAGGGGGTCTTGATAAATGAGGTCAAAGAAGGCCGCAAGACGGTCCACATCATGAAGCTCACGCGCCAGAGATGCAGCAAGATCAAAGCGGAACCCGTCCACGTGCATTTCCTGGACCCAGTAGCGCAGACTGTCCATGACAAGTTTCAGGACTTGGGGATGTCGCACATTAAGGCTATTGCCCGTGCCTGTGTAATCCATATAGTGACGGAGGTTGTCCGGAACCAAGCGGTAATACGTTGGATTATCTATTCCTCGAAAACACAACATCGGTCCCATGTGGTTGCCCTCTGAGGTATGGTTGTACACCACATCGAGGATAACCTCGAGACCTTCCTTATGAAGGGTTTTTACCATCGATTTGAATTCGGCAACCTGCGTCCCCGAGTCCTCGCCTGAAGCGTATCGAGCCGCGGGCGCAAAGAAGTTCGTGGTGTTATAGCCCCAGTAGTTTTTTAGTCCGCGATCCACGAGATGCTTGTCATCCAGAAAATCGTGCACCGGCATCAATTCAATCGCGCTTACCCCGAGTCCTTTCAGATACTTGATGTTCGCAGGCGACGCTAACCCAGCATAGGTGCCGCGCAGCTCGGCGGGAACGTCCGGATTACGGACGCTGAATCCCTTGACGTGCACCTCATAGATAATCGAATCACTCAACGGAATTCTGAGAGGGTGGTCTCCCTCCCAATCAAAATACGGATTGCCAACCACACATTTTGGCATACCCCAAGCGCTATCATTCTCATCTCGCCTCAGGTCTTCCTCCGGATTTCCGAGCGCATACGGGAATATCGGCGCTGCCCATTTTACTTCCCCGCAGAGGGCTACAGCGTAGGGGTCTATCAGCAATTTCGCCGGGTTAAACCGCAAGCCGTTAGCGGCTTCATAGGGCCCATGAACACGGTAGCCATACAGTTGCCCAGGTTGCAGTGCGGGCAAATAGCCATGCCACACAAAGGAAGTGCGCTCGTGGAGTGGAATGACTTCGGGCTCGGTCCCCTCTTGGGACGAAAATAAGCAGAGATCCACACCTTCCGCGTGTTCCGAATACAGTGCGAAGTTCACTCCTGCGCCGTCCCATGTAGCTCCTTGCGGGTATGGCTTACCTGGGAGGATTGTACGGGGCATGCGGAGGCTCTGACCTCTCTAGCCGAAAGTGAACCAGCAGGATAACTCCAACAGCATTTTCTTTGCACCGGCGGTCATAGCATCGGATGGTGACCTGGCAGTGAGTATTGTAAGTAGCGTGCCCAGATTTCCGCGATTGCTGGAAGTGACGGGAGCGAGGGGCTAACAAGACGCGTAGAGCGCCGTCCTAAACCAGGACAAGAACGCGATCACCTTCAAGGCGGGGGATAAGGGCTCTCCAGCGGCCGATCGGTGCGTGCCGCCGCTGGAGGAAGAAGCTCGACGGGTGAGACAACCCCAACTCCAACTCACTCACTGCGGGTTAGCCTGTTTCTCATCTTCCTGTTTCTTTTCGCGATCCCCGCGGTCGCTTTCGGGACTGACAGCCTTTTTGACTCCCTCGCCGACTTTCTCGCCTGCGCGACCTACACCCTTACCCAGTTCCTTGCCTGCCGCGACGGGCTTTCCTTGCTTGATCTCGTGGCCCGCCTCTTCGCCGCCTTTTGCAGCCTGTTTGCCAGCGCCCTTAAAACTGCCGCCGATCGACTCCGGTCCCACTCCGAGTTTACCTGCAGTCTCCGCATCCAGGTGTCCTGTGACCGGCAGGTTCTCTGACTTCTGATATTGCCGGATCCCTGCCCGGGTTTCGGGACCCATGATGCCATCGATCTGGCCTGTGTAATAACCCTTGTCGTGCAGAGTCTGCTGCACTTTCTTAATATCGCTGCTTTGTAAAGGCGCTGGCTGATCTTTGCTGTCGTTGACTGCGGAAGCGAGCGGTAGGCCCAGTCCCAACGTCATCAGAAAAGCGAAGATAATCCCGGTCCACACGGTTTTCTTGTTTAAAGACATAGTGTTCCTCCATTTCGATAGAACTTTTGACAACACCTCAAACTGAATCCGGTCAGATGCTGCGGGGCCCGGATACTCATCTGGAGCATGTCGAGGACCAAATCCACGCCCCCGCAACTTATTGAGTCGTTAGTCCGTAAACAGCGCGGCTTTCCACGCAGGAATATCGCCAGGGAATTAGTTTCCTGGTTAGACATGCCAGGTACGAAGCTTTTACGTAGCCGACCCGACCAATGCAGAAGAAGCGGGCATTCCCTCCGGGTTTGGAAAAAGGCCCGCAATACGCCGTGGTAGGGTCTTTCCCACGGTAACCTCAGGTGTCCGCCGAATAGACTGACGAGGCAAAATGAGGCTATATGGGGACTTTAGGCGGTTTGCTCTAAACAAAGACCGCGAGGTGCCTATGCCGTTGATTCATGTCGTAGTAGTTCTGATCGTGGTGGGAGTCTTGCTCTGGCTCGTCAACAACTACGTCCCGATGCAGGGCGCAATCAAGTCCATCCTAAACGCTGTAGTAGTCATTTGTGTTGTCTTGTGGCTCCTAAATGCGTTTGGACTTTTCAGCTCTCTGAGCGGGGTCCATGTGGGTAGGTAAGCGAGACCAGTTTGAAGGTGGTTGTCTTCAATCCCGGAAGTGCCTCCCTCAAATTCGAGGTTATTGAAGCTGAGGTGCCGGTCGAGAGTGTGGTCCGTGGCCGAAAGTTGCTGCGCGGGGTGGTTGAGCCGATCGGGGAGCATTCCAAGCTGGTTCTGTTCGATGGCCAGAAGGCAGTGCCGCAGGAGGAATTGGAGATCCGCGACCACGGACAGGCCGCGGAGCAAGTTCTCAACTCCATGGACTCGGGCAAATTCAGCGCTCACGGAATCGCGAGTACGAACGATGCGCAGATTGTAGGGCACCGCGTCGTTCACGGCGGCGCACGGTACTCGGAACCGGTCCTGATTGACGACGCTGTGATCAAAGCCATCGAAGAACTGGAGGTCCTGGCACCACTACATAACGCCGGCGCATCCGCTGTGATCCGGGCAACCCGCGCCAAGCTGGGCGAACGCATTCCAGCCGTGGCTGTATTCGATACCGGATTCCACCGCACTATCCCCGATCGAGCCCGGATCTACGCCATTCCGTGGGAACTCACGCAGCGCTACGGAATCCGTCGATACGGCTTCCACGGAGTCTCGCACAACTATTTGCTGCTGCGGTACGCGGAGCTGACCGAAACACCCCTGGAGAGGACGAACATCATCTCTCTCCATCTTGAAGGCGGTTCTTCCGCGACGGCCGTCGTTGGCGGTAAATCGATCGACACGTCCATGGGGTTCACGCCGCTCGAAGGCCTGGTGATGGGAACACGGTCTGGAGACATTGACCCCGCTCTGGTGCCATTCCTGGCGCAAAAGGAAAAAGTTGATGTCACCACCATCGAGGCGTGGCTGAACAAGAGGTCCGGCCTGTTAGGCGTCTCCGGCCGGTCACAAGATACACGGGTCCTTGTGCCACATGCCGCGGAGGATGAACGCACCGAACTTGCGCTCGACATTTTCGCGTATCGGGTGCGGAAGTATGTTGGAGCCTATTTGGCAGCAACCGGAGGAGTGACGGCCGTCATATTCGGGGGCGGGATTGGTGAGAATACCCCGGATGTGCGCCGACGGATCTGCGAGGGTCTCGAGTGGTTTGGGCTCAGGTTTGATCCGGAGCTAAATGCAACAACCATTGACCACGAAGGCCGCATCACGCAGGATGGCTCGCGCCTTCACGCTTATGTGATTCCGACAGAAGAGGGCCTGATGATTGCCCATGAGGCACTACGATGCTACGGTCGAACAACCGCACACGGAGTCAACGGTGCGAACCTGAATTAGGCTTGTTGCTATGCTATTGCTCTGTCCCGCAGAGGGTTACGCGACTGCCTCCAAAGCGACGGGACTCGTACTTGGGCAGCTTGGTTGGTCCGTTTGGCCCTTTCCAAGGTTTGGTCGTGCTAGAAATGCGCCGGGAGGGCCCCGCCAAGGCATCCAAAGAGTGTCGGTTCCTGTGCGGCCAAAATGTGGGCCTGAAGCGGCGAGGGAAAGTTTGAGTCACCTCGCTACCATTCGAGATCGGGCCTCAGGTTGCACTGGCGACTGAGATCGTCGTTTATCGGGAGCGTTAGGGATGAGTGTGGCGATTGCGAACCCGCAGGCTGCGGGACTCACAGCACCAACGGAAGGTCTGCGCTGCGGTGATCACACGGTTCAGTTTTATGACGAGGAGGCACCCTTCATTGAGGCATGGGGCCATCTCATCGGCAATGCTCTTGTCGCGGGCAACGCTGCCGTTCTCATCGCTACCAAGACGCATCGGGACGCGCTTGCGCGGCAACTGAGCGGCCGCGGCCTAGACGTCGCAAGGGTCATCCGGCAGGGGAGGTATGTCCAATTGGACGCTGCCGACACTCTGTCAAAGATAATGGTCGATGAACTGCCACATGCGGGACGTTTCGCCGACCTGGTCGGCGGCGTCCTCTTGCGCGCTAAGGCGGCCGCCACCGGTGAGAGACCGTCCGTCACCGCTTTTGGCGAAATGGTGGCTGTCTTGTGGGAGGACGGCAAGAGTGAGGCTGCCCTTCGACTCGAACGGCTTTGGAATGACCTAGCCCGGAGTTACCCGTTCTCTCTGCAGTGTGGCTACCCAATGGGTAGTTTTGCCCGTGAGGAACGTGGCGAACTATTCCTTAAGATTTGCGCAGAACACTCGCGAGTGGTTCCCGCCGAAAGTTATACTGCTCTCCCCAGTGAAGACGAGCGCCTTCGCAGTGTGGCTCAACTGCAGCAGAGAGCGCAGGTGCTCGAAGCTCGACTGGCGTTGCACGAGAGTGAGCGGCGCTTCCGCCTGTTCGTTGAAGCCGTGCAAGACTATGCTGTGTTCATGCTGGACCCCGAAGGCCGGGTGACCACTTGGAACACCGGAGCGGAGCGCATAAAGGGATACAAGGCCTCAGAGATTATTGGCAGGCATTTCTCCACCTTTTATCCGGAGGAGGATTTGCGGTCTGGTAAACCGCAGTGGGAACTGGAAGTTGCCGCGCGCGATGGCCGATTCGAGGACCAGGGCTGGCGCATTCGCAAGGATGGTTCGCGGTTCTGGGCCAATGTCATCATCACTGCGCTAAGAGGTGATGGGGGCAAGTTGATCGGCTTCGGTAAGGTGACCCGCGATTTTACCGAGAGGATGCAGGCCGAAGAGGCGTTGCGAAAGGCTAACGCAGAATTGGAAGGGCAAATCGGCGAGCGAATAGAAGCCGAACGCAAGTTAAGTAACTCCGAACAGTCGCTTCGCCAGCTCTCCTTTCACCTGCTGCGCTCCCAAGATGAAGAGCGGCGGCGGATCGGCCGGGACCTTCACGATACTCTGGGCCAATACCTCGCGATGCTGATGCTGAAGCTCGACTCGCTAAACTCTGCCGCGGAAGACGGCGACCCGGCTCAAATCAGTCAGGAAATCACCCATTGCGCCAGCCTGTGTGAGGAGTGCATCAAGGAGGTCCGCACCCTCTCCTACTTGTTGTACCCACCGATGCTGGAAGAAATGGGCCTGAAGTCGGCAGTTCCCTGGTATCTGGATGGATTCGCAAAACGCAGTGGCATTCAGGTCTCCTTTGACGTTTCCCTCGATTTCCCCCGCCTTGCTCCGGAGGTGGAATTGGCTTTGTTCCGGGTCATTCAGGAGAGCTTGACGAATGTTCACAAACACTCCGGTAGTCAGACTGCAGATGTTCGGCTGTTCACGAAAGATGGCGCAGTTGTTCTGGAGGTTCGTGACAAAGGAAGCGGAGTGCCGCGGGTCAAAGAGGCGGGACAAGACTGGCGGGGCTTGTTCGGGGTGGGTCTGCGCAGCATGAACGAGCGTATGAGCCAAATCGGTGGGAGGCTCGAATTCTCTTCGAGCCAAGAAGGCACGATGGTGACTGCCGCAGTTCCGGTCGAAGAATCGAAGGCTGCCGCCAGCGGGGTATCTCGATGACGTCGGCGTTGTGCGCAGGCAGGTCGGTAGTGAGTTCGGGGTTCGAGCGTACTCGCCTACGGCGAGGTTTTTGAATGAAGCCCAGGATTCTGATTGTCGACGACCACGAAATCGTACGTCAGGGCATTCGCACTCTTCTCGCCCGGGCGCGACCCAATTGGGAAATCTGCGGCGAAGCTGCGGACGGCAGGCAGGCTATTGAGGGGGTCAAGACGTTAGCGCCCGACCTCGTTGTTCTTGATATCACAATGCCTGGCATCAGCGGGCTCGAAGCCGCCAGGCAGATTGCCACGCTAGGAGTCGGCTGCCGTATCTTGATTTTCACCATGCACGACTCCGGGAGACTCGGCGCGGAGGTTCGGGAAGCCGGTGCCCACGGTTACGTCGTCAAGTCTCAAGCCGCTCGCGATTTGATCGTCGCTATCGACCGCCTCCTGAAGGGGGATACATTCTTCGACGCTCAAATCGAAACCCCGAAAACGAGGACGCAATCAGAGGGGCTGCCTCTTTGAGTCCTTCGCTTCACACGGGCATGATCTGAGTCTCGATGCCCTCGGATATGGTGCCGCGCCATTCGTGCCCGCCGCCGGCTGATCGCCTCTGCTCCCGCCCTTGCTGGTGGAGGAGTATTCTTGTCAGGCAAGGACGCCATACTTACTGGGGCGAATGCTCTCCGGTCGGCACCGAGAGTCTCACGATGATGCCTTTATGCTCGTAACGTGGATTGTCTGGCTCGCCTTGTCATAGCTCCCCTTGACAGTCACCTTCTGTCCGGAGAACGGCCTGGGTTTATCCTGGTTGTCGAGCTGATACGTGGTTTTTGTTCCGGCATCATAGAGGACATACTTTCCGCCCATCTTCACGCATGCGTCCGTACACTCTTTAGCGTTCTTCGCGCCCTCCGCTTTCATCATCTTCTCGTGCGAGCCCATTGTTGCACACTGGCTATCCATGATCTCGCCGTTGAAGCTTCCCCCCGCGGTACCCTGGGCTGGCAACCGACGGGCGCTCGCCGGCCCTGGCAGGCAGACCGCCGCCGCAATCAATAGTGTTTCGAAACCCGAAACAATGTTCCTCATGTTTTCCTCCGCTTCAAAACTGCCTTCGCCGATTTAGATGCGCTCCTTTGGAGCCAGGGGTTCACCCTAGATGCAGCCGGAAACATGAACAAAGCGATCTCGGTGCTCCGGTTAAGGCGAAGATTCAGGGGGGCCGTTACTTTCTTGATGCCTATCCGCACTCTTCGGGCAGGCTGGGTATGTAACATTTGCTGCAGGTAACCAGTGGATCGACCGCTCTTGAGGGTGCCGATCTTTCGGCGCGTTCCAACCTCCGTCCTCTCAGCAACATGGCATCATGTTTAGTAATTGTCGTGGTTAGTGCTGTTCTTGCTGTACAATCCGCGGGAGGGGGATTTCCAGGAGGAAAATGATGATCATGAATATCAAAACCACTCTCACGGCGGCTTCAGTTGGCGTCCTGATTATCTGTGCCGGGGCGCTCGCTCAGTCGCAATATCCAAGCTCTAGTCCGAGCTCGACCAGCATGCAGACGGGTCCAGCTGGGAACGAGAAGCAACCAAAGGCGGAGAAGTTGAAGCACTGGATAGGCAGCTTAGTGGACACGGGCTGCATGGTAAAGGAGATGTCCAGTATCAGCGCTAGCGGAGGCGCCGGCCCATCGCCGAACCTGTCGCATTGGATGCAGGCAGGTCAGCAGGGCCAGCGTCCGATGGGCCCAGGACAAGGGAATCCCACTGGTCCAGCCGGTCAAAACCGGGAGATCAATCCTGACCTAAGCCAGGGTCAGGCCGCGCAGATGGCAAGGGCGAGCATGATTGATCAGGCCGCGAAGCGGTGCACGCCGACGGCTTCCACACAGGCGTTTGGATTGGCGTTGTCGGACGGCAGAGTCGTGAACTTTGACGGCGAGGGCAACGCCAAGGCCAGCGAAGCCCTGAAGGAAGTATCCGTGCAACCTGGTAAGAAGGTCAAGGCAAAGGTGGCTGGTACCCTGGAAGGCGAAACGGTGAAGGTTGCGTCCGTCGAAATCAAGGGAAAGCGGTCCTCCTAGCCTGGTTCTTCTCCGTCTTCTCCAGGCCTTTAGAATGTGCGAAGAGAGCGAGGGGTTCAAATCAAAAGACCTCCCCTGCGCCTCGCCTGGCATCCAAGGCAGGTCCACGGTGGGAAGCAGCTCATCGGCAGAACGGTGATCAGTTTATTGGGATTTATCGATGGCCACAAGTCCGACTGTGATTGGTTTTGAATCTTCAACCTTTAAGGTTGAACTGGTATGCGCGTTTGGCTTAACGGGCACCGTGGCTTTCAGCAGGGTTCCTGTACCCCGGGAAGTGATGTCGAGTTGGCCCCCAAGCTGCCTGAGCCGTTCCCGCATACCCGCGATGCCTACACCCAGCAACTGGACGCTGGACTCGCGGTCTTGCAGTATCTCGACAGGAGCACCTCGGCCCTCGTCTTCGATTTCCACGATCGCCTCATCTGCAAGCCGGGCAGCGCGAATCCTGGCCACCGAGCTGCCGGAGTGACGCTGGACGTTAGACAGTCCTTCCTGGATCACGCGGAACAGCGCGATCTCGACGTCTTGCGGTAGCCGGCCAAAGCTGTCTTCGAGATTGAGCTCGATTGCGATTCCGCTGCGCTCGCTGAACCTGGTGGCATACCAGCGAACAGCGGCTATCAGCCCGACGGTGTCCAGGTCCGGGGGATGCAACAGGTGGGAAAGGTTGCGGATCTCATTGGCGGCCTGGGTGGCAAGTTCCTGGCTCTCGGCGAGGGCCTTGGCGGCTGCAGCGTCTTTGGCCACCGCACCGCTCTCTTGGACAAAGGCAAGATTCAAACTCAGGGCTGTTAGCACCTGAGCGGTGCTGTCATGAAGCTCGCGTGCGATCCGCCGGCGTTCCTCGTCCTGCAGCTTCAAAGTACGCGCCGAAAGCTGCAGCACCGCCTGTTCGAATCGCTTCCGTTCCGTGATGTCCGTGAGGATGCCTCCCATCGCGTAAACCTTTCCCTCCTCGTCCCGGAGAGGAAACTTCTGCACGAGGCTGCTGTGCAGGCCATCCGGTTGCAGAGCGTCTTCCTCAAACTGGATCGAACCTCCCTTCCTGAGCACCTCAAGATCGTTGGCTAGGAACGCTGCGGCCTGCGCTGACGGAAAAATCTCGCTGTCTTTTTTGCCAACCGCCTTTTCGCCCCCGACTAGAGTATCTTCGAATGCTTTGTTCACCATGAGATAGTGCCCTTCGGTATCTTTGATGAACATTGGGCTGGAGCTGTTATTCAAGAATGTTCGGAACCGCTCTTCACTCTGACGCAGGCTCTCCTCAGACTTGCTGCGCTCCGTGATGTCGCGCGTAACCTTGGCGAATCCTAACAAATTCCCCGCGCTGCCGCGAAGCGCCGTGACGTCCACACTGGCGCGAAAACGTGAGCCACCTTTCCGGACCCGCCAGCCTTCCGTCTGAAAGCGGCCTTGATCTGTCGCGATCTGCAGTGTCCGCTCCGGCTTACCGGCCTGAGCGTCTTCGGCGGTGTAGAAGACGGAGAAATGCTTTCCTATAATCTCTTCCTCTCGGTATCCTTGGATTCGTTCTGCCCCGCTGTTC
>Ga0187846_10001034_pt1 | contig 15924 bp, 8 predicted proteins | sample TC_taG_FD_161473 | JGI IMG/M metagenome (GOLD analysis project Ga0187846, IMG submission 161473) | Biofilm microbial communities from the roof of an iron ore cave, State of Minas Gerais, Brazil - TC_06 Biofilm (v2) | ecosystem: Environmental > Terrestrial > Deep subsurface > Cave > Wall biofilm ...
CTCCGTTTCGCCAACTCGGACAAGAGGCCCGCGCCGCCTTCCAGACCCTGCCGGTGCATTCGTCCGATGAAATCGGCGTCCTAACGCGGGCCTTTAACGGAATGGCCTTGGAAATCGGCGAGAATGAACAAAAGCTGGAGGCCCGCGTACAACAGCGCACCAGTGAGTTGGAACGGGCAAACAACGAGTTGGCTGAGGAAATCAGCCAACGGAAGAAAGCGGAGGAAGCGCTGCAGAAGGCCAAGGAGGCCGCCGAGGAAGCCAATCAGGCCAAGAGCACGTTCTTGGCGACAATGAGTCACGAAATTCGCACGCCGATGAACGGCATCCTCGGGATGACAGAACTTGTCCTGGACACGGAACTCTCCAACGAGCAACGAGAGCATCTCGGCCTGGTACGCCTTTCCGCAGAATCGTTGCTCTCCATCATCAACGACATTCTGGACTTCTCGAAAATCGAAGCCGGAAAGTTGGAACTGGAATCCATCCCCTTCGATTTGCGCGAGAGCTTGGGCGAGACGATGAAGGCGCTTAGTTTCCGAGCGCACCAGAAGGGCATCGAGCTCATCTACGAAGTGCAGCCGGAAGCGCCAGAGGCGCTGCTAGGAGATCCAGGTCGCGTCAGGCAAATCCTGATCAACCTCGTCGGCAATGCAGTGAAGTTTACCGAACAGGGAGAGATTGTGGTCAGCGTCGAGGAGCAATCGGAAACGAACAACACCAGCTGCCTGCACTTTGCCGTCCGAGACACAGGTGTCGGCGTCCCTGAGGACAAACAAGGCAGGATCTTCGAAGCCTTCTCTCAAGCCGATGGGTCGATGGCGCGGAAGTACGGCGGAACGGGTCTGGGCCTAACCATTTGCAAGCGCCTGGTTGAGCTGATGGATGGACGAATGTGGCTGGAAAGCCGGGCCGGAAAAGGCAGCACGTTCCACTTCACCATTCGGCTGGGCATTCAAGACGCTCGCGCGGTGCAGCCCTCGCCGTTTCAGCCGGAACAGTTGCGTGATATGCACGCACTCATCGTGGACGACAATTTCACAAACCGCCGGGTCTTGGAAGGAATGCTGAGGCGCTGGGGAATGCGGCCCACGGCCGTCGAGAGTGGCCGGGCGGCGTTGCAAGCCCTCCAGGTGGCGAAAAGCACGGGCCGTCCGTTCCCCCTTATTCTGCTGGATGGTCAAATGCCGGAGATGGATGGATTCGCGGTGGCTGAAATCATTCACAAAGATCCCACGCTCGTCGGAGCAGTGATTATGATGCTGACCTCCGCTGGTCAGGTGGGTGACGCTGCACGATGCCGGGAGCTCGGCATTTCGGCCTACCTAGTGAAGCCCGTTCGACGAGGGGAACTCCTGGAAGGGATTTGCGCCCTCTTGCAGAAAGCGCCGGAAAAGAAACCCGAACAACTGGTGACGAAACATACACTGCGGGAGAGTCGCAATCGATGCAGAATTCTCTTGGCCGAGGACAATCTGGTGAACCAAAAACTGGCTTTGCGTCTTCTGGAAAAGCGCGGTTTCGAAGTGACCGTCGCCGCCGACGGACAAATGGCGGTCAACGAATTCGAGAAGGGCGGATTTGACGTGGTGCTCATGGACGTGCAAATGCCCAATATGGATGGTTTCCAAGCGACGGCGGCTATCCGCGAGAGAGAAAAGTCCGGGTGCGGCCACATTCCGATCATTGCCATGACCGCGCATGCGCTCAAGGGCGATCAGGAACGCTGCATCGCGGCGGGCATGGATGCCTACATCTCGAAGCCTATTCGCACCACAGAACTCTATGCGACCATTGAGAATTGCTTGGATCTAGCCGATACCAATAGGGCCAGCGAGCTACACACGAAGTTGTCCCTCCTTTAGTGGAAACCTGAAAGAGAAAGCAGCGGCTCGCGACCCGGGCTCGGCTAGAGTCCGGGGGTGAGACTTCTCCAACTCCCTAGGGATTCGGTGCGTTTGCAGGAGGGTTTGCTGCTCCGGCGCGGCGCCCTTCGCCGATTGCCGAATCGCAGAGGCATGCCGGTAGTTTTCCAGAGCGCCATTCAGGTCGCCGGAGCCCAACAGCACATTGCCGATGTAGTAGTAGCTCCCTGCGAGCCGATCGAGGGTGTCCGCGTCCTGGCGGCGCGAAGCAAGTTTCTCGTTGGCGGCTAGCGACTTGCGCAGATTCTCGTGAGACGCGCGATGCAATCAGGGGCAGCAGAATTGTCGTTACGAGGTAATATCCAGCGCTTAATGAACCCACCGACTGGACACCCAAGTCTTCAGTTTATTAGTCTTGCCATCCAACACGAAGGAGCAGAGAAGCAAATCGCGAATCTGTGCGCATGCTCTCGAATGTGGGCTCGGCTCTAAGCTCGATCAAATCGGGATTGTGCTCTTCGTAAGCTTTTTCCAGCCAGGCGAAGCCCTGTTTCTTATCCCCCAATGATCCATAGACTTGCCCGAATTGCCCGCTGACCAGAACTCGCGATCTGCGGCACAGTTACAAACCGATTTCTCTCATCCTCTGATGCGACATCCCAAGGGGTGTGCCCTTCTCCGTGGTTGCCTCTATCATGGGATGGAGCGCCAGCACTACCGTTCGCATGGCGAAGCGTTACGGGCACATTGGAAACCGTGCCCAGCGGCTCGCCGTGGATGCGCTCTGCCAGCCTGTTTTTCAGGGTGATAGGGCACAAAATGGGGCACAGTCCTTTGGGTCTGAAATATCGTTTCGGGCCGAGAGAATCGCTGGTACGTTCTAGGATTGCTATTTTTCGCGTTAGGAGCGACCTTGGCGCGATTACGGCGGAAAGCGGGAGAATGTGAATGCCCTCAAAGACGCGACAGCAGTTTGCAAATGGTCGTGTCAAGGGCCGTGGCAAGCCGCTTTCAAAAAGCTTGGTACAGCGTTTGCACACGGGTGGGGTCGGGTGTACAGTAGCGGACAATCGGGAAGTCAAAACGGGAATGCGGATCGGGAACGGCTGCGGATTCCGCTTCCAATTTCTCGGTGCTAAATCCTCTTGCCGAAGGATGCGTCGCCACTTCCCAGGCTCTTCCTCTTGAGGCGCGCATGAGCGAAGGAAGTCGGCCACCTAAAGATATCCCTTCGGTTGCCTCATCAGGCGGTGATGACGCTCGGCCGCCTGCGCCTGACGCGGACGCAACCCTGAACATATCCCCTTTGCCGGCTGGGTCGCCCGCCGATGCAGCGCGCGACCGCGTCGGTTCTGCCGCCTCTCGATCAGCCTCCGCAACCACCGTCGGGATCAAATCGATTGGGCCGTATCGCCTGTTGCAATTGCTCGGTGAGGGCGGCATGGGACAGGTGTGGCTGGCCGAGCAGACTGCACCGTTGCGCCGCAAAGTCGCGCTGAAGTTGATCCGCGTGGGCATGTACGACGACTCGCTGTTGAAGCGCTTTCAGTCCGAGCGGCAATCGCTTGCCTTGATGGACCATCCCGCGATTGCCAAGGTGTTCGACGCCGGCGCCACGGCGGACGGCCAGCCCTACTTCGTGATGGAGTATGTGCCAGGGGTCCGCGTCACGGACTACTGCGATGAGAAGCGCCTCACCATCAAGCAACGGCTGGAGCTGTTCATCAAAGTATGCGAAGGCGTGCAGCACGCGCACCAGAAAGCCATCATTCACCGCGACCTGAAACCCGCGAACGTTCTGGTGGTGGAAGTGGACGGCAAGCCGATGCCGCGCATCATCGACTTCGGCCTGGCCAAAGCGACCGGGCCGCAACTCACCGGCGAAAGCATGTTCACCCAGGTGGGCAGCTTCGTGGGCACGCCCGGATACATGAGCCCGGAGCAGGCGGATACGAGCGCCGGAGACGTAGATACGCGGACCGACGTGTACTCGCTCGGCGTGGTGCTGTATGTCCTGCTGACGGGCGTGCTGCCGTTTGACCCCAAGCAATGGCAGAACAAGTCGTTCTACGAGGTTTTGCGGCAGTTGCGGGAGGAAGACCCGCCGCGTCCGAGCACGAAGATTGGCATGGAGAAGGAGTCGTCGTCGGCGAGGGCGGAAAAGCGGGGCCTGCAGCCCAAGCAGTTAGTGAGCTTGCTGCATGGGGACCTGGACTGGATCGTGATGAAGGCGCTGGAGAAGGACCGCGCGCGGCGGTATGGGACGCCATCGGAGCTGGCTGCGGACATCACGCGCTATTTGGACAACGAGCCAATCGTCGCGCGGCCGGCGAGCACCAGCTACCGTTTGCAGAAATATGCGCGGCGTCACCGCGCGAGCGTGGCTGTGGCCACGGGGCTGGTGATGATGCTGGCGGGGTTTGCGGTGATGCAGGCCGTCCAGGTACGCCGCGTCACGCGCGAGCGCGACCGCGCCGCACGCATCACGGACTTCATGAAAGGCATGTTCAAGGTGTCGGATCCGAGCGAAGCACGCGGGAACAACATTACGGCCCGCGAGATTCTGGACAAAGCTTCGCAGCAAATCGATACCGGGCTGGCCAGCGACCCACAAACCCAGGCGGAGCTGATGGATGTGATGGGGGATGTATACGGGAGTCTGGGATTGTATCCACGAGCGCAGCCGTTGCTGGAGAAAGCCGTGGATGCCGACCGGCGCGTTCTGGGGCTAAAGAATCCAGAAACGTTGCGGGCGATGGACGACCTAGGCGACCTACGAGATAAGGAAGGGCGCTATGTGGAAGCGGAAAAACTGCAGCGCCAGGCCCTGGACATGCAAGGGCAGGTTTTGGGGCCAGAGCATCCGGATACTTTGAGCACGATGCGTCATTTGGGTAATTCGCTCTTGTACGAAGGGCGCTATATCGAGGCGGAAGCATCGTACAGGAAGGTGTTGGACGTGCAGCGCCGCATGCTGGGGTCAGGGAACCCGGAGACGCTGAGGACCATGAGCAGCCTGGGTGCGGCGCTTTACGAGCAGGACCGATACCTTGAAGCGGAAAAGTTATTTCGCGAGGCGTTTGACGGAAGACGCCGTGTGCTTGGCGCGGAGCATCCCGATACGCTTCGAACCCAATTCAACCTGGCCCGGGCTCTCCGGGAAGAAGGGCGCGAGGCCGAGGCGGAAGCATCGTACAAGGAGGTGTTAGGCATTCGGCGCCGCGTGCTCGGCGCGGAGCACCCGGATACGCTGATGTCCATGACGGACCTGGCCAGCACTCTCCAGCAGGAAGGACGGTACAGTGAGGCGGAGAGATTGCTGCGCGAGGAGCTTGACATTGACCGCCGCGTGGTCGGGCCGGAGCACCCGAACACACTTTTCGCGGTCCAGCAGCTGGCTCGGATTCTTGATCGCGAAGGATGGAATTCCAACGACGGGCGCTACGCGAACGGACGCTACGCAGAGGCAGAGAAGTTGGAACGCGATGTGCTGGAAGTGCGACGCCGCGTGCTCGGACCAGAGCACCCAAGTACACTCTTTTCAGTATTATTTCTCGCCACGACTCTTCAGCACGAAGGCCGCTACAACGAGGCAGAGAATCTGGAACGCGATGCGCTGGAAGTGCAGCGCCGCGTGGTCGGGCCGGAGCACCAGGATACACTCTCGACGATGACCGAACTTGCCGTGATTCTTGAGGACGAAGGGCGACACGACGAAGCAGGGAAGTTGGGACGCGAGGTGCTGGACATTCGCCGCCGTGTGTTCGGGCCGGAGCATCCGGAAACGGCCCTTTCGGTCTACAACCTGGGTTGCTTGGCGGCCCGAGGGGGGCGCACGGAGGAAGCGTTCGAGCTGGTACGCGAGGCTGTGGACCATGGGCTGAGTACGCTAAACGACCTGCATATTGAGAACGACTCTGACCTCAAATCGCTGCGCGGCGACCCGCGCTTCGCCGCGCTGGTGGCGCACGCCAAAGAAGTGGCGCGGGCCAAAACAGCGCCCGTCGCACAAAAGCCCCACTAGTTTGCGGCGGGCCGACAGTGGTTGCCCGAATTGCCCGCTGACCAGAACTCGCGATCTGCGGCACAGTTACAAACCGATTTCTCTCATCCTCTGATGCGACATCCCAAGGGGTGTGCCCCAGGATGCCAGGTCACTGATGAAGCCGGAACCCGGCCCGTTCGTCGTGGGGTCGATGCCCTGAGTAGCGCCATTGCGGCACGAGTCTGGTTCGTTTGTGACGTTCGGCGCGGCAATCAGCAGAAGCACGCCGCAGCCGTCGTTCAGAAGACTTTGAAGCGAGGCTGCCCACTTCGGGCCGGAAAAGTCGGGCTCGACCGCCACGACGTAACTGACCAGCGAATCAAAATGGGCGCGACTCGCTGTGAAAATCGTGCCGTCCGGCCCCACTGCAGGCGCGATGTTAATTCCAGGCCGCTGCGAGCCGCAGACCTGCGGCGGCGGGACTGCATTAACAGTTGGCGGCCACGGGAGAGAAGCGCCATTGTCATTGAGGTTGAAGAACGTGCCGGGGCAATTCTGTGAACTTGCAGGCGGAGCATTGGGGAGCAAAGATGCGAAGGTAAGTATGCTGGGCGAATCACCCGGCGTGACTTTGACGAGCCACGCGTTCACGATGTCGTTCTGGCCATAAGGATCGCCCTGGCTGGGGTCCGCAAGCTGGATCACGTTGTAGTAGATGTTGCCGTTCGAGTCCGCCGTCAACGGCCCGGCGACGAACGTGTTCGCCGCTACTACCCCCGCGACACCGCTGAACGCGTTGATGTGCGACGCGGATGAGCCGTCCGTTTTCTTCAGCTTCCAGATCGTTCCGCCCGCGCCGGGAACATAGATGAAGCCATTCGCATCGGCGGCGTGAAACACCGGCTCCCAACTGCCAATGGCGGATCCAGTCGGCTCGGGCTTCCAGTCGCTCGGCCAGATCCAGATTTGCATGAGCACACCATTGACCCACGTGAAGCGCGCCTCGTTCCAAATCTGAGTGTTCCAGGTATTCGGCCCGCAGGCAGCGTCCATAGTTGCCCAAGCGCCCGGCGGATTGCAGGAGACGTAGCTTCCCGTCTTCACCATCATGTACATGTCGTTTCCATCGGTGATCGCCGCCTGATAGTGAACCGTTAAAACACCAACTCCAAAAACAGGCAAGTTCTCCGCTTGCTCCTGCGCCACGAACGGGTCATACACGATGTCGGCGAGCTTGTTCGCAGGGCTTTGCCCGTTCACGCTCACCATTCCAGTGTGCTGAGGGTTCGCCCCCCCACTGCGCCCAGAACGGCGTGTTCGAAGGAGGCGGCGGTGGTGGCGGTCCCGTGGTCACGCTGCTCCCTCCGCCGCCACAGGCGGTATTAACCACGATGAAGAATCCGACGATGAGAATTCTGTTCGCGCGTTTCATCTCAGGATTGCTCCCTAACCGGCCAAGCCCTCCGCTACTGGAGAGTCACGGTTACTTGGGCGGTGTGCTGCGTCGCGCCCGAAGCGCCCGTGACGGTTACTATGAAGCTTGGTGGCGGTGGGGATGAGCCGCCGCCACACGCCGCTTGCATCATGAACAGAAGCGTCAGGAAACCGCAGAGCGCCCACTGCCGACTTGTTGCCTTTTTCCGGACACCGACAAGCGCGATACCCAATAGAGCCAGCGGTAGCCACGAGGCAAAAACAAATCCGCCTGACTGCGGACGGTTAAACGGCAATCGCATTGCCGCTACCATGGGCGCTGTAATGGTTAGCGTTGAAGTAACCGAGTTCGCGCCCGGCATTACGGAGGTCTGCAAGAGCCCGCAGGACGGCTCCGGCGCGGGTCCCGTAACGGCACACGTCAGTTGAATCGTGCTTGCAAAGGGACCATTGATCCCCGCGATCGTTATAACGTCCGTTTGCTGACCTCCGGGCTGCAGCATTAGGCTCGTGGACGCAGGAGTCAGCGAAAAATCCTGCGGGGTAAACGTCGCCGTCACAGAGGCAGCCGCATTCAAAGTCACATTGCAAGCCCCCGTGCCCGAGCAGGCCCCGCTCCACCCCGTGAAATTCGAAGTGGCATTCGGCGTCGCCGTTAGCGCGACCGTCGTTCCAGTGATGAAAGAAGAGGAGCACGCGCTGCCGCAGTTGATTCCAGTCGGACTGCTCGTCACGCTCCCACCGCCATTCCCTGCCAGGGACACCGAAAGGAGAGACAGCGGGGCAGCCGTGAACGTTGCAGTGACAGCCTGGTTCGCGCTCATGTTGACCATGCATGTGGCGATCGCGCCGGAGCACGCCCCGCCCCAGCCGCTGAACTCCGATGTCCGATTCGGCGTCGCCGTCAGCGTCACCGTCGTTCCGGGCGCAAACTCTCCTGAACACGACTTCGAGCAATTCAAGACTTCCGACTGACTCGCGACTGTTCCACCGCCGTTACCCGCCAGGGTCAAAGAGAGAGTCACACTCGGCGCAGTATTCAGGAACACGCTGACGCTATCGGCCGAAGGATTGGAAAGAACGATGTCCGGCAGCGCATCTGCGCTGAAATCACCAACCGCCAGCCAGCCGGGCACTGTAGCAAGGTTGAAAGACTGGGCTGGTTGGAAAGTGCCGTCACCGTTGCCCAGGAATGTCATGACGTTTGATGAGCCAGTACAATTCGGGGAAACCCCAACCGCCGCGATGAGGTCAAGCTTGGCGTCACCGTTCAGATCGGCGACTGCGACATTTGTCACCCCGGAGCAGGATCCAGAAGAAAGGTAAGCAAGAAAGGTAGAAGCGTTAAATGTGCCGTCGCCCTTGCCCAACACGGTTGCTATTTGCCTAACAGGAGTACTTCCACCGATCCCGTTGGGAATCGCTTCACCGCCAATTAGCGCCAAATCGGTTTTACCGTCTCCATTGAAGTCTGCGGCTACGAGCTGATCGACCCCGAAATTCACAACCGACGTCACCGGCGATTGGAAAGTGCCGTCGCCTTTGCCCAGGAAAACGATTACGTTTCCGTCGACGCAGTTGCCTTCATGGGAGTCACAGTTCGGCTTGGCGAAGCCATTTCCTGTTGCCACGTCGAACTTGCCGTCGCCGTTGAAGTCGCCTACAGCGACGAACGGAGTCGTGCCAGTGAAGGACCCCGTCGAGGTTGTCTTCGCCGCCTGGAATGTTCCGTCGCCGTTGCCGAGAAGTATGGCGATCGATCCCGCGACCTCGTTAGGGCCCTCGCCTCCGCTGGTCGAAACTAAGAGGTCCAGCTTCTCATCGTTGTTGAAATCAGCCACCGCGACAAAATCGGCGGAACTGCCAATGTTGTACTGTACTGCCGTCTGAAATGTCCCATCTCCATTACCAAGCATGACGCTCACGGTGTTGGCAGCTCCGTTTGCGACTACAAGGTCTAGCTTGCCGTCGCCGTTGAAATCGCCGACCGCGATGAATTGCGCGTTGCTGCCGACGGGGTTGCTGATCGCGGGCTGAAACGTGCCGTCTCCGTTTCCGAGCAAAATGCTGACGGTGTGGTCCCCCGTATTCAGAACGGCCTGGTCGAGCTTGCCGTCGCCATTGAAATCGCCCGTCACTACCGTCGAAGGCGAACTACCCACCGCAAAGTTCACCGGCCCTGAAAATTGGAGCTGTGCCCTGGACGCCGGAGCCGCTCCCGAAAGCAAAAGAGCAACAGCAAGAAACTCGAAGATTCCCATAAGCGATGCGTGATTCCTTGATTTCATATCAACCTCCCGCCGGCCCTCTCGACTTTCTCTGGTGCGAAAATCTGTGCCTTGGGCGATCTTTCATTGCAGTCTGGTCGGCCAAGCTCCCGACCGACCGAAGGCAAGCCGCATCCGAAGCAACTCGCGAACGCTCTCAGGGAGAGCGACCTTGGGCTGTTCGCTGACTGTTTGTGCTGCGGAGGGTGCGCCTGCGGCGCTATCCACACAGCCTTCGGTGCCAGCGTGCGCGTCGTCGCAAGGAACCGCCAGGAACGCAGGGGCTTCGCTAGTGCAGGCGCCGTTGGAAATGACACAGGCAGTGCCCGCGATCTCCCCCCGATCATTGATGCCACCACCGAAGGTCAAATACAGCGGGGAGTCCGGCGGGATCAGGGTGTTGAGGTCGGTCATCACCCCGTTTTCCCAAAGAAATGCGCGGCAGTTGAAGTTAGCGTCGCAAGAGACGCCCACCACCTGGCCTTTATTGTTGATGTCGTCGGCCTGGCTATAAACATCGCCGGGAAGCGTGCCGAGGTCTGTCATCACTCCGTTCTGCCAGAAGAAGGCGTGTGTGGCGGTGTCGCCGGGCAAGTCTGAAATCCCGACCACCTGACCCGCGTTGTTGATAGCCAAACCACTGTTGTTCATCACGCCGCCGAAACCTCCCAAATTGATCACTGAGCCGTGTCGCCACAAGACTGCGTGTACGCCAAGGGCGAAGGAGATCGGAACGGCGCAGATGCCCGATGTGCCGACAACCTGGCCGTTGTCATTGATTGCGAGTGCGGCCGCTACCGAGTCGCCGGGAAACACAGGGAGTTCCTGGATCTGGCCTGGCTCCGGTCCCCAGATCACAGCCTCAAAGTCGAGAACCTGTGGAGGGACACAACTGGCGTCTTGTGTGGCGGTCTCCGCCCATCCAACCACCTGGCCGCGGTTATTTACTCCAACGGCCGCACTATTGTTGCCGCCAAGCGTGGGTAACGCGGTCATCACGCCGTCTTTCCATAGGAAACCGAGTTCCAGGTTTTGCCACCCCTCGCAGTTAAGGTTGGTACAAACGAAGGCTTTACCCCAGAACTCGCCTAACGGATCAAAAGTGGAGGTTTGGGCAGTGCCCATGATTAACCCTGTGTCATCTTTGACCGGTAGCCCCACGGAGCTGTTAAGACCACCCAGTGTGCCCAGGTCAGTCATCACCCCATCGCGCCATAAGAAGGCGTGCTCATTCTGATCACCGGCCAGGTTCGCATCGCCCGTTACCCACCCTCTATTGGTGACGCCGCCGAAGCCATTGCTGGCCGAACCGCCGAGGGTGCCGAGGTTGACAACGGAATAAGCAATCCGCGCCCTGTTGGCTAATTGCACGTCTTGTGCAGCGAGCGGAAGCGAGATTGACAGTGTGGCAAGTGCCGCAATCAGAGAAATGGATTTCAGTGCCATGGATTTCATGTCGTCCTCCCGTTTGTCCTAGTCTTGCGCGCAAGAAATTGCACGTCGAACGCAGGCAGTCAATCGCGGGCGCGTGTCGCGTTTCTGTCCTTTAGCTGTCGGCCTAGCTACTTGATTTAATGGACTTTTTCCGACAAAATTGGCCCTAAGAACAGCGAACACTGAGGGAGAAACTGCTTAGCCGAGGCAGGTGAGTGTGTCCCCGGTCAGTTCATCGCAAAGGTCCATCCGTTTCGGCGACTTTAATGTCGACTTGCATTCCGGCGAATTGCGCAAGCATGGCATCCGGGTCAAACTCCAGGTTCAGCCCTTCCAGGTCCTCCAAGTCCTGCTCGAGCATCCGGGTGAGGTAGTTACCCGGGAAGAACTCCAAAAGCGTATCTGGCCCGCTGACACCTTCGTGGATTTTGACCAAGGCTTGAACAACGCCGTCAAGAGGCTCCGCGAAGCCCTTGGGGACGATGCCGAGAAGCCCCATTTTATCGAGACCCTCTCCAAGCGCGGCTATCGCTTCATCGGAGCAGTCCACAACGGCGCGACTGCCGCTACATCGAAAGGGGCCACAGCGGCGCTTGCGAAAACGAGCGCTCCTGAGACCCGCCGAAAAGGATTTGTGTGGGGGCTCGGTTTGGGGGTGGCGTTGCTCGCCGCGCTCGCCTTAGTGCTCGCGTTGAACACGGGCGGCATGCGGGATCGTTTGTTTGGAAAGGGTGTGGCCCCACGCATTCAGTCGTTGGCGGTATTGCCGCTGCAAAATCTCTCGGCTGATCCCACTCAGGAATACTTCTCTGACGGAATGACAGATGCCCTGATTACGGATCTGGCGCAGATTGGCGGCGTGAAAGTGATCTCGCGCACTTCCTCGATGCAGTACAAGCAAACGACGAAATCCCTGCCGGAGATTGCGCGCGAGCTGAACGTGGATGGGATCATCGAAGGCACCGTACAACGCTCCGGTGATCGCGTGCGGATCACGGCACAGCTCATTTACGGCCCCTCGGACAAACACCTGTGGGCCAACAGCTACGAACAGGATATGCGCGATATATTCGCGCTGGAACGCGACGTGACGGAAGACATCGCACGTCAGGTTCAAGCACGACTCTTGCCTCAGGACCGAATAGCGGCGACGCACCCTCGACCGACTAACTCCAAAGCACTCGACGCGTACTTGCAAGGCAACTATCACCTGCAGCGATACGGACGGGGTGCTGGTGTTGAGGAAATGAAGAAGGCATCAGACATGTTCCAACAGGCCATTGATGCTGACCCGAAGTTCGCTCCGGCCTATTTTGGGCTAGCTAATGTCCACGCCGCACTACCACAGGTTTCGCCCGAAGACTCGGCTATCGCAAGAAAGGCTGAAGAGACAGGGCTGGCTCTCGACCCGAACTCTCCCCAGGGGCAGACAATCCGGGCGGATAACAAGTGGCGTGACTTGGATTGGTCTGGAGCAGAAAAGGAATTCCGGAGGGCCTTGGCGCTCAACCCAAACAATGCGGCAGCGCACGATGACTTTTGTGAGACTCTTGGCGAAATGGGACGCTTGGATGAAGCCTTGAAGGAGTGCCAACTCTCGCAGGAACTCGACCCTAACAACGACCACATGGCGGGAGTTTTATACCGGCGAGGCGAGTACGACCACGCCATCGCGATACTCCGGATGATGATCGATCGTCACCCCGACGATGGTGCGCTGCACTACGCCCTCTTTCAATGTTTCGAAAAAAACAAAACTACAAGGAGGCTGTACCAGAATTAGAAAAAGCAGTCGCGCTGTATGGATTATCGGACGCAGCAGCCCAAATTCATCGCGCCTTCACTATGTCCGGTTATCGAGCGGCCATTTTCCAGTGGGCGAAAGAAATAGAGAATCTCCAGGCGAGGAAGCAGTTTTACATGCCCGTAAACTTGGCCGATGCCTATGCAGTATTGGGTGAGAATGATCGAGCCTTTTACTGGCTGGCTCAAGCGGTTGCGCATCGAGACACGATTGCTGTAGGTCTTCCCGCCCCTCCGTCATTCGCCCAGACGACAGTAGGTACTGGCAGCATTGTGGGAACTGTGAGCGATCCCTCCGGCGCGGTGATTAGCGGCGCCAATGTAACGATCACAAATGCCGCGACGGGGCAGGTCGTCGTGCTCGTCACGAACTCTGCTGGATCGTTCAATTCGGGTGCCCTGATACCGGGCAATTACAAGACCCGGATCTCGGCCAATGGCTTTCGTTCCATCGAAGTATCAACACCCGTGCAGGTTGGCAACACAGCTACGGTAAACGTGAACCTACAACTCGGGCAGCAGAACCAGGTGATCGAAGTGCAGGCCTCCGACCTTCGCGTAAACACCGAACAGCCCACCGTCCAAGGGGTCTTGAATGAGCAACAGGTCAACAATTTGCCCGTGAACGGCCGCAATTTTCTCGATTTGGCGCAACTGGAACCAGGCGTTCAGATCCAAGATGGCGCGGACTATGGAAAAGACGGCTTCTCCTCCATTTCTTTCGGGGGCCGTTTCGGTCGCACCGCGCGCATCGAAGTGGATGGACTTGACGTCTCGGATGAAATCATTGGCACCACGACCATAAACATTCCAGCCAGCGGTATCCAGGAGTTCCAACTCAGCCAAGCAAGCATGGACCTGTCCACCGAGCTGACAACCTCCGGCGCTATTAACGTCACCACGCGTTCAGGAACCAGTGCTCTTCACGGAGAGGCATTCGGCTTCTTCCGCGACAGCTCACTGGCAGCGGCGCTGCCAGCGGCGCCCGGACTTTCGGAGTTTTTCCAGCGATCGCAATATGGCGGCGGCTTGGGGGGACCGATCATCAAGAACAAAGTCTTTTTCTTTGTCGATGGAGAGCGCACTCTGCAACACTTGCAAGCACCGGTTCTCGTGGCACCACCCTTCGACCAATACTCTGGATCTTTCAGCGCGCCCTTCCGCGAGAATACTCTCATGGCCCGGACAGATTTCCAGCTGACACATTCCATCCGCGCCTTCTATCGCTTCAGTTACTTCCAAAACTCTTTTGCGACGAGTGGGCAGACGGGTTTTAGCGTGTATGACGGCAAAAATGTCACGAGGAGCCATGCAGGGGGCTTCGACTTCAAGACTGGGAGTTTCAGCCATAGCATCCGGTTCGGATACCTGAAGACAGCGGAGAACCTGAGTGACGCCACTCGTGGTAGCGACCTGCCTCTGGCGGACTTTCCTGTGGGCCTTCAGATCGGCAACCTCGATACGGGTCCTAATTTCATCACTCCGCAACTCGCCCTCCAGAGTGACCTCCAGGCCAAATATGACGGCTCTAGGATTCTCGGGCCGCACCTCATCCGCTACGGCTTCGACTTCAACCGTATCGCTGCGGCTGGAGATGTGCCTTTTGTCAGTCTTGAGCCTATTCTCAGCACCATTGATGGCCCGTCCGAACAAGCCTTCGCAGCAGCAGGAAATTTCACCTGCCCTGCGCCAAACGGTAAATTGCTCACAGGCGCAAGGTGTCCGCTGAACTATCAAGTGGAAACCGTTACGGTGGGCAATGGGCTCGGTTACGTCACGCCGTTTCCTGGTCTAGGGCTTCCCGCCGGCAGCTTTTATTATCACCGGCTCGGCGCTTACGTGGGTGCAAGCTCGAAATGGAAAAAGAATCTTACCGTGACCTTCGGCATCCGCTATGTACGTGAGACCGGCCGCAGTGACAGCGAGTTTCCTGCGATTCCGCAACTCAACGCGCTGAAGCCGGGTTTAGGCCACCCGGTTCGACTACCCAATTTGAACTTCGCGCCACAATTGGGGTTCGCTTGGGATCCCGCCGGCAAGGGCAAGACCTCCATTCGCGGCGGCGTTGGCCTTTTCTACGAAAATGTTCTCACTGGGGTTGCGCCTTTCGATCCTTTATACCGGGCGCCGATTGGCAATGTGTTTCTGCAAACGCCCACCACGTGTAACGGTACGGCAACTCCTTTGCCTGTAGCGATCCCGGGAGGCGCGCTTCTCCCAACGTTCTGTAGCATCCCAGGCGGAGGCCCTGTGGCTATCGGGGCGGTAGCCGACCAGATCGTCGCATTTCAGAAGCAGTATCAGGCCGCCTCCGCGTTTAGCCTTACCGCGCCGAACCCCAACTATGTGGGAGCCTTGCTCGACCACGGGCTCGGATTCGGCCTGACGGCGAACATGTACGATCCCAATTACCGCACGCCGCGCTCTGTTGTCATGAACATTGGCATTCAACAGGAGATCCGTCCCGGCATGATCTTCAGCGCGGACTTTGTGCGCAACCTCCAAACACACTATTTTCTTGGGATTGATGAGAATCGAACCGGCGACATCCATTACTTCGATAAAGCCTCAGCTCTCCAAGCGATTTCCGCAACGAACCAATCGTTCGGCTGTGGTTCTGGCACCGATAGCAACACCATCCAATGTGCGATCGCGGCTGGGGCGCAAATCACCGATTACGCCGGTCATGGATTAACCTCCACCTCCGACTTTGGCCAGCCTTGTGCAACGAAGTTTGGGTACCCTTGTGCTTTTCCAGGCATCAATCCCAACGCTCCGCCCCTCCCCTTTTTTGAGCCGGTTGGGCGTTCGCTGTACAACGCGCTTCAGTTCAAGCTCACACAAAAAGTGCAGCACCCGTTCCGCGTTATCCGGGCTCTTAACTTCCAGCTTTCCTATGCCTTGTCTCGCTTCGAAAATAGCGGCGGAACGTTCGGTGCCGGTCCCACCGCCGCAGCTGCCTCGGATCAGGACAATGGAATTTTTGCGCTCGACAATGTTAACCCGAACCGGTATTTCGGACCCTCGGTGCTCGACCGCACGCATCAGCTTTCCTTCGGCGGTTACGCGGAGCTGCCCCACGGGTTCCAAGTGGCTCTCATCGGACATTTCTGGAGTCCCCTCTCCACTTCCTTGG
>Ga0187846_10001035_pt1 | contig 15914 bp, 16 predicted proteins | sample TC_taG_FD_161473 | JGI IMG/M metagenome (GOLD analysis project Ga0187846, IMG submission 161473) | Biofilm microbial communities from the roof of an iron ore cave, State of Minas Gerais, Brazil - TC_06 Biofilm (v2) | ecosystem: Environmental > Terrestrial > Deep subsurface > Cave > Wall biofilm...
GAATTTGCCGTAACGGTTGCGGTCGCGGTGGTGGCCTCGGCGGTAATATCGCTGACCCTGACGCCGGTCATGTGCTCGCTGTTTTTGAAGGAAGAAGGACTGCACCCGAAGGGGCGCTTCAATCGCGGCGCCGAAAGGGTCTTCCAGGCGGCATTACATGGTTACGACCGGGGCCTCAACTTCATCTTTCGCCACCAGTTGTCGGCCTTGATCGCGACGCTCCTGCTGATGGTCGCGACCGGCTATCTCTACGTGAAGATGCCAAAAGGATTTTTCCCGCAGCAGGATACCGGGTTCATCTTTGGCGAACTCGACATTCGCGAAGACGCTTCAATGCTCCTGACCGACAAGATCCGGCGGCAAGTCGTCGATATCGTCAGGCAGGATCCCGCCGTAGAGGGGGTTTTCTCCTATGATGGCGCAACGACCTACAACCCTGCCGAGAATACCTCGCGTATCTTTTGGGGGTTGAAGCCCTATGACGAACGCGACGCCACCGCAGAGCAGGTCATCCAGCGCTTGCGCAAGGCAGTCGCCGGCATCGAGGGGGCAAAGTTCTTCATGCAGGTGCCGCAGAACATCACGGTCGGCGGCCGGCTCTCCCGCACTCAATACCAATACACGCTGACCGACACCAACTTGGACGAACTGAACCATTGGGCGCCGATACTCGAAGAGGAGATGAAAAAACTGCCCGAGCTGCACGATGTCGCGTCCGATCAGCAGATCGCCGCCGCCCATCTGGCAATCGACATCGATCGCGACGCCGCCTACCGCCTCGGCCTCTCAGCCGCCCTGATCGATCAGACGCTTTATGACGCCTTTGGCCAGCGGCAGGTCGCGACGATCTATACTGCGACCAATCAATACAAAGTCGTCCTTGAAGTTCAGCCGCAATTTCAGCACGACCCGAACCTGCTGTCGAAGATTTACGTGTCCGGTCCCGGCGGCGTTCAGGTGCCGCTGAGCAGTTTTGCGCATTTCACCCGGAAAACCGAGCCGCTGATCATCAGCCATCAGGGCATCTTCCCGGCGGTGACGCTGTCGTTCAACCTGGCCCCCGGGGTCGCGCTCGGCCAGGCCGTCGACAAGATTCAGGCGATCACCGAACGGCTGCACGTGCCGGGGACGTTGAACATGTCATTCCAGGGCACCGCGCAGGCCTTCCAGGCGTCGCTGTCGTCGATGCCGCTATTGGTGGCCGCCGCAATCCTAGTCGTCTACATCGTGCTCGGCGTCCTCTACGAGAGCTACATCCACCCGATCACGATCCTGTCGGCGCTGCCGTCGGCCGGCGTCGGGGCCCTGTTGTTGTTGATGCTCTTGCACTACGAGCTGTCGGTGATCGCGATCGTCGGCATCATCCTGCTGATCGGCATCGTAAAAAAGAACGCGATCATGATGATCGACTTCGCCTTGCAGGCCGAGCGGCTGGAAGGCAAGAGCCCGCAGGAGGCGATCCACCAGGCCTGCCTCCTGCGCTTCCGGCCGATCATGATGACGACGTTTGCGGCGTTGTTCGGCGCGATGCCCATTGCTTTTGGTAGTGGCGGTGGCGCGGAACTGCGCCAGCCGCTCGGCGTCGCGATTATCGGCGGGCTGCTCGTATCGCAATGGCTGACGCTCTATACGACACCGGTCATTTATCTCTACCTGGAGCGTTTTGCCAGCTGGATCGGCCGACCCTATCGCGCATCCCGGCTGCAGGAAGCGCTGGCGGATACCCCCAGTCCGGTGCTCGCGGAAAGTCGCCGCGCGGCTTCCAGCGATTAGAACAGGCGGCGCGCCGTCACCAGGAACACGGTGGATGGAAGCCGCATTTCTTTGGCCCCGGCATAGGCCGAAAAAGCTTCTGTCATCTCCCGTTTGATCGTTGCGCGCACAGCGTTGTCCGGCTTCTTCTCGTCGATCAGGCGGGCGGATGGGCCCATGACACAGGCGTGCTCGGCTTCCTCCTCAGGAGTCGAGCTGATGATGTCAGGGGTCTCGCGATTGATCTCGATATCGGCGAACCCGGCGCTATCGAGAATGCTTCGGACGTAGTCTCGGTCGCGGAACGCCAGTGGGCCTGGCATTCGAGGAGGTGTTGGCGTCGGAGGCCCCAAATGTCGCAACGCGACTTCGTAGGGGATCAGCCAATGCCCGTTTTCCTCGAGCGGTCCCCAACATGCAAAGCACAGCCGTCCGCCGGGCCGTGCCGCTGGCAGGAGATTGCAGAAGGCGGCGACGGGATCGGCAAAAAACATGACGCCAAAACGTGAAGTGATCAGGTCGAAGCGGTTGGCTTCGAAGCGATGGACCTGCGCATCGGCCTGCAACAGAGAGATGTTGCCGAGCCCGCTTGCTGCGATGCGCTGGCGGGCGCTTGCCAGCATCGGCTCGGATATGTCGACGCCGACCACCCGACCGCGCTCACCCACCGTCTCGGCAAACGGCACGGTGGCGGCACCGGTGCCGCAGCCGATCTCGAGCACGCTTTCGCCTGGCACGACCGGCGATCGCGCCAGCAACAGGTCGTTGACCGCACGCACGCGGCGTTCGACGAAGCCGCCGAGCCCGACCCAGCGGGGCCCGGCGACATTATTCCAATATTCGTGCTGCGCCGTGTTGGCGATGCTGCTCTCGGTCATTCCAAGGTCTCCTTGCGATCCGTCCGGTCGGGATGGCGGCAATGCTCGGTCGCGGCGCAGCCCGGTTGATTGTAGGTCAGGCGTAGAACAGCGCGAAGTAGACGACGTAGATCCAACTGAGGATGCCGTGGATAATCGCCCACAATATCGAGTGGTTGGTGTTGTAGGAGATCGCCATCGCCAGAGCCGAGCCGAAGCTAACCCCGTATTTCGCCCCCTCCAGGCGGACGCTGTACCCCCGCCATCCGTTCATCGGCTTCTCCTTTGCGAGCTTCGGGTTTACCGTATCGGTCGAGATGCCCGAGGAATAACGGAGAGCGCATCGTGAAAACGCAAGGAATGACCCGCGCAGAGGTCGAAGCGGCACTAGCCCGTGCCGGGCTCGAGGTCCCCGAGCGCGAGAAGCCGGAAATCGCCGCCGCCGCGCATTTCATCGAGGAGATGGCCGCGCGGCTGCGTCGCAAGCGCGAGATGGCGGCCGAGCCCGCTCATATTTTCCCGCCTCCGAGAGAGCCGCTCGATGCGGCGATCCAGGCAGATCTGCGCGAGACGACTAGGCGCGTTCTGGCCTCCTTGACAGCGCGTGAGGACTGACGATGGTTCCGGATTTCCTGACGATCGCAGAAGCCGGTGCGTTGATCGTCAAGCGCGAACTCTCCCCCGTGGAGTTCGTGCAGAGCCGTTTGACGCGCATCGAGCGGCTCGACTGTCAACTCCACTCCTTCATTCGTGTGCTCGGCGACGAGGCGCTCGCCGCGGCTCGCTCGGCCGAGGTCGAGAGCATGGCCGGACGCTGGCGTGGGCCCCTGCACGGTATCCCGATCGGTCTGAAGGACATCTACGAGACCGAGGGAATTCCGACCACAGGGCATTCGAAAGTAATGATCGACCATGTGCCGCGGGAGGATGCCACTTCGGTTCGGCGGCTCACCGAAGCAGGTGCGATCGTGGTGGGCAAGCTCGCGACGCACGAGTTCGCCTTTGGCGGGCCGTCCTTCGATCTTCCTTGGCCGCCGGCCCGCAACCCTTGGGATACGAGCCGTTTCACCGGCGGGTCGAGCAGCGGGACTGGGGCTGCGGTTGCGGCCGGCCTCATCCTCGGCGGGACCGGCAGCGATACCGGCGGATCGATCCGCGGCCCCGCCGCGTTCTGCGGGCTTGCCGGCCTCAAGCCGAGCTACGGCCGAATCAGCCGGGCGGGCATCCTGCCGCTCGCCTTCTCGCTCGACCACGCCGGCCCGATGACGTGGACCGCCGAAGATTGCGCGATCATGCTGCAGGCGATGGCCGGGCACGACTCCGGCGATCCCGCCAGCGCCGACCGTCCGGTGCCGGATTATCGGGCTTCGCTCTCGGGTGAGGTCAAAGGCTTACGCATTGGTCTGATCCGCCATTTCTATGAGACTGATAACCCGGCGAACGACGCAACCCGGCAGGGTATAGCTGCAGCGGTAAAGGTCTTCGAAGATCTCGGCTGCTCGGTGCGCGAGCTCCGTCTATCGCCGCTCGCCGACTGGGCCGCCTGCGGCATCATGATCATGCTCGCCGAGGGGTACGCGATCCACGAGGCGACGTTGCGCGAGCGCTTTGCCGATTATGGCGAAGCCTTCCGCGACCGCATGGCGCTCGCCGCGTTGATCACCGGTGCCGATTATGTCCAGGCGCTGCGCCTCCGCCGTGAGCTCATAGCCAAATTCGCCGAGGCGATGAGCGATCTCGATCTCGCCATAACCGCCGCGGCGGTCAGCGAGGCGCCCACCTTCGATGCGGTCGGCAAGTTCGCGATTTTTGAGCGTCCGTCGTTGACAATCCCGTTCAACGTGACCGGTAGCCCGGCGATGTCGGTGTGCTGCGGCTACACCGAAGCCGGTCTGCCGCTCGCCTTTCAGCTCGCCGGGAAGCCGTTCGACGACGCGACGGTTCTCAATGCAGCGCATGCGTATGAAACGGCAACCACGTGGCGATCGATTCGGCCACGCCTCTCATAATCCTGAGCTCCGCCGGCCTCCTTTATCTGTCGGAAGAGTGAGTTAATATTGGCCAATGGCTGATCTGCTGTTGAGTTGCTAAGAGCGGGTGATGAGTTTGGCCTCCCGTGGTGCACCCGATACCGAGTATCTTCGGCGCGCGCGAGAACTGGGTCCCGAGCTCGATGCGGCGACCGAGGAAATCGAGCGCCGCCGCGATCTGCCCGCAGCGATCGTCGAGGCGCTGATCGAGCGCGGATTGTTCCGCCTGTTGCTGCCCCGCTCGCTCGGCGGCGGAGAACTGCGCCCAGCGGCGTATGTCGCTGTCATCGAGGAAGTCGCCAAGCACGACGCCAGCACCGCCTGGTGTCTGGGTCAGGCTTGCGGTTGCACGATGACGTCGGCGTATCTCGATCCCGAGGTGGCGCGGGAGATCTTCGGCGGAAAGCATGGAATCGTCGCATGGGGCCCCCCGGGCCCCGCCGAGGCACGTGCGGTGCCGGGTGGCTACCGGCTGACCGGAACCTGGAGCTTCGCCAGCGGCAGCCATCACGCAAGCTGGCTCGGCGCTCACGTCGCGATCCTCGAGCCGAACGGATCGCCGCAGCTTCGGCCGGACGGCGGCCCGATCGTGCGCACTCTGTTGTTCCCGAAAGCAAGCGCCAGCTTCACCGACATTTGGCATGTCATCGGATTGCGTGGGACCGGTAGCGACAGCTACACGGTTACCGATCTCTTCGTCCCCGAGAAGTATACGGTGTCGCGAGACACCGCAGCCAAGCCGTGCCAACCGGGTCAACTCTACGCCTTCAGCAGCAGCAACATCTATGCATCCGGTTTTGCTGGGGTGGCCCTCGGTATTGCGCGGAGCGCGCTCGACGCCTTTGTCGAGCTCGCCCGCGACAAGATCCCGCGCGGCGCCAAACGCACCTTGCGCGACAACAACGTGGTCCAGGCGCAAGTCTCGCAGTCGGAAGCGCGGTTATGCGCCGCGCGCGCCTTTCTGCTGGGTTCGCTTGAGGAGATTTGGCGTGAAGTCGGCCGGTCGGGGCGGCTCACAATGGATCACAATACTACCATCCGGCTCGCTTCGACCTGGGCGATCCACCAGGCGCGTGATGTCGTCGACATGGCCTACCATGCGGCGGGGGCGACAGCGATCTTCGAGAGCAACCCCTTCGAGCGGCGGTTCCGTGACATTCACACGGTGATCCAGCAGTATCAGGGCCGGCAGGCCCATTTCGAAACTGTGGGCCAAGCGTTGCTCGGTATCGAACCGGAAGGCGCCATGTTCACCTTTTGAGCAGTCAATAATTCCCGTGACCCGACAGCACTGGACGCTCGACGACATTCCCTGGCAGGCGCTCCGCCACGACGCCGTGGCGCAAACCGAAGGATATTTCTATCTCGTGGCGTCCGCGTCGCTGATGGAGAGCGCCACCGATCTTTATACCGAGAATTTGATCGATTACTTCTCCGATGACGAAGAAGTCACGTCATGGTTGGAGAAATATTGGTTGCCGGAAGAATTGCAACATGGCGAAGCATTGCGCCGGTATGTTGAACTTGCCTGGCCCGAATTCGATTGGGAACCGACCCACCGTCGGTTTGTCGAAGAGTTCAGGCCGTTCTGCGACATCTCGCTGGAGCCGACACGCAGCCAAGAGATGGCATCTCGCTGCGTCGTCGAAACAGGCACCGCCAGCTATTACCGGACCTTGTCCCGCGCCAGCCCCGATCCGGTCCTAGCGATCCTGACTCAGCGCATCGCCGAAGACGAGGTGCGACACTACAAGCACTTCTACCGCTATTTCAGGAAGTATCGGGATGCGGAGGCCCCGGGCCGCTCTACAATCCTGCCCGCGCTGTGGCGGCGGCTGCGGATGACCGGCGGTGACGACAGCTTTATCGTCCTCAAGCATGTCTACAATGCCCATCATCCCAGCGAGCCCTTCGATATCGGGGTGTATCGCCGCGTGCGTCGTGAGTGTCGCCAGCTTGTCCGGGAACACTTTCCGCACGAGATGAGCGTGCGGATGCTGTTGAAGCCGCTAGGCCTTGGCCCGCGAACTCAGCGCCTCACGCTGCCCGTGATTGCGGCGATCGCACGACTCGTCGTTCCGTAAAGGCGCGCCCGGGCTACCCGGGTCAAGCGGCGAAGTCGATCAGCTGGCGCACCGGTGCGCCGGATTTCAGCGCGGCGAAGCCTTCGTTGATCTGATTGAGCTTGATCCGCCCGGAGATCAAATGATCGAGCTTCAGGCGTCCCTGCCGCCATAGTGACAACAGCCGCGGCATGTCGACCCGGAAACGGTTGCCGCCCATCGAGGTGCCCTGCAATTTGCGATCGCGCAAGAAGTCGAAGCCGTGGAGCTCGATCTTCACGCCAAGGGGGACCATGCCGATGATCGTCGCGGTACCCCCCGGACGCAACATGCCGAAGGCCTGCTCGGCGGTGGTTTTGGTGCCGAGCGCCTCAAACGAATAGTGCACGCCGCCGCCGGTCATATCCCTGACGGCCTTGACCGGATCGGCATTGCTGGCGTTCAAGGTGTCGGTGGCGCCGAGCTCGCGCGCGACCTCCAGCTTCGAGGCCACGGTGTCGATTGCGATAATGCGCTCCGCACCGGCCAGCGCGGCACCGTTGACCGCCGACAGCCCGACCCCGCCGCAGCCGATCACCGCGACCGTGGCACCGGGCTCGACCTTGGCGGCGTTGAACACCGCACCTACCCCGGTCATCACACCGCAACCGACCAGCGCCGCGCGGTCGAGCGGGATGTCGGGATCGATCTTCACCATCGAATTTTCGTGCACCAGCATCTGTTCGCCGAACGAGGACAGATTGAGAAACTGGTTCATCAATTCCCCGTTCTTCCACGACAGGCGGCGCGAGACACCTGGCGGCATCTTGACCTCGGTGTTCTCGCACAAATTCGGGTGACCCGTGACGCATTGCGGACAGGTGCCGCAGAACACCGAGAGGCAGGTGATCACGTGGTCGCCCGGTTTTACATAGGTCACACCCTCGCCGACTGCCTCGACCACCCCGGCCGATTCGTGGCCGAGCACACAAGGAGTCGGATGCGGATAGAGTCCCTCGATAAAATGCAGATCGCTATGGCACAGTCCGGCAAAGGCGGTGCGCAACAGCACATCGCGGGGCCCGGGCTTGGTGAGCGCGACCTCTTCGATCGTCAGGGGCTGGTTTGGTGCGTGCAGGACGGCGGCTTTCATCGCAGGCTCACTCCTGGAAATTGAGGCGCAGGCCGGGCTCGGGCCAGTCCATCGCGGCGAGCTGGCCATTAGCGGAGAGGGTTATGTAAGCGGTCTTCATGTCCCGGCCGCCAAAGCAGATGTTGGTCGGGTATACATCCGGCATCTTGACTTGCCGCAAGACCCGGCCGTCGGGCGCGATCACGGTGATATGGCCGGTGATAAGGGTCGCCACCGCGATATTGCCTGAGGCTTCGACGGCGAGGCTGTCGAAGCGCTGAAAACCCGGCAAGCCGCACACCAGCCGGCCGGTATAGGGCGCCGGGAACGCCTCCTGACGCAAAACGCCGGGCGAGACAATGTCAAAGGCAAAAAGCCGCGAGCTTTCGGTGTCGGCGACGTAGACAGTTTTTTCGTCCGGCGACAGGCCGATGCCGTTCGGGCTCAGCATCGGATGGACCAACTCGACGATTTTCGAGCCGTCGGGTAAGGCATAATAGAGCCCGCCATGATCGCGGTCGCGCCCGCGCCTTTTGCCGAGATCGGTGAAGTAAAAGCCACCCTCGCGGTCGAAGACGATGTCGTTCGGTGCCGACAATTTGTGGCCGCCGCATTGGCTATAGAGCACACGCATTTCGCCGGTGCGGGGATCGATCCGCTGGACGTAGCCGCACTGGTAATTCTTGGCTGGCCCGGTTGCGAGAAAGCTACCTGTGGCATATTCCGCACCGCCATTGTTGCAAAGATAGAGCGCACCGTCGGGGCCGCGTGCCAGGCCATTCGGCCCGCCGCCTGGAGCCGAGACCGTCGATTTGGTGCCGTCGGATGCGACGCGAGTAACCGCACCGCCGGCGATCTCGCCCAAGATGACAGAGCCGTCGGCCATCGCCACCGGCCCTTCGGGAAACCGCAATCCGGTCGCCATCACCCGAACATCGGCCATCACGTGCTCCCGCTGTTGTGCCCGACAATTCTGTCGCTCCGATCGCCCGAGCGTCAAGCGGGCCCCGAAGCTGCGCGACAGGCCCCGACCGCCCAGTCCACCCGATCCTTGCCAAAGAAGCGCTGGCCATTGACGACGACAGTCGGCACCCCCGGACAGCGCAGCCGCTCGAACTCCACGAGGGCGTTCCGCACCTCGCTCTCCGGCCCGGGCTCGGCCAGCCTCGCCATCAAGTTGTCGGGGTCTATACCGGCGCGCCGAGCCGCCCATCGGATGGTTTCTGGCTCGTTGACGTCGATCCCCTCGACCCAGGCGGCTTCGAACAACGCGCGATCGAGAGCGTCACGGCTTTCGGCATCGGCGGCGTAATAGGCCCGGGCCGGCAACTCCTCGCGATGGAAAGCTGCAGCCCCCCAGCGCGCGGCGCGCTGACGGAAGATCTCTGGGTCGGGATAGGTAAACGGGATCGAGAACCGTTCCGACCAGCGCCTGCAATCCTCGCGAAGGTAGGAGCCGACGTTTCGGTTCTCTTTGCCACCGAGCAATTCGGCGATCATGACGCCGCGATCACGCGGAATGTAGATCGGGCAGCGGACCAACCGGACTCCTGGCACGTTCATCAGCGCGCGCCGCAGCAGGACGGTGCCGAGATAGCCATTCGGAGAGTGGTAGATCGTGTAACTGTAGACAAGGACCGTCATGGAGGAACCGGGCCATACGTCACATCAATCCAATGTCTCCCGATAAGACCAGATCGCGATCGCCGCCACCACCAAGGTGAAGGCGGCGATGGGCCACAGCTCGGGAATGATCGCCGTGGCACCGTTGCCCTTGAGCAGGATGCCGCGCACGATGCGCAGTGCATGCGTCGTCGGGAAAATCTCGCCTGCCCATTGCGCCCACACCGGCATGCCATGAAACGGAAACATGAAACCGGACAACATGATCGACGGCAACACCGTGAACTGCGCCAGCTGCATCGCTTGCATCTGGCTGGTGGCAATCGTCGAGAAGGTGAAGCCCAGAGCAAGGTTGCTGGCGATGAATAGCCCCAATGCCAGCATCAGAAGTAACAGAGAGCCGCGGATCGGCAGGCCGAACACTGCGGACGAAATCGCCATGATCAGCACGACCTGAACATAGCCGATCGCAATGTAGGGGACGATCTTGGCAACCATGACCTCGATCGGCCTGACCGGCATGGCAAGCAGGTTCTCCATCGTCCCGCGTTCCCGCTCGCGTGTGATCGACAAGGTCGTGATGAGCAATGTCGAGAACATCAGGACGATGCAGACCAGACCCGGCACAATGTTGAGAACAGTCAGCTGTTCCGGATTGTACCGGGCGTGAACCACGAACTGAAACGGCGGCTTTGTAGGTTCGGATCGCAGCTTCGGCGGCAGGTCGCGGTTGAGCGTCGCAGTGAGCGAGGCGAGTGCGGCCGTTGCGTTGCCGATTGCCGAAGGGTCGGTCGCGTCCGCATCTACCAGGATCGCGGGTGCCTCGCCCCGATCGACCGACCGCTCGAAATTGGGCGGGATATTGATGACGAATAGGAGTTCGCCCTCGGCCAGCGCCCGCTCCGCCGCCTCCTCGGACGCAAGTGGGCGAATGTCGTAGTAGCCGGAATTGCGCAGGGCGGCGACGATCGTGCGCACGTACTGCGAATGTTCGGGTGACAAGAGCCCAGTCGGCAGATGCTTCGGGTCGGTGTTTATTGCATATCCGAATAGAAAGAGCTGCATCACCGGAAGGGCAATGATCAGACGCAGGGTCATAGGATCGCGCCGAACCTGGATCCATTCCTTTTGCAATACCGCAAGAAATCGCCCTAGGGAAAACCGGTTCATAGTGGCCCGCCCGATTAGTCTGTCGTCACCCCGGCGCAAGCGGGGGCCCAGGGGCCCGGGGTGAGGTGGCAGCAGCCCCTAGACTCGCGCTTTCGCGGGAATGACGACTTGAACTCAACAGATGAATAAACACGTCCTCGAGCCGTGGCTCGACCTCACGCCACGTCAAAGAATGATCGCCGAAATCGGCGATCGCGCGCTCGAGCGCCGCGCGGTCACTGCCGGCGATATGGACCGATCGCCCGAAAACAGCGGCCGCTTCGATGCCGGACATCTGCCGTAGCCGGCGCGCGGCTTCGTCGACCGCCTCTCCGGTGGCCTCGAAGGTCACGAGCCCGGAATTGCGCGCCACCTGATCCGGGGCACCTTGCGTGACGATATGCCCGTCCGAAAGGTAGACGATCCGCTCGCACCGTTCCGCTTCGTCCATGTAATGCGTCGAAACGAGGGTAGTCAGGCCTTCGCCGGCCAAGTCGTGGATCAGATCCCAGAACTCGCGCCGGGCTTCGGCATCGACACCGGCGGTGGGCTCGTCGAGCAGCAGCAGCTTTGGCTCGTGCAGCACACAAGCCGCAAGCGCCAGCCTTTGCTTCCAACCGCCGGAGAGGTGTCCAGCCAGCTGGTTTTTTCGTCCGGCGAGGCCCATTCGTTCCATGATTTTCTGCACCGCTTGCCGCCGGCCGCGCAGCTGATAGACGCGGGCGACGAAATCGAGGTTCTCGAACACTGTGAGGTCGTCGTAGAGGCTGAAGCGCTGCGTCATGTAACCGACCTGGCGCCGAATGCGGGGCGCCTCCGTGACGATGTCGAGCCCGAGGCAGCTGCCGCTGCCGCCGTCCGGCGTCAGCAGACCGCACAGCATGCGGATCGTCGTTGTCTTGCCGCTGCCATTGGCGCCGAGAAAACCGCAGACCTCGCCGGCGGCCACCTGCAAATTCAGCCCACGCACAACCTTGTGCGCGCCAAAGCTCTTCTGCAGATCGCGCACATCGATGACGAGCTCGGTCATTGCGGGGCTCCGCTCGCGATCGGTCGAACGTCGATCGGCTGACCCGGGTTGAAGAGGGCGGCCTGATCGGGCCGCGGGCGCGCCTCGATCCGATAGACGAGCTTCGCCCGAGTGGACTCGCTGTAGATGACCGGAGGGGTGTATTCGGCGGTCGGTGAGATAAAGGAAATGCTTCCGGCAAGGCCCGGTTGACACCCGTCGCAGCCGAACGAGACAGGGTCGCCGCGATGCAGCCCCGACAAAGCGATCTCCGGAACAAAGAAGCGGACGAAGATGTTTTCCGGCGGCAAGATCGACACGACGGGCGCTCCCGCCGCCATTGTTTCGCCGGGTTGCGCGAGAACGTCTGCGACGCGGCCGCCAACGGGCGCGGTGACGGTGCGCTGCGCCAGCCGCCACTCGGTCATCGCGACAGCTGCTTGCGCTGCCGCGACCGCCGCGCGCTGCGCCTCGATCTCCCGCTCCCGGCCCATTGGCGCCCGCGCTTGCGCGAGGGCTGCTTCCGCGTGCTGCGCCTTGGCTTCTGCCGACCGATAGTCCGCTCGACGCTGGTCGACGGTTTGCGCGGTTGAATATCCGGTCCGCAATAGCGCTTCATCGCGCTGGAGATCCGCCCGCGCCCGCTCGAGGGTCGAGCGGGCATCCGTAAGATTGGCCTCCGCCTGCGTGACTTCCGTCGGCTTCATTGCTGCTTCGAGGTTGGCGAGCTGCTCTTCGGCCTGCGCGAGTTGGCGCGCCGCCTGATCGCGGGCAGCGCGTTCGTGTGTGTCGTCCTGGGCAAAAAGAGGCGCACCGCTGGCGATCTGATCGCCGCGGGCCACGGAGATCGTGGTCAGCATTCCTTGCTCGACCGGCGCCACCTTCACGTAGTCGGCTTCCGCATAGCCTTGCCACGCAGGCAAGGCCGTGCTGCGCTGCTGCGACCACCACAGCCAGCCGATTCCGGCCCCAAGGATGACCATGACGACAATCAGTAACCGCATGGCTTGCCTTTTAGATACGATAATGTATCGTATCTAATCTCTCAGATGGGCGCCTCTGCGAAATCCGCAACGGGACGACCGCGCAACCCGGTGGTCGATCAGGCGGTCATGCGAGCCGCGCTGGAGCTCTTCATCGAGCACGGCGTTGCCGGCGCGAGCATCGAGAAGATCGCCAAACGCGCCGGTGTAGCCAAAACCAGCATCTACCGGCGCTGGTCGAGCCGCGAGGCGGTTCTCGCTCAGGCGATCGAAGTCTTCCGGAACGCCACCGGATATACGATTGATCTGCTGGACCGCACGCCACCGCAAGACTTCGTCAGGCTGCTGGTCGAAGCCTGCGAGGTCGTCGGCAGGCCGGAAATCCGCAAGCTGATGACGAGATTGATCGGCTCGATACCGGATTACCCGAAGCTGATCGAGGTCTACCGCGAGACCTATTACCTCCCACGGCGGCAGGCATTCGGCCGCGCCCTGGAACGCGTCCGAGCGGTCGGTTTGCTCGGCAAGGAGATCGATCTCGAAGCGTTGGCTGATACGATCATCGGGGCGGTGATGTACCACCTGCTCATGTCGTCACCGGGAGATAACCCGGCGGACGGGCTTCGCAGACATATGATCGGCCTGCTGCGCCAGGCCGGCTTCGAGGTCTCCACGATCTCGCACTGAGGCGCTATTCGGCGATCCGGCATGCGGCTAAGCTCGGGCACCGGAGAGCTCGGTAGGAGAGCGCTGATGGATTTCGGGATCGGCATCGCCACCTCGAGTGATTCGTGGAAACTGGCGCAACGTGCCGAGGAGCTGGGCTTCACGCACGCTTGGTTCTTCGACACGCAGATGATCACCGGCGACTGCTTTGTCGCGATGGCGGGGGCAGCATTGAAGACATCGCGGATCCGCCTCGGCACCGTGTCTTGGTGCCGTCGAACCGCATCGCCGCGGTCACCGCGAACGCGTTTGCGACACTGAACGGCATGGCGCCGGGGCGGATCGATTTCGGCATCGGTACCGGCTTTTCGGCACGCCGGGCGATGGGACTCGGGGCAGTAAAACTCGCCGAAATGGAAGAATACATCCGCGTCATCTACGGCCTCTTGAACAACGAGACCGTCGACACCCCGATCGAAGGCAAGCGGCGCAAGATCCGCTTTCTGAACCCCGAGATCCGGCTGATCAACACCAAGGACCCGATCCCACTGCACATTTCCGCCTACGGGCCACGGTCGCAGGCGCTGACCGCGAAGCTGAATGCAGGCTGGAAGAGCTTTGTTTCCGACGTGCCGGGGGGGATGGCCGCGATCGAAGGCATGCAGCAGAGCTGGCGGAAGGCCGGCCGGGCGTCGGGCGATCTCTACGCCACTGCCTGGACCTGCGGCTGCGTATTGGCGGACGGCGAGCCGGCCGACGGTCCGCGCGCGATGGCGCAAGCCGGGCCGCGCGCCGCGGTACTGCTGCACCGTGTAGCCGATTTCGACATGGAGGGCTGGCAGAACACCTCGCCGGTGCCGCTGGAGGTCGCCGCCGAGGTCGCCGGCTATGTCGAGATGGCGCGCCGCTACGAGCCATCCGACGCGCGCTACCTGACCAATCACCGCGGTCATTTCCTCTTCGTCAAACCCGAGGAGCGCAAATTCGTCACCGCCGAGCTGATCCGGCGGACCACCTTCACCGCCACCGAGCAAGCGCTTAAACAGCGGGTCGAGGCTTTGCGCGAGGCCGGCTGGAGCCAGCTCGTGATCGCGATCACCCCGGGTGAGGAACGCGCACTCGAAGACTGGGCGCGCATCAAGCGTGCCTTTGACCGATAGTAGGGGCGCCGATAGGCGAGGGGAAAAGCATGCGCATCGAGATCATTTGCACCGGCGACGAAGTCCTGACCGGCAAGATCGTCAACACGAACTTCAGCTATATGAGCCAGAAGCTCGAGGATTTCGGGCTGTCGGTTTCCTGGGCGACGACCGTCGGCGATGACCGAGAGGAACTGCTCGCGGCGTTCCGGCTATCGGCCGAGCGTGCCGACGCGGTCATCGTCAACGGCGGCTTGGGCCCGACCGTCGACGATCTGTCGCAGGAGATCGCGGCACGCGCCGCGGGTGTCGAGCTGGTCCTCAATGAGGACTGGCTACAGCGTATGGAGGATTTCTTCCGCCGCCGCAACCGGGTGATGTCATCGAATAATAGAAAACAGGCGATACTGCCGACCACCGCCGAGATCCTCGACAACCCGATCGGCACCGCCTGCGGCTTTGCGCTCGACATCGGCAACGCGCGGTTTTTCTTTACTCCGGGTGTGCCGCGCGAGCTGCACCGCATGCTCGAAGAGCAGATCATTCCCCGCCTCCTGGCACGTGGCGGCGCGCCAACCGCGATCCACCTGAAGCGCTTTCATTCCTACGGGCTCGGCGAGTCGCATGTCGACCAGCTGTTGACCGGGGTCGAGGACCTCGTCCGCGACGGCAGCGTCAAGCTCGGCTTCCGCACCCACTATCCACAAATCGAGACCAAGCTGACCGCGCGCGGCGCCGATATGGACGAAATCCAGCAGAAGCTGGCGCCGGTCGAGGCCGAGGTGCGCCGGCGCCTCGGCAACTTTATCCTCGGCGAGGACGACCAGACATTGGAAGGCGTCGTGCTCTCGGCGCTCGCCGCACGCGAGGGCTCGCTGGCGATCGTCGAGACCTTTACCGCCGGTCAGATCGCCGGCCGCATCGCCCATCTCCCCGGCGCCGAGAAGGTGTTCCGCCGCGGGCTCGTCGCCCGCGACCCGGCCGAGCTCGCTGCCACCCTCGGCCTCGATGGTGCTCTAATATCAGGCGAAATGAGCCGCGAGACAGCCGAACGGGTGGCCGAGGCCATGCGCCGCGAGACCGGCGCCTCCCATGCGCTCGCGGTGCTGATCGAGGTCGATGACGGCCCGGACCGCATCGATTTCGGTGGCAGCATCCATCTCGCGATCGCCTCCGAAGAGAGTTTGGAATCTCGCCGCTCGCGCATCTATGGCGGTCGCGACTGGGTCCGCCTCGGCGCCGTCGAGCTCGGTCTCGATTGCCTGCGCCGTTACCTGCAGGGCCTGCCGGTCACCGAGCGCACTGATTTCGAGCGGGTATAAATGTCTCGCGCCCTCGGATGCCGCCAAGGTGGTGCAACGCAGGTACTCGGAGCTGCATACAGATGAGAGCTGCATCGCCCAATTTGCTGTGGTCCTGAAACGTTAATACTTCAAAATTTATCCTGATTACGCATGATCCTCAGCCAATTTGAGGAGGCGGTATGGCATCGGCGGGGTTCGGACTGCGACATAGCCGAGGCGTGGGATCAT
>Ga0187846_10001036_pt1 | contig 15904 bp, 17 predicted proteins | sample TC_taG_FD_161473 | JGI IMG/M metagenome (GOLD analysis project Ga0187846, IMG submission 161473) | Biofilm microbial communities from the roof of an iron ore cave, State of Minas Gerais, Brazil - TC_06 Biofilm (v2) | ecosystem: Environmental > Terrestrial > Deep subsurface > Cave > Wall biofilm...
CCGGGACCCGTGAGAATATTGCGTCCGGCGCTCCCGAACGTGCCGTAAGGCGAGATCGCGAAGGCCCCGGTGTTAAACCAGGCACCAGGACCCGGATTCGAAAGATGCGGATTGCCTACCAGGTTCGGGCGGTCCACCACGCCAAATTGGATGCTGGGTATACCGGTGTTGCTGTTGTCGACGCCAGGCTGCAGGGTGACCGTGAATGGCTGGCCCGTCTGAAATGTCCACACACCATTTGTTTGCCAGCCGCGCAGAAGGAGGTGCTTGGCCGGTAAGGGTAGGTCGTAGCAATATCCCACGGTAAAGCGCTGCCGGATATCGAAGTTCGAAAGGCCGCGCTCAGCCCCTGGGTTGTTGCTGTTCTGCGGGAAGTTCGGATCGCCGGCGCTGGAGAAAAAGCCTGAGGCGTCGTCGATGGATTTCGACCAGGTGTAGCTCGCGAGCCCTGAGAGGCCCGCGTTCAGTCGCTGCGTGAAGCCTGCCTGCAAGGCATTGTAACTCGAATTGCCGCGCGATTCGTAGGCGTCAATATCGGCGAATTGCGGGACGGGTCGCGGATTGATTGGCTGGGGGCTCGGGTTCGCCTGGTTAATGTCCCGATTGGCGATCAGCTTCGTGCCTTTCGTTCCCACGTAGGCCAGCTCGGCGACGCTCGAGCGGCCTAACTGTCGCTGCACGCTGAAATTCCATTGCTGCATGTAAGGGGTGCGCAGGTTACGCTGGAAAGTGAATGCCGGATTGGGAATGAAGCCCGGGTAGTTTGACGGGAACGGGTCTTCGAGAAAGATGGGAAACTGGGGAGAGGGAACGAATAGCTGCAAGTTGAAGTACGGAGGGCTGAAATACAGCCCCTGGCTTGGGGCAAGCGCCGATTGATCGTAGTAAATGCCGTACCCACTGCGGACCACCCACTTCCGCGCGGCATCGGGTGTCCAGGCGACCCCCAGACGCGGACCAAAGTTATTTTTGTCGGGGTAATAGCCGGCCCGCGGAATGCCGTTTTCCCCGACCGGTACGATCGAATGCGAGAACGGGTCGTAGATGGTAGCGCGATCGTGCGGATCGACCGCAGGTGTGTTGTACTCGTAGCGAAGCCCTAGCGTCAGCGTCAAGCTCGGGCGGGCGCGCCATTCGTCCTGGGCGTAGAAATTGTAGCTCTGGGAGCGCAGATGCTGCGGGTTGTCAAGCCGCGCGAGCTCGGTAAAGCTCAGCGCGTCCTGCAGCATTTCCGCCAGGGCGTTCCCGGTAAAACCTGAGAACTCGATCAGGCCGCGGGATTCGACATCGGCGAAGGCATTTTGCTGCAGGCGCCGGAGGTCGGCACCAAACTTGACGAGGTGGGTACCGCGAGTCCAGCTCGCATTGTCAGTAAGCTCATAAATGTTGGACGTGTTGCGTTGAGGGTTATTGATCTCGTCTCCGAGAGTGGAGAAGCCTGAGACCACGATCTGGGTCAGCCCCGTGTCACGGGGATTCATCCAAACCGTCGGCAGACCTACCGCCTGGTTGAGGTTGTTGTGTTGGTTCTGTTGATTCACTTGCAGGCTGACGCGATCAAACCCCAGCCGCACTTCGTTGAGGAAATTGGGCGAGAAAATGTGAGTCTCACTCAGCATCACATTTTGCGCTCGTCCCGGAACGTTATTGCCGTATCCTGGAACAAGCGCCGAAGATGCGGTGGCGCCGTAAGGTTCGAAAAGGTCGCTGTCGCCAAAACTGTAGTGGAACGACAACTCGGAGGACTTGGTGAGATTATGGTCCAAGCGCCAGTCAAAGTGATCGCGCCGATCCTTCTCGGAGGGGGAGCTGACATAATTCTGTCCGGCCGTCGCGCGGTTGGGCAATGGATACAGAGCCGCGATCGCTAGGGCAACCGGACTCATCCTTGTACTCGGGATCACAGAATTGGGAAAAGGTTGTCCGGTGAGAACATCAATGGGGACCAGGCTGCTGTGGGAGAAATCGCCCACGCGTTCGAGCGCGGTGGGGACGTTGGTGGTCTGTGTTATTCCCTCCCGGACGCGAAGTCCTTCATAATCTCCAAAGAAGAAGGTTCGATCCTTGCGGATCGGGCCGCCAAGTGAAGCTCCGAACTGATTGCGGACGTCCTGGGGTGCCGCTTCCCCCGCGGGCGCAAAGTAGTTCGTGCCATCCAGAGCGGCGTTACGTAAGAACTCGTAGACGGTGCCGTGAACCTTATTGGTGCCCGACTGCAACACCACGTTCACCTGCGCGCCAACATTGCGGCCGAAGGAAGCCTCATAGCTGTTAGTGAGGACCTCGTATTCCCGGACCGCATCCACGGGCGGCGCCAGCGCGAATCCGTTGAGCTTTGGATCCTCGTTGATCACGCCATCCAGCAGGTAATAGTTCGCGTCCTCCCGAGCGCCGTTCACGTTAAAAGTAAAGTCTCCCCGCGCCGAACCGGCTGAGCCCTGTGCGGCGGGCACGGAGCCGGGCACAAGCAGAGTCAGTTGGTAAGAGTTGCGGCCATCGAGCGGCAGGTTGCGGATCTCGCGGTTCTGAATAACCGTGCTGAGCGTAGCGGACTCGGTCTTCAGTAAACCGGATTCGGTGCTGACCTCGACGCGCTCGACCGACCTCGCAGGCAGCAGGGGAATGTCGATGAAGACTTCTTGATCCACCAACAGCACAACGACTCGCGAGGACGTGCGATATCCCGCCGCGCTGGCGTCGAGGCGGTACGTGCCGGCGGGCAACAGAGCGGCCGCGAATTCGCCATTCGCGCTCGTTTTAGCGGCGCGCTTCCGATTTGTTTCCTCGTCCACCAGAACCACATCGGCGTCGGCGAGCGGCTTATTCGAAGCGTCCGTAACACGTCCCATGATGGAGCCGCGCAAGGACTGAGAGCGGGCTGGCCCAGCAGTCAGAAGAAGCCCGCAAAGGACGAGGGGAAGAATTGCAGGCTGCTGAAAAAGGCCAGATGTCATGCTGAGCGGAGCGAAGCATCTGCTGTTGCTCGTTGAGAACAAACAAAAAGCAGATCCCTCGCTTCGCTCGGGATGACATGATCGGGACTTTTTTAGCAGCCTAATGGAGCGAAGTTTGTTCACGCAAATGCCAGTCAAGCTGTGAAATCTCGGGTTGTTTGCGGATGAGATTCCCTTCCGCCAGTTCGCGCTGACACTCCAGCACCAGCTTGAGCGCGTCCAGGAGGTTCGCCTTCGTTTCTTCAGGGGTTTCTCCTTGCGAAATCGCGCCGGGGATCTCCTCCACGAAGCAGGTGTACCCACCCTCTCGGGCTGGTTCGAAAACTGTCGTCACTTTCATTCCTTCAGAATATCACGCTCGTGCCCTTGCCTGGGGGGATCGGGTGGCGGGCTCAAAGGGTGTTCCTTGGCGCGATCCGCTCAGCTCTGGCGGCTCCTGACGGTCCTTGGATCTCAGAGCCCTACATCCGGCCGACAACTTCCCACGCCTCCCTGTTGATCTCCTCTTGCTCGAGGGTCCCACCGCTGTGAGCAAGCTTCGAAAGCTCGGCGAGACGCCGGTGGCTTGCGTCTCTGCGTATGAATGATGGTAGCTTAAGAACCCTGAAGATCGTTCCGACTTGGATCTTCACTGTAAAGCTATCGACGAAAATGCGGACGGGCTCAGAGTTCAACATGGCACACAGAAAATGCGCGGAGTCCTCATCCTCCATAGGTACGAAGTAGATTTTGTGGTCCGGCACGACGGGTTTAGTCCCCAAACCGTGAGGGAGCTCCTCCGCGCTTACAACCGCTGATGCAATACTTCCTCCCATTTCCGCCCAAACGACCTTGAAGGGAGCGAACGTATAGGTTCCGACGTTGTAAACCGCGTAAAACGGCGCACCGCTCGGCCTCATGCGAGTGCACCACGTAGATCGAGATTCCAGTAGGGGCACTCCGTCCTCAGCCGAGACTTGGTTGATCCGGTGGAAGTACCTATAGGTAGCGGCTGAGCTTCTACGAAAGCTCGCTTCGGAGGCAATCGACGTTATACGCCTATTGGGAACGATAGCAACCAGCTCCGACGAACCGTATTGGAAAGCGCGGATTTGTGATGCCCCCTTCAGAAGCGGAAAAACATGCTTGGCGTCAACATCCCTGTCGATCAGAGGGACAGGCTTATGTCCATCTTCCGGATGCGTTCTTATTTTTACGAGTCCGGATGAGACCCTCTGCCGACGATACTAACAAAGTAGGCTCGTTTAGATCGGTCGTTATTCCCTTGCGGCCTTTCCAATGAACGGACCCTCCCTTCAGCTTCCCAACCAGATTTTGGTGCCTTGGCAGCACGATGCTCCACCTTTTGTCCGGCGGAATCGCAATGGCAACCTTGTCCGTCGCTCGGATCAAGCTCTCCACCTGTCTGAGCGAATAGTTTTCAGGAATCGCAGAGTTTCCAATCTTGTTCCATTCTTTGTAGGAGACCGGATAATCGGTGCCGACGCCGCGAGTCCAGGTGAACACAGCAGGCTTATTGGCTAGCCCACGGAACGGCTTTACCTTAGTGAAGTCGTGCACCACCGTCACACCGAGTGGAGTTCTATCCTCGTCGGGAAGTTGAAAACCTCTGAAGCCCTCAGAGGAGGGCGCCTGAAAGTGACTCTGGGTAATCACAAACGCTAAACATCCCCCAGGAGCCAGCCACTTATCGGTTACGGTGTAAGAGATCATGCCAGAGATGTCAAGCTCGTTGCCGCCAAAGAAGGGGGTTCGGGAAAAGATACCATACCTGCTGCACGTTGGTTTGATTCGGTTCCTGTAGTAATCAGGCAGTTCGGACCACCTCACCCAAGGAGGGTTCCCGGCGACGATATCCACCACACCCACTGCCACCGATGCGAAGTAGTTTCGGACAATTCGGCACCAAATCCTATTCCACTTTTCGGCCTCCATGCCCGCGACGCGCTCATACATTTTCCCGAGGGGCGTCCCCCAACGAGGATTTGCACTCATGAGGTTTCCGAGGAAGGTATCCTGGTGTAGATGGGCAAGGAAGTCCTCCCAGGAATTGCGAGCCTCAATATCCCGCTCCATGACCGAGAGAATTTTTCCGAAATCCTGGCGGCGCTGCACTAGAGCTTCCGGGAGACTCAGCTCGATGTCCCCCAGCACGCTACCGATCTTATACGACCGAGTTGGTATTCCACCCTCTTCCGTCCGAACCGGCGCGTAGACGGCATCCGCCATGTACACCGGAATCTCCACACGCCCCCCTTCGGGAAGCAGGTCCGCTATGGCGAGCAGGTAGTTAAGCCGCGCGGCCACGACGGCCAGTGGGTTCAGGTCGAACCCGACAATCTGTTCCAAGATCAGTCGCACGGTTTCCCTGGGTGCCATTCGCGCCTGCTCGGCCGCTTCCTTACAGCGGGCGATCGCATGAATGAGAAAGTTTCCCGAACCGCAGCATGGATCAAGAAGCTTCTTCCGCAGCGTGACCCCACCCCCGTAGGCCGCCTCATTGAGAACGAACTCGACCAGCCATTCGGGCGTGTAAAACTCACCAATGTTCTTACGGAGGGCTTCCGGTATGAGGTCCTGGTAAACAGCTTTTACGACGTCTTGCACACGCGCGTGGCGAGCGGTCGGAAAAATGTATAGACCCAGCCGCGCCAGCATCTTCGTACGGCATCCAAGAGGCTGGGGGGAGGGTTTTCAACATACCAGCTGAAGAATGTTCCCTCTATGAAGTTCTCGATGTTGTTGGAGACGAAGACCTCCGCGTGCTCGATACGCGAATTGAGTAAGTCTCTGAGGGCGTCCGTCGGGCGGCCGTACGCATCCGAAGCGAACCCCGAGTACTCGCTATACCTGGTGGCACAAACTAGCTCTGCAGCGATGAGTTTGAACAGCAGGGCGTTATATGTGTGGAGCGCAAACAGCGCTTTGGTGTAGTCCAAAGGGCGAGTCAGACCGATTGACAAAAGATAATCATCTATACGGGTCTTGCCGACCCTTCCTAGGCTAGTGGCCTGAGCAAAGAGTTTCCTCCACTCCTGGAACAGCATCTGGACTTTTCGCGAACCACGCAGCTTCGTTAAGCAAACAGTCAGGTGATTCCAAAGCTCCCTCGCCACCTCCTTAGCTATGACCGAACCCGGACCGAAGTCCTCCACGAGGTTCTCGGTGGTGAACGGCCGGCGTGCATCGCGCTGGATTGCTTCGACGAGGGGGTAGAGGCTGTTCGGGTCTATTGGCAGAAGAGCCGTGTGGCGGTGGGTCCCGCTTTCTTCGAAAAACGCAAACGCGTAATGTCTGCCGTCAATCGCAACCCCAATGTAACTATGCAGGGGCAGTCCGTCTCTGGCCGCCTGTTCTGGGAGGTCCTTGGATGTTAACTGTGAGTACGCCTCCTGAAACTTTGCGCTTCCAGGGCGGCCGTTGAAGAGACCTAAATCCTTGAACTCCATTAAAACGCGGTTTAGCCGGGCGTCACTCCGATCACGCTCTAGTCGAAAATCGACCCCGTAGTGTAAGTACAATTCCCTACAAAAACGGTCCCGTACCTCTGTCTCGTTGACGGCACCAGACAAGCCGGATTGCAGACCCCCGAACAATCCCGCTAGATTCTTCGAGGTTCCGACCGCTGCCTCGGGCACCATAGGCTAGATATTTCTACTCCGGAGAGCCATAGCTGGACAGGCTGCCAACACGGTTTTGGCCCACGCCTTGGGATCGCAGAAGGGACTGATCGAGGTTTCACGTGGGCGAGGCCCGACCGGTAATAATCTCTGAAGACATCAGACCACCAATGAACTTGCGCTCAACGCCGGAGAACCCAGCATCCCGGACCAGGTCCTCTAATAGGACGGGACGGCAGCCACCCAGAACGTACGGCACCCAGGTGGCCGGCAGCCATTTGTAAAGGTATTCCACCCACGTACGGCTCATCGGACTCTGTTTGCTGAGATTCACCAGTGCGACGCGTCCACTCGCCTTGAGCACTCGTCTGAACTCTTTCAAGGCGACGATGATGCCCTGTAACGACAAGATGTCCAGCACGTAGCTACTGTACACCACGTCAAAGGCCTGATCAACAAAGGGCAATTGCCGGGCGTCAGCTTCCTCCAAGCCCACGTTGTTGTAACCCGCGCGACGAGCCTGCCGCCGGGACTTCTCCAGCATCTTCCACGACAGATCCACACCGCAGACCAAAGCTGTTCGATCAACGCGCTTCAGAATCTCCGATAGAATCTGCCCTGGGCCTATGCCTACCTCCAGCACCTTCTCTTGCGGTTGGATGCGGGCCAGTTCCAGAGCGAGCTTGCGAGGCCCGTGTTCTAATGGCGCTGCAACTTCACCGTAAATGTGGCTCCAGAGGTCGTAGGCGCGGCGGATTTCCTTGGCTCCACAGACCGAATCGAGGATGGGTTTCACCTCAGGAACAGTGCCAATCATTCTGCAGAGTCCTCGAGTTGACGCTGCGTTTCTGGTGTGCTATGGGCCCTACCGCAGGCAATTGTTTCATTTCATACTGCCATCACCCCAAGCGCGGCCTGAAATGCGCGGGGACGAAACAGAAACTCAACGATGTTGCCTTCGTGCGGCTGGAGCCAGTCGAGCTTGATGGTTGGGATGGCGCCGATGTTCAGGCGGTCGATCTGCGGTGCGTCGATCAGCTTGCGCTGCCACTGCTTATCGTGGGTGACGGCGCTGCAGACCAGGGTTGGCCCGACTTGTTCCAGCATCTGTTCCTGGGGACAGCGGACTACGCTGACGAAGGGGAACATGTACTCGGTATTGGCCAACTCCGGTGCCGGTGACTCGCAATGGACAACCGTCGGACGCAGGTACCCGCACCGTTCCTTTTCCTCAAGCCGTGGTCCGAATCGGGCGGTGAGATGCTCGGTGCCCGGCTGCTGGAGTCGTGATTCAATCTGAGCCCAAATCGCGCCTGCCGCCCCGGGCACGGTGAAGGCGGCGAGGCTGGAATCAGGGTCGTCGGGCGGTTTGGGAGCAACCGGTCCCAGACGCTCAGCCAGCGCGGCGGCGATTTCGCGCGTGTGGCGCGAGGCCCAAATGCCGGAACAGTTGATGCAGCCGCGTCCGCTGTTCGAGAACACGCTCTCGACCATCATGTCGAAATACTTCTCCCATTGGTCCACCACGTCATCGCCGAGTAGAATTTTGCTGAACCCAGGCCCGTGAACCTGCACGCGCGTGTCGCCTTTGTAGCGCTCGACGGTCGTGGTTCCCCCGAAAATCATACTGCGGTTGGTACACCGAACCACTTCGGCGCCGACGTCGCCGAGCCCGGGATAGATCGAGATCGCTTCTCGGGGTACCCCCGCCTCAAAGAACGCCGCCGCCATCCGGTAGGGCGTCCAGGGTTCCTGGGGGCCGGGCTTCAGCACCAGCCCTACCTGCATCGGGACGACCGGCAGCCACAGGGTATGCACGCCGGGAGAGTTCGAGGGCAACACCAGCCCCAGTGCCGGAGCTTGCGTTTGATAGCTGATCATAAAGCCGCGAGCTTCCACCCCGAAGCCTCGCGTCAGGATCCCGAGATTGAGCCCACGCGTCAGCGCCTGCAGGATCTGGTCCATGTTCGACAACACGAAGTGGTTCTTCTTCATGTTGGCGCTGCACATGTGTTCCGGCAGGCCGGCGGAGGCCGACTGCTGATGAATGAACTCCTCCGGCGACTGCTCACCGTTGCCCATGGGCAGCGTGCCGCTCAGGTAGAGGTCTGCCGCGGCTTTCATCATGGTGGTCAATTCCGGGATCGGGATCTCAGTGAGGACCTGGCGGGCTCGCCCGGCTTCTCGCATGTCGCGGCTGATCAGGCCGGTGTTGGTTTGGCTGACGCGGGCCAGCGCTTCGCCGGTCAGGAAATGCACAACCGTGTCCTGATCGAGGCTCGTATACAGGCGGCCCCATCGCAATATGGGCAGATCTAACATGGCGGTTCCCGATACCGGCTGGCGGCACCCAGAAACACCGAAAATGACCCCTCACCCCCGGTGCTCGGGGCCCCCTCCCTCGTACCTCGGCGCGCCGCCCAAAGGCTCTGGCCGACGGGTCGGGCACTCTCTCCCCCTGGGAGAGGGCTGGCATCCACTACCCTAACCCTCTCCCAGGGGAGAGGGTGGCCATCCCGCAGTCGCAGGAGAGCCAGGTGAGGAGTCTCGGCCGAGATTTTCAGACCAGAAGCCTATCACGCCAGGCCTCGGCAATTCCCACTCAATACACTCCTACGGTCGTGGTCGCGGCGAATTTCCGAAACGGCCGCACGCCGCTGATGCCGTCCCAAGGGTATTTCGCATAAGGGGGCTCGCGCTCGCCTTCGTCCCGTTCCAAGAACCCGGGGATAAAAGTCTCCCGAGTGAGCGTGGTGAGCCGCACACGGCCGGTTTCCCCGTAGTCCACCACCTGGTCGTAGTCGTCGAAGGAAACCACTTCGATGACAGCCCGGGGTTGTGGCGCGTAGTAAGTGATTTTGTAGCCTTCCTCCGCTGTCACTGGTTTCGAGGCTGCCAGACCCATCAAGGTATTGCCGTACGTCGGGGTCATGTAGACGCCCTCACCCAGCAGTTCCTCCATCGCAAACCGTGTGTACTGCGGCGTGAACTCGGTCCCTCCGGCGAAAATCCCGGTTATGCCAACTCCTTTGATGCTCGTGCCCCGGTGCCCGAGTTCTTCCGCCAGCGCTTCCAGCAACTTCGGGGTGGTGAACATGCACCGGATGTCATGCCCGGCGTTCAATACGGTGATGGCTTGCTCGATGACGTGAGCTTTGTAGAGTTCCAGTTCCTGCATCCGCCCGCGCTCGATAAGCTTGATCACCCAGCGCGGGTCCAGGTCTACGCCGAAGCAAATGCCGCCGCGATGCTGGCACAAATGTTCCACCGCCAACCGGAGCCGGCGAGGTCCGGAGGGCCCGAGCATCAGCCAGTTGGCGCCTCGCGGGAAGTATTCATCCGGCAGAGTGTCGCTGAACATCTCGTAATCGATGCGGAAGTCCTCCATGGCGACTCGGGTCTTCGGTACACCGGTGGTGCCGCCGGTCTCGAAAACGTAGATCGGCAGCCCGGCCAGGCCTTTAGGCACCCAGCGACGAACCGGACCTCCCCGAAGCTGCTCGTCCTGAAAGGGCGGGAATCTTCGTAAATCCTCGAAGCAACGGATTTCCTCTGTGGGACTCCACGTCAGCTTCGAAGCAAACTCCAACCAGAAGGGGCATCCAGTTTCGGGACTGAAATGCCACCCAATGATCTCTCTCACGTGCGCATCCAGTTGGGCCTTCGCTTCCTGTACCCTCGCTACAAGGTCCACTGCAACCGCCGTCGTCTTCATCCGTCGCTCCTGAGGAATCGAGCCGAAAGAGACGAGTGTAGCGGAGGGCCTGTGGGAAACACAACTTCTCTTCTCTCCCGTTGCTGTGTGCCTAACCGTTCCTGGGGAGCCTGAATCCTTGATAGAGAGGTGAGGAAGGCATCTATTGATTTCACGCCATATTCCGGCTTTGTTCCGACCCCCTCCCAGCCGATGCGGCGGCCAAGGCAGTGTGCTTGTCCAAACCGTTTTCCGTGTTTGCCAGCGCTTCGTTCACCCAAGCGGCCCAAGCCTGGGCAAGTTTCCCAGCGGCGAGCTCTGCCCACGGCGCGAGTGGGCGGAGCGATCCCCGCCTCACCCAGAATTTCAGCAGCGGCACTTTCCGTTGGTCCTTGATCTCAACCTGAATTCTCGCTAGGGAGGTGAGGAATCTATCTGTTGATTTCACGGCATATTCCGGGTTCGTTCCGAGCCCTCCCAGTCGCCGCGGCGTCCAGGGCAGCGCCCATAGAGTGGCCGTCCGGCGAGACAACCTCGCCCGGCCGGTGCCCAGCCGCCGGGCGAAGCCGTGCAACCGGCGCTCCTCCCGTCCCAGCTCGCACCAGACCCGCTGCGCTAGTCGCTCTGCCTTCCGCTCGTCCTCCTGCCAGCCATGAAGGCGAAAAGCGGTGCGCACCTGATCCAAAATCCATTGAAACAACTCGGCGTCCTCCTTGGATTTCGCCCGCAGGAGACTCTCGCTAAAGTGACGGGCATGACGGCCGTCCTTCAGTGCGTTGAGAACAATTCGGTTCTTGCCCTCGACGGTTCGGGGTCCAGTAGACTTGCTGGCATTGGTACGATTGGCCGCGAGCAGCGCGGGCGTAACGGTTGGTCGCTTGCGTAAAGACACGTTCGCACCACCTCGGCAAGCGGTAGCGCAGACCCCGATCTTGGGGTCTGCGGTTCGTCCGGGTCGGAAATCAAGAGCCCCTTAGAGCCGCAAGCGCATGCCTTCGACTCGTTCAACACGACCCGCAGACCCAAGATCGGGGTCTGCGCTACCAACTACCAACTTCTACTTCACCACACCAGAGTAGCAGATGGAAAATGACACTGTGGAGACTGGTGAGATCAGTGAGATACTTTTTTCTTTAAATCCATTTGTTCAGTAAGTTAGCCTGTGAGAAAAACAGCCGACTCCTGCTAGTCTCCAAAGTGTTACTTTTTTATACGCTTTTCGGGAACGGGACACCCTTCTCAGAGGTTTGATAACACCTGGTCGAGACCTACGTGGCCGATGTCAGATCGAAAATGGGCAACGCCGAAACTGGCAAAGATCTTTACTTCCTCCTGGTCCGGCCGATCCCCGGACTAGAATCCAAGTCGCGCCTCATCATCGTTCCGGACGGGAAATTGCACCTCCTGCCGTTCAGTTCGCTTCCCGACTCCCAGTGGTTGCGAGCCTTCGGGCGGCGAGCGACGTTTACACGCTCAACCTGATGGAGCACTTCTATCGCTACATCGCCGCCGGCGAGGACAAAGGCTCCGCGCTTCGACATGCACAGTTGGAATTAGTAAAGCGGTTTGCCGATCAGGCCATGCCATTCTACTGGGCGGGTTTCATCATGGTCGGGGACGGATCAAGGAGCATTCCGATTTCCCTTAACAAAGCACAGGGGGGCATTAGCGGAGCATAGTAAGCGAGTAGGCGGCAGGGCGCAGCCAGTTGCGTTGTACGTCGACTGAGTTCCTGGAGGCTCCCCCGGCAGCTTTTGGCTTTGGCACAAAATCGCGGGAAATCCGCTTCGGGAGATGATTGTCGCCGACGGCACCTACACCTGCATTCAGCTTCAAACCCAACTTCGTCGGACGAACTGTGTCAGAAAGAGATCGGTCGGCCACTTGGTTATATTACGGTCTGTCGCAGGGTTAGGTACTTGTTCCAATCCTCCTAGCATTCACCACGCAGGAGCGGAATGAACTGCTCCAAACAGATCCTCGGGACATTCTTCCGGCGCAAAGCGCCCACATCCCGGGGGGTAGCTAACCCACACATCTCTCCAGGCCGCCCCGCAGCGGCGCCAGTGCCCTGTCTTTCGCGGCGTGCACGGCCCCGAGTGCCAGGACGGGCATCGAAAGCCTGCGTCCTGTGCGCTGCTTGCTTTGCGATGTTTTCGGGAATTGCGGTAACGATATAAAGTCGGGTGAAGATGGATTGCTTCAAGTACGCGAGGTCAGTGAACTCAAACTGAATGGGGATCTCGTTATCCTCTTGGCCTGTGACACCGCTGTCGGAGCCCTGGAAAGCAACCAGGGGATCGTTAACCTCGTCCGCGCGTCCCTGTATGCCGGGGCGAAGTCAGTGGTCGCGAGCCTCTGGGCGGCAAGCGACGTTCACACGCGCAACCTATGCGCTCCTGAGCGGAGCCCGCCTGCTACTGCCGTCTAACTCCAACCTCCATTTCGGGCACCAGTCGATCAAGTGCCAGCCCTAGCATACGGTCATCAAATAGACGCATCTTACGTTCTGCAGCGCCCTCTCCTGCAGGCCACTTTCGAAGTGCGGATCGAATGCCTTGGATAGTCGGTTCGGCGTTTTCTCGTTCAATCAACCAGTCAACGGTCGCCAGAAGCTCCATCCCTAACGGGGACTCGAAGCCATCGATGTGCTTGGCGGTCAGATCCAACACCAAATTGAGCTCTTTCGAGGTATCTTGCTTAAGGAAAAGGTCGATATATTCCCGGCGCCCTTGATCAAACCAGATCGTGTCGGCGGGACCTGCATCGCTCAATCGCTTCTCGCAGTGGAGATAAGTGCCGTCAAGGGTGTTGAGCAGATGTCGCAGTCGTTCCGAGTACGGACCATATTTGTCGGCTGTGAAGTGAAGCTTCAGAGGGTCTTCGATACCCAATGAATGGATTGTCCGCTCAAGAAACCACGCCAGTTTTTGCACTTCGAGGTAAGTGCACTCAATTCCGAGTACCCAGTAACGCCGGATCATCTCCGCGATGAGCACTCGTGCTGGTGTAAGCTTCTCCACTCCCGTGCGCTTCGCGACGTTTTGGTACCTCTCGGTCGGTTCGTAGACGTAAATATCAACGCCTTTAAGGTCGCCGAGAAGGCGTTGAATTTCCGCCCGCACATCGCGCCAATCAAGCCCCCCATTTCCCGCGCCAAGCGGAGGCAGCGCGATTGAACGAATATTACGTTCCTGGATGACACGTCGAAGATCTTTCAAGCCCTCGACAATCCACTCAAGTTTTGAGGGTTGCCGCCAGTGTTGCTTAGTCGGAAAATTAATGATCCAGTGCCGACCTTCAAATGCCTGGTTTTCCGTGACGAACATCCGCCCAATTCGGATCTCCTTGCGCTTACAAGCGGCCTCGTAGGCACTGAAATTTGCGGGAAAGGCCTCCTTGAACATCAAGGCTATTCCCTTGCCCATTACTCCCACGGTGTTGACCGAATTCACCAGCGCCTCGCACTGGGATTCGAGGAGCCTTTCCTGCTTTTAATGAGACCGGCCTTTATAATACGCCTTGATGTCGCGCTTACGCCGGCTGGTCCTTTCCGACCGCTACTTCTTCGTGACCTGCAGAGTGTTGCCGGAACGCGAGCGACTTTCCGAAGCCGAGTTCGCTCTGCTGGCGGGCTCGATTCAATCGCGCTGCACACTGCACCACTTCCTGCTGACGGCCTGGGTGTTCCTGCCCCATCACTGGCACGCGGTCGTCATGCCACCGTACCCCAGTACTATTTCACGGGTCATGGAGTCCATCAAAGTGAGCTCGACCCGACAGATCAACAAGCTCCGAGGAGACAAGGGGGTTCTTTGGCAAGGGAGATTCTTCGACCGAGCACTGCGAACCGTGAAGGAGCATCACGAGAAAGTAGAATACATTCATCTCAACCCAGTGAAGCGCGGCCTCGTGACAAAGCCGGAAGAGTGGAAGTGGTCGAGCATTCATGATTACACGAGGGCACTGCGAGAGCCGGCAGGCACCAAGAGCGTGTTGCCGGTCGACCGGGTTTTACTGCCGGCCGACGAGAAGGCCCGGATATGAGCCGAATGGGACTATGCTGTGCGCTCGGGTGGGAGCCTCACCAGACCGAAAACCCAAAAGCTCAAGAACCGCAGAGTTTTCTGAGAAGCGAAACTCTGCGCTACCCGGCCTTCGAGCTCCTCAAGCGAGCCCCTATACTCGACTCGCTGCTCCCTCGCCAGCAGTTTCTTGACGCGGCGCACGATTCCCGCAAGCAGATAAGGATCCGGGTTTCTTGATCGGTTTATGCCGGTGGGCCTTGGCTGCCGAGTGCACGACACCTTCTACAATTTCTGCCGCAAGGGCTGTGTCTCCCAGGTTACGCGAGGCGTACGCCAGCCCGGCGCGCCATGTCCCGGCAGCGGCTCCAGCCACAGGCCCAGGAACTCCCACTCCATCGCGGCCCTTGCCCTCGGCTAGCCCTTCCGCCCTCTCCGAACTGAGCGCCACGACTGCCTATCAGAATGTAGATCCTCTTTCATGACGAATTCCCGCTTCTCCCCCCTTCCATCGCGTAACGCTCGCACTTCGTCAGCCAATTTGCAACAAAAAATCTCCCGGACACAAAAATCTCCAGGGCGCTGTTGGCGGAGGGTCACGGACGCGGCACTGTCCGGGGCAATGGCGCGGCGGATCGAGTTTGCGGGCCATGCCGGCGGGTTGAGTCTATCCCGCGCTCTTGAAATTCCCCGTGGGAACAAGCGGCCGGATGACGGGGTGTCCGAGAAATCGGGGCAGACGGTCATTGCTCCGCCGCTTGGCTCCCTGGCCGAGGACCGCCTACTGCCGGACGGTACCTTCGGTGCTGCGCTGCGGAATTGTAGATGTGAGTAGATGTGGGGTTGACATCAGTCGCGAGGCGCGCATAGTACTACGGTCGAAACACCAAAATGTGAACCTAGCCCAAACGGACCTGCTGACGGAGCGCGGAGCGGAACGGAAGCTATTCTTCTTCGCCCTCATGATGGGGGCCGGAGTCTTCAATCTCTTACACACGTTTTTCGGCGGAATCCTCATGTTCTGTTTGCTCTACGCCTTCGCGCGCTGGGCCACCAGGACCGACTCCCAAATGCTCCGGTTGGTCCTCAATTCCGCCAGGCTCCGCGTGCAGTATGACCCGGCGAAGCTTGCTCCGACTCCCGTTCGTAAGGCGCACCATGTTTAAGCTCGAACGAGCTCTGAAGAAGTATCGCGAGGCCGGTTCGCTCAACGCGCAAGTGAATCTCTTCGGCTTCATCGACGACCTCACCTTCTTCACCAAGAGCGGAGACCTCGGACTGGTCCTCGCCGTCGCCGGTGTCGATTTTGAACGCCTTGCTTCCACCGAGGTCGATAACTACACCAAGCGCCTGGAATCAGCCCTCAAGATCTTCGACGAGGGCTGCCGCGTCTATCAGTACCTCTTCAAACGAAACCACGAGACCATTCCCTACCAGACCTACCAGAGAACCCGGTGGTCAATTCCGCCATTGAGAACCGGGTCGCGTATCTCGATCTCCGTTTTTTCCGCAGCCTGCTAACTAGCCAAGGGCTTCGCCCTTGATATCCCTTCGGGATACGGAAGCCAGAAGTCAGGAGCCAGAAGCCAGAAGGGTGCGCGTGTACGTGTT
>Ga0187846_10001037_pt1 | contig 15899 bp, 10 predicted proteins | sample TC_taG_FD_161473 | JGI IMG/M metagenome (GOLD analysis project Ga0187846, IMG submission 161473) | Biofilm microbial communities from the roof of an iron ore cave, State of Minas Gerais, Brazil - TC_06 Biofilm (v2) | ecosystem: Environmental > Terrestrial > Deep subsurface > Cave > Wall biofilm...
CCGGTACGACCGTCGAAAAGACACAGACAACGCATGTAGCCTCGGGTTACATTTTAGATGGCTTGACGGCTCACCCGAAAGTTACATTCTGAAATGGCTTGATACGCCGACGGCAGGGTGACGAGGTGACGACTGGTGCCGAAGGGTGCCGGTGCCGAGGGTGCCAACATAAAAATGAGGAGCGCGGCCCAGTCCACAGAGGTAGCGCCGGCGTCTCGCGCACTGTGAAGGTGTGAAAAAATCGCCACTGACCGTCAGCGACGGGCGGCTGCGATTTTTTCACACCTTCTTGTGGCACGGACATCCTGCCCGCGCGAGGCGGCTGTTGACGTGCGAAGCGGGAAGCTCCCACGACAAGCGGGCGGGACGCCCCACCAACGGTTTCGTCCCCTCCCGGCGCCCGGCCTGTCAGTGTCCTCTCGCGCCCCAGAAACGGCACAAGCTGTCTTACCGGGATGGCAGCCTCAGGAAAAAGTTACACCTTTTTTTCCTTTAGAAGCCCGGCGTCTTCCTACGCGTCCAGTTTCCTGCTACGCGTCACAAGCCACAGGGGAGCCCTGTAACGGCCCAGCCTCCCTGTAAGTACAAGGAACGGAGCAACTTGCACTCTGACCCTCCCGTAGAGTCCTGCACCTTACCGCGGCAGTCGATGAACCCTCAGAGGGCTATTTCGGGTTTGGAAATCTGCTTGCTCTGACACTGCTGGTGCGAATAAGGTATGGCTGACACAATCTCCAAAACCTTTGTCATCGCCTTCTTGCTGGATTACTTGTTAATGTTCGGTGTCCTCGTGCACTGGACAGTCCGCACTTGGTTCCCAAAACCGGGCAAAACATCTGCCCCAGAACGCTCTCATAGCATAAACCAGCCACATTCGTCCGATCCTTCCTAATGCCAGCCCAGAGCCTCCCAGGGCGTGGGCTGGCACCCACCTCGTATTGGTCCGGCGAAAAGAGTTCACAAAATGATCAAGACTTCGGCGGTCCCTACTTTAAACACAGAAACATAAGTAATGCGCATTGGCGTCAGCCATGTATCAGGGCACGGCTTTCAGCTTGCCCTGGAGTGCTTCCATCACTAGTGGAGGGAATCGCCTAACGGCTGCTCCACGGTCTTTTCCTTCAGGGCCTTAATGCGATCCCGCAGTTGAGCCGCCTTCTCAAACTCAAACTGTTTGGCAGCCTCGCGCATTTGTTTCTCGAGGTTGGTAATGACCTCCTCGAGCTGATCTGAGGAGACAGCTTCCTCCGCCGGGAGATCCAAGGGCACGGTGAGGTAGTCTGCTTCGGCGATCTGCGCGAGGGCCATATCGACCGGCTTGACAATGGACTCCGGCGTGATGCCGTTCTCTTCGTTGAACTGCGTCTGCTTGGCGCGGCGGCGGTTGGTCTCACCGACGGCGTAGCGCATAGAATCGGTCATGGTGTCGCCATAAAGGATGGCTTTGCCGTGGAGGTTGCGGGCCGCGCGGCCGACCGTCTGGATCAGTGAGCCGCCCGAGCGGAGGAATCCCTCCTTGTCAGCGTCCAGCACCGCGACAAGCGACACCTCCGGAAGGTCAAGGCCCTCACGCAGGAGGTTGATGCCGATGAGCACATCAAACTCGCCCTTACGCAGATCGCGGAGGATCTTGACGCGCTCCAGGGTCTCGATCTCCGAGTGCAGGTAGCGGCAGCGAACATTGAGCTCGGAATAGTATTCGGTTAAGTCCTCCGCCATACGCTTGGTGAGCGTGGTTACCAATACGCGCTCGCCCGCCTCAGCGCGCCGCCGGATCTCGGCCAGCAGGTCGTCGATCTGGTTGCGTGTGGGGCGCACTTCGATCTCCGGGTCAATCAGCCCCGTAGGCCGGATGATCTGCTCCACCACCACGCCGGCGGCCTTCGTCAGCTCGTAGGAACCTGGTGTTGCGGAGACGTAGATGCACTGGCCGACGCGGTGCTCGAACTCCTCGAAGGTCAGCGGGCGGTTGTCGAGGGCGGAGGGCAGGCGGAAGCCGTAGTCCACCAGCGTTTGTTTGCGCGAGCGGTCGCCGTGGTACATGCCGCGAAGCTGGGGTACCGTCTGGTGGCTCTCGTCGATGAAGAGCAAGGCATCCTGCGGCAAGTAATCCAGCAGGGTGGGCGGAGGCTCGCCCGGTAGCCGGCCGGAGAGATGGCGGGAGTAGTTTTCGATGCCGTGACAGTAACCCATCTCCTTCATCATCTCGACATCGAACCGGGTACGCTGCTCGAGGCGCTGCGCCTCCACCAATTTGCCTTCCTTCTCCAACTGGCCGTGACGCCACTCGAGCTCGTCGAGGATACGCTGGATGGCCAACTCCCTCTGCTCTGCCGGCATCACGTAGTGGGTGCGTGGGTAGATGGGCAGGCGGGTGTAGGTCTGCTTCACCTGGCCGAGCAGCGGGTCAATCTGGACGAGTGACTCTACCTCATCACCCCACAGCTCGATGCGGAAGGCGTTGTTCTCGTAAGTGGGGTGCACCTCGATGATGTCACCCCGCACGCGAAACGTGCCCCGGCGGAAGTCGACGTCGTTGCGCTCGAATTGCATCTCCACCAGGCGTCGCAGGATCTCCTGTCGCGCAATCTTCTGCCCTTTCTCCAGCAGGAGTAACATGCCGTAGTAGGCTTCGGGGGAACCCAGGCCGTAGATGCAACTGACGCTTGCTACAATCAGGCAGTCGCGCCGCTCGAACAGCGAACGGGTGGCGGACATGCGCAGCTTGTCGATCTCGTCGTTGATGGTCGATTCCTTTTCAATATAGAGGTCGGTGGCGGGAACGTAAGCCTCGGGCTGGTAGTAATCGTAGTAACTGACGAAGTACTCGACGGCGTTCTCGGGGAAGAAGTGGCGGAATTCGTGATAGAGTTGCGCAGCCAGCGTCTTGTTGTGCGCCAGCACCAGCGTGGTCCGGTTCGCTGCTTCCACCACTTTGGCCATGCTGAATGTCTTTCCCGAGCCCGTCACGCCCAGCAGTACCTGGTGCTTCTCGCCCGCCTCAGCGCCGCGAGCGAGCTGCTCAATGGCGGACACCTGGTCCCCCCGCGGTCGGTAATCGGAAACAACCTTGAAGTCCATAAAGATGCAGTCGCTAGTGGCCAGTTGCCAGTGGCTAGTCTAACCGCTAGCCACTGGTTTTAATGGTCTCTGCTGACTGCTGAGAGCTGAAGGCTGACGGCACCTTCAATCCAAAATCCAGAATCCAAAATGCACGGCTACTTTGCCAGCTCCTCAGCCAGCTTTTCAGCCTTCGCTTTGTAATCACGGTTGCGGGGGGAAAGCCGTTGAGCCTCCTGGTATTCTTTCAGCGCTGCGGCCTGGTCGCCCCTCTTCAGCAGCACGTCTCCCAGGGTGTCGTGCGCCGGCGCGAAATCTGGCTTCAACTGCAGCGCCGCGCGGCATTCCTTGAGGGCCGCCTCCAGATCTCCTTGCGCTCCCAGTGCCTCGCAAAGATGGGTGTGAGTCACAAAGGAGTCAGGTTGCAGGCGCAGCGCTTCGCGATATTCAGCAATTGCTCCATTCAGGTCCCCTGTCCGCTTCAGCAATTTTCCCACATTGATGTGCAGGCCGGGTTCATTCGGCTCCAGGCGCACCGCCTCGCGGCACTCCGGGAGGGCGCCCGCCCAGTCCTCTTTGGCCGTGAGCGCCAAGCAGAGGTTGCTATGGGACTCGGCAGAGTCTGGACTCAGGCGCACTGCCTCGCGATACTCCCGCACTGCACTGTCCGTGTCACCCTTGTCCTGCAAGGCGCTTCCCAGATTGTTGTGTACCGCGCCGACGTTCGGGTTCAGCTCTATGGATCGGCGGTATTCGGCGATGGCTCCGTCAACCTCCGCCCGGTCCTGGAGCAGCGACCCCAAGTCGTCGTGCAGATCAGCCTGGTCGGGCTTCAAGCGGATCGCAGCCCGCAGTTCGGCGACGGCTCCGTCCAAATCCCCCCTGTCGGAGAGCGCGCTGCCCAGGTTGCTATGCACCTCGTAGGAGTCCGGGCTCAAGCGCACCGCCTCGCGATACTCGGCAATCGCAGCGTCCAGATCCCCGGTGGCGGCGAGCGCGTTGCCCAGTTGGTTGTGGGCTTCGGCCAGTTTGGGCTGAACCCGGATCGCCTCCCTGTATTCGCGAATGGACTCTTCAGCCCTTCCCTGAGCCTCCAGTACCTCGCCCAGAGCAACGCGAGTTGCTGCAGATCGGGGATCCAGTTCGATCGCCTGTCGCAACTCCCGAGCGGCAGCTTCCAAATCGCCTTTGTTGGCCAGTTCCTCAGCACGAGCCACATGCTGTGCCGCAGGCGGTGACGACTGGCCCCAACTGACCCAAGCCCACAGCAACGGAAACACCGCAGCGGCCAGCCGCACCTTGGACTGCGGTAGCGCAGCGACCGTGTTTACGAGTGTCCCTGTGGCCCGTAATTGGAGCATACCTGGGGAGAGGCTTGACGTCTGCCCTCGGCGCGATCCCATGACCTCAAGCACTCGATCTTAGCACACTACCGCCGACGCGTTGGGTGCGCCGCTGGATAGAGAACGTACCCTCTGGCTGATCTATGGTGGATCGGGCCGCGGACGAAATCTTGCTACGCGGCTCGACGGTTTGGAAACGTCACTTCCTGCGTCAAGTCTTTTCGGCAACTTCGCAAGCAAGAGACCCCTCACCCGGTCGCGCGACCCGGGACCACCCTCTCCCCTTGGGAGAGGGAGAATCCTGTCCCTCTGGGAGAGGGATGGAGTTCTTAGATTTTTTGCCCTCTCCCAGGGGGAGAGGGTGGCGAGGGTAGCGAGCCGGGTGAGGGGTCATGGGTCGATCTGTCGCCAGTTGGTGTAGGGGAGGCGCCGAAGGGGAACAGAAAGATATACAGGACCAAGTATGCGAACGCGAATCGGAAGGCAATGCGAGTGCCAAGCGGCCAGTCGGGCGTGGGCTCGATTGCCTGAACATTAGGTTGCCCTATTTGTGCTATCGGCTCTGTCGCCATCGTCCGTCCTCCGCCGGGAACTCGCTTGGTAAGATCGCAATTTATTCGCGAGCATTCTACTCACGAAATGCTCTGGTTGAAAAAAACCAAAAGCAGATCCCTCGCTGCCGCTCGGGATGACATGATGGGCACTTTTCCGCAGCCTGTTCAGTTGACGGGAGTTTCTGTCTCCGACCCCTTCTTGTGCCGGGCTTCGACGTTGAAGAGCTTGAAATCGGAATAGGTGTGCCAGTTACGGTAGACGCGGCCATTCCAGTCTACGGTAACGGCCACCCGGCGGGGCAGCCACAGGTCGGACTTCACGTCCGTAAAGGACACTTCTTTGAAGCTGATATCCGTTGTCTGGCGGTCCAGGTGAATGAGAGGCAGGGGTCTCAGCAGGTCGGTTCGCAGCCTCCGGATCTGATAGGTCGCGGCGTCCACCCAAGCCAGGCCCTGGACCAAAACTATCGTCCCCACTTGCCCAATGCGGAAGGTCTCCAGTACCTCTGCGGTCTCGGGCCGCTGCGCAAAGGCTAAGATGAATTGATCGCGGCCGTCTACGGACTGCCGCCCGAGATAACGAAACCTGCATCCGCGGCGGAATACAGGGTGGAAATGGAGGGAAGCGGCAGCGAATCCTTGGGTGACCATGAACCGACCTCCGAAGCCACCTTGCGCAGCGCGCGACCCTGTGCCGTCCGTCCGGTATTCTTCGAAATTGGGATGGGAGACCTTTTGGTTTTCCGCCAACACCAGGTATTGGAAATCCTGGTTGTGTGCCTCGGCCACGCTGCCATCTCGATGTAATCGTTCCATCCGGAGCTTTTCCAAGGACGTGGTGCTGGGAAGACTGCTGAAGAAAGTATCCACGTTTTGACTGACCCTTTTCAGAATAACGCCGAGCTGTTGCTGATCCTCGGCAGGTTGTAGCCCTTTGAGCTCCGGCAGAGCGCGCATCAGGTCCGTCACGGGCTGGTCCACCACCGACTGGACATGGCCAGTGGACTCCAGTTCCACCCGTTGCTCCATCGTGGTCCATAGGTAGCGTGCGGCTGTGGGTAACTGTTTGGGCTTCCGGTTGCCCAGGTAGGCGGCCATCTCTGTCTGCGCCTGGGCTGGACTGCCCTCTTCGAGCAGGGCCTGAGCGCGCAGCAGATGTGACTCCACAGGCGCTCCCTGCCGGATGGCCTTCACCAGGTAAGCGTCCGCGGTCTCGACGTTGCCTTGCAGAATGTAGCCACGGGCAAGCTCCTGGAGGGCCAGGGGGTCAGCCGGGTCAGCGTCGAGGGCGCGAATAAAGAACCCCGCTGCCTTCCGCTGTTCGCCCCTCCAGCTCTCGAGAACGCCCAGAACAAGAAACGGTTCCGCCCTTTTCAGCGTGTTCTCGTGCGAAACGGTGAGCCGGGCGGCGGCGTTTAGTTGTTCGATGGCTCCGAACCAGCTTCCCCAGTTGAGCAGGGCCAGACCCAACAACGTCTGACATTCGACACTCTCAGGGTGCTGAGCCATGGCCCCTGTCAGGATTCTCACCGCATTCTCCGCCCTTGCTGCGTCCATCAGTTCTCGGGCTCCCTCTTCGCAGCCAGCCGCTACCGACGGGGATGAGGTGTCAGCAACGCGCGAGGAGCGAAGCCTCTCTCCAATCTGAGAGGTGAGTTCCTCCAGCGAGAGTTGCCGCGCGTCCGCTTCATCCTTTCGCATCACCAGCCGGATAAGCCGGGTCTTGTCCGGTGATTCGAACTCCATGTTCTCGCGAGCACCCGCATATCCATTCCTCGTCGCTGCCAGTTTTATCTGGATGGACTTGCGGAACGCGGCGTCAAAATCGGTCTCGAATTCTCCTTTCAGGTTAGTCTCGAGGTTGCGCACGAAACTTGCCCCCGGGCTGGTTTCGACGCGCACTTCCGCGCCACTGATCGGTTCGCCGCGCAGGTTCGTGACTTGACCGCGAAGATGCCAGTGTTGCTTGCCGGCGGCGTCTGAAGCCGATGCCGGGAGGGCATTACGGGCAGCGAAAACCTTTCCTGACATCAGGCTGAGGGCCACCGACACGAGTACAGGAATGATCGACGTCCTAGGATTCACTGTCGCATCCTTGGGTCTGGAGAGCTGTTCATTTTGTCGCCTCTTGTCCCTTGACTTGGCCCCGAGAAAACTACCAGCTCTGAGCGTTCAGCCTTGCGGGTGTTGGATGAAACTTGTGGTGCCCCTCCAGGGTTCTCCGGGACCGCTTCCGCAAATGGTTGCTCATCGTCAAAGGCATTGCCGGTGTTGGCCAGTGCCGCAGGATAGTCCCAATGTGAGCGCGGTGCGTGGCGATACCGAGCCACGGCGTCCTCGACGTCGCCCTTAGCCTTCTGAGCATGGCCCAGATTCGTTTCCGGCAGGGCGAGACTCGGGGCGAGCTTGACCGCCTGGCGGTATTCGGCCAGGCTATCTTCCATTTTTCCCCTGGCTGCGAGCGCCAGCGACAGGTTGTAATGTGTCGCGGCGTCGCCAGGCCTTAGAGCCAGCGCGGACCGATATTCGGCGATAGCGTCATCCAACTCGCCTCGGTCATCGAGCGCCGCCCCGACGTTGGCATGTGCCACGGCCAGGTCTGGCTTGAGCCGCAGGGCTTGCCGGTATTCGGCGACTTCCTCTTCGCCTTTACCCTGGGCGCCGAGCGCCACACCGAGGTTATAGTGGGCGACGGCGTCGTCGGGGTTGGAGCCCAGCGCCCGCCGATAGGCGTCGGTAGCACCCTCCAGGTTGCCGCGCACCGCGAGCGCGAGCCCCAGGTTGTTATAAGCAAACGCCTCTCTCGGCTTCAAGTGTATGGCCGCGCGATATTCGGCGATCGCGCCGTCGAGGTCACCCTTTTCTGCGAGCGCCAGTCCCAGGTTGTTGTGAGCCAGCGCACTCTCCGGCTGCAGATCGACTGCGGCACGTAATTCGTGGAGCGCTCCGGCCAGGTCGCCCTTACCCCGCAGCGCGAAGGCCAGGTCCCAGTGCGCCACGACGTCCTCTGGCTGGAACCGCAACGCCTGGCTATGTTCGGCGATCGCCGCGTCCCAGTTACCTTTGTCTGCCAGGGCTCGGCCCAGGTTGTTGTGGGCCTTGGTCAAGTCAGGCCGCAGCTTTAACGCCTCATGGTATTCGTTGATGGCAGCGTCCAGGTCTCCTTGGGCAGCGAGCGCAACACCCAGATTGTTGTGGGTGTTTGCATTTTCCGGGCGAAGCCGCAACGCTTCGCGATACTCGGCGACGGCGGTCCGGGTCTCTCCCTTCTCCTGGAGCGCAGCGCCGAGATTGTTGTGCGCCGTAGAGAGGTTGGGTTGCGCGCCGATCGCCCGCCGGTATGCGGCGATAGCTTCGTCGAGTTTGCCCTGGCTCTCGAGCGCATTCCCGAGGCCGCAGAGGAGCGCGGGATCGTTGGTGTTCAGGCGCAAAACCTCACGATATTCTGCGGCAGCACCGTCCGGGTCGCCTGCCCGCTGGAGGGCCTGGCCGAGTCGGAGACGGGTTGGCGCGTCAGGCCTCAGACGCAAAATCTCGCGATACTCGTTGACGGCACCATCCCAGTCTGATTGCGCGACCAGCAGGTTGGCCAGTTCAACGTGGGCGGGAACGTAGCCAGGCTTCTGCCGAATGGCCTCACGATACTCGTTGGCGGCGCCGGTGAGGTCCTTTTGACCTCGGAGTACCGAGGCAAGGCTAAAGCGCGCTTCCACGAGATCAGGTCGCAAGGGGATCGCTTGGCGATACTCGGTGGCTGCGCCCTCCAAGTCCTCTTTCGCCTGAAGGGCAACACCCAGGTTGTAATGTGCTTCGCCGTAGTCGGGTTTGATGTGCAGCGCCTCGTGGTATGCCGCAATGGCTTGGTCGAGCTGGCCTTCGTCCCGCAACGCGTTGCCCAGGTTCTGGCGTGTCTCAGCCGATTCCGGCTTGAGAGCCAGCGCTGTGCTCAGTTCGGCAACGGCGCGACCCAGGTCGCGCTTGACGTACAAGGCCGAGCCTAGGCTGCTGCGAGATTCCGCGCACTTGGGGTCCAGACGGACGGCTTCGAGGTATTCGGCAATAGCGCCATCCAGGTCTCCCGTCGTCCGCAGGATGTCGGCGACACGCTGGTGCGCCTCGGCGTCGTCCGGCTCCAGGCGAACCACTTCGCGGTACTCTGCCAGGGCCTGCTCCCGATCCCCCTTCTTCTCAAGTGTCGCGGCAAGCCCCTTGTGAGCTTGGGCGAAATCCGGCTTCATCCGCAGGGCTTGTTGGTACTCGCCGATGGCAGCATCCAACTCACCTCGAGCTACGAGCGCATCGGCACGGCTGTAATGGGTAAGTGGTTCGTCGGGGGTGGCCGGCAGGGGGATGGGGTGAATTCCCATCAGAACCGCGAGGAGAGTAAGAGACGTAACCCGCATGCCGCGATCCTCACAGGGTAACACCCCATGCATTAGACCGGCGGGAACCAGCAACTGTGCGCTGGTCCGGTCTAAGCCTGGACCATAAATCGTCACGGCGCTCGCCGAGCGACACCACACCCTTCATGGCGCCAGATCGGGATCAGAATGTCGCAAGCTAACTATCTACTTACGACTTTGAGGGCTCGCTGTCAAGTTGGTTTTGCCCTCGCAACGACGAGGTCGCTCCTGGAACACTCAATAGCATTCTTAAACAAGTGGGGCTCCAGAAATGAAGAAATACCTGATCGTGATCGAGGAAACCAGTACGGGCTACTCGGCCTATTCTCCCGACCTGCCCGGATGCGTCTTTACCGGCGGAACGCGCGAAGAGGTCGAGCGCAACATGCGCGAAGCTATCGAGTTCCACTTGGAAGGAATGCGGCTCGAGGGACTTGAGGTGCCTATCCCCCACACGTATTCCGCCTATGTCGAGGTCCCTGCCTAGCCGAGCGAGCCCGCATGAGCTGAAGTGGCTTTCCATTATCCAAGTTGTTGGACGGCCTAGCCCTTACCCTTACTGCCAAATAGCTCCATAAGGCCTTCGACCACGCTTTGCAAAGCCAGCCGCGCCTTAATCAACACGTCATCCTTCAGGCCTGAGCCCACCACGTCATACGGATTGTAGTCCCGGCCGACTTCCGCTAGGGCGGAACGCAAAGCTTCAAAGTAGGTCCTTTTGAGGATGCTCCCCACATTAATCTTACGGATGCCCAACTGGATGGCTGCCTGAATGTCGGATCTGCGGACGGAGGTCGCCCCGTGCAACACCATCGGAACGGGGACTTTCTCCTTTAATTCCGCGAGCCGCGAGAGATTTAGAGAAACTTCCTCTCGCCCATGCAGATGCGCCTGTCCAATGTTGACAGCCAGGGCGTCGACTCCAGTTTCGTCAACGAAAACACGCGCCAATGCGGGATCGGTGGATTGCATGTGTTCAGGAATGCTTGTCAACGCCCCGGAAACGCCAGGCAGGGCCGCCATTTCAGCCTCCACGGCAACCCCGTTCCGATGGGCATGGGTCACTATCTGGCGAATTCGTTCGCGCATGTGACAGTTGTCTTCGCTATACATCACCATTCCGAATTTCAGTCCGATTGCCTCCATGACCCGCTCAAAGTGGGGCGATTCGTTGAATAGCAAACAGGCCGGGACTGAAATCTGCCGGCACATCTCGTTCCCCAGCGCCGCATAGACACTCAGCCGTTCGGGGGTCAGGCGTTCGGGATGGTACAAATAGATCCCGCTGAACCCCAGCAGCACAGGGGAGTTCATGATCTCAGCCGCGTCAGCCACCGCCTGGAGAGACTCCAGATCCCAGCTCTCAAAGTAGCCGACCGCGTACTGGCCCTTTTCGGCCTTGTGCATCAGGTCGTTAAAATTCGCCAGGCCCATTTGCCTCCATTGCTTGCGGCCTGCGCGACCGCGAGCCTGCGGTGAATGCAAGACTGCAAACCACAAGAAGTGCGTGGAACGCAAACCAAACGCGGCTGAGAGTGGGCCGCCACACGCGTTGTCCAAGGTTGTCGTCGCCTTAGCATGAGGTTGTTCACGACCTCTTCCACCGTAGCTGCTTGAAGGAGGCCGCGCGTTGCTCGAGAGGAACTTCGATTGCCATCCGTTCGATGCTAGAGCCCACCTGTACGCCTTGGGCATCCGTGTGGTCAATCAAGTACTGCGCATCTTCAGCGTCAACCAAACCGGCGCCATGCGCGAGCAATATGACGTCGGGCTTGATTCCCCTGGCGATGGCATAGTGGGCTTGCGTGCGCTTAGCCATTTCGCGGACGGCGACAGCACTGGAATAACCCGTCGAACCTCCGCCTGTGATCCCGGCGTGAAAGATGAAAATATCGGGCAAGGCATCGCGCATGAGCCGCTCTGTATCCTGTCCGTTGAAGGCGTACCCGATGGTAACCATGCCAAGCTGACGCGCCGCGTTGAGCATATCGATTTCCATCTGATAGCCTAGACCCGTTGCCTCCAACGTTCGGCGGAACTCCCCCTCAAACCATGCCACGGTGGGGAAATTATGGACACCGGAGAAGCCGATGTGCTTGCAATCCTCGAGGAAGCGCCTCATGTCCCGCAGGACGTCTACCCCATTGATGCCGGCGACCACGGGAACTTCTCGGGCCTGGGGCAACACTTCCTTGCGTCCCATTTCAAACACCAGGCTATTAGCATCGGCCATGGGAAGCATGCCGGCGAGGGAGCCATATCCTTGCATCCGGAAATATCCCGTGTTGTACACGCCCAGAATATCCACCCCACCGCGTTCGATGAACTTTGCTGCCAGGCCATTGCCGGCGCTGGCCATGACGAGAGGCTTGCCGGTGCGGATCTCTTTCTGGATCCGGTTCAGGAATTCGCTTCGTGAATAGCCAATCGCCATCAACCACACCTCTCAGGCTTTCTGGTCCTCGATCAATGTAATCAATGTCCGGGCCGCTTCAATCGCAAAATCCGGCTGTTCGATATGCAGGTTGCGTTCGACGATCCGAACGCAGGCGGGCGCGTTCTCTCGTAGCGCGGACACAAAGGCGCTATCGGCATCCGGATCATAAAATCCCCGGCCCTTTACCGCGTAGCTGTCATATCCTGCTGTGGGTATCATGAAGACAGCGCTCTTTGTCGTATGCTGCAGGCGTCGTCCCACTTCTGCGCCAACTTCAGCCATCTCCGCTTTGTTCAGTCTAACGTCGGTAATTTGCGGGCTGTGACGAATCAACGTCCGCTCTCGGTACTTGGCAGGCACCGTTTCCGGCTCATTGAATACCAGCACTTCGATGGCGCCCGGCGAGATCACCTGGGGTATACCGAGCTTCCCCGCGGTGGTAAGCCGCTCTGGCCCTCCGGCCAACAGCGCATTGAACATCTCGTTCGAAACTTCAATGATTGAATAATCGAGGACCGCCCCCACGATGCCTTCCTTCATCATCTGCTCCATGGCGCGCCCGCCAGGACCGATGGCATGGAAGACAATGGTTTCATACCCCGATTCTTCCAGGACCCGCACCGCGGTCATGGCACCTTGTGTAGTAATGCCGACTGTGGTGATGGCTATCAGCGGCCGGTCGCGTTTACTTTCGATGGATACATCGACATCGACCATGCCACACACGGCTCCCGCGGCATTGGCCAGAATCTTCCGCATCATCGGATTGAGGCCCATGATGTCGGTGACCGAGAACATCATCGTGATGTCCTTAACGTCCACCCAGGGCGCCACGTTCCCTGAGGCCATGGTTGAAACCATGACCTTCGGAAAACCATAAGGCAGAGCCCGCATCACTTGGGTACTGAGAGTTGTTCCTTGCGTCCCCCCCAATGAGACTATGCCCTGCGCGCGGCCTTGCTCGACAAGGGTAGTAATCAGGCGGGTAGCGCCTGCCGCCATGACGGGAGCGGAAACGGCGCGGTCCGGATTCCGGAGGAGGTCAGCGAGCGGCACTCCTCCTGCCACCGCTACCTGTTCCCGGGTGAGTGCGGCCTCGGCGCCAGGAGTGCCCACGACGCCGGAGTCGACGATCAACGGCTCGTGTCCCAACTTCTTGATCTGTTCGGCCAGGTATCTGGCTTCAGGCCCTTTGGTGTCTAGCGTCGCAAGAACAACGATTGTCTTACGCGGCATAAGCAATTCACCTCAACTACGAAATTGATTTGCCGCTCCTTCCCGCACCTAAAGTTAAAGCCTCCCTCAGGGACCACGCAGTTCAGACACGTCCCGCTTTATAGCGAGAAACGCACGTCCATTGTCTATGTTTCAGGTTGCAAAGACGGCATGTTAGCATATAATCGCCGCTGTAATGTTAGGGTGGGGGTTCCGGCCAATCGAGACCCACGAGAACCTGCCGCCTCGGTAGCCAAGCCCGGCAGCCAGTGATCTTTGGCGCACAGAGTAAGAGAAAACCCTTAGGTTAGCAGGCTGCGGAAAGAGGCGAATTCGGGCCTCGGAAGGGCGGGGCTTCAGCCCCGCCGTACCGACGTCCTCAATCTAACTTATTGAAATTGTGGGGCGCGATTTGCGGCGGGACTGAAGCCCCGCCCTTGCAAAGCGCGTCCCAATACTTTCCATCAGCCTGTTAGAGGAGACAGCGATGTACGACGTCTGTGTAATCGGTTCAGGGCCAGCGGGTGGAGTCTTGTCCAAAGAGCTCGCGGAAGCCGGTGCCAAAGTCGTCCTGGTAGAGGCGGGGCGGACCATGAATCCCGAGGACTTCCAGTACCACGCATGGCCGTACCAGAAACCCTACCGCGGTACCCAGGAGCTCGGAACACCGATCGCCGCTTATCCCCAGGAACTTCGGAGTGCAATCCGTTATGAGAACTGCGACGACGTTAGGGTGGATAGGATTCGCGCGGTCGGAGGGCGCAGCATCCACTGGAATGCTGTCAGCTTGCGATTTGCCGAGCGAGACTTCCGCGAGTACAGCCTCGAAGGTGTCGAAGAAGATTGGCCGTTGTCGTATCAGGAGTTGGCGCCTTGCTACTCGCACGTCGAAAGAATGATCGGGGTGACGGGTTCGCGGGAGAACTTAGATATTGTGCCGGACGGCGAATTCTTACCTCCGCTCAATCTCCGCTGCTCAGAAGAAATCGTCAAGCGGGCCTGTAGCGAGCTGGGAATTCGATTAATACCCGCCCGCAAAGCGGTTCTGACGGTCCCCTATGACGGTCGTCCCCCTTGTCACTATTGTGGCCGCTGCATGAGCGGCTGTGATGTGGGGGCAGTTTTTAGCACTCCAGTCTCCATGATTCCTAAGGCGCAAAAGACCGGCAACTTCACTTTGCTTCAGGAGAAACTCGCGCGGGAGCTCCTGATCGACAAAGAGGGAAAAGTGCGAAGCGTCTCCTTGGTCGATACGGGAACAAAAAAGGAGGAAGAGCTCCGCGCGACGCTTTTCGCCGTCTGCTGTGGGGCGCCCGAGTCGGCTCGGTTGCTCCTGAACTCCCGCTCGCCGCATTTCCCCAACGGGCTCGCCAATTCGAATGATATGGTCGGACGATATCTCACCGGGAACCTTGCCGCTGAAAAGTACGGCTACTTGGACGAATTAGCTGGAACACCTCCCGTCAACAACGATGGTGCGACAGACCACGCGTACATCCCCCGGTTCAATCATCTACAAGGCAAGAAGAACTACGTCGGCGGATTTCATTACCAACTCGACTATGCCGGCTTCCTGTTTCCGTATCAATCAAAATACCTCCAGGGATTTGGAAAGCCCTTTAAGGAAAATGTCCGCAACCTCCAACCAGGATTCGTCCAACTTGGAGGATGGGGAAAGATCCTGGCCAGGCCGGAAAACCGGGTTACGGTGGATCCCAACCAAGTCGACAGCTATGGGATTCCGATTCCGGTCTTACACTTCCGCTTCGGTCAAAACGACATAGCCCTTTGGAATGACATCGTGCAAAATGGGACCGAAATTCTACATAAGGCCAAGGCCAGTACGATGTTTGACACCATAAATGCCCCAATCGGGTTCGGAAGCCACGAGGGGGGAACTGTCCGAATGGGAAAAGATTCCCGCACCTCTGTCTTGAACTCCTATTGCCAGGCTCATGAAGTGAAGAATCTGTTTGTAGTGGGCGGTAGCGCTTTCACCACATATCCAGAGAAGAATCCGACCTTGACGATTATGGCATTGGCGGTCCGAACGGCGCGCTTCATCTCAGAGGAAGTCAAGCGTGGCAATCTGAAGGGTTCTTAGTGGGATCTGGACCTCTGCGATGCGAGGTTTGGGCGACGGGCGGGTTGCCGTCCCTGAACAGTAGAGTATCCTCAAAGCGGCAGCAAGTTTCCGGATTGATCAAAAGTCATCTCCCGCGAGGCAGTGAGTGGCTCGATTTGCGGGTTTTGGCTCAACTCGCTGGCGTAAACCTCGGAGACTTCCACTCTCTCGAGCGAGAGCGTATCGGCGATACGCACAACGCGGGCGGCGGCGGTGTTGACCAAGCAGGCGGAGACCAGGGCCTGCTCGATGGCTTCGCGGTCGGTGTCGAAATACAGGGGAGTCTTAGCGAGGTGCAAGCTGAGCGCCGTCAACACGTTGATCGAGGTGGCCTGGCGATCCATCGCCTCGACTAACCGGCGCGTGGTGAAGTCGGCGAGACCAATACCGATGGCATTGCCATGCGACTCGGGCGTGAGTTCACGAACGAAGATGCGCCGGATGACGGGTAAGCCGAGCGACGCTGTCTGCTGGTCACTGAAGAGTGTCGAGTAGCCGTGTGCGCCCCGTCCGATAATGTTCGGATCCATGCCCGTGCCGCTGATGTTTTTGCCCATGCGATCCACAATCAGCAGGTCGATTTCGTCGAAGGGGAGCCGGGGCATTAGCGACCTCGCTTCGGCGTGAAGTTCTTCTTCCCGCGGCTCGATCTCGGCGGGCCGGAGGACCTGGATCTTCGCTGTCTCGTGGCGTGGGCCTTCGAGGATTGCCACGGCCGCCAGGACGGGCGCGGTCTCGAAGATGCGGCGCGCGACGGTGCGG
>Ga0187846_10001038_pt1 | contig 15898 bp, 17 predicted proteins | sample TC_taG_FD_161473 | JGI IMG/M metagenome (GOLD analysis project Ga0187846, IMG submission 161473) | Biofilm microbial communities from the roof of an iron ore cave, State of Minas Gerais, Brazil - TC_06 Biofilm (v2) | ecosystem: Environmental > Terrestrial > Deep subsurface > Cave > Wall biofilm...
TATTCTAGCACACCAGGAGAAAAGTGGAAATGCGCGTCTGCGGACGCCTTTCGTTTCCTCCCTAGGGCTGAAGCCCAGGGTCTCCACGAAAGGATTTTTTGATGATGAAGACTTTCTATGGCTTCATAAGAGAAGAGCAGGGAAAAGCATGCGAATTACGAAAGAGAACACATCGACCATGCACAAAACAATCGGGTGGGCTTCAGTGGCTTTCGGAGCTTTTACTGCCATTGCAGTCGTTGGCCCGATTTTGCTTGAACGGTTCTGGTCCCGGCGCCGGTAAGTTCTCCCAAGAAGGAACGTTCGTCTATGTCCACCATCGATTTTGGCCTAATGCTCCAGCCGTTTCCCCTCCACTTTCCTGGGACCGGGTTGTTCGACTACAATCGCCGCTTGATTCGAACGCTGTCGCTCGGCTTCACCACGCTGTGGGTCGAGGATCACCTGCAATTGGGTGAGACGGCTACTCACGAGTGCCTGACCACCTTAAGCTATTTTGCCGGGGAATTTCCTCGCTTCATGGTGGGGGCGCTGGTGCTGTGCCAGTCCTACCGCAATCCGGCTCTCGTGGCAAAAATGGCCGCCAATCTCCAGTTGCTCTCTGGAGGAAGATTCATTCTGGGCTTGGGCGCTGGTTGGAAGGAAGACGAGTACCACGCCTACGGGTATCCCTTTCCAGATGCGAAGACGCGCCTGGAAGAATTGGAAGAAGCTGCCATCATCGTCAAGGCGATGTGGTCCTCTTCCCCGGCCACCTTCGCAGGTCAGCACTACCGCATTCAAGACGCGTACTGTGAGCCACAACCCCATTCCCCCATTCCGCTCCTCCTTGGTGGCGGCGGTGAGGAGAAAACACTGGCCATTGTGGCCCGCCGGGCAGACTGGTGGAATTTCAATTCCTGCACGGTTGAAGAGTATGCTCACAAACTTGCCATCCTGAAGAGTCACTGTGCGCGTATGGGCAGAGACCCGGCGGAGATCAAACTGACCTATCTGAGTACGGTGAGCGTCTCAGAAAACCCCGAAGAGGTCGTGCGCAGTCAAGAGAAGCACTTCGTGGCAGGGAGCAGTGCAGAAGTGATCCGCGAGCTGGAGCGCTTTCATGCCGTGGGGGTGACACATTTCATGTTCAGGTTCCTGGACCCTGAATCCCTGGAGCGATTCGTCGGCACGGTTGTCCCCCACTTCGCCTGATGCTCGGCGGGAGCAAAGAATCCCAAAAACTCTCTAAGCCCGAAGCAACTGTTCCCTCTGGTAGTTTCTCAGGTCTCCGATATGGAGGAGGGTGAGATCAGGTACGAAGCCTTCCGGTAGACCATCGGCAGCATAGTGGCCTTGCTTGACAAAAACGGTGGTGAGAAGATCTCTCATGATCCGCTTAGAATCGCACAGGATGTGTGGATGATCGTCGACCAAAACGTAGTGATCGGCGGGATAGGCTCGCATAATTTCGTCAAAGTGCTCCTGCTTATGTATGAAGAGCAAGATACGTCCCTCAACCGCCTCCGCTAGGTGGCTCTTGATGATTTTCTCTCTCTGGAAGACCAGGTCGCCATCCGAAGCAATGACGGTTAACCCCATGGTGCGCAGGTGCTTGAGTGTCTCGATGGCATAGGGGTACAGCCTCTTGTAGAACGGGTAATCAAAAAAGAGCGAACGGGCGTGCTGGTAACGCCGCTCATCCAAATCTGTGTTCGAAGTTTGTTTGCGCAGCCTGGATAATGCCAGGGGAATATCAATAACTCCCCCCTCGTTGCGTACCTGCTCATAAATCTCCCAAAATCTCGTAGTGAGTTTAGGTCCCAACTCTACCCGAAGCTGTTCATCCCAATCTTTTTTTATGGCATCGTTGTCCAGCAAGGTATCATCGACATCCAGCAAAAACACCAGTGGTTGCATAGAAATGCCCTCCCGCTTGCTCTCTGGTTACCAACAAGGCTACGTACTCTCCTCCTGGAGATAGCGATATTTGGTCTGTGCGCTTTCATCAGGCTGATCCGCGTTTTCAGCTAGAATTTGTTCTCATCGTGCTCAATGCAATCTGCTGTCCGATCTCCTTTCAGTGTAAACGGGTGGCGTTACAAACAACGTTACAAACTGTTCGAGGTCTTCAAGAGGCTCACGGGGCGATGGTTTGGTAAGGCGGCCCCGAATGATTGAGAACAGATCACGGGCGCATGAGAGCGCTGGTATGCCGTGCGATCATCAAATCTTCGTCTGTCGAGATCACCCAGACCGATACAGCGCTGCTATCGGTGCTAATCTTCGGTCCGCCGGCGCGATTGGCCTCGTTATCAAGCCGCACCCCAAGCCACTGCGCATCCTGACAGACCCGTGTTCGAATGCGATCGGCATGCTCTCCAATGCCAGCCGTAAATACAAGCACGTCGAGTCCTCCCAAGGCGGCGACAAGCGATCCCAGTTCACGCCCGATGCAGTACACGAACAGGTCGATCGCCTCGGCTGCTGACGGGGCATCACTAGTAAATAGTTCTCGCATATCGCTGCTGAGGCCCGAGATGCCCAGCAGTCCCGATCGATGATACAAGAGATCCGTCAGTGCGGGTATGTCCATACGCCGTTCACTCATCAGGTAAAGGAGAACACCGGGATCAAGTGCGCCACAACGCGTGCCCATTGGCAAGCCATCGAGAGCAGTAAAGCTCATCGTGGTGGCACGGCTTTTGCGGCCTTGCAGTGCGCACATACTGGCTCCGTTCCCTAGATGGGCAACGACGACACGCCCGTCGGCTAAGGCACCGGCGTAATCGGGTAAGACGGAGGCGATGTATTCATAGGAGAGTCCATGAAAGCCGTAGCGCTTCACACCCAGATCAGTCACCTCGCGTGGCAGGGCAAAGGCCCTGGCCACTGGAGGCTGCGTGCAGTGAAATGCCGTATCGAAACATGCGACTTGTGGGACACCGGGTTTCATGCTGGCTATTGATCTCATGGCAGCGAGGTTATGCGGCTGATGCAATGGAGCCAGCGGAACCAACTGCTCCAGCTGGTTGATCACCACCGAATCAACCAGCACGGGTGCCAAAAACAGGGTGCCACCATGGACGACGCGGTGGCCAACCGCAATCAGCGTCAAACCTTTCTCGTGGTGATCGATCCACTCCAGCAGCACGCCTAGCGCTTCTTCGTGGCCGAGCGTGGTAGCAACTTTGGCCGTGAGCTGTTCGTCAGCCAAGCGTTGGCCTGTGATGCTGGACACAAGAAAGCGCGGTTCGCTCCCAAGGCCCTCGACTCCTCCCCGATAGACTACGGAAAGAGCATCTACTCTACCTGTCGTCTCGAACAGCGAGAACTTGATACTGGACGACCCAGCATTGAGGGCGAGAATCACATCACTCATCGTTGTACCCTTCGTTTGCTCTGCTTGCCCCGCGCTACCAGCAGGCGAGCACGCAGGAGGCCATGTACGCCTGGGGACTATCAGCGCAATCGATCAGCATCATCTACTCCCTTGCTCCCAACACGTTGCCCGCAAGCTCTGAAACGGAAAGTCTCGAACATGCCTGCCAAGAAGTGTGGATGATGGAAATAAAAAACAATCTTTCCTCTATTGTAGTATATCACTCCTTCGAGGAACTCTATCGGATTTCGCCTGGCCGTTTCCCAGAGATTGCTCCAGCAGCATTAAGCCGATCTGAAAAGTTAGTCGATGTGCTGATCAGTATGGAGGTCTGATACAAAGAGAACGCAAAATCTACCGACTCGCTCGATTACGGTCTGTGGAGTGAAGTCAGTGTGCTTGTAACGCTGTTTGTAACGCTGTTTGTAACGCCCCCGGTTTACACTGAAAGGTGATTGGACTACGGATGGCTTTGAGCATGCAAAAGCGGGTCTTGAAAGAGCAAACAGTCCACCTCTCGTTCCCAACACTCGCTCATGGAGAGCACGGCTTCCGAACAGCCTGGAAAATAAGAGTACCGTGGGTCCTTATTTTCCAATTTGTATAATGGAGAGGGAACAATGAAGATGTATTTCCATGAAATGAATAGAGAGGGTGAGAGATGACCGACGGCGTATTTGGCACAGTGTCTTTCTCAATAATGAGCCATTGACAGGCAGGCATCGCGTTTGCCACTGATCTGTTCGCTTGATACAATAGGGACATGGTGCATGGATAGCACGACTATATGGGGACCTCTCCCCGCCCTGGATGAAAGGATTGAAATGACTGATGGCCAAACAATGTACACATCTCGACCAGATCCGAAAGGTCACCCCGAGTGCAAACGGCTGTGAGGAGTGTTTGAAAATCGGTGATACCTGGGTTCACCTGCGCCTTTGCCTCATCTGTGGCCATGTTGGTTGTTGCGACGACTCGAAGAATAAGCACGCGACCAGGCATTTCCATGTGACCAACCACCCGATAATCAAATCATTTGAGCCAGGAGAGGACTGGGGCTGGTGCTATATTGACCAGGTTGGACTTGAGTTTGCCTGATCAGTGCCTGGTCGTAGAGAGTGTCGACCCAGCCGAGAAGGGCTGTCCAAATGGAGAAACACATGGAGAGCGCAAGCAAGACGAACCGAGTAGAATCAACGGAGATGTGGCCATCCTTGCCATTTGAGGTGTGGAAGGACACGTGTGAGACGCTCCACATGTATACTCAGATCGTAGGGAGGGTTAGAATGGAGCTGAGTCCGTTGGTGAACCACTGGTGGCATGTCACGTTGTATGTCACCCCACGTGGGCTCACTACATCTCCCATTCCGTATCGAGGCACCACCTTTGAAGTCGATTTTGACTTTATCGAGCACATGCTCTTCATTCGCACGAGCGAGGGAACCACAAGAGCCATGCCGCTGATACCACGTTCCGTCGCTGCTTTTTATCAGGAATTCATGGCCTCCTTACGTGCCCTGGGGATCGAGGTCACGATCAACACGCTACCCAGCGAAGTACTGCATCCAATTCGCTGTGATGAAGATGAGGTGCATACTTCCTATGATCCCGTCTCGGCCCACCGCTTCTGGTGCATCCTGGTGCAGGTAGATCAGGTCTTCAAGGAATTCCGCTCCACGTTTCTCGGCAAGTGCAGCCCGGTCCTTTTTTTCTGGGGGAGCTTCGACCTGGCGGTGACACGCTTTTCGGGACGGCGAGCACCCGTACGCCCAGGGGCCAATCGGATCACACGTGAAGCCTACTCGCATGAAGTGATCAGTTGTGGGTTCTGGCCAGGGGATGAAACATTCAAAGAGCCTGCGTTTTATTCGTATACCGTTCCTGAACCACCTGGGCTGAAGGAGATGGTGCTTCGTCCACGTGTAGCCTGGTACAGTCCCGAGAAGGGCGAGTTCTTGCTACGCTATGAGGATGTGCGCTGCGCAGACGCGCCTGAAGAGGTGCTCCAGGAGTTCCTCCAGAGCACCTACGAGGCCGGAGCGACGTTAGCGAGATGGGATCGTGGGGCACTGGAAAGAGGGGCCGCGTTACCGAACGGCATACATGCGCAATCGTGACAGACAGCAGTCGAGTCTTATGGAAGGCGTATCTGAGATGTGGTTCCTGCCAGGCGGAACCCGCAAAATGAGCCTGTGGTAATCATCAGACGTTTTGTGCGTGCAACACACGCAGAGGGAGGAGAACATGTCCACCATTGACCAGGCAAGTATCCACTTGATGGACAAGTATTGGAACGCAGCCAACTACCTGACGATCGGCCAGATCTATTTACAAGAGAATGCGCTGCTGAAAGAGCCGCTGCGCCCCGAACATATCAAACCGCGATTACTTGGGCACTGGGGGACATCCCCTGGCCTCAGCTTCATCTATGTCCACCTGAATCGGCTCATCCAGGATCACGATGTTGACATGATCTACCTGGCAGGGCCAGGACACGGTGGGCCTGCGCTGCTCGCCAATGTGTATCTCGAAGGGACATACACAGAAGTGTACCCACAGATCACGCAAGATGCAGAAGGCATGCGCCGCCTCTTTCGCCAGTTCTCGACAGCTGGAGGGGTCCCCAGTCATGTGAGCGTGCCCACCCCTGGCTCCATTCACGAAGGGGGAGAATTAGGATACGTGCTCTCCCACGCCTTTGGCGCAGCCTTTGATAATCCAGATTTTATTGCTGTTGCGGTCGTCGGTGATGGAGAAGCAGAAACCGGTCCGCTCGAAGGATCATGGAAGGGTATCAAATTTTTGAACCCGGTGCGTGATGGGGCGGTCCTGCCGATCTTGCATCTCAATGGCTACAAGATTTCTGGTCCAACCGTCTTTGGGCGCGACGATGATGAGTCGGTACGCCAGGTCATCGAAGGTCATGGCTACGATGTCCACTTCTTGGAAGGGGATGATCCCCTGCGCATGCACCAGGAGTTTGCAGAAACACTGGAGACCTGCTATGGAAAAATTCGCTCGATTCAAGCAGATGCGCGCGCGCATGGTTTTAACGGTGTTCCCAGATGGCCTGCTATCATCTTGCGCACTCCCAAAGGGTGGACTGGACCTAAAGAGATCGATGGAATGCCGATCGAGGGTACTTTCCGGGCGCACCAGGTGCCGGTAGATGATGTGAAGAACAATCTCGAGCATCTGAAAATACTGGAAGAGTGGATGCACAGCTACAAACCAGAAGCGCTTTTTGACGAGCAGGGACGTTTCCTCCCCGAACTAGCTGCCCTTGCGCCGAAAGGCGATCGAAGAATGGGAGCCAATCCCCATGCCAATGGTGGAAAACTTTTGGTCAACCTGGATATACCCGACTTTACGGACTATGCCCTTGAGGTCAATAAGCCCGCCACCACGTACTTTGAGAATACACGCGTACTTGGGACATTGATGCGTGACATTTTCACGAGCAATGCTACACAGCAGAATTTCCGGTACTTCTGTCCCGATGAAACCAATTCGAACCGCCTTGGGGATGTCTTCCAGGCGGAAAACCGCACGTTTATGGAGAAGATCATTCCGATTGACGACCATCTCTCTCCAGATGGAAGAGTCATGGAGGTGCTGAGCGAACACCTGTGTGAGGGATGGCTGGAAGGCTATGTGCTCACTGGCCGGCATGGCCTATTCGCGACTTATGAAGCCTTTGCGATGATTATTGATTCGATGATGGTACAACATACGAAGTGGCTGGAAGGAGCCATCGACCTTCCCTGGCGCGAACCTATTGCATCGTTAAACATTCTGCTGACATCGACCTGCTGGCGCAACGATCATAATGGGTTTAGCCATCAAGGGCCTGGACTGATCGACACCGCGCTTTCCAGAAAAGGCGCCGTCTCGCGCGTCTATTTACCGCCAGATTCCAACTGCCTGCTCTCGGTGGCTGATCATTGTTTGCGCAGCCGCGACTATGTGAACCTCATTGTGATTGATAAACAACCACACCTGCAATTCCTCCCCATGCGAGCCGCCATTGAACATTGCACGCGTGGTCTCTCCATCTGGCAGTGGGCGGGCAATGCAGAAAACATTGAACCCGATGTGGTACTGGCGTGTGCAGGTGATGTCATGACGATGGAAACGGTTGCCGCGGCATGGTGGCTGCGCCACCACCTGCCGGAATTGAAGGTGCGCGTGGTGAATGTCGTCGATCTCATGACACTCTACACACCAGATGTACACCCGCACGGGCTAGATGAGGCCACTTTCACGGAACTCTTTACAGACGACAAGCCCGTTGTGTTCGCCTTTCACGGCTATCGGAGAGTCATCCACCAGCTCATTCACGGACGCCCCAATCCCAATCGTTTTCATGTGCGCGGGTTTAAAGAACAGGGGACGACAACGACTCCTTTCGATATGGTTGTGCTCAATGAAGTGAGCCGGTACCACCTCTGCATCCTGGCTATGCAGCGTGCAACGCGCCTCCAGCATCTGACGGCACCACTCGTTCAGGAGTGCAATGATCTGCTGACCAAACACCATTCCTATGTACGAACCAATTTCGAAGATATGCCAGAAGTACGTGACTGGGTGTGGACGGACTAGCAGAAGGTTTTCGCACGAAGATGAAGATAGTCGTGCTCAATGCCGGCTCAAGTAGCCAGAAAAGCAAGCAGTATGTACTGGCTGAAGAACTTCCAGAGCAACCGCCCAGGCCGCTCTGGGAGGTGAAGGCCAACTGGATTGTATACTGGGGGAGACTGACCTGAGGGTGACGACTTTTCATGGCGCAACTGTGGCAGAGAAACTGCCAACGGACTCCCGACAGGCAGTCATCGAGCAGCTGCTCAACACGCTTGTCGATCGAAAAACGCAGGTGCTCAGCCAACTCACGGAGATCGACATCGTCTCGACTAGCTGTTTCTTTCTCTAGTAGACAGAAGGAACGATCTTATGGAAATGCGTAAACTCGGCCGCACAGGACTTCCTGTAGCATCGCTTTGCTTTGGTGGGAATGTCTTCGGCTGGACTGCCGACGAACAACGCTCGGCCGCAGTGCTGGACGCGTATTTTGATGGGGGAGGAAACTTTATTGACACGGCTGATACCTACTCTGTAGGCGAGTCTGAGAGTATACTTGGGCGCTGGATGAGAGAGCGCAAAAACAGGAGTCGCGTCATTCTTGCGACGAAAGTGGGGAGCCGCATGGGAGATAATCCTGCTATGCAGGGCCTCTCGCGGCGCTACATCATGGAAGAGGTCGAGGCATCATTGAAACGCCTTCAGACCGATTACATCGATCTGTACCAGGCTCATCGCGATGATCCAAATACGCCGCTCGATGAGACAATGGACGCCTTTCATGACCTCGTGCGCCAGGGCAAAGTGCGCTCCATAGGCGCCTCCAACTACAGCGCTGCACGCCTTCGAGAAGCTTTACAAATAAGCGAGCAGCGTGGCTATGTTCGCTACGAATGCCTGCAGCCGCCCTATAACCTGGTCAACCGGACAGTATATGAGGGTGAGCTTGAAGCCCTGTGCCTTGAACAGAAACTGGGCGTCATCACCTACTCATCGCTGGCGAGCGGCTTCCTCTCAGGGAAGTACCGCCTGGGAAAAGAAGTGTCCTCTAGCCCGCGCGCAAAGGGGGTACAGGAGCGCTACATGAACGAGAAAGATTTCAAGATACTCGAACAGCTTGATCGAGTAGCTGCGGCTCATTCTGCAACAGTAGCACAGGTGGCGCTCGCCTGGATTCTGGCCCGGCCAGGTATCACATCTGCTATTGCGAGTGCCACCTCGATGGAACAGCTACGAGAGCTGCTCGGCGCTATCGACTTGAAGCTCACCGAGGGAGATATGGAAACGCTTGATACAGCCAGCAGGTAGAGACCAGGCAAGTAAATCAAACCAAGCTGAGCCGAGAGGCTATCTGTATGCACCACTATCTCTGAAAGGAGGTCATACCATTACAACACAGCACGAACCGGAAGCCGGAACCCAAAGTCGCTGGCAGTTTGACCCGTACCACATGTAAGTCGAGTTCACCGCCAAGCATCTGGGCATGATGATGGTCTGCGGTCACTTCGTCGATGTGAGCGCGATCGGCTTTATCGACCCCGACCGCCCCCAAGCGTCATCGGTGGACGTCACCATCCAGACGGCAAGTATTCGTACTCACAACGAGCAGCGAGATAACGACCTACCAGCGTCGAATTGTCTGGAATTGAAACCAAGGCCGAGGTGCTGTTTGGAGAAACGGTGCAGGCCCTCCTCAGCGCGGTCAGCGCATGCAGCGTGGATCTAATGCTTATGGCCAGCCATGGCAGAACTGGACTCCAACGCTGGGCACTGGGCAGTGTCGCTTACCAGCTCGTCCATCACAGTCCGCTACGGCTCGTCCTCCTGCTGGTCTGGTGGCATTGGATGGGTCTCTGCTTGCCGAGACAACCATACTGCCCGCCGTCCATCTCATCTCCGCACTGGCCGCTCCAGGACAAGGAGCAATGCATTTGGCCCAGTTCGAGAAGATATTCCCCCAGACAGTTAAAGAGGGCTTTGTCAATGAACTCAATCAGGAAAGACTGCAACGTGCGAAAGCCTATCTGGCGAAGGAGGAACCTTGAATATCTCGAAAAGTTCTCTCTGGCTTACGCTGACCATTGCCATATTGGTGCTCATAGCCAGTATCGCAGGGCTAACGCTCAAGAGTACCTACGCCAGAGAAACGATATCCTATGCGATCCAGGCAATGGGCCAGGACATCGCCAATCTGGTCTCCATCATGACGCTTTTGATTGCGGTCTTTTTTGTCTTCAGAGGATCGGTTAAGGCCCTCCTCATCTGGATAGGGGCTTTGCTCACACTGGTGTATGCATACGTCATCTATGCGTTCGCGGCCCACTTTAACAGCCTGTTTTTGGTGTATGTGGCGATTCTTGGCCTGTCTTTTTACACGATTTTTGGCAGCGTGCTGGACCTGCAGACAGACCGTCTCCAGCCACACTTTGTGACTATTACCAGGGCCAGAGCGGTAAGTGTCTATTTACTGCTGGTCGCCGTTCTGTTTGCCTTGCTGTGGTTAAGCCAGGATATTCCGGCGATAGTGGGCGGAAAGGCTCCACAAAGTGTGACAGAAAGCGGCTTGCTGACCAATCCGGTGCATGTCCTGGATTTAGGACTCTATCTCCCTGCCATGATCATCACCGCCGTGCTGTTATGGAGAAGACAGTTCCTTGGCTACTTCTTTGCGATTCCATTGCTGGTGTTTAGCATCCTAACAGGAATCGGGATACTCGCCATTGATGTGGTCGCGTTCGTGCGAGGAATGCCGGTGAGCCTGGGCGTCGACTTATTTATTGTTGTCATTATCGTTGTGAGCTTGATCTTGAGCGTGCTCTATGTACGAGAAGTCAAGGATTAGGCAGAAGTGTTTTTTGTCCACTAGTTAGTTCAATAGTGCCATATCCAATGCGTGGAGGCGAAATGAGAAACAAACTCTTCTTCCTCTGTGGCATGCTTGCTCCAGTGGTGTATGTGGGAGCGGTCATCGTTGGAGGACTCAAGTGGCCGGGGTACAGCCAAATCTCCCAATTCGTGAGCGAGTTGCTTGAATCGGGAGCACCTAACAAGGCCCTACTCAACCCACTGTTCGCCCTGTACAATCTGCTCACCATCGCCTTTGGCTTCGGGCTCTTCACGAAAGTTCGAGGGATGAGCCAGAGCAATGGTAGGTTGAGTGGATCACTGGGAGCACTCATCCTCGTAGCTGAAGGACTCGTCGGGTTCCTGACCGTCTTCTTTCCCCAGGATCCACGCGGCGCCCATGTCACCTCCACGGGGGTCATCCACATTGTCCTGGCAGGTCTGAGTTCGCTGACCACGATCCTCTGTATGGTACTGATGGGGTTCTGGTTCAGGACTATTCCACGCTTGCGTGGCTATGGCATCTATTCATTCATCAGCGCCATCGTCGTCTTCATCTCCGGCGGAGTGGCTGCATATACCGGAGCCACGCTCAGTCCCATTCTGGGACTGGTGGAGCGGATCACGATTGGCGGCTTCTTACAATGGCTCTTCGTCATTGCAGTGAAACTGTACACTTTTGAATCGCAAGAAGCATCCGCAGCGATGAAACAGCGTTGAGCATGTTGGATGGGATGCAGGTTGCATGAGAATGTATTTCCTTCGAGAGGAGGGAAGTCAGATGACAGCACTCGTCGCCTATGCAAGCAAACACGGATCGACCCAGGGAATTGCTGAGCGCCATCTTCTAGAGACAAGAGTAGGGAGGATGTAGAATGAATAAGCACTTCGCTGATTACACGCTCGTCGCGTTTCCCAAGATTCGGCGGGCCTATATGGATGTGCTGCGTTAAGGGCAACGCAAACACATGATCCACGCGCTACTGGAAGTCGATGTCACCACGGCTCGCCAGTACCTGCGTGAACACAAAGCAAAAACGGGAGAAGCCCTGTCGTTCACCGCGTTCATCGTCACCTGCCTGGCAAAGGCCGTCGATGAGAACAAATACATGCAGGCCTATCGCCAGGGCAGAAACCAGCTCATCCTCTTTGAGGATGTGGATGTGAACACCCAGATTGAGCGTGCCATGGATGGTCACAAGGTCGTCATGCCCTGCATCATCCGGGCCGCCAATAACAAGACGTTCCGAGCAATTCACCAGGAGATCAGGCTGGCGCAGGCGCCAGAGCAGGATCAGGCCAGGAAATTCAAGACCTTGCAGCGGCTGTCATTCTTCCTGGTTGCCCTGCCAGCCTTTGTCAGAGGATTCTATTGGCGAGCCATCCGCAAGCATCCACGCTTATTCAAGAAAGGTGGCGGGACGGTCACCATGACGGCGGTAGGCATGTTTGGCAAAGGTGCCGGTTGGGGCATCCCTATCGCTGATCATACCCTCATGCTGACGCTGGGCGGTATCTCTGAGAAACCAGGCGTCGTTGACGGGAACATCGTCATCCGGGAATATCTCAGTATGACGATCAGCTTCGATCACGATATTATCGATGGCGCCCCGGCAGCTCGCTTCACGCAGCGGTTGAAAGACCTGATTGAGAGTGGCTTCGGCCTGCTCGACCAGGAGGAGATCTCTGCCCTCCACGAGAATAAGCCCCGACCAGAGGCGCTTCGTCAGGCTACCAATCAGTCCGACGAGCTTGCTTGAGAAGAGATCGCCCTCACTCCCACTACTCATTGAGAGCACGTTGAAATGAGAAAAGGAGGACCTGTTCTTTGATGTCAATAGCGTCATCACAAAAGATGAGCTTATAGATGAGACAAGCTAAAGGAACAAGGCATCGCGCCTTCTCGTTTGTGCGTAAGATCAACAGCTACATCATGTACGCTGCCGCAGCTCAGAGAGGTCCTTCGCTAAAAGAGAGTGGTCCAGTACCTTAGAAATAGAAATGAGAGAACCGTGAGTTATTAAGGCTGCTTTTAACGCTGTTTGTAACGCTCCCCGTTTACAATAAACGTAGCTCGGACAGCGGATGCCCATTGATCACGGAGAAGAAGGTCTCGGCAGAGCAAAGATTCAACTCCCGCACGAAACACTGGCTCATGGTGTGAAATGCTCCCGAACGGCCTGGGAATGAGCGAGCCGTGAGTGCTGTCTTACAATTGCAGGGGAGACACTACTGGTGCGTCCTCCTCTGACCCTTCGTTTGGCGTTCTGATTTGAAGTAAGCAGAAAGAAAATAGGAAGCATATGACAACTCAAGACAATCTTCAGCTCATGCAAACGTTGGATGACTCCTGGAACAATCAGGACTGGGACACCTTCAGCAAACGTCATGCTGAGCATACCGTCGTCTATTGGCCAGGGAAGCCTGAACCAACACGAGGCGTCCATGATCACAAAGCAGAGAGCATTGCGTTCTTTCAGACGTTCCCAGACAATCATATCGATAATCGTCCGTATAAGGTGCTATTCGGTCAAGGCGACTGGACATGCTCAATTGCCCGTTTCACTGGGACGATGAAAGGTCCGATGGCAGGCGCTGACGGCAAGCAGATCCCGCCTACGAACAAGTCATTTGAAGTGGACTTCTGCACCGTTGCCCATTGGCAGAATGGTGAAATTGTGGAAGAGAATCTCTTCTATGACCTGGTTGGGTTGATGAAGCAGATCGGCCTGGGATAAAGAAGCAAGTATCTCCTGTCGTTTCTATCGTTCGGGTTGGCAGCTAACGCGGAACGCATCCCCTGTTTTGACACGCGAAGAGGGGAGGCGTGTTTGCTGGCTACTCTCTCGTTTCACCGTGATGGAGAGAGCTCGCTATGAGTGATACCACAACCACGTCGCGCATCTTCAAGGGAACGCTCATCCCGCTCCCAGGGGTGTATACGCTTGATCCTGCACACACTTTTGCCGAGTTCATGACGCAACATCTTGTGGTAGGGCACGTACGGGGACGATTCGATGAGCTCACAGGCAAGATCACCATCGCCGAAGATCCGACGCTCTCGTCTCTTGAGGTCAGTATTGAAACAACCAGCGTTAGCACGCACAATGCCAAAAGGGATGAGGACCTGCGTAGCTCACGCTTCTTTCATGTAGAAAAGTTCCCAACCATGACCTATCAGAGCACCACTATCGCCGCTGAGCTAGATGGACAGTGGACAATCGAAGGGACACTGACCATCCGCGACGTCAGTGTCCCTGTTCCCCTTTCAGTGCGAATTACTGGCATTATAGACGATCCGATGGGCAACGTACGGGTCGGAATTCATGCACGCGCACAAGCCAGCCGCAGAGATTTTGGTTTACTGGCCGATCTTGAGCGAGAAAGCGGCGGTATGCTGTTGGGGAAAGATGTTGTCATCACTGTTGATGCTGAAGCACTCCTCCAAAAATGAGAAGAGAGGATGACACAAAACACTCCTACGAACACGGTGATCTATCCCTCAAATGTATCCAGCTTGAGACGAACCTGGACCTATACGACTGGAGATGCCATTGAGTCCTCGCTAGTGGTTGCGGATGGGGTCGTGTATAGCGGCTCGCAGGACCATCGAGTGTATGCGCTTGATGTGCTCTCAGGTGAGGAATTCTGGAACTACCTCACCGGGAACGCTGTCTACTCCTCACCAATCATCGTCGAAGAGAAGGTCTACATCGGCTCGACGGACCACATACTCTATGCCCTCGCAGCCAGCACAGGAGCCAGTCTGTGGAGCTATACCACCGGAGGGGGCATTGTGTCTTCTCCAACGGTTGCCATCGGGATGGTCTTCGTCGGCTCTCAAGATCACCTGCTCTATGCATTTGTCGTGAACATAGGTGAGAAGTTCTGGAGCTATACCACCGGGGGACCAGTTGATTCATCACCAGCGGTGGCAGATGGAATAGTCTTCGTCGGTTCGCAGGATCACACGCTCTATGCTCTGGACGCTTTTCAGGGGACTGAGCGGTGGAGGTATCAAACGGAAGGTGCCATCCAATCCTCCCCAGCAGTGGCAGAGGGGGGCGTCTATATCGGTTCGCGAGATCACCAGTTGTATGCCCTGGATGCCAGGACAGGTGAGATGCTGTGGAGTTACATGGCTGGAGAGAGCATTGACTCCTCACCAACTGTTGCCAATGGCATCGTCTACGTTGGCTCGCATGACCATCGGCTCTATGCCCTGGATGCCAGGACAGGTGACGAGTACTGGAGCTACACCACTGGCGGCATCATTGATTCGTCGCCAACAGTGGCAGAGGGAGTCGTCTATATCGGCTCCCAGGATCACACGCTCTATGCTCTGAGCGCTCAGGCTGGCGAGAAGCTCTGGAGCTATACAACCGGGAGCGGCATTGTCTCCTCACCCGTGGTGGCCAACGGTGTCGTTTACGTTGGCTCCAATGATCATAACCTGTATGCATTCAACCAAACGTCTCTCTCGCCATTTATCGTCTAATTCTTACACCGTATGAGAGAGTACTCAGAGCGTCATCTCAGGTGTTAGAAGAGCAGTGATGTGACAACCTTACTTCGCACCAGATTTTACAGCCAGTATATCGCGGCCTGGGAGAGGAAATGGGCATCGTGAACAGCAATACTAGGAGGGCTCCGTGGATCGCAATCTTAACAGTCTATCCTCACCCTCAAGAGCGGACAAGGGTCCAGTTACTGTGGTGGTGAGCCGCATCGTCGCTCCAGAATCGGCAAACACCTTCCTCTGGCAGGTGGCTGTCCGGCAAAAAAACTTGCGCACACCGAGGGCGCAGCGTCGTGCTGCGCCCTCCACAGGGAACGTCGTGAACTGTACGTCGATACTGACAGTGAACAGCGTCAGAAGGGTTCCCACACACTGGGCAGTGTGCGTAAGACTGGGTGGAGATGACCTCCACCATGAGCTGAGTTTGGGTCATTTCCACTTGGCCAATGACCATCCCGTCGGGTAGAGGCACACTACAGTTGCACTTGTTAGAAGCCGCAGCCAGCTGCTGGGATGGAGTGGCTCAGTTGTTCAGAGCGCGTCCACCCGAGCCTGAAGAGCGGCCGCCACCTGCTCCAACGAAGCGAGCGTTAAGC
>Ga0187846_10001039_pt1 | contig 15896 bp, 13 predicted proteins | sample TC_taG_FD_161473 | JGI IMG/M metagenome (GOLD analysis project Ga0187846, IMG submission 161473) | Biofilm microbial communities from the roof of an iron ore cave, State of Minas Gerais, Brazil - TC_06 Biofilm (v2) | ecosystem: Environmental > Terrestrial > Deep subsurface > Cave > Wall biofilm...
TAATCGTATCCTTCCTGGCCCGCACCGGCATGTGGTGCAGGTGGCGGCGAATATCCTCAGACAGCTCCTCAACCGAGGGGTACCGGCGTTGTGGCTCCTTACGTAGCGCCATAAGAGCAATGGTGTCCAAGTCTCCGGCTAGCCGGCGGCGCAGCTTTTCAGGACTCCCTTCGCGGGTGTTACTCACCGCCTCGGGCATCAGCTTCAGAGGCTTGCCAGCGCTGTCTGTGATTTCTTCTACCCACCTGATTGCACTGCTCGGTTTCTCCGGCTCGGTCTCTGTCATTGTCCGCGCGATTTCCTCGAGGCTCCGGTTAGGCGGACGATAAGGCAGGTGACCGGTCAGCAGCTCATAGAGCACCACTCCCAGCGAATAAACGTCGCTGGCCGTCGAGATCATCCCGCCACGCAATTGCTCCGGGCTGGCGTATTCCGGTGTCAGCAGGCGCACCATGGTCAGGGTCCGAACCGCTGCGGCACCCGACGTCTCAGGACCGAAAACCTTGGCGATTCCAAAGTCCAGCAGCTTGGGAATACCGTCCTCAGTCACCAGGATATTTCCAGGCTTGATGTCGCGATGGATCACCAGTTTCTGGTGGGCGTACTGCACCGCCGCGCAGACCGTGCGGAAGAGTTGAAGCCGCTCAGTCACCGTCAGCTTGTACCGGTCGCAGTACTCGTCGAGGGGAAGTCCGTGAACATACTCCATCACCAGGTAAGGCTGGCCGTCTTCAGTGGCTCCGCCGTCCAGCAGTCGAGTAATGTTGGGATGGTCCAGGTTGGCTAGAATCTGCCGCTCAGCCTTGAGACGCGCCAGGGTGAAACGCGAGTCGAAGCCAACCCGCACCAGCTTGATCGCCACCTGTTTTTGGTACTGATCGTCTGCGCGCACGGCGCGATAAACCTCGCCCATACCGCCTTCGCCGACCTGTTCGATGATCCGATAAGAGCCCAGCCGTCGCCCTTTCCACGAACCGGCCTCCTGCTGAGCCGGGGCATAGGCGTCGTGGATGGCTGCCGGCTCATCCAGAAAGTTGCCCGCTTGTTCATACGAATGAATGAGAGACTCGACGTACGGCCTCAGGGCGGGTCCCGGGCAAGCTTGATCTAGGTAGGAACTCCGTGCCTCCGGAGGGAGGTCTAAGACGGCATCGACGACATCCCGTACCTGCACCCACGGTATGCTCGCCATTTCTCATGCCTCTCGGCTTAATTTATCCAGCACTTGCCGGTCGCCCTGGCGCCGGCCCAGGAGCGAAGCTTTGTACGGCGGTCAGGATGCCGTCAGGCCACCGTGAAAGTGAACCGATTTGGTCTGTTCCCGCGGGCAAGGCTTGGATCCCAAAAGAACATACGCAATGTACAGGCCAACTTTTGGGCGCCGATCTGAAATTCTGCGGTAGCCAAGCTCTATTGACTTCATTCAAGTGAATTTAGGTGCTACGAAATATCCACTCCACCGCCGGAGAACCGTCGAGGTTCGTGGGCCAAGCGAATGCCGCCCCGGATAGCTCCTATCTTTCCGGATAGACCTCGCGAAGAAGCAAAGCACCGCATCGGCAAAAACGCCATACAGGATGACTGACTCCGGCCGATCGACTTTCCACCACCCTTATTGCGAGCGCACCCGGAAAACAAGAGGTCACGCTCTTAAGGCTAATGACCACTTTTCAGGCTGGTTTGTCGCGTTAGTTCATGTAGCAGGTCGGGGATCGACCGTCCGTTTCTCGCTATCTCGCGGCCGCTCTCGATCCAATTGGCCTGGGGTGGAATAAGGAGGCAGGTATGGTCGCCTGTGACGACAACGTTGAAACCCTACTGCCGAGCGTCCGCCAACGAGTCTCTCAGCACCCGGCGCACCTAGTGGAGGCTTCGTTCCGCGATGAAATGGCGCGCGAACCAGCGCTAGTGCCGATTGAAGTCCTCTCAGCGACGCCCGGCTGGATTGAGCTGCTCATACCCTGCGACCTCGAGGTGGCCGCGCGTGTCTCGGATCTTTTTGAGCAGTTCCAGTCCAACCTGCCGGAGGACACTGGTGCCCAGATAGGGCAAGCCTTTCGAGAACTGTTGATGAACGCTGTCGAGTGAGGCGGGAAACTCGATCCCAACCAGAGAGTACGCACCGCCTGTCTACACGGACGCCGCATGGTGCTCTACCGGATGGCCGATCCTGGAACGGGCTTCCGCTTCGAGGGCTTGAAACACGCCGCCGCCGTCAATCCCCCGGACCAGATCTGCGAGCACCTCGAGGAGCGCAATAGATTGGGCCTGAGGCCGGGAGGACTCGGCATTCTGATGGTCAAGGCGATGGCAGACGAACTCCTGTACAACGAGGTCCAAAACGAAGTCCTGTTCGTCAAGTACCTGCACCCGTGAGTGGACGCTATCCCAAGGACTCTACAAGTGCAGACATCATTCTCTGATCGGTTGCTCGCGACTATCTCGTCAGATAGCTCCCTAACCTGTCGGATTGCCCATTAGACAAGCAAGGCACTACGTCAAGCACAAACGTCGTTCGCCTTTAGGAGCCAGTACATCGGAAACAAGCGGTCTTGAGTGAAGTGACTATCTTCCCGCTGTTTTGTCGCGTTGGTTGATGTGGGACGGATAAAAGGGCTGGACATCACGATCTCCGAGAACTGGCGAGCTAGGCAGCCCCACATACCCAGCAAAGGAGGCAGCAATTTCTATGTGTCGAGAAATTGTTACCGTACGGCGTTACAGCCTTCGTTCGAAGGCTGAAGCATGGTTCCGCCTCACCTATGAGGTTCGCCAGGGTCCAAGACCCGGAGTCGAGATGTGGTTCCTGTTAGGAATGGACGAGCTGCCGGAGTGAGAAGCGCGGTATGAGAGCGATTGAGAATTGATCTCGGCGCCCTCCGGTTTAACTTTCCGCAAGCGGCCGAATTGAGTTCGCGGAAAGGGGGTGGACGTGAGGACAAGGCTAAGCAACGAGACCGCGGCTCGAGAGTGCACTCCGGCGAGTATCGAGGACGACCTGGTGCGTCGACTGAAACTCTATCTCCAGCCTGAGGACGAGAGAAACGTCACTCTGACCGACATCGCCCGTGCCATTTGGGCCAGGTGGCTTTCGATCTGAGTTTACCGGTTCGACCTGGAAGGCGATTTGACCATGGGGCGCCTCCCCCGGAACCCACGGGCTCATGACTGGGGATTGAGGGCGAAACCATGAAGAATCTATTCTCGATGCCAGGAAACCTCATCGGGGCAACTGCCGCCCAATTCCCTGGCAGACCACCAATTCGATTTTGGTTCAGGACGCCCATGGAGCTGAAGCGAGTGGTAGTAACGGGCATTGGGTTGGTTACACCTGCGGGGAGCACCGTGCACGAGTTGCTGGAATCGATCTACGGCGGAAAGTCTGGGATAAGACGGATTCGGCATTTCGATGCTTCGCATTGCCGAACGCAGATAGCTGCCACTGTGGAAGGCTTCGATCCTGGCGGACTCCTCACCGATAAGGAGATTGGTCGTCTCGATCGAGCCACTCAGATGGGCTTGGTAGCTGCACAGTCGGCTCTAAGTAATGCCGGACTACTGACGAACGGACGAGTGTCACAGGGAGACAGTATTGGTGTTGTGATTGGGACGGGAGCGGGGAACATTCAGACGATCGAGCGACACTTTCGGGACACCGGGCCTGAGAAAGCAGATACGCTCTGCATCCCCAACGGCATGAACCATGCTTCCGCTGCCTACCTTTCCATGAGGTTCGGATTAAGGGGATTCCCGCTGACGGTATCAACGGCTTGCTCCTCGGGAGCCACCGCGATTGGCATTGCCTTACGCGAAATACAATGTGGCGCTATTCGAGGAGCGCTCGCCGGAGGAGTGGATGCCCCAATTACCCCGGACCAACTGGACCTGTGGGGTAGCCTGAGGACCCTATCGAGCTGGAACGGAGATGCGGATAGGGCTGTGAAACCCTTCAGCAGAAACCGGGACGGCTTCGTGCTTGGGGAGGGCGCCATGTTGCTTGTCCTGGAGGAACTCAGCTCGGCTCTCGCGAGGGGTGGGAAGATTTACGGGGAAGTCCTAGGCTTCGGTTCTTCGTCCGATGCCTCTCACATCACTCGTCCGTGTGCCGAAGGGCAAGCTTTGGCCATGGTCCGCGCTCTGGAATCGGCCCGTGTCCTCCCGCAGCAGGTCAGTTACATCAACGCACACGGAACCGCCACGCGGTTTAACGACCGGACTGAAACGGACGCGATCAAATGCGTTTTTGGCCACTGCAACCCTCCCCCGATCAGTTCCATCAAGCCCATCACCGGCCACATGATCGGGGCCAGTGGGGCTGCTGAACTCGCCGTGGCGCTATTGGCGTGCGGCCGGCGTTTGATCCCTCCCACCTGCAACTACGAGGAAGAGGATCCTGACTGCGACCTCGATTACGTGGTGGAAGGCCCTCGAGAAGCTGATCTGGACATCGTGATGTCAAATTCCTTTGCGTTTGGTGGCCACAACGCTGTTCTGGTGGCAAAAGGGCAGAACGGAGGCTTGGATGCAACAGAGAACTGAGTTTGTCCAGGAGCGAGTAGTGCAAGCGATAGCACAGGTACTGAATCGCGACCGGGCGTCGATAGCTCCGCATACCGACTTGATCGAGGAATTGGGAGCGGATTCTCTGGATGCCCTCACGATCACACTTGTATTGGAGCAGGAGTTTGGGATCAAGGTAAATGACGAGGAAGTGGATGGCTTCCGAAGCCCAGCTCAGATCAGTGCAGCCGTGATTGAGCACCTTGCGACGCTTTCTTCGGTTCGTGTGGCGGCGCGGAAGTAGCTGCCCGCGACTTTACGCGGCTTGCGCAAGCTTGGCTAACATCCGCCAGTTGGGGGAAGGGCTGCCGGCCACACAGATCGGAGGAGCCATGAAGCTTACTGACGATGCCAAAGTAAAACTGTTCCGAGTTTATATCAACCCCTTTGGTGAGGATAACTTTCGCGTGATCCGGTGGGGTGGCAAGTCGAAGATGCTAACTCGTGGCCTTGGCATTGATGCCATTCGACTGCTTCAAAAAGGCTACACGCTGAAGCAAGCAAAGTGCGCCCTCGGCCAGCGGTACGGCTTAGAGCCCTCCAAGATCGATCTCGGGCCCCTGCTGGACACGCTGCGCAAAGCTAACTTGATTCGAAGCGTCAATGGCAGGCCGATCTCGAGAAACAGTGGCGTGACGCCTTTGAGCCTTAGCCGGTTCTTGTGGCGCTTCTATCTCAGCCCGTGTGTGAGTGCGTTAGCGGTGAGATGTCTCCCGTTGGCAGCTTCTCGCTACGTGAGATTCTGGATCCTTTACCTGGACCTGAGAAAGAGCATGAAAGCAAAGCTGGAGGACGTCGCCCGCAATATGGCCATGCTGCTGTCCGATAGAAGACCTCGTGAAATATCCAGACTCCGCGCACAGTACTACCATCACGCGACTTGGAACGCCGTAGACGTTGATATGTTGATCTCACAGCAGGTGGAGACAGTGGATAGTTGGATGAATAGGAACATCACCTGCCGAGGAATTGAACATCTCGAAGACGCCAGGAGGCGTAATAAGGGAGTCATTCTGTGCGCGTTCCATTTCAGCTCCATCTGGTTTATTCCGGCATTTCTTATCAAACGAGGTTACTCGGTCACCGCCATGGGACCTACCAACATGGGTTGGGGCATGCCCAGGACGATGACTGTTGTCGATAGGTTCAAACGGCCCGAATACGGTCGTCTCCACTTAATCGATAACTTCGGCCTCCAGAGCATCAGGGAAGTCGTCCGCGTCCTTCGTCGGGGAGAAATTGTTCTGTGCCTTGCCGGAGCGCTGCCCGTCGCGGCGGCTAATCAAGAAGCCGCTGGAGGGGAACGGCAAGCCTATTACCACTTCCCAACCCAGGACTTCCCGAGATCGACTGTGCTCGCAAGCCTTTTAGGGCAATCGGTCAGCATGACGGCTTGGAGCGGATGGCTTTCGGCATTGTCGGGAGCCGCTGTTCTGCCCACGATCATCCTTCGGAATGCTGGCAACAGGCTCGACTTCACCATCGGTGCGCCACTTGATCGAAATCGATTCATGGTGGAAGGCATGGGTGATGGTGTTGCCGACCACGAGGCTAACGCCGCTCTGTATCGCACGTTGGAGGAATACGTGGCTCAGTATCCCGCGCAATGGCTTGCATGGGACAACTTGCATCGGAGTCTTCTGCGAGGGATTGGGGAGCCGGAGCGGGTCCGGCCCGTCGAGGGAAGCCGCTGGCTACTGGTCTCCTGATCGAGGAGGGCTGCAGACTGTGCGGGGTCAGCACGCCACGCCAAGCAAGGCAAGAATAAACGCCGCAGGTTAGGAGGTGAGAACAGATGAACCAGGAAGAGCAGAAGGAGCTTATCATCGAAGCTGTCGACTTAGGCGACATCGACACCCTGGAAGAGAGCATCGCCCCCGGCGTGGCTTGCGGGTGTGGCTGCTACGTTAAATAACCGGGCTGAGTATCTGGCTCGTCGCCGTTCAAACGGGCCAGATGCTCACGTTCATGCGCTGCGCTCTGATTGCTAGCGAGAGCCTCCCGGTCTTCGGGCCACCCGCCAGATTGGCGTGAAAGAGGCGACCGAATGGGATCGCTCCGCCAGTGGGATGCCTTCGCACAATCAGAAAGGAGGTTTAATGCAACGGCGATTGGAAAGTTTCAGATCACTCGAACTGGTGCAATTCGATAACGCGGATGTTCATGTTCTATTCAGCCCACAAACGCTCCAACTCTTTCGACTGAGCAAGTTGGCGGCAACGGTGGTTCAGGAAACGCGAGGCGGCTCTCCGTTGTCCGAAGTATCGATGAAATATTGTCTCAGCGAAAGTAAACTTGTGGACTTCCTGGAGGGCATTACTGCGGCAGTGGAGTCGGCACCGAGGGTGTCCCCGCGTTCGAAAGATCACAATGGCGCTGCTGCCCTGGGGCCTGTGCTTGGCAAGCTGGCCTTGATGGTGAACAATTATTGTAACCTTAAGTGCACGTATTGCTATGAGCTTGACACGGTTTTCAAGAAGAAACCCATTGATATGCCCCAAGAGGTGATTCGCACCACCCTTGACAAGTTCTACTGCGCCTTCAGTGCGATCCTCGAGCTCATGTTCATTGGAGGAGAGCCAACCCTCAGCGACGCGGTTGTTGAATTCGCCTGTCGCTATTCAACCCAGTGTGCCCGTGAAAGAGGTTGCTCACCTCCCTCGTTTAGCATGATCACCAACGGGGCGAAAATGACCGAGAGAATGTTCGAGGTCATTCGGCAGTACGAAATCCAAGCCACCTTCAGTATCGACGGTCCCAAGACCGTGCAGGACCTCGTACGAATTCGACACGACAATTCCGGGAGTTATGACGCAGCCGCGGAAAATATCCGCCGATACGCACTAATGTTCGAAGACAAGCTTTCAATTGAGGCTACCTTGACGCGCGCACATAAAGACGCCCACGTCTCGGTTTCCGAGCTGCTGGACTTCTTCGCTCGGGAATTTGGTGTCCGCACGCCCCATATCGCCGCCGCCGGACTTGCGGAGGGGGATCCCCTGAACCCTTATAGCAGTACCGATTCCTACCTTGAGCGCGAATTCGAAGAGGCGACCACGAAGAGCGTGGACAATCTCTTCGACGAATTGCGGGCCGGCGGTAGGAATGGCGGCCGCGCTACCGGTGTCTTGGACTTAGTCACGGAGATGCTTCGGAGCCTCGTGAAGCAGGAATCTACTTTGGCCATGTGTCCTGCAGGTACTACGCAACTGGTAGTCGACGCTCTCGGCGATCTATATCCTTGCTGGATGTTTGCGGGGAAGGATCAATTCAAGATGGGAAATATCATGCGGGATGGGATCTTCAGCGCCCTGTCCATGAGAGTCTTGCAAAGAATCCGCGATAACGACAAAGAGCACAATCCGCAGTGCTCAGTGTGCTGCGCTCGATACGTCTGCCACGCCTGTATCGGCAACAATCAGAATATGACGGGAGCTATCGAGTCCATTGACGAGCGTTTCTGTAATACTGTGCGGGGCTCACTTAAGGCTATCCTGCTGAAGATCGCAGAAGCTCGCCAGGACCCAACGCGCTGGAGCGAGATCCGAAATGGTGTAAACAGGTCTCGCGAGCGGCAAGGCAAAACCTGCCAATGTTGACCTTTGTTTCGTACGTTGGAGCCACAGGGAGCAATACAGTTCCAATGTTGTAGCGGACAGGTTCTGCAGGAAAACCAGGGTCCGGGAAGACGGAGCCATAGGGAACAGGACGGGTCAGATACTATGCCAGAGAAGCTCAGCGTCGCTTGCACTGAGGAACGGTCGGACGGATGGGGCAGCGTTCGCCCGAGGCTGATGCACAACGTCGCCGCGTGGCCCTTTTTCAGGCACGATGAGCCCCGGCATGATATCTACATCGTGGGAAACCGTGAAATCGACCGATATATTTCAGTTCCGGCCCCCAAGCTGCCCACGGTGCTCAAAATCCTTTCCTCCTTTGACGGTTGTAATTCCATCCACGAAATTCAAAAGCGCTTCAATATCGAAGAAGGAAAATACGTGAACCTCCGGGCACTGTACCGGCAGCTTTGCGAGGCCGGACTAATTGCTCACCCGGTTCCGGCACAGGCGACCAAGGGCAACATCGAAAGAGCATCGATCCGGCTGTTGAGAGTTAACGTGGAGAGGATTTTCATTTGGCTCAGTTTCTACAGCCGCCGGTTCTTCCCCTGGACCATTCTGGCCATGGGCTTTCTTGTTGCCGTCGCGACACCCCTTGCGATTGTTCACCACAAGGCGCTGCTCAGCCCAGTGAAAAGCGCTTGGGACGTCGCCACACAGAGAAAAGAACTCTGCTGCTACGCCGTGCTTCTTTTGCTATCGGTCATACTCCATGAGATGGCCCATGGCGTCGCCGGCTGCCGTTATGGGCTTTACGCCAAGCGTTTTGAGGCCGCTCTGTACCTGGGGCTTGTTCCAATCGTGTACTTGCGCATTCCGGGCCTCTACACACTTCCGGCCCGTGAACGTGTCATGGTCTGGTCTGCCGGTGTGTACTGGAATCTCACTTTCGCCTCCTTCAGCGTCATCATGTTTCACTGGCTTCCATATTGGCACGAACTCTGGCCGGTGTTGGCGTGCGCTAATTACTCCATGGCGATCGTTAATCTGATTCCGTTCCTGCCGACTGACGGTTACTTCATCGCCTCAACCCTGCTCAAAACTCATAACATCCGTGGAAATACCTGGAAGGCGCTAGCTAAGGGGGTTAAGGGTCGCCCAAGTAGCTGGTCCGGAGCTATGCTGACTTATTTCATTTTCACGGTCGCGATCATTGGCCTTACAATATGGCGAGATATCGGCTGGTTCCACCGCCTCCGTACCCACAGCATCGCCTTGGAATATCTTGGCTTACTCTTATTCGCACTCCCATCGCTAGTGCTTCTGTACCGGGGTCTGATTCGCCAAAGGGTTCACCGTAGCGGCTCGCAACAGTGATCGCATGCCGTGCCGAGTCCGATTCGATGGTGTGACTTACATTACTCCCCAGAAGGCCTCAATGAACGGGCTATTGTGACGGACGTTGGCAATTTGCGGAGCGGCCTTCCCGCCCGCACTCGAAAACGGAACTGCCCCAAGCTCGAACTGAGCTCCCTGACCTCAACTACCTACCCCTTCCTGGAAGCTACTTTGATCAGTTTTTCGGCTGTTTGTCGCGTTAGCGGAACGCATACATGGCAACCCCCGCTTTTGAAAAGCCCCTCACCCGGCTCTCCCTCAGCTGACGGATCGCTACGCTTCGACTTCGCTCAGCGCCCTGAGCCTGTCGAAGGGCCCCCTCCACCGGAGCCCGATCCTTACCCATATCTTCTGCTGGACACCCGGGGTTGTATCAGGGCACGGCTTCAGCCGTGCCCTGATACAAGGCCCTCGGAAGCCACGGGAGAACCAGAACTTCAAATTCAACCCGCGGCGTCCAGCAGAAGATATGGGCAAAGATCAGCCCTTGGGAGCGGGTGCCCGAGGTACGAGGGCGGGTTAGGGGTCATTATCACAGTTTCTGAGGGCATCCTGCACTGGACGGTCTTGCCTAAATGTTTCAGGAAGAAGCCAGCCCTGAACAGTCGTCCCGCCGCCCCGAACTGGGTCCCGCACGAGATCGCGACACTGAGTGGCAGATAACCCTCAACGGAAACACCGGATGCGGCCTAGTCGGTATGCTTTTCACTGGCACACTTAACGCCGCCGGCTCGGGCACCGCCAGTGTTGAAGTGCCCGGCTTCGCGCTCCACTGCAACGAGAGCTTCCATGCAAGACCAAGCTTGACGGGCAACTTCACCAAACATCCGACCAAGGGGTGACAGTTCAGGGCCTCGAATCTTGAATGGCATCACCCCTTGTCGGTGTGATTTTGAATCGGACCGCTCGGAGCCGCCAACCCAACATAGCGAGGTGTTAGTTTCCCATCCATAGGTTCAAAAACACCTTCCGCTGCCACGTTGAGCGGTCACGGATGGTCGCTAGCCACTACACCAGAGGATCGCCGCTCCCGTCCACAGGATTTCTCAGCAGCCTGCGTAACGACACCCAAAATGCCTGGCAAACCGGTTCTGTAAACCTTCGCAGCGCCAGGTTACCGGTCACCTCGAACCTGTCCTGGCCGTGCTCACCGCCTTCAGATCCCTGGAAGAAGTCCTCGGCGGTGCGCCAGATAAGAGTAAGATCGGGCTTCCGGGCCGGACGGCGGTCGAACTCCACTCTGCCCCGATGAACCAGTAGCGTCCAAGCCAGATGCCAGTCCTCGATGATCCAGAGAGAGGTAACTTCGGCTAGGCGGATGTGCTGCCGGACGCTGCGCTCGCGTCCGGCAAGGACAAAGGCTCGCTGGATGATGCGTCGAGCGGCGCGCTTGGAGAGCCGGGATGCGACAAGTGTTGGTTCCGCCTCACCCACGCTATGCGAGGTTAACACAGTTGAGGCGGAGGAGCTTAGGGAAGAGCATGACCTGTAGTTTGGCCACAACCAAGAAAGAAAGGCAGGCCCAACACTCATAGGACGCTAACAGTCGTGACGCAAGCCACTGCCTTAGCTGTCTATGGGCCCAACACCAGGCTCAAAAGCGATCCACAACACTCGCGTTGACGGCGAACAAGTGGTAAGAAATAAGGGATGAGGGCAGCAGGAATGGCTCATTGCCGGATCGGCAGTGCAGGGGGTCGCGTGCCGCGATATCTGTGCCGATCTCTCCTGGCGATCGTGTGGCTGTCCGTGCTCAAGGGGGCTGTTCACCGTGCCGGGACGCCGCAGGGTTCCCCGCCGCCCCAGCCACAGTTTCACAGCCTCTCGGTGATCGTCCTCGACGAGAACGGTGTAGCGGTGCCATCGGCCTCCTTGATCCTGGCACAAGGGCAAACGGTTCTTCGACAGGAAACGAATTACGCCGGGCGCTACGAGTTCTCCCGCCTTCCTGCGGGCCCTTATCAGTTGCGAGTGGAAAAGGAGGGTTTCTTCGCCCTCGTTCGGGAAGAGGTACGTGTGGGGGAAACAGAGTCGGTTGAAGTCACTCTGAATCACCAGCGCGAGTTCGTGGAACGAGTTGACGTCACTTACTCGCCGCCCGCTGTCGACCCGGCGCGAACAACGTCGAGTCAGACCCTTGATCGCGAGGAGATCCTTAACGTTCCTTACAACGTTACGAGGGACATCCGCTATGCTCTGCCACTCCTGCCTGGAGTCCTTCAAGACGCCTTCAGCCAGGTTCATATCGACGGCTCTTCCACCCATCAGATCTACGATGAGCTGGACGGATTCAACATCACGGATCCCGTCAGTGGCTTGTTCACCGTGCGGGTTAACGTTGACGCCGTGCGCTCCGTGGTGGTACAAAGCAGTCGCTATCCGGTGGAGTACGGCAAGGCCACGGGGGGGATCGTGAGTCTGAAAACCGGCATGGGGGATGACCTTTTTCGTTTCTCGGCCACCGATTTTTTCCCTGCCGTGCAGAGCCGCAAGGGCGTTCATGTGAGTAACTGGACGCCACGCGGGACCCTCTCCGGGCCTCTGCGCAAGGGCAAAGCCTGGTTCCTACTGGCCCCCGAGGCAGAGTACGATTTGAACATCATCCAGGAACTTCCGCCCGGAGAGGACCGGGGAACGGCATGGCGTTTCGGCAACCTTGCGAAGGCGCAAGTGAACCTGACACCGGCCAACATCCTCACCGGAAGCTTCCTGGTGAACCATTATCATTCCGAGCACGCCGGGCTCTCGCGCCTCACTCCCGAAGAATCTACGGTGAACCTAAGCGACGCAGCGTATCTGCTCACCGCGCGTGATCTCGCCTACTTCGCGAACGGCGTGCTGCTTGAGGCCGGCCTCGCTTGGAGCCGGTTTCGTGACCGTTCGCTGCCACTGGGCGATCAGCCCTACGTCATCAATCCTAGCATCGTGCAAGGCAGTTACTTTGAGACTTCGCACAGCTCATCGGACCGCCTCGAGATAACTGCCGATCTGGTTTTTCCTCGCGTCGAGCGGCACGGCCGGCACGAATTCAAGGTGGGCACCGATATCGACCGGATCAGCTATGACCAATCCTTCGAGCGCCAGCCGTTTTCGATTCTGCGCGAAGACGGCACTCTCGCCCGTCGCGCGACCTTTCCCACCGGCAGTGTCGCGCTTGTAAGAAACAATGCCGAGTTTACTGGCTACGCGCAGGACCGCTGGTCGCCCTCCGATCGCCTGCTGGTCGAGGCCGGGGTGCGGCTCGACTGGGACCAGATCGTGCGTGGAGTTCTGGTGTCTCCCCGGCTGGCTTCGACTTACATGCTGACCCACGATGGAAACACCAAGCTGGTGGCGGGTGTGGGTACCTATTACGACGCTTCCGATCTGCAAATCATCAGCCAGCCTCAGGCGGGAGAGCGGGTCGATTTCTTCTACGACAAAACCGGGCAAACGCTTCTCGGCCCGCCGGTGGTCACTTCCTTTCGCGAGGGCGAAGGGAACCCCAAAGCGCCCCAGTTTCTAAATTGGAGTGTGGGGCTGGAACACCGTTTTCCTACCACCACCTACCTCCGCCTGGGGTTCGTCCAGAAGAGGGGAGCCAACGGATGGACTTACATCAATCCCATAACGGAAAGCGCTGTTCCGTTATCGAACTCTTACGTGTTCACTAACTCTCGCCGCGATCATTATGATGCGTTTCAGATTCAAGCGCGCCATCCCTTCAAAGGCAACCACATGGTGTTTGCTTCTTATGTCCGCTCCTCGGCGCGTTCCAACGCGGTACTGGGCTTCAGCGTCGACAACCCCGTCTTCAGCCCGCAAGCAGGCGGTCCGCTTCCCTGGGATGCGCCCAACCGCTTCCTCTCCTGGGGTTGGGTGCCATTCTGGTGGAAATGCGACCTCGCGTACTCCCTCGATTGGCATAGCGGGTTTCCCTTCAGCGTGGTCAATGAGAACCAGCAACTGGTGGGACCACCCGGGTCGATGCGTTTCCCGACCTACTTCGCGCTGAACTTGTCTCTCGAGCACCGCTTTACCTTCCTGGGCTATCAGTTGGCGCTACGCGCGGGCTTCGACGACATCACCAACCGTCATAACCCCTCCTTCGTGAACAACAACATCGATTCGCCCAACTTCCTTACCTACGCCGGTTTACAGGGCCGCGCGTTGACGGCGCGCCTGCGCATATTGGGTAGGAAGTAGGCGAAACGACGGCTGGGAACGAGCGGTGCTATGGCTTCAACCGGTCGGCTTCCCGGTTGAGCGCTGGAATCCCGCTTAGTAACACAGGGTCGTGGGGTGAGCCTGAAGTCCTCAACCAGCGCCTGCACCTCTTGCCGTAAAGCACCGCACCTTGCCTCGATCCCTGCCACCGCCATAATCTTTCGAGCAAATGTATCTTGAAACGAACTGGCGCAGCGAGCGCTCGACCCGAACGGTGGTCTTCGAGCACTTCCTCAAAGGGTTCTATCCCCGAGTCCTATTGATACGGCAGGAGCGCCTGCTCAAAGGAAAGCGCATTTACGTCCGTGAATCGCGGGGTACCCGGTGGCAGCGTCTGGATACTCTGGAAGTCCGTGTCAAAGTTCTCGGCTCGCGTCGGCGGATTATAAACAATGGTGCAGCACTTATAGATTCCCGTAGCCTGCAGAGCGTAGAAGAAACTCGCGATTGAACCACGGTAGTTGTAAGACTGGCCGCTCCAGTTTTCCAAGTAGCGGAGGAGGTTATGGAGTCCCCCGTCGGTCCCGAGGTCCTGAGCGGCACCGCCCCAGGTCGGTTGGGCGAAAGAGACGTTCTTCCCGCCAATTATGCCTGTCCGGTACGAGGTAGTCGTAGCGTTCCGGCTGCCCACGGCCGTGGGATTATTAAAGGCATTGGTGTCGTTCCAGGCGTTGGAAAGGACCGTCACCGCATCGCCGATCACCGCTGACGGCACATGACACCGGCCCGCCTCATCGTTAAAGATATTGGTACCTCCTAAACTCGAGTCGGCGTTGTAATCTCCTTGAATGTAAACCGGATTCTCGGATGCCACCGTAAATCCACCGTAGCCGTCAGGAGAGGCCGAGGTATAGGTGCAATTGGCGGCCTTCCACGGAGGTAGTTGGCCGATAGCGGCATGGTACAGGCGCAGGGACCGGCGGAAGAAGACGACGGCGTTCTTGGCCGCGACCGGAGCAGTAACCGTGGCGAATGGCAAGCTGTTTGAAAGGGGGGCCGCACAACCCGCCGCGTAGGGGCAGACGGCACCGGCAACCACGACGTTCGGATCAGGTGTGGCCCCGTAGGTGTCCAGTACACCGTTACCATCCACGTCTTCCGGGGATATGCCGTTGTAATTCACCGGGTCCAGAACGCCATCAGGAGCCCCGGTGGAGGAAGCGGAATTGATGATGTCTTCGTTGCCGTATTCCGCCGTCTCGTTCTTTACCAAAGGAGGGTTCGCAGCCGTATTATCTCCCCCGGCTTCGTAGTTCCCTCGCCGGTCCGAGAAATAAACAATGTAGCCGCCGATTTCGCTGGCCTGTCCCGGGCCGGGCCCTAGCGCCAATGTCCCGCTGCAGGAACCCGCGACTGGGTTAATTCCGTTGCAAGCGAACCACCTTTGCAGGTTAGCAACGTCAAGTTCGACGTAATTCATTATGCCGTTCAGATAAATGTTTCCGTCATTCGTATCGCGCTTGCTGCCTTCGCGCGTATCGTAAGTGTTCAATGGAATGTAATCCCATGGACTCAGGCTGCCTGGCACGCGGTTCGCGGGTTGACAATTTGTCGTATTGTTGGTGCAAGCCCAGGTGTTGATCTGCTCCAGATGGATGATAGGGTAATAAGTCTCTCCGCCCGTCACGCACGTCCCTGTCTGCGGGGTTCCGCTCAGCGTGTAAGGCGCCGTGTTCACATAGGGTTTTTCGATACCCTGTTGGATAATCTCCATCGTGACCGGAACCCATGTGCCGGGAGCTGAAGCCGGTTGAATGTCAATCTCAATGAAGCCTCCCAGTAGCGGAGTATCGACGGCTGTGGTGAGGGGTGTTGCAAAATCAGTATCCCAATAGTTCTTGTTCGCGTTGGAGATGGGGGCGCCCACGACGGCAGCGTTGCCCGGCGACATAGCGATGGGTGGATGGCAGGCGTCAACTTTATAGCCGTACTTGGCAGCCGCGCCCGCAGCACCGGTCACTGCCGGATAGGATGCAGGGGGCGCCGTCCCCACCGCAAGAGAAGCGTTCAACGTGTTGCCCAAGGGTATCACGGCGGGATAACCGTTGGCATCATTCGTACTGTTGCCCGGCAGCGCCGCCGCCGTGTCTGAAAGCAGGATGCGCAAGCTTGCTTTATTCATGAAGCGCTCCGAGCTAACGGCGGCCGAGTCACCCGTTAGGTTGCGGCGGA
>Ga0187846_10001040_pt1 | contig 15890 bp, 15 predicted proteins | sample TC_taG_FD_161473 | JGI IMG/M metagenome (GOLD analysis project Ga0187846, IMG submission 161473) | Biofilm microbial communities from the roof of an iron ore cave, State of Minas Gerais, Brazil - TC_06 Biofilm (v2) | ecosystem: Environmental > Terrestrial > Deep subsurface > Cave > Wall biofilm...
AGCCTCCCCGGGAGGCAGGGAGAACCCGGCCCACTCCACAGTCGACGTTCGCCGGTGAGCAACCTTTCCCTTTGCAAAATCAGTCCATCACAAATAAACGCTAATACTCAAGTCCTATTAGGTCTTCCAGGAGCTTTAATGCATCACCCAGAAAACGGATGGATGCATGACAGCGAAGGGGGGAGATGCCATGTCTGCCCAATCTGCACAAACTAAACCCACGCAAACAGGGGATGTCCTTACCAAGTTAGTCCTTCTTGCCCTGCTACTGTACGTAGCGTGGCTGGTGTGGTCCTACTATTTCGGCACGGCCACCGTTTACTTGAAGAATGAGTCCGTGGGGCACAGCATGTTCTATGTAGACGGCGTATCGGCGTGTAACGCGCCTGCCGGCACTCAGTGTGCAGTCTTCCTTCACCTCGGGAAACCCCATACCCTGACCGCAACGACCATGTATGACATCGGCCAGTACCGCACCCCGCCCTTCACATTGACACCGCCGGTGCAACTTATACCATGGTCCAAGATCGAGTACCAATATATCTCTTGCGGCGTAACAGGTAAGCCAGAGGTGGACTGCGGCCTCTTCGCCAGTCACGGCTCCACCTACTGAGGACTTCGTATGCTCATACACTTGTCCTGCTCGCTAATCGGTCGCCATCCACAAGTGGCCTCCCCGACGCCGACCGCACCGCATGCGTCATACTCGTACGTATTGCCGGCGGAGAGCCCACTAAGATGGACGCTGTCAGTGTAGTATCCGTCAGAATGCGATGCCCATACTGACATACGGTCCTGATGCATTTTCACTCAAAGTCCCTCCAAATGTAGTCCCTCCTCCTCCAGTCAGAGGCTGGCTGAGACTATAATTCAAGAAGTTGTAGCCTGCCGCGATGGTAAAACTAGTCTGGGGAATCGTGTAACGAAGACTTACATACCCCAACCATCCCGTACCCGTGGCACTGCTTGTCTCATTGATTTCCGGATACTACCGCCATGCGGAAGACCTCGCAGAAATATGTGAGCAGAGGGTATGGCGAGGCGCTGGCCGCTTACCTCAACGGTACTCTCGCCGATGGGTGGTCGAGCGCAGACGGTGTTCGCTTGGGAATAGAGCAGCTCAGGTGATCTAGATGGAAGGAGAAGGACACGGTCTAGCCCTGTGGGACACCGCCGGAAGATCCCATAGACGCCCGACCCACTGATTTGCCAGCTCCCCCATCCAGGCTGCCGCAGTTGCATCGCGATCCGCGCCGGGCCATGCGTCGGCCACAAGAGCGCGTAGGCCAACACCGCATGCTCCAGGGCCGGGGTAGCTTGTCTGGGCCACCGGGTCGGCTTGCTGGGCCGGGGCAGCAGCCCATCCGCTCCATAGCGCATAAAGCGCCGGCGCCAGCGGTAGAAAAGCGTCCGGGAAATTCCCGCCTCCCGGCAGGCCTGGGTGACATTGCCGAGCAGGGCGGCCCGTTGCAAGATCGCCAGGCGGTGACGGCGAACGCTGTCCTCGAGGGTCATGCTCTCCTCCCCCCTTCCGAAGCTGGTCAGGCCTCGGTTGGAGGTTTCGGAGGCAGGGTCGTGACCCTCTTTTCATGAGGAGGCCTCCATCAGTGTCAACACTACATCGAAACAGAACACCCTAGTTGGCCACATACACGGCCGACTCATCCGGGGTCACCGCGACGGCAGAGGGGTCAGCCCCCACCGGCACCGTGGTGTTTACCATGTTCGTGCACGTGTTGATCACAGATACGGTATTGTCGCCGGCGTTGGTCACGTACACGGCCGACCCATCCGGGGTCACCGCCACGGCAGAGGGGTTAGCCCCCACCGGCTCCGTGGCCGTCGCCCTGTTCGAGGACCTGGCGATTACCGATACGTCACAGTCGTTGAAGTCCCCTACGCAAATATGTACACGGCCTCTTCAGTATGGAGGCCCATTTGTGTACTTCTATCTATAAGAGGGTGGGGATGATCTTGCTAGGGGGTCAAGACCGGACGTGCATGGGGGGAAGTCCTGATCGGGTCAAAGCCCCTTCCCGCCCGAGGTGCCTCGACTAAACACCGATCAACCGGTCCAGCACCATCGCTGCGAACAGCAGCCCCAGGTAGAGGATCGAGTAACCGAAGAGACTCATCTCCGCGCGCGGGCTTCGCTTCACGAGGACGGCCCCAGCCAGGAAAATGAAGAGGCCGTCCAGGAGCGCAGCAGCGGCGAGATAGACTCTCCCGAGCGTATGCAGCGGTGCGTAGAGCAGTAACGTCGCTGCCGTCAACGCAAGCGCGTAAATGAAAATCTGGCGCCGCGTCTCCTGATCGCCTCGGGCGACCGGCAGCATCGGGACGCGGGCGGCCCGGTAGTCGTCCGCCTTCCCGAGCGCGAGCGCCCAGAAGTGCGGTGGCGTCCAGAGGAAGACAATGGCGAACAGCGCGACCGCGGGAAGGCCAATATGCCCGGTCGCCGCGGCCCAGCCGACGAGTGGCGGAACGGCCCCCGCCGCGCCGCCGATGACGATGTTCTGGGGAGTCGTGCGTTTCAGCCAGAGCGTATAGACCCCGACGTAAAAGAGGATGCCAGAGGTCGACAGTGCGGCGCTCAAGGTGTTGACTCCCCACGCCATGACCGCGATCGACAAGAGCCCGGTCGCGGCGCCGAAACCGAGGGCCTGCGCCGGACGCAGGCGTCCTGAGGGCACGGGGCGGAGACAGGTGCGCCGCATCACAGCGTCGATATCGCGGTCGATGTACATGTTGAACGCGTTCGCCGAACCGGCCGCCAGGGTGCCGCCGAGCACGGTGAGCAGCAAAATTCGCACGGCGACATGTTGGGGAGACGCGACGATCATCGTCGTACAGGTCGTGATCAGCAGAAGCAGGATGATCCGCGGCTTCATTAGGGCCAGGTAGTCCACCGTGATCGCGAGGGGGGCCCGAGCCGTCACGGGACGGTGCAGGGAGCACGTCCAGGAGAGCGTCTCGGCGGGATCTTCCACGGAGCCGCCGGCGATCGTCGGAAGCGCCCGGCGGTCGCCGCGGGCGGGACTGAGTCGAAGCCCCACGGGCTCACCGGCAAGGGCCGGAAGAGCGCTCAGCACGACGAGCGTGCCGAAGAGTGCCGCGGCGAGGGCGAGATGCGCGCCTTGCACGACCGGCGCAAGCCGGGTGATGACGTTCACGAGCCCCACCGCGATCTGAGCGAGAGCGAGGCCGGCCGCAAGCGACGAGCCCACCGCGATGAGTCGGATACCCGTGTGGGACGCAGCCTTGGCGGTGGCCAGCACCAACACGATCACCACGAGCGCCCACACACGGTGCAGCATGTGGACCTGCGCGGCCCAGCCCGACGTCACCAGTGCCGCCCCGCGGCAGAACGGGAGATCGGGGCAGGCCAGCGCGGCTGCGCTCGAGCCGACGTAGCCGCCGATGAGGATCATGACGTACGTCGCGCCTGCCGCTGTCACGGCGAGCCCGCGAAACGCAGCGCTCACCCGGAGCCGGCCGATCTCCCCTCCCATGGCGACGACCACCTGAGTCAATAGCCCGGCCAGAAACAGCATGGCAATGCCGAGATGAATCGCCACAAGAGTGGGGGTGAGTTGGAGCCTGACCGTCAGACCGCCGACGATGATTTGGATCGCCAGGAGCGCGATCACAAGTAGGGACAGGGCCCCGGCCCGCGGCACCCCACGCCGGACTCGGAACGCTTCCATGGTGGTCACCAGCACGAGGACGCTCACCATGGCCGCGGCGAGCCGGTGAGCGTATTCGATCAGGACGCGTCCCTCAAGCGGAGGGACGAGAAGGCCATGGCACAGCGGCCAGTCGGGACACGCGAGCCCGGCGCCGGTGATGCGGACCAGACCGCCGAGGACCACGAGCGCGTACGCGGCGGCGGCGGTCGCAATGGCGAGCACCCGATAGCGACGCATGGGGAATGAGGCCATTCGCTCCCGGAGACGAGGTGTGGGGTGGCTATTCGACGCGGCGGAGGATGCCTTCCTGTACGCGCTGTGGCGTTACACTAGCGGCGAAATCCCCCGGCCTCGCCCCGAAGGACGGCCTCGACCTCCCCGAGAGTCGTCCTGCATACGTCGCCGGGGTAGGTCTGTTTGAGGGCGGCCATTGCCGATCCATAGCGGAGACCGTCGGCCGTTCCTCCGCGAAGACGCCCGTACAGAAAGCCGGCCGCGAACGCGTCTCCGCGCCCGATCCTGTCGACGATCTGGCTCGGAACTGCGGGATGGCGGACGATCCCAGCATCCTCTACCGCGAGGGCGCCCTCGGCGCCCAGCGTCAGCACCAGCACATCGCACCGGAATCGCTCGCGAAGGGCGCTGGCCATCGCCTCCGCCTCGCCTCGAGCGTCGAAGAGACTTCTGGCGTCTCGGTCATTGATGAAGACAATGTCGAGCCCCCGCACCAGCGGCTCTATCGTCTGCCGCGCCGCCGCGGGTGACCAGAGTTTCATCCGATGGTTCACGTCGAAGGAGATTCGGATGTCTCTCCGCCTGGCCTCGGCGATCGCTCGCTCGACGAGGCGGAGCGGGCGTTCGCCGAGCGCGGGGGTGATGCCGGTGAGATGCACCACACGCGATCCATCGAGGAGGCTCCATTGGACTTCGTTCGGGTCGAGGTCCGCAAACGCCGAGTCGCGGCGGTAATAGATCACTTCACCCGCCCTCGGCTCCGCGCCTGGCTGCACCAACATCAGGCCGACGCGGCCTTCGGGAGCCCAGATCACCCCATCGAGGTTGACGCCGAAGCCGCGGATGGCCTCGGCAACGCGCCGTCCGAGGGGGTTGGCCGGCAGGCGTGAGATCCAGGCCGTGGGGACGCCAAGCTGGGCCAGATTCACGCACACGTTCGATTCGGCGCCACCGACGTGCACGGCGTACGCATACGCGGACTCGAGGATTTCTCCGCCTCCGGGCGCAAGGCGAATCAACGTTTCCCCGACGCCCGTCACCGTCGCCACGCCGGCCTCCGCGGGTCGACCCTCGGTGAGCCGACGGCCCGCGTCACGCCCGAGACGCGAGAGACCGGGCGAGGAGGTCGAGCCGCGTCCGGAGGGACGCCGCGTCCACAGGACGGTCGCCGGGACCGACCAGGGCGCTTCCGATGCCCACGGCGACAGCCCCCGCGGCCAGCCACTCGCCCGCGGTCTCGGGCCGGACGCCGCCGGTCGGGAGGAGCCTTGCGTGCGGCAGAGGCGCAAGGATCGCCCGGATGTGCGCCGGGCCGCCTGATTCGGCCGGGAAGATCTTCACGAGTTCCGCGCCGAGATCGAGCGCGCTCAAGACTTCCGTGGGTGTGTAGGCCCCGGGCACGGCAAGGACGCCGGCGCGGCGGGCCACGCGCACCATCTCCGGAGAGAGCGCCGGGCTCAGCAGAAACTGGGCGCCTGCGGCGATCGCCTTCTCCGCCGTCTCGGCGTCCGTGACTGTCCCCGCGCCGATCAGAATGTCGGGAAACCGCGTGCGCAGCGCCGAGATGACAGCGGCCGCATCCGGCACGGTGAAGGTGACCTCGATGATGCCGAGGCCGGATCCCGCCAGAATCTCCGCCACTTCCCGCGCCCACGCGGCCGACTTCGTGCGAATGATCGGCACAACACAAGCGCGGAGGATCGCCTCGAGCACGCGCGTAGACGAGGCGGCGATGCTCACGGCAGTGGCTTCGCCTGGCGCTTGTGCCAGTCTTCGGCGAATAAGTTGAAGTGCTGCCTCCGGTAGGGGTGCGCCTCCACGATCTCCTCGTTGAGCCGCACTCCGAGCCCCGGACCGCCCGGGAGCGGAAAGAAGCCGTCTTTGACCTCAGGCAGTCCGAGCGCCGAGTCCTTTACATGCGGCTCGGCGAAGTCGTTAAAGTACTCCTGGATCTTCGTGTTGGGGGTAGCGGCCGCGAGGTGCAGCGCGGCGGCGGTGCTCACGGACGCGCCGACGTTGTGGGGGGCCATGAGCAGCCCGTGGGTCTCGGCCATGGCGGCGATCTTCTTCGTCTCGAGAATCCCTCCGCAGTGTGTGAGGTCCGCCTGGATGACGTCCGCGGCGCCCAGCGCGAACAGGTCTCGAAACGCGGACCGCGTATGCAGCCTCTCGCCGGTGGCGACGGGGATCGCGGTGCGTCCTGCCACATGCGCGAGGGCCGCGGGTTGGTCCGGCGGGACCGGCTCCTCGATCCAGCCGGGCGCGTAGCGCTCCAGATCCCGGGCCAGAGCGACCGCCTGAGCCGCGGTGAACCGGCCGTGCATCTCGATGAAGATCTCCACTTCCGGCCCGACGGCATCGCGCACCGCTTCGACGAGCGACACGGACCGGAGATATTCCCCCCGCTCCAATTCGCCCGCACCCGCGCCGAAGGGGTCGAGCTTCAGCGCCCGGTACCCACGGCTCACCACCTGTCGCGCCGCCCGGGCGAACGCCTCCGGAGCGCGCTCCCCGGTGTACCAGCCGTTGGCGTACGCTTTGATCCGGTCGCGGCAGGCGCCTCCCAGAAGACGATAGACAGGCTGGTTGACGGCCTTTCCGATGATGTCCCAGCACGCCATTTCCACGATCGCGAGGGCGGTCATCTCCGTCGCCCCCGGTAGTTCGAAGTCGTCCCGCGTGATCCGCAGGACCAGGTTTTCGATGTTGAACGGGTCGCTGCCGAGGACGTACCGGTGGCCGATAGCCTCGAGGTACGCGGCGACCGCCTCTTCCCTGTTCACCGGCCTGGCCTCCCCTATTCCTTCGAGGCCATCATCGGTCCGGACGCGGGCGAAGACGAAGTTCCGCCACGCCGACCCCATCAGCATGATCTTGATGTCCGCAATCTTCACCGCAGCCTCCTTCGACGCGCCTGGACGTCTACCGCGGGGATCCGGCGGGGACCGCGGGGATCCCGAGTCCGGCGGCGCCGGTCGATGAAGCGGTGAGCTCCGGCGAGTATCGCCGGATCATCTCGACCCCCAACCTGGCCCGCCGTACCCGCTCCCGCACCAGGGCGACCGCTGTCGCCTCGAGGTGGGTGCCACTGGGGTAGATCACAGGCGCGTTTCTCAGACCGAACTTTATGTAGACCGGGGCAGCCACCCGGATCAGTTCCGGGATTTCGTAATGGCGGACGAACCCGCCCAGGTCATCGGGCGCTTCAACGTAGACATCGAGTGGAACGTCCACCGCCTGACGGATCGCGGCGATCTGCGCGAGCGAGAGGTCGGTGGGAATGTTATAGGTCCCGGCGCCCAGCCGTTCCATGACCGCGATCGACGCCGGGTTGGCGCTGCCCATCATGACGGAGACCTTGAGGACGAGATCAGCCGGGAGGACGCTCGCCCGTTTCATCTCCCCGAGCACCCACAGGAGTCCCTCGTCCGCGACGAGGACGCTGCGGACGCCGAGGCTGCACGCGCGCCGCACGTCCTCCACCGCGAACACCAGTTGATCCGCGCCGCGGACGCGGGACGCGACGACCCGGCCCGCGGGAGAGACGGCGGTAGCCCCGGTGTCCCAGCCGGCCCGGGGCCCGACGAAGAGGCTGACCTCCATCCCGCGTTCATGGCCCAGCCGGACCATCTCGCCGATCTCCCGATCGGTAAGGAGCATGACACCGCTGCCTTGAGAGATCCGTTGGATCGTGACGCCGTACCGGTCCGCTTCCTCCACGACAGCCCGCATAGCCGCGGGTCCCTCACAGCTGGGAATCTCAATGCGGTACTGCGCCCCATCCGGAAACCGCTTTGTCGAGGAGGGCAGGTCATGACGGTCCCCGGACGGCAGCCGGAGCCGGGAGAGGAAATTCCTGGTCTCATCTATAGATGCCCCCATCGAGGTCGCCTCCCCCAGGCGGCCACCGTGCTGCGCGGCCGCCGGCCCTGTCCCTTTACCCCTTGAGGATCTTCTCCCACTCCACGGCGAGAGCCTGAAGCGCCGCCGGGTCATTCGATTTCTGTTTCGCCAGGATCTGGGAGAACGTATCGACGGTGACGTCTGCGAGTTTGGGTGCCTGAGTAATCCGAGGCCGGTAGCCTTGCACCGCGATCGTGTCCAGGAGCGGGGCCGCGCGCGGATCCGCCTTCCGGACCTCGGGATCCATCAGCGTCGAGATTCGGGCCGGAGCAAGGCCGAACTTCAGGAATCGCTCCTTGTCATTCTGGCCGTTCGTGGCCCACTGCAGGAACTTGAACGCCTCAACCGCGTGCTTGGAGACTCGGTTGATGCCGAGCCCCCAGAGCCCGCCGACCGCGTGCGTGCCGGGTATGGCGGCGACGCCCACCTTTTCGTCGACCGGCTGGAGCGCCTGCGACTGCTTGAACGCGGGCCACGCGCTCGCCCAATGAGGGACCATCGCCACGGTGCCCTTGGTGAAAGCGTCGAGCACCTCTCCGTAATCGCTTCTCAGCGGATTGGGACTGTAGGGCATGAGCGTCTTCATGTCCTGCAGCGCGCGGACCCCGAAGGAGTTGGCAAACGCCGGTGTGCGCGCGCCGGTGAAGTAGTCGCCGTAGTCCGGGTCCACCTTGCCCCACTCCGCGAGCCCGGCCGCACTGCGGCGGTAGTCGGCCCAGAAGAGGATGTACATGGAAAACAGCGTCGGCGTCCGCGGGAACGCGAGCCCAATGCCGTAGGGCGTGGGGGAAGATGAGTTCGCCCACTGGGTGAAGAATCGCGCGACGTCCGCGGTCTCTCCCCAGGTCTTCGGCGCCCCCAGCGGTCGATTGTACTGCCCAAGGAACGCCGCGCGGACGGCGTGGTCTGAGAACAGGTCCTTGCGATAATAGAACAGCATCGTGTTGTTATGGAAGGGAATGCCGATGTTCTTCCCCGCCCAGACCGCGCCGACGTGCCACACGCTCGGATCGAAATCGGACAGATCGTAATTGGGGTCGAGCAGGTCGGGGTGTGCCTTGCGGAAAGCGTCCAGGTCGAGGAAGCTCTGGGCGACCGTCCCCGTAGCATAGGCATCCCACGTGGCCAGGTCGCACGCTCCCGCCCGACTCGCGACATCGGCAAGCAGCTGGGGAGAGAGGGCGTCCCACGCGATCGGCGTGACGGTTACGGTGATGGTCGGATTTTGCTCGGTGAAGTGTGCCGCGATGTCCGCAAGCGCGTCGGCGTTCTCCGGCGTCGCCCAAACGTTCAGCGTTACGGGTTTGGCCGCGGCCTCCGCAGCGCTCTCGAGCGCGGGGGTGGGACCCAGACGGACTCCCCACACCGCGGCGGCGGCGGCCGCCCCTGTCAGGAAGCTGCGGCGCGAGAGCGGCGCGGCTTGGCGCAGAGAAGTCATTCTTCTCCCCTTGCCTCCCCCCGTGCCATCCAGGCTAGCCGCCCAGGTGTTTCGCGTACCAGTCCAATGTGAGGTTCCAGGCGTCTTTCGCGGCGTCCGGGACGTACCGATCTCGCGAGTCGTCGAAGAAACCGCGGCCGGCTTTGGATTCAACTTTATACGCCCAGGGGATCCCCGCCTGCTTCATGGCGAGGTCGAAATCGGTGATCTCTTTCAGGTTACGCTGCTCCACGTCCCCGAAGATCGCCTGCACCGCGGCGGTGATCCGTGGGATGACCGCGGACGAGGGGAGGCTCGCATAGAAGATCGCGCCGGCTTTGAGGTCCGGATTTTGGGAGAGCAAGAGCCAGGCTAGGCTTCCTCCAAACCCGAACCCGAGCACGCCAATCTTGCTTTTCGCCACCACCGGACGCGCCTCGAGATAGCTCACCGACTGGTCCAGATCCACCAGATACTGGGATGGGGTGAGTGCCGACAGTGCCGTGCTCACGTTGGCGGGGTCGCCGAATTTGGCCGTTCCTCCCAGTCGCGACAGAAGATCGAGGGCCAGCGCCACGTATCCTACTTTCGACAGCCGGCGAGTCACGTCGCGCACGTGTTCGGACATGCCTGTGACATCGTGAAGGACCAGAATGCCGGGGTACACGTCAGGGCGCGCCGGGGCCGAGAGATAGCCCGTGAGTGACGTGATCACGCCGCGGTACTCCACCGGCCCGGCGATGATCGCGGGATCGTCGGGACGGACCGTAATCCCTGCCGGGTCCTGCTTGTCAGGCGGCGACCCGGGGAGTGCGGGAGAGGGGGCTGGAGCCGCGAGGACCTCTGCGCCTGGAGTTCGGGAGAGGTCGGGGAAGAGGATGAGCCCGGCCCCGGTCACCGCCCCCACGAGGAAGAGGTGCCGCAGCAACTCCCTCCGGCCGACCCACGTGTCCTTATCATCCGCGCCGCTCATCACCGGCCTCCAACTTCCGCCTCGACGCCGCTGATAGACGTACGGGAGGGGCTCGGGATGGAGTTCCGGGCCAGGCGCGGATCCGAGGGCAGGATGACGGCGATGGCCACGGCGGCGATCGGCAGGAGCGCCGTTACGTCCATCGCGCGCAGCAATCCCCACCGATCGGCCACCGCCCCGAGCAACGTGACGCCGATCCCGCCCGTGCCCACGGCGAACCCGATGATGAGCCCCGAGATCAGCCCGATCCTTTCGGGGATCAGGGCCTGCGCCATCACCATCACGACGGCGAAGTTGCTCACAATCGCCATTCCGGCGACGAGAGCCGCAAGGATCTCCAGGACTCCGCTGGCGCGCGGCAGCGCCCAGAGCAGCGGTGTCACGATCCCCATCGAGACCATGAGCGTGGTCCGGCGGCCCCACCGGTCGGCGGCCCAGCCGCCGACCAGGGTTCCGACCGCACCGGCTCCTAGGAAGACGCTCACGAGCAAGCCGGCGTACCGGGGATCTTCGTGCCGAATGCCGGTGAAGTAAAGCGGAATGAAGCTGGACATCCCTACCTGCACCCAGGATCTGAGGATGACAAACGTGACGAGGAGGGCGAGGATCCCCATCGATGCGCGACCCACGGCCGCGCGGACCGCCGCAGGGTGGGTGAGGGCGGGCTCGGGAACTCGAAGATGCAGGTGATCTACGTCGCGCGAAACCGCGATGCGCCAGAGGAGGAATGCCGCCGGGAGTCCGATGATCAGGAGGTAGAGCATCCCATCCCCTCCCGCGATGCTCAGGGCCACGCTCGCTGCCGCCGGCCCCAGGCCGTACCCCAGGTTTCCTCCGGCCGAGAAATATGACATGCCGGTGGCGCGCCGTTCCCCGCTCGCCAGCCCGGCGTACTTGTACCCCTCGGGATGAAACGCGGCAACTCCAAGGCCGGAGAGGAAGATCAGCGCAATCACGAGCCAGTACTGGGAAAACTGGACGGCGAGGAAGATCCCGGTCCCCGAGAGGAGTGGTCCGACCGGTAAAAGCCATCGTGTTCCGACGCGGTCGCTCAGGACGCCAAATGCCGGCTGGATGATCGAGGAGCTGACGTTGGCCATCAGCACGACCACGCCCACATCCGTATAGGAGAGGTGGTATTGCGCCTTGAACAGGGGTAACAGCGCCGGGATGGCCCCCTGCGCAAGGTCTGTGGCGAGGTGGCCGTAGCTCAAAATCGCCAGGATGCGACGGTTCACGGGTTGGGGTTCGACGGGGTCCACCAGCGCCCCTTGAACGCGGCCCTGCGGCGGCTCGCGGGCTTGTAACGCGAAGGGCGTGAGAGAGATTCCGAAAGAGGGCGCGGTGATATGAAGACGTCGTTTGAGCGCGCGGCGGCGGTCTTGATCGCCGCCGCGGCCCTTGCGGCCCCGCCGGGATCCGCGGCTCCGAGCGCGCTCCTCGCGCAGGTGTCCGGCCGGCGTGCCTATCAACACGTCCTGGCACTTTCGCAGAAGATCGGGCCTCACGTCGCGGGCACACCGGAAGACCGGACATCCGGCGCGTACATCGCCGATCAGCTGACGCAGGATGGATACCCCGTCGAGTGGCAGGCGTTCCCTTTTCCCTTCTTCGCCGTCCGCGCGGTGCAACTCACCGACCCATCGGATCCCGCCGTCGTCTGGCACCCGCGGGCGATGATTTACTCCCCGTCGACACCGGCCGGCGGGCTCACGGCAGGCCTGGTAGACGCCGGTCTCGGGCGACCCGAGGATTTTGCTAGCACGTCGGTCTCCGGAAAGATCGCGCTGATCGGACGCGGCGAACTGAGGTTCCGGGAGAAGGCCGAGAACGCGGCAACGGCCGGTGCCATCGCCGCGATCATCTATAACTCTCAACCAGGTGAGTTTGGCGGTATATTGGTCCAGCCCACCCGCATCCCGGTGGTCAGCCTCTCAGGCGAGGAAGGGCAGCGGCTTCTCGCCGGCGTGCGCGCCGGTCCCTTCGCAGTGCACCTCGACGTCGAGACCGTGAGTGAGACTCGGACGTCGTGGAACATCATCGCGACGAAGCCCGGGACGCAGGATCTCCACCGGATCGTCGTGGTCGGGGCGCACCGGGATACCGTTGAGCAAGCGCCGGGCGCGAACGATAACACCTCAGGGGTGGCGGTCGCGCTTGAGCTGGCTCAGATCCTGCGGGACGTTCCGCTCGGCATGACCGTCCGGTTCGTGTTCTTTGGTGCCGAAGAAGAAGGCCTGTTCGGTTCGGAGTACTACGTGCGCCATACCGGGAGCGGGACCATTATCGGGATGGTGAACCTCGACATGGAAGGCGTGGGAGCGCGGCTCGAGGTCGCCAACTACCGCGGTAGCGATGTCCTTGTTCGCGCCGCCGCGCGCCTGGCCGGAGAACTCAACATCCCGGTCTCGGTCGCCCACGAGGACGGAAGCGACCACGTCAACTTCGAGCAGATGGGCATCCCGGTGGTATTCCTGTTCCGGCCGGACGACCCGGACTACGACACTCCGCAAGACACGGTCGACCGCGTCGATCCCGCGCTCCTCGACGCGTCCGCGCGTCTCGCCCTGGCGATCGTCTTCGACACCGCCGGCCCGGGCCGGTAGGGCTCGACCCGCACGCCGCTACGGCGCGCGAACGTTGACGCTCGCGGTCGTCGTATCGACGACGATGGTGCCGGCTGGAACACTGACGTAGCTGCCTTTGACCAGGGCGCCGGCGAGCAGACCCACGGGCCCGAGGATGATGGCGCCGGCAGCGCTCGCCCCCGCCGCTCCCGCACGCGCGTTGGTGATCGTCTCTTTAGAGATGGTCACGTCCTGGAGCGAGATCGGGCGGCCGTCCACCGCGGTGACGGCGATGAAACCGATCACTACCTCCGAACTCGCACCAAAGATGCCGGGTTGGGTCACCTTGGTCACGGTCCCCACGACCGGCGTCCCTGCACGGACGATGACGAAGCGGCCGCCGACGACGTCCGCGGAGACCTTGAGGCGGACTTTCGCGCCGGTGGTGATGACGCCGGAATCCACCGGGGTGATAAACGCGAGTGCTACCCGGGTGCCGGCAGGGACCCACACGTCGGTCCCTACCCCTACCCCGGCCGTGGCGGCCGGCAGCGCGAGAAGTTCTGCCGCGACGAGAAAAACGGGCGTCCAAAGCACAGCGCGCTTGCGCATGATCCTGCTCCCCCCTATGAGTGCGTCCTCCTTCCCATTTTCCCCACAGGGGCTATTCGCCGAACATCGTTCCTTCGTCGGCGCGAGTATAGGCGTGGACCTCGCCGGCGCCGAACCACAGGGCCACCTCGCGCGCCGCTTCCTCCGGGCTGCCCGAGGCGTGAATGAGGTTGCGCACCGGCCGGCGCTCCTGGTTGGCCACGGTGGGCGCGTCTACCGAGAAATCGCCCCGGATGGTCCCGGGTTCAGCAAACACCGGGAGCGTGCCGCCGACGATCTTGCGGGTGGTGCTCACCGCGTGCACGCCCTCGAGGATCGCGGCGACCACCGGGGTGGTCAGCATGAACTCAATGAGCCATCCGCGGACTTGCCGGCCGATCTCGAGCGGATCGTCTGTTCCCATCTGCGCCCGCACGTCCAGGCCATAGGTCTGGAACGCCTCTCGGGTCTTCCCGCCGATCGTCCGCACCCACGCCTCGTCCGTGGGATAGTGGCGCTCCAGGACGCGGCGCTCGGCGCGGACCATCTTGAGCGCGACGATCTTCAGGCCTGTGCGCTCGAGGCGCGCCAGGATCTCCCCGATCAGAGCGCGCTGAACGCCGTCGGGCTTGATGAGGATCAGGGTGCGTTCACGCCGGACGTCGGTCATGTCCCCCTCCCGCTTCAGTAGCCGATCGCGCACCCGTCCGCGCGCGGATCAGATCCTCCGGCGTAGGCGTGCCGATCGGCATCTGCCTGGACGATTTGCACTCCTCCGGCGCCCACGGTGTGGTGCGGGACGAGGACCCGGTGCCCGCGCCGCCGCAGATCCTCGTACGTTTCGACAGGGAAACCCGCCTCCATGCGCAGTTCGAATGGGGCGCCGACCGCGGCCGGATCCGTGGACGGGAAGCTGAGCCACCGGGGCCGCTCCACGGCTTCCTGGGGATCCATTCGATGGTGAGCGAGATTGCTCCACACTTGAAAGCTCCACTGCGCCTGGCCGTCCCCCCCACGAGTTGCCCAGGCAAGCGCGGGCCGGCTCTCTCGCGTCGCCAGGAACGCCATCAGCGTATGCATCGTGCGCTTCCCGGGGGCGATGACGTTCGGATGGCCTTGCGCGAGCGCGAATCCCCGCCCGGCCCGATTATTGAGGAGGATTCCGGTGCCGTCGACGACCTCCCCGCAGCCGAACAGGTTCGACAGGCTGGTGATGTAACTCACGACGTTCCCGGTGTCGTCGGCGATCGCGAAGGCGGTCGTGTCACCGACGTGCTCGTGGATCGGCCCCGGGGCCACGGCGTCCTGGGCGCGATGGGGATCCAGCGCGCGTCGTCTCTGGCGGGCGTAGGCCGGGTCGAGGAGGCGGTCGAGCGGGTTGTGGACAAAGCGAGGATCTCCCACGTACGCCAGGCGGTCGGCAAAGGCGAGCTTCTTCGCCTCAACCGCCAGGTGCACGGCGTCCGCAGACCCCCAAGGCAGGGCGCCGAAGTCATCCCGCGTCAAGATATTGAGCATCTCCAGCATGACGAACCCCTGGGAGGGGGGCGGGGTCGTGTAGATCACGAGATCGCCGGCGGTACTCGAGAGGGGAGCCGCGATCTCCGACCGGTGGCCGGCCAGATCCCGAGCATCGAGGAGGCCGTCGTGCGACCGTGAGAACGCGGCGATCCTGTCGGCCAGCGGGCCCTCGTAGAACGCGCGGGGGCCATCGCGCGCAATTGCCTCTAGCGAGCGGGCCAGGTCGGGCTGCGCCAGCACCTCGCCCACCCGGGGGGCGCGTCCCTGAGGGAGGAAGATGTGCGCGGAGGATGGGTAGCGTCGCACAAACGAAGCGCCCTCTCCGAACCAGGCGGCGAGTCTCTCGGAGAGCGGGAATCCCGCCGCGGCATAATAGATCGCCGGCTCGAGGAGGCGAGCCAGCGACCACCGGCCGCTCCCCCACGTTGCGAGGGCTGTGGCCATCGCATCCACCGCCCCAGGCACTGAGACCGACAGCATCCCCCGCAGCGGCATTGTCTGATGGCCATGCGCGTGAAAAAACTCCGGAGTCGCACCGTGAGGAGCGGCCCCGCTGCCGAGGAGGGCGGTGACGCGGCCGGTGGCGGCCTCGTAATAGAGGATGAACGTGTCGCCGCCGATCCCGCACATCATGGGGGTCACTACGCCAAGGACGGCGGCGACACAGACTGCCGCGTCGATCGCGTTGCCTCCCTCCTGCAGCACTCCAAGTCCGGCCGAAGACGCGAGCGGATGATCGGTGGCGACGATGCCGCGCGGCGCCATCACCGGGCTTCGACCTCGGACCTGGTCCATCACGGGAGGGTTCCCCACTGCATGCTGTGACTAATTTGACCGAGCGGTCCCCCACCCCTGGTCAGTCCGCGGGTGACGGCAAGTGCGGGAGACGCGTGGAAGGGACGCCGGGCGCTCTCCGCCAATCCCTCCCCGTGCTTCCGGCCGACCAATGCTTTCCTCTTTCCCTCCGCCCGCGTCCCGCCCGCATACGTCCCGCC
>Ga0187846_10001041_pt1 | contig 15881 bp, 16 predicted proteins | sample TC_taG_FD_161473 | JGI IMG/M metagenome (GOLD analysis project Ga0187846, IMG submission 161473) | Biofilm microbial communities from the roof of an iron ore cave, State of Minas Gerais, Brazil - TC_06 Biofilm (v2) | ecosystem: Environmental > Terrestrial > Deep subsurface > Cave > Wall biofilm...
CAGGCCGGCGACCCTTGGCTACATAGCGCGGCGGTAAAGGCCAGCGGATGGCTGAGGCGTTTTGAACGGCTGCAATGCGTCCGCCGCGCGGTTATCGCGCACAGCGACGACCAAATGGAGCCGGCCGCGCAGCGGGAAGTACCGGCGCTAGGCGGGGCAGGCCAGCGCGCGCAGTTGCGCGGCAGCGTCATTGCTGCTTGCCTGCTCAGGACAGCCGCGCGCGTAGCAGGCGGAAGAAGGGGCCGACCGGCTCGGCCTTCACGTAGGCGTCGTGCTTGAACGAGCTCTGCACGGCGGCCGGCTGCAGTACGCAGCGTTCGGCACCATCCTCGATCACCGCCCACAGCGTGGCGCCGGAGACGCCGTCGAGTGCCGGCGCGTGGATCTCCAGTCCGTCGACGCGCCGGGCCAGCCGCCGGTAGCTGACTTTCAGCTGCTCGCCGGATCGCTCCCCGCGCGCGAATATCACGACGGGGCGGGCGTATATCGCAGCCCCGACCCGACGCATCTGTGCATACGGAAAGCCGGCGAACACGTACGTCCGGGAACGCGCCTCCGAAGCCAGCGCATCGAACGGCGCCGTCTGCCAGTGCTGGCGCAGCAACCCCGCGCAACGGCGGCACCCGATCCGGATCGCGGCCAGATCGGCGTCCGGATCGACCAGCACGCGCGGCCGCGCGGTTCGCAGCCACAGAATGCGGCCGCTGTTGCCCAACGGCAAACCCAGGTCGCCGGCGCTCGCCCCGTCGTCGAACAGGTGACGGCAGGTCAGTACCAACAGCGAGCTGCCCAGCAGGTACAGCGCTCCGCTCGCGAGCGGCTCGGCGCGGCCGCACCGCAGTCTCAGAATCGGTACCGCCACGCGCTCCAGGGCTACGCCAATCGCGCGCGCCAGCGGGACACTCACGTCGCTGTCGACCAGCAGCGGCTCGGTGCCGATGCGCGTCCAGATCATCGGGCAGGCCCGAAAAACGAGCGGGCCGGCCCGGTGGCCCGGCCGGCCCGTGACGGTCGAAGACGGCCCCGATTACTTCAGGTGTTTGCTGACGTACTTGGTCAGCTCGAACATCGTGGCCTGAGCCTTGCCGAACAGCGGGCGCAGCTTCTCGTCCGCATTGATGTTGCGGCGATTGACCGAATCCTGCAGCTTGTTGCGCTTGATGTACTGCCAGATCTTGCTGGTGACCTCAGTACGCGGCATCGGGGTGGAACCGATGATCGCCGCGAGCGGTCCGGTCGGCATCAGCGGCTTCATGAAAGCCGCATTCGGCTTGCGTGCGCTTTTCTTCTTGGCAGCCTTACGCGGAGCCGATCTCCTCGCGACTTTCTTCGCAACTCGCTTGGCGGACGACTTCTTGCCTGCCTTCTTCGCCGACTTCTTGGCTTTCTTCGTTGCCATCAAGGATCTCCTGGTTGCAGTTGAGACGGCACAGCGACAGCGTTCTTGCGTTAGTCCGGAACCGTGAAGAGCGCTCTCGTTGCGTGACCCGAATACTAGGCCAACCACGACGAGAATCAAGTGTTTTCAGAGGGAAGTTTGCATCGGGAGCACGACCCCGGCCCGGATTTCCAGAGGGCGGCGGGGCCTGCGCCGGTGGCGCCACACCGACCGGACCCCAGCCGCGACTACAAGATATTGTATAGCCGATGCCAAAATCGCCATAGGTTGTAGCACCGTGCCGCACCCATGCATGGGCGGTTCCATGCCGGCGCGTGCCCGGGTCCCTCGAGCCGGTGCCGATCCGCGCCCGGATAGAATCCCGCCATGTTCCGCGCGGCCCCGGCCCGCCTGCTGTTTGCCACCGCGGTCGCGTGCCTGCTGCTGGCGCTCGCCGTGCGCGCCGGCGGCCTCGACCGGGCGCTGTTCAGCGCGATCAACGAGGCAGCCTGGCGCTGGGTGCCGCCGGCGGCGCTGAGTTGCCTGACGATCCTGGGCCATGGGCTGAGCGCGACCATGTTGCTGGCACCCACGCTGCTGCGAGCGCCCAGCGTGCTGGCGGCCGCGCTGTATGCGACGCCGGTCGCGCTGCTGCTGTCGCGCCTGCCCAAAGCCCTGATCGACTCGCCGCGGCCGGCCGCGGTGCTCGATGCGGCTTCGATCCATGTCACCGGCCTGCGCCTCGCGGGCCACAACTCGCTGCCGTCGGGACACGCGATCACGGCGTTCCTGGTGGTTGGGGTGCTGCTGGCGGCGGGCCCTTCGCTGCGACTGCGACCTTTGGTGCAGGCGGTGATCGCCACGCTCGGGATCGGGGTGGCGCTGTCGCGCATCGCGGTTGGCGCGCACTGGCCCTCTGATGTGCTGGCGGGAGCCGGTCTGGGCCTGATCGCGGCGATCGCCGGCACGCAGGCGCAGCGGCGCTGGCCGCTTACCGCGATGCCGCTGGGCCGGCCGCTGCTGGCGGTGATCGTGCTCGCCTGCGCGGCTACGCTGGCCTTCAGCGACCTGGGCTATCCGGTGGCGCGGCCGCTGCAGCGGCTGCTGGCCGCGCTCGGCGCGGTGGTGGCCGCCGTCATGCTGTGGCGCCTGCGCGAGGGCCGGGGTACGGCCTCGGGCCTGCCCGGATGAGCGCCGCCGGCCCGGCCGCGCGCCGGCCGCAGATGGCGGTCCTGATCGCAGCCGCGCTGCTGCTGGTGCCGGCACTGGGGCTGCCACCGCTGTTCGATGCGGACGAGGGCGCGTTCAGCGAGGCCACGCGCGAGATGCTGGCCGGGGGCGATTGGTGGTCGACCACGCTCAATGGCGCGCCGCGCTTCGACAAGCCGATCCTGATTTACTGGCTGCAGGCGGCCAGCGTGGCGGTACTGGGCCTGAACGAATTCGCGCTGCGGCTGCCCTCGGCGCTGGCGGCGCTGGCCTGGATCGCGGCCATCGGCCGCTTCGCCTCCGGCCGGGGCGACGCTGCGACCGGGGCGCTGGCGGCCTGGATCACGGCCACCTGCATCGGGGTTGACGTGATCGCGCACGCGGCCACCGCTGATGCGCTGCTGAATGCGCTGCTGGCCGCGTCCATGTTCGATGCCTGGCGCTTCGTCGAGGACGGCAACCGCGGCGCGTTGCGCAGGATGTACGCCTGGATCGGACTGGGCGTGCTGACCAAGGGGCCAATCGCGCTGCTGATTCCGGTGGCGGTCACGTTCCTGTATGCGCTGTCGTCGCGGCGCCTGCGCGAATGGCGCCAGGCTGCCTTCGATCCGGTGGGCTGGTTGCTGCTGGTCGCGATCATCGCACCCTGGTATGGCTATGCGCTGCACCACCACGGCCGGGCGTTCGTCGAAGGCTTCTTCGTCAAGCACAATCTGCGGCGCTTCAGCGGAACGCTGGAGGGTCACTCCGGCAGCCTGCTCTTCTACGTTGCCTTCATTCCGGTGCTGCTGCTGCCGTGGACCGGTCTGATGATTCCGGCCGTGCGTGCTGTGCGCGCCGACTGGCGGGTCGGCCTGACCCGCTACCTGTGGCTCTGGTTCGCCTTCGTGCTCATATTCTTCTCGGCCTCGGGCACCAAGCTGCCGCACTACGCGCTGTACGGGCTGACGCCGCTCGCCATTCTGATGGCGCTGCACCGGGACGAACTGGGCTCCGGCCGGCTGGCACGTTGGGCGGCCGCATTGGCGCTGGCGGTGCTGCCCCTGGCACCGTGGCTGGCGCAGCGCTGGGCGGAGGGCGCCGCCGGCGGACGCAGCGCGTACTACGCGGGCCTGGCGCAGCGCGCGCTGCAGGCGGCGCCGTGGTCGTTCTATGCAATCACCGGCAGCGCCTGCGCTATCGGGATTGCGGCGCTCGTGAGCGCACGCGGTCCGGGTTGGCAGCGCCTCGCGATCGCGGCGGGGGCGCTGGCGCTTTCGGTCGAATACGCCATTGCGCCCTGGCTGGGCGATGTGGTGAGCGGCCCCGTCAAGCGCGCCGCGCAGTTCGTCTCGGCGCGGCCGGAGACGGTCGTGCGGTGGAACCTGGACGTTCCCAGTTTCAGCGTGTACCGGCAGGCCATCACCGAGTCGCGCGCACCGCAACCTGGGGAGCTCGCGATCACGCGCGCCGACCGGCTGCCGGCGGACGCCCCCGTCAAGGTGCTGTTTTCCGAGGGGGGCGTGCTGATCGTGCAGCGCTGAAGCGGCGCACGGCTGAACTCAGTAATGGCGGTCGCGCGCGATGACCGCAATGGCGACGCGCGCAATGCCGAATGCGATCCAGTCGAACACGCGCGCGGGCCAGGACCTGCGCAACAGATCCTCCGGGCCGAACGGGACCGACTCGGCGGCAATCGCCCCTTCCAGCCGTGCCCGCAACGCTGCGGCAAAAGCAGCGTCGCGCACCAGCACGTTGGCTTCGCGCGCCAGCAGCATGCTGTACGGGTCCAGGTTGCTGGAGCCGACGGTGGCCCAGTCGTCGTCGATGACGGCGGCCTTCGCATGCAGGAAGCTGCGCGTGTACTGGTAGATCTTGACGCCGCCGGCCAGCAGCTGGCCATACAGCGCATGCTGCGCATAGAACTGCAGCACGTGCTCGAGCCGGCCCTGCAGCAGCAGTCGCACCCGCACGCCACGCCGCGCTGCGTCGATCAACGCGCCCCGGAAGCGCCGTCCGGGAATGAAATAGGCGTTGGCGATCAGCACCTCGCGCTGCGCGGACGCCAGCGCCTCCAGATAGGCGCGTTCGATCGTGCGCCGGTGCAGCAGGTTGTCGCGCAGCAGCAGCGCCGCCCGCACACCGCCCCGCTCCGGCTGCTGGGTCTGCAGCCCGAGGCGGCGTGGATACGGCATCACCGGCTCGCTCAGCCGTGGCAGCGACAGCGTCCACCACAGCCGATCGGCACTCAAGGCAACCGGAGACACGATCGGCCCCTCGCACTCGACTGCGAAATCCAGGCGCGGACCTGCCTCGTCGGTCGGCTCGGCAATGATGTTGATGCCGCCGACGAACGCCAGCGTCTGGTCGATCACGACGATCTTGCGGTGCAGCCGCCGGAACAGGCGCCGCTGCAGGCTCCACCATCGCTCGGGCCGGTAGATCCGCACCTCGATCCCATGCGGCGCGAGGTCGCGCGCCAGTTGCCGCGCGTGCTCGCCTCCGCCGAATCCGTCGATGATGAGCCGCACCTGCACGCCTCGGCCGGCCGCTTCCACCAGTTGCGCGGTGACTTCCCGGCCGACCGGATCGTCCTCGTACAGGTAGAACTCCAGGTGCACCGAGCGCCGGCTCGCTTCGATTGCGCGCAACAGGCGGGGGAAGAATTCCTCGCCGGTCGTCAGCAGCTCGATCCGGTTGCCCTCGGTGAGCTGCCCTTGCCGTTGCGGCAACTCGATGCGAGTGCGCGCAAGCCGGGCGATGCGCGCGGGCAGCCGGGTGCCGGGGGGTTCACTCACGACAGCTCCAGGTCCGCAATCAGCGGAACGTGGTCGGAGCGGCGGGCCCAGGACCGTCCGCGCGGAACGCGCGCGTGCCGCACGGCGAGTCCGCGCACGTAGATGCGGTCCAGGCGCAACCAGGGCGCCACACTCGGAAACGTACGGGCCGGGCGGCTGCGCTGGCGCCAGGGCAGCATCCGGTCAAGCCAGCCCGGTTCCCGCTCGTCGCTGACCTCGCTGACCGCCAAGCGCCGGCGCAGCTCCAGATCGACCCTTTGCTGCCAGTCGTTGAAGTCGCCCGCAAGGATCAGCGGGGCGTTGGACGGAATCTCCTGCTGGACGAAATCGGTCACGAAGCGCGCCTGGCGCAGGCGACTGACCTTGGCCAGTCCGAGGTGCAGATTGATCACATGGATCGGCGGGCCCCCGCCCGGCTCGACCACCGCGTGCAGCATGCCGCGGCGCTCCAGCGCGTGGTCGGATATGTCGTGATTCGTATAACTGGTGATGGGGTAGCGCGACAGGATCGCGTTGCCGTGGTGTCCATGCGCGTAGATGGCGTTGATGCCGTAGGCACAGTGCGCGTAACCACTGGTGGCCAGGAAGTCCAACTGCGCGGCGGCGGGCCGCTGCTGGCGGCCGGGCCGGCGCCGGTCATTGCGGTCCTGCACCTCCTGCAGGAATACCAGGTCGGCGTCGATCAGATGCAGCGCCAGCCGCACGTCGTGCACGCGCGAGCGCCCAGCGATCCCGGTAGCCCCTTTGGCGATGTTGTAGGTTGCGGTACGAAACTTCATGGAGCCGAGGTGGGTGGCGCGCGAACCGCAAGCATCCGAATCGCCTGTGAGTTGGTCCAGGAAAAGCAGGCGTCCGCGGCCTCGCGCCACGGCATCCAGCGCGAGTGCGTGTGCTCGAGCGACAGACGCGGCTCGAACGGATGGGCCACGCACAGCCCGAACACATGCTCGAGGTTGTGGGTCACTCCCGGCGCGTAACGGGAACGCCATCGGATGAAGATCGGGTACTCGTGCTCGAGCTTCCAGTCATCGAAATCGTCGGCGGCGGCCCGCCAGCCGGTCTCCTCCCGGACTTCGCGCGCGCAGGCCGTCGCGAAGTCCTCCTGCGGCTCGTCCAGGCTTCCCGTCACCGATTGCCAGAATCCCGGCTGGTCGGCGCGTTCCAGCAGCAGCGTCTGCAGCCGCGGCGTATAGATGACGACCAGCACGGACTCGGGTACCTTGAACCCCATGTTGTGCACCGGGTCGCGCGTGGAGCCGATCGCCCGCCGGCCTCAGTGATCGGTCGCGCCCGGCCTGGGCTCCGCCCGCAGGCGGATGTGCAACTCCCTGAGCTGGCGCTCGTCCACCGGGGATGGCGCCTGCGTCAGCAGGCATTGCGCGCGCTGGGTCTTGGGAAAGGCGATCACATCGCGGATCGACTCGGCGCCCGCCATCATCGTGACGATCCGGTCCAGTCCGAACGCGATGCCGCCATGGGGCGGAGCGCCGTACTGCAGCGCATCGAGCAGGAAACCGAACTTTGCGCGCGCTTCTTCAGGGCCGATCTTCAGCGCCTCGAACACCTTGGTCTGCACCTCGGCGCTGTGAATCCGGACCGAGCCGCCGCCGATCTCCCAGCCGTTCAACGCCATGTCGTAGGCCTTGGCCAGGCACCGGCCCGGATCGGACTGCAAGTAGTCTTCATGACCGTCCTTGGGCGACGTGAACGGGTGGTGCGCAGCAACCCAACGCTGCTCCTGCTCGTCGAACTCGAACATCGGAAAGTCGATCACCCACAGCGGCCGCCAGCCCGGCTCGAACAGTCCCTGGCTGCGGCCGAATTCGGAATGACCGATCCGCGTGCGCAGGGCCCCGAGGCTGTCGGCCACGACGCGCGCGCGGTCGGCACCGAAAAAGATCAGATCGCCGTCCTGCGCGCCGGTGCGCTCGAGGATGGCGGCCAGCGCGCGATCGTGCAGGTTCTTGACGATGGGCGACTGCAGGCCGTCGCGCCCGCGTGCGCGCTCGTTGACTTTCACGTAAGCGAGCCCGCGGGCGCCATAGATCGCGACAAACTGCGTGTACGAGTCGATTTCGGAGCGCGGCATCTGTCCGCCGGCCGGCACGCGCAATGCCGCCACCCGCCCGTCGCTCAGGTCGGCGGCGCTGCGGAATACCTTGAAGTCGACGTCGCCCATGACGTGGGTCAGATCGGTCAGCTGCAACGCGACCCGCAGATCGGGCTTGTCCGAGCCGTAACGGCTCATCGCCTCCTGATAGGTGATGACCGGGAACGGATTGGGCAGCTCGACCCCGAGCGCCTGCCCGAACACGGTGCGGATCAGATCCTCCATCAACTCGCGTATCTCGCGCTCACCCATGAACGATGTTTCCACGTCGATCTGCGTGAATTCGGGCTGGCGGTCGGCCCGCAGGTCCTCGTCGCGAAAGCACTTGGTGATCTGGTAGTAGCGGTCGAATCCGGCCACCATCAGCATCTGCTTGAACAGCTGCGGCGACTGCGGCAAGGCGAAGAACATCCCCTCGTGCACGCGCGACGGCACCAGGTAATCGCGCGCCCCTTCGGGGGTGCTCCTGGTCAGCATCGGCGTCTCGATATCGATGAAGCCGTGCGAATCCAGGAAGCGCCGCACCGCCGTGGCGACGCGGAAGCGCAGCCGCAGGTTGCGCTGCATCACCGGACGGCGCAGGTCCAGCACGCGGTGCGTCAGCCGCGTCGCTTCCGACAGATCCTCCTCATCGAGCTGAAACGGCAGCGGCAGCGACGGATTCAGCACCGTCAGGCGCTCGCACTCGACCTCGACCTCGCCGCTGGTCAGCGTGGGATTGACCGTTCCCTCCGGCCGCAACCGCACCGCGCCTTCGGCCTTGACGCAGTACTCGTTGCGCACGCTCTCGGCCGTTTTGAACAGCTGGGGGCGATCCGGATCACACACGACCTGGACCACACCCTCGCGATCGCGCAGGTCGATGAAGATGACGCCTCCGTGATCGCGGCGGCGATGCACCCAGCCGTACAGCTCCACCGGCTGGCCGACGAAGCGTCGGTCCACCAGACCGCAGTATTCGGTTCTCATCACGGACCTTTCGGGATTTGCGCTGCCTTGGACGGGCCCTCGGCGCCGGCCACGCCCAGCGAGATCACGAACTTCAGCGCCTCGTCGACGCTCATCTGCAGGTCGCGCACCTCGTCGGGCGACACGATCAGCGTGTAGCCCGATGTCGGATTGGGCGCGGTCGGCACATAGACCACAAGGCAATCCTTGCCCAGGCCATTGCTGAAGCGCTCGCTGGTAGGGCCCACCACGAATGCAACGGTCCACTGGCCGCGTTGCGGAAACTCCACCAGCACGGCGCGGCGGAAGGAATGCCCGTCGGGCGCGAGCAGCGTGTCGGAGACCTGCTTGACGCTCGAGTAGATCGAACGCACGATCGGAATGCGCGACAGCAGCCCCTCCCACCATCGCACCAGGCGCTGGCCCATGATGTTGGCAGCGGCCATGCCCGTGAGCAGCAGCACCAGCGCCGACAGCACCAGTCCGGCCCCCGGCAACGGGAAGCCGAGCCAGCTCTCGGGGCGCCACGGCGGCGGCAGCAGCAGCAGCGTACGGTCCATGCCGGAGACAATCAGGTCCAGCACCCAGATCGTGAATGCCAGCGGGATCCAGATCAGCAGCCCGGTGATCAGGTATTTTTTCATCGCGAAGGTTAGTGCGGCCGCAGCAATCCGACGGCCAGTGTCGCCCGCAAGCAAAAATCTAATCTAGCAGGCCGCCGCTTCGGATCGAAGCCGGCCGCGAGCCGGCATCGGCCCGCACCCCCACAACGCGTCAGCTGCAGGCGGAGCAGCCGCCGTTGCCACAACTGCCGGACGCGGGGGCATCGGAACTCTTCTCTGTCTTGGTTGCGCCGTCCGATTCGCCTGACTTTGATTCGCCCGCCTTGGACGCATTTGCGCCATTGCGGCTACTCGATCCGTTCTTGAAATCGGTCGCATACCAGCCGCTACCGCGCAATTGGAAGCCCGCCGCGGTCAGCTGTTTCGAAAGGGTCTCGGCCCGGCACTGCGGGCAGCTGCTCAGAGGTGCATCGGACACTTTCTGCAGCACGTCCAGCGCATGCCCGCAAGAGGAGCACTTGTAGGCGTAAATCGGCATTCGTTCGCCTCGATCCGTCCGCAACTACCTGAATTATAAGGGCAAGGTCCGTATTCCCAAGCCTCAAGGTTGGGCCGAATCGTGCGCCTTCAAGGGCTTTGCGGGCGCGAGCCGAAGCCCGGCCAGGGTCCGCCGCAGGGTCAGTCTTCCTCCTCCTTGCGGTGCGCCTTGTGGTCGGCGGCGAGCTGCTGCTGGATGTTGGGCGGCACCGGCTCGTAGTGGGACAGTTCCATCGAGTAGCTGCCGTTACCCTGCGTGATCGCCTTCAGGCGCCCGGCGTAGCCGTCCAGCTCGGACAGCGGCACGGTTCCCGACACGATCATCAACCCACCAGCCAGGTTGCCGGTGCCGGTGACCTGACCGCGCCGTGACGACAGATCGCCGGTGATGTCGCCCATGTTCGAATCGGGGACGACGATCTCGACGTTGACGATCGGCTCCAGCACGATCGAGCGTGCCTTGGACAGCGCGTCCAGGAACGCCTTGCGTCCGGCTGCGACGAATGCGACCTCCTTGGAGTCGACCGGGTGGTGCTTGCCGTCGTAGACGATCACACGCACGTCCTGCATCGGATAGCCGGCCACGTGACCCTGCCCGAGCACTTCGCGCACGCCTTTCTCGACGGCCGGGATGTACTGGTACGGAATGACGCCGCCCTTGACCTGATCGACGAACTCGAATCCGGCGCCGCGCGCCAGCGGTTCCACGCGCAGGTAGACCTCGCCGAACTGGCCGGCCCCTCCCGTCTGTTTCTTGTGGCGCGCGTGTCCCTCTGCGTTGGCGGTGATCGTCTCGCGGTACGGTATTCGCGGCGGGCGGGTCGAAACCTCCAGCTTGTACTGCGTGGCCATGCGTTCCAGCACCGAACGCAGGTGCAGGTCCGACAGTCCGCGCAGCACGGTCTCGTTCTGGCCCACGTCGTGCTCGATCACCAGCGTCGGATCTTCGGCGGCGATCCGGTTCAACACTTCCGAGATGCGCCCCTCGTCACCGCGCCGCACCGGCTCGACCGCCAAGCCGAACATCGGCCGCGGAAACTCGAGCGGCTTCATCCGGATCAGGTCCTCGTCGTGCGAGTCGTGCAGCACGCAATCGAACACGAGCTCCTCGACCTTGGCGACCGCGCCGATGTCACCCGGCACCAGGCGCGGAACCTCGACCGTTTCCTTGCCCATCAGCAGCAGCGGGTGGGCGACCTTGAAGGCTTTCTTGCTCTCGCCCACGTACAGCTGGGTGTCGCGCGTGATCGTGCCCTGGTGCACGCGGAAGGTGCCGATGCGACCGATGTACGGGTCGTTGACGATCTTGAAGACGTGCGCGAGCACGTGCCGGGCCGGATCCGGCTCGGAGCGGAACTCGCGCGCATTCGGCCCGTGCCCCGCGAAAAACAGCGGCGGATTGCCTTCGCCCGGATGCGGAAGGTGGCGGACGAACACTTCCAGCAGGTCCTGCACGCCGGCGCCGGTGCGCGCCGAAGCGAAGCACACCGGCACCAGGTGGCCCTCCCGCAGCGCCTTTTCCAGTGGAGCGTGCAAGGTCGAAGGGTCGACGCTGCCCTGATCGAGGTAGCGCGTCATCGCTTCTTCATCGACCTCGACCACCTGTTCCATCACGCGCCGGTGCACATCGGCGACCGACAGGAAGTCGGCCTGACCGTGATCCTCCGCGAAGCAATCGATCACGCGCGCCCCCCGATCGGCCGGCAGGTTCAACGGCAGGCATTCGGGGCCGAAGACTTCCTGCAACTGAGCCAGCAGCGCCGGCAGATCCAGGTGCTCGGCGTCAATCTTGTTGACGACGATCATCCGGCACAGGTTGCGCTGCTTGGCCCATTCCATCATCCGGCGCGTCGTCAGCTCGATCCCGGCCGACGCGTTGATCACCACCGCGACCGTCTCCACCGCATCGAGCGCCCCGATCGCGTGCCCGACGAAGTCCGGATAGCCGGGGGTATCGATCAGGTGTATCCGTGCATCGCGCCAGTCCAGGTGTACAACGACCGAGCGCAGTGAATGTTGCGCGGCCTTCTCCATCGGGTCGAAGTCGCACACCGTCGATCCCTTTTCGACCGCCCCGGCGGCGCCGATCATCTTGGACTTGACCAGCAGCTGCTCGACCAGCGTCGTCTTGCCGGCGGCCCCGTGGCCGACCAGCGCCACGGTCCTGAGCTTGTCGGTCGTGTATTCCGCCATCGCTGTCCCCCTGATTTGTTTCTCTTCGCGCGGCCTGTGCCTGCGACCAGCCTGTCTCCCTGCATGCTAGTTTACGGCGGGTTCGTGCTTAAGCCCGCGCCGGCTCCGATCGCGCAGGACCGCGTGCGACAATCGCGCTGCCTCCGCCCGGATCCGACCCCGGAGAATCCGATCGACCCGACTGTCCGGTGCCCCGCCACCGTGACCTGGCGCCGCTTCAGCGGCCCGCTGTCGCGCGCGGAGCAGCGTGAGTTCATCCCCTTCGTCCACGGCTTGATTGCGCGCGCGTTCGCGACGATCCGACCGCATTTCCTGCAGGCGCTGGCGGTCGAATCCAAGGGCGATGCCTCACCCGTCACGCGTGCGGATCGCGAGACCGAGCTGGCCCTGCGAGCCATGATCCAGCAGCGCTACCCACGCCACGCGCTGCTGGGCGAGGAGTACGGCGAACTTCGAGGCGGCCCGTACCGGTGGGTGCTCGATCCGATCGACGGCACGCGGGCTTTCATCAGCAACTGCTTTCTGTTCGGAACGCTGATCGCACTGGAGCGCGACGACGGCGCCGGATTCGTTCCGGTGCTCGGCTGCATCGCGCACTGCGCGGCCGGCGCGGCGCTGATCGGGCACCGCGACGACACCACGTTGTTCGTCGCGGGCGCGGGGCAGCGCGCGGCCCGGGTGCGCCCCTGCAGCCGACTGCAGGACGCCACCGTGCTGTCGACCTCGACCTGGATCGGCCGCGAGCAGGACGATGCGGCCGGCATCGAATCGGTGGCGCGGGCGGCCCGCATGTACCGCTCATGGGGGGACTGCTTCGGCTACTTCTCGCTGGCCACCGCCGGCGCCGACGCGATGCTCGATCCGCAGCTGGAGTACTGGGACGTGGCGGCGATCGTGCCCGTCATCGAAGGCGCCGGCGGCCGCGTCAGCAGCTGGCGCGGCGGCGATCCGCTTGCCGAGCCGTCTCTGATCGCGACCGCGGGCGAGCTGCATGAGCCGCTGCTGGAGCTGCTGAGGGGTCGATAGCAGCACGATCCGGGCAGGGCTTGACGGTCGGCTCGAAAAGGTCTCTAATTTCTGTCATGACAGAAATTACAGACAAGCCGGTCAAGATCCCGGGCGCGGTGCGGCAGTTCATCCTGCAGTGGGGCAACCTGGGCGAACGCTGGGGCGTGAACCGCTCGGTGAGCCAGATTCACGCGCTGCTGTACGCCTCCGAGCGTCCGCTGACGGCCGAAGAGATCGCCGAGGCGCTGGGCATTGCGCGTTCGAATGTTTCGACGTCGCTGCGCGAGCTGCAGACCTGGGACATCGTCCGATCGGTCCCGGTGATGGGCGATCGCCGCACCTTTTACGAAGCCGAAACCGACCTGTGGGTGGTGGTCCAGCGCATCGCGGCCGGCCGCAAGACCCGCGAACTGGATCCGGCCGCAGCAGCGCTGCGCGACTGTATCGAAGCGGCGCGCACCGATCCGGCAATCAGCCCGGTGGCCGCCAAGCGGCTGCGCGACATGCTCGAGTTCGTCGAGCGCCTGAGCCGCTGGTACGAGCAGATGATCAAGCTGTCGCGCGCGCAGATCGGCGCCCGGTTGAAGCTGGGCGGCGGAATCGGCCGGCTGCTGTCGCGGGGCACGGCCAAAGACAGATGAACCCACGTCAATCAGGAGACCATCATGATGAGTCCACTCACCGCATTGCTGGCCGACCTCTCCGTGAGCCTGGCATTGAGCACCGTGCTGGTCGCCGTGCTGGCGCGCCCGCTGCGCCTGATCCTCAGACAGCTCTGTCCCACGGGCGATGTGAGCGTCTTCTGGCTGGTGTTCACCGGGGTGATGCTGTACCTGACGCCGCTGATGTTTGCAGTCCTGTCGCTGCTCACCGCCACCGTGCTGGAGCCGGTGCCGGTCATCAGCGCTGCGCTGGTGGCGGCGTTATTCGGTGCGGTCGCCGCGCTGCTCGTGGTCGGCTACCAGGTGGCCAATGCCCGCCCGCGCGCCAACCCGGCGCGCGAGGGCGCGTTCGGTTGAGGCTGGCCTCGGATGAGACGCGTTTGCTACGTGCCGGTGGCCTCAGCGCCGAAAAGGATCGTCGATGCGGACCGTGGTGCTGGGTGCATCGGGTAACTTCGGCGCCCGCATTGTGCGCGCGCTCAAGGACGATCCCGCCATCGAGTTGATCGCCGCGACACGGGGAAGCAACGGCGCAGCGAGCATCGGCGGTGTGCCCGCGACGGCTCTGGACATCGGCGTCGCCGATTTCGCGATCCGCTTGAAAGGGCTAAGGCCGCAACTCGTCATTCATTGCGCCGGCCCGTTCCAGGGACAGGACTATCGCGTCGCGCGGGCGGCGCTGGCTGCCCGCGCCCACTACCTCGATCTGGCCGATGCGCGCGAGTTCGTCGCCAACTTCGCTGCCGTGAACGCCAAGTCCGCGCAAGCCGCGGGCCGCCTCGCGATCTGCGGCGCCAGCACGCTGCCGGCCCTGTCCGGGGCGGTGATCGAGGCCCTGCGTGAACCGCTCGCCACGGTGGACGAGATCGACATTGCGATTGCACCGGGCCAGCGCGCGCTGCGCGGCGCCGCGACGCTGGCGGCGGTGTTCAGCTACCTCGGGCGGCCGTTCCCGTGGAGACTTGACGGGCGCTGGCAGCAAGCGTGGGGCTGGCAGGAACTGCGGCGGGTGCGCTTCGATGTGGGCACCCGATGGGCGGCGGCCTGCGACGTGCCGGATCTGGCGCTGCTGCCGCGACAGTATCCCGAGGTGCGCACTGTCACGTTTCGCGCCGCCCTCGAGGTCGGCGTCCAGCACTTCGCGCTGTGGGTGGCGGCAGCGGCGCGGCGTGCCGGGCTGAACCTGTCGATCGAGCGTCGGGCCGGAGTGCTCAACCGCATGGCGTCATGGTTCGAGGTCTTCGGCAGCGACCGTGGTGCGATGCGCGTGAGCGTCGTCGGAGGCGGAGCGGACGGGACGCGGCGGCGCCGAACCTGGCACCTAACCGCCGATAAGAACCACGGGCCGGAGATTCCCTGCATGGCATCGATCCTGCTGGCGCGCCGGCTGGCGCGCGGCGAACTGAGCACGCGCGGTGCGTTTCCCTGCATTGGTTTCCTCAGTCTGCGGGACTTCGAGCCCGAATTTGCGCGTTGGGCGATACGGTCGCGCATCGAAGAGGGCCCCGCCTCGCTCGGCTGAAACTTGGCGCAAGCGATGAACGCCTACCTGCTCATCAAATGCGTGCACGTGATTTCGAGCGTGCTGCTGGTCGGAACCGGCTTCGGCTCCGCCTACCACATGTTCTTTGCCAACCGAAGCGGCCAGGTCGCGGTCCAGGCGGAGGTGAGCCGGCTGGTCGTGCGGGCGGACTGGTGGTTCACGGCGCCCGCCGCCCTCGTGCAGCCGATCACCGGTGTTTGGCTCGCTCATCGCGGGGCTTGGCCGATCGCGACGCCCTGGATCATCGGGTCCGCATTGCTCTATGCGCTGGCGGGCGCCTGCTGGCTGCCGGTCGTCTGGCTCCAGCTCAGGATGGCCGCGATGGCGCGGCAGGCGCTGCACCGAGGTTTGGAGTTGCCGCCGCGCTATGCGCGCTACGCCCGCCGCTGGGAGCGGCTCGGCGTTATCGCCTTCGGGGCCATGCTGACGGTCTATTACCTGATGGTGGCGAAGCCCGCTCTCTAAGGATGACCATCGAGTCGAGCCATTGCGCGCACGGCAAAGGTCCCCATACCGCTGACCTTGGGCGGAACCGCGGAAAAGCGGAAGCCCTTATCGGGCAGAGCATCGAGGCAAGTCAGGTGCTCGACGATCGGGATTTCGGCGCCGAGCAGGATCGAATGGACCGGGCGGGCCATGTCCGCGATGTTGTCGATATTGAGCGAGTCGATTCCGACCAGCGTCGCCCCCTGGTCGCGCAAGTAGGCGGCCGCCTCGGCCGTCAGAAACGGATGATCTTCGAAGTAACGATCGGTGCGCCAGTGCCGGTCCCAGCCGGTGTGCACGAGCACGGCGCGTCCGCGCACGTCAACGCCGGCGAACTGGGCCCGATCGATGGCCCGTGCCGTCTCGCCTTGCAGCCGGACCACCACCGCAGGAACGTCCGCGACCGACTCCAGCTTCAAGCCGGCGAGATCCGTTCCGTGGGCGTAGCGATGAAACGGCGTGTCCAG
>Ga0187846_10001042_pt1 | contig 15878 bp, 11 predicted proteins | sample TC_taG_FD_161473 | JGI IMG/M metagenome (GOLD analysis project Ga0187846, IMG submission 161473) | Biofilm microbial communities from the roof of an iron ore cave, State of Minas Gerais, Brazil - TC_06 Biofilm (v2) | ecosystem: Environmental > Terrestrial > Deep subsurface > Cave > Wall biofilm...
TTCATGGCAGCCGATATCTGATAGCAGACTGTGGAGTTTTTCCTTCAGGTGGCGGTGTGCTTCCATGTTGTTTTCCGTGTAATCTAGTATTATTTCGCCCTGGTTGTTGATCCTGATGCGATTATTCGGGTCAGGCAGGTCTTCAGATTGCAGCCAGAAGTCTAGGGAGTGTGCCGCCATTTGCGCGTGATCCATGCCACCGAGTGGCTCTGGCGATTCCATCGTCATTATTTCTGCGTCAATCTTGCCACACATCTGAATCAAGCCCATCGGATATTCCCAGTCGGGGCTCGGCCCGTACCAATCGTTGATGGCCAGCGTTTTCTGAAAGACGCTGTCGTTGGGCTCCTTGCTTATGGCGATGAAGGTCGCATTGTTATGGCACATATAATTGCGTCCGACGAGATCGCTGCTGTTGGCGAGGCCATTCGGGTGTTTATCGTTCCTGCTCCGCAGGAAAATCGCACTGCTGTTCGCCGTACCCGCTGCCACGATCACAATGTCCGCGCTGTAAACCTCAGTCTGGTCGTTGTGCCGCGCATGAACTTCAGTCACCGTTCTCCCGCCGGCATCGGTTACCAGTTTCCACACCATGCGATTGCGTAGCAACGTGACATTCTCATGCTGCAAGGCAGGCTTGATGGCAATCACATGCGCGTCTGATTTGCTCTCTGTTAAGTCGGGGTAACCGTCGAACATGCTGGGGTAAACCGGGGATTCGCCCGCACCTTCGCCCAGTTTGATGCCTAGTGGCAGCGGGAAGGGGTGATAGCCGAGTTTTTCGAGATCGGCTTTCAACTTGGCAATACGCGGCTCATGCGTGAGCGGACCGAATGGATAGGGCCGATCTGCGAACGGTTCGGTCGGGTCGCTCCCGCGCTGCCCATGCACATGATAGAGATATTCCGCCTGGGTATAGTATGGCTCGAACACATCGTAGCCGATCGGCCATGCCGGGCTGACACCGCCCGCGTGCCGGATTTCACCAAAATCCGCTTTGCGCAGGCGAAACATCGCCCCGCCGAACATCTTGGTGTTGCCGCCGACCCAGTAGTAAATCATTGGGTGGAGAGGTTGACCGTTGTGGTATATTGTCTCCTTCGCATTATAGCGTTTTTCCCCGTAAACGGCGTGTGTCTCCCAGTTTTCGCGCTCGCGAGGGAGATAATCGCCGCGTTCCAGAAGAAGAAGCTTCTTGCCAGTGGGGGCAAGAGCATAGGCCATTGTGCCGCCGCCTGCTCCTGTACCGATGATGATGACGTCATACTTGCTCATGATTTTCTCCTTTGTTCTAGATATGCAATCATACTTTCAACTCCACGATTTTGGCAGTGTGACCGTCTGGGTCACGCACCAGAAAGGCTTTTTCGCCATCTGGCAACGTCACAATACCGGCTGAAATCACTGCGGCACCAGCAGCCCGCAACCGTATGTAGGCAGCCTGTGCATCTGGCACAAGCATCGTCATTTGCCAGTGCCAGAGGTCGTAAGGACGGCTATCCAATGGCACCGGGCGGCCGCCCGGCGGTGCTAGGTACTTGAGGCACTCAATGCCCATGCCGCCTTCGGGGGCTTTCAACCCGGTGATGTGCAAGCGCGCGCCAAATAGCATATTCAGATGTTCTTGCTCTGTGCCATAATTCTCGCTCTCACCAGCAATGGTTAAGCCGAGTATGTCCCGGTAGAACCTCAGGCTGTGTTCTGTATTAGCGATACTGATTGCCGTGTGGTCGATGCCCAGGAATAGTCGATTTTTGCTCTGCCAGCGGGGGACGCCCTTGCCTTCCGGGAACCAGATGAGTTCGAGGTTGTGCCCATCCGGGTCCCGGCAGTAAAACGCCCGGATGCCCGCCACGGCCGTTATATAGTCCGGTAGGGTCTGAGGCGCGGTGCTGACGTGCTGGACGTTATGTTCGCACAGCGTGGCATATGCCGCATCCATATCGCTGACGACAATGGCGATGTGCTGAAACCACAGGTCGTTGCTGCGGCTGTCAGGCGGAATGGGGCGGCCTCCGGGCGGCGCAATGAACTGCGTGAGTTGCATTTGCTCTTGCCCTAGTCCCAGCGTGACGACTCGCATCCGCGCGCCGAAGATCCCGGTGAGTTTCTCGCAAGGCTCGCTCAGCACTTCATAATCATCGATGATTTCAAAGGGCAAGACCTGGGTGTAGAGTGCAAGCACTGGATCCAGATCAGAGACGGTAAAACCAACACACTGTACCTGCCGAATCATGATGTCTCCTCATGTTGTAGTCAAACCCTTACCGATTTAGGGACGAATGCCCGGAATGGTCAGACGAATCCGATAGAGGCTCGTCATCGCGGTGATATAGAGTGTCCGCCCATCGTCGTCACCCCACGCAAGGTTATGCGGGTCTTCCGGTAGTCGCAGCAAGCCCAGATGTTTAGCTTTAGCTGAGAGTATCCAGATACCGTCTGGCCCGCACACATAAAGATTGCCTGCCTCATCGACCTTTATCCCGTCTATCGCATTCTCACCCGCCACGTACGTCATGTCGTAGAATACTTCGCCGCTGCCCACGCTACCATCGGCGTCGACCGGGTAACGCATGACGACCTTCTTCTGCATATCCCAGTTGCCCACGTAGAGGTATTTCTCATCAGGCGAGAACGCGATGCCGTTTGGCCCCATCAATTCGTCAGTGACCAGCGCAATGTCGCCGTCTTTCACCCGGAATACACCGCTGAACGGCAGTTCTTTGTTCGGGTCATCGAACAAGCCCGGCAGTCCAAAAGGCGGGTCGGTGAAGTACAGCGTGCCGTCAGAACGATACACGAGGTCGTTTGGGCTGTTCAGGCGTTTGCCTTTATATTCATCAGCCATCACCGAAATATCGCCATGCGGGTTCACGCGGATGATACGCCTGTTCCCATGCTGACAAATCGTCAGCAATCCATTGGGGTCGAAGGTCAGTCCGTTGGAGCCGGGCTGTGTGTATGTCCCCATATCGAAGCCGGAATAGCCGCTTTTCGCCCTAAATACCTCGACTTTACCGAGAGGCGACCAGCGATAAATCACATTGGTATTAGGGGAGCTAAACAGCAGATAGCCGGGCTTTGCCCATACCGGACCTTCGGTAAAGACGAAGTTGCCCGCCACTTTTTCCAGTCTGGCATCGGCAGGTACGATAGCATCCAGCGCCGCATCTGTCTTGACGATCTCCAGCGGCATGTTACACGCGACTTTTGTGCGTTCCGCTGCGTAGAAATCCAGTGTGGCAGTCCGCATCCAGATGTAGTTTTTAGGCGAGGCGGAAATCGGACCATTGATACCAAACACGGCGATCTGGAACGTATCGCCTGCTTGGATATTCTTACCGAGAATCACGCGATTGGGTGCGTTAAACCCGCCCACAACCTGCCCGCCGGTCTGTCCCAACACGAGCGGTAGCCTGCCATTGACCCACACCTCGGCGTAATCATCAATGGCGACTTCAAAAACAACCGTCGAGCCGGTGGGGTCAAAATCACCGACTTTTTCAGGTATAGTTACCTTAATGCGATACCAGTTGAAGCACACACGCCCGGTGCTGAGGCGGCGTTCAGTATCTGCAGGTGGCAGCACGTCCCAGCCGGAGTCGTCAAAGTCGATGTTCTCGGCATGTGGCAAAACGTCGTATGTGCGGTTGGGTGCGCCGGATGGCGCAAGGTCGGGGCCAACTTCGACGAAATCAATTTCCTCTACTCTGGTGTCGCTGTACCGCCATCGACCCTTGACCAGTTGCACGCCGGCTTCAATTTGCAGGTCAATCACCGCATCCGGCAGGCCAGGCAAAAGTTCTGGAGGGCCGGGGATGTTATGTGCATTCGTCATGCGTTGTGCCCCCTGTCATTAGTCCAGAGCCTTCACCACGTAGTAAAGGAAAGGATTGGAGACTTCGACGAACTGGTGCGGTAAACCGTTGGGGATAACCAGCACATCGCCACGCGAGAGTTTATGGGTGACACCATCCTTGATGGAGTCGGCGCGGATTTCACCCGGTGCGGTGTGACGGCTACTGACCATCTCACCATCGGTGACGACTGTTGCGTTACCTTCGACCACATACATAATGTCTGTATCGCGGGCGTGCCATTCCACCCCGCCGGGTTTCTCGCGGCGGCCTGCATCCAGCTTGTAGAAGTCGGTGTTCATCAGCAGGCCACCCTTCTGGAATTTCGCGGTCACGTCCGCAGCCGGGATGTAGGTGGCGGCGTTGATGGATTCCGTGGTGAAGCCTTCGGCAGCCTCCGCGCCGATGGTGGCGAGTTCCTGGTCCTCCGGCGCAGAGGATGCGCCACTCACGCCAATCGCGCCGATGACCTGCCCCTTGTGCAGAATCGGCATCCCGCCCTGCAAAGCCACACCTCCGGCCAGAGCCAGCGCCGAGGGACGACCCTGTGAAGCTTGATCCTCAAAATCCTTACTGGGGCGGCGGAAGATAGCTGCCGTGCGCGCTTTGTCAGTGGCGACCAGCACACTGGCGACCTGCGCCTTATCGGGTCGCCACAGGTAGAGAAGTTCACCGGAGGCATCGACCACCGAGATGACGGGGGCCACAGCGCGCGCTGTGGCTACCGCGCCCACTGTATGCGCGACGATGCGCGCACCCTGGTATGTAAGGGCATACACTTCATCGACACTGAAATCGGCTTGAGTCCCGGCGATAGACACCGATTCGTCTTCGTCTGGTGTTTCGCCGCTGGTGCCAATTGCACCCACGACCTCACCATCAACAAGGAGAGGAATACCGCCTGTTAGAGCGACCCCGCCATGTAGCGCCAGCGCGCCTAACCGCCCGCTGCTCACCTGCGCTTCCAGTATGCGACTGGGTCGCACGAATATTGCTGCCGTGCGTGCCTTATCGATGCCAACCTGTACGCTGGCGACCTGCGCTTTGGGCAGGCGTTTGACCAGCATCGGGTGACCTTCAGGGTCAACGATTGCGATGACGACGCGATAGGTCTTCTCTCTGGCGAAGGCTTCCGCTACACTCATCACGGCTTCCGCACCTGCTAAATTGAGAACTTTCTTGATACGAACTGTTGCCATGTGTGTCTATCTCCTCGTTGTCTGCTTCACGAATGTTCGACTCGCGGACGGCCCGCACTGGCTGTTGTCAGCACGGCCTTAAATTCATCGCGATGCACCATGAAGATGTTGCTGCAGCCAGCATAGCCGGCCTCTTTCCCTGAGTAATTTGTATCGTTTGCCATACCCGTAGCACTTCCGCGATGCTCCTCGCCTGCACCACGCGGCGAAAATGGTGCATCGTTATTAAAAATCTTTGCCAAAGTGGCAATATAGACTCAGCGCAGGTCGAAACGTTACAAGAACCTTTGGGCTGTCTCCGCCTCGCATCGAGGCCACAACTGGGACCATCTTTGACCAGCGATCACGGCCGCCGACTGTTTTCCGATTTTGTGATATACTTAAGCAGGGTTTTATGGTTCTGACGCTTTCGCGGATCAGAAATTAGAATCAAGAGTTATGCTGTATCAATACTTTCGGCGCGGGAGACGCACTCTCCTGCTTATTCCCGGAGATCATTTGAAGAAACTTTGTATGAGGTTGGGTAGATAACACCGTTGGAGCAATCATCCGTATCGTCGCAACTCCCTCACAAATACCACCTACCGGCTCCACTCACACCACTTATAGGGCGCGAACGGGAGGTGGACGCAGTCCAGCAGTATCTCCGTCGCACCGGGGTACGCCTGGTAACGCTCACCGGCCCTGGCGGCGTCGGGAAAACCCGCCTGGCTTTGCAGGTCGCTACTGACTTGATTGAGGATTTCGCCGATGTCTTCTTTGTCCCGCTCTCCTCTATACTCGACCCTGCTCACGTTCCCTCAGCCATCGCCCGAGTTCTCGGCCTGAAAGAAGCTGAGACGCAGACCCTGCCCGAGCAGCTCAAAGGGTACCTGCAGCAGAGGCATCTCTTGCTCGTGCTTGACAATTTTGAGCACGTGCTGCCTGCTGCCCCGCTCATCTCAGAAGTACTGGCGTCTTGCCCGGCTTTGCAAGTACTGGTGACCAGTCGAGCGGTGCTCCATCTCTCTGGTGAGCACCAGTTCCCAGTGCTTCCATTACCGGTCCCTGATCTTGCGCATCTACCTCCTCTCGACAACCTGGCGCAGACGCCAGCAGTGGCCCTCTGTTTTCAGCGCATGAAGAGCGCCCGGCCTGATTGTCAACTGACTGAGGCCAACGCGCCTGTCCTGGCAGAAATCTGTAGGCACCTGGACGGTCTGCCACTGGCCATCGAGCTGGCGGCAGCGCGGATCAAACTGCTTTCGCCTCAGGCACTCCTATCACGCATGAAGTACCGACTTCCATTGTTGACGGGAGGGACACAGGACCTGCCGGCACGGCAGCAGACCTTGCGTAACACACTGGAGTGGAGCTATTCCTTGCTGAACGCAGATGAGCAGCGACTCTTCCGAAGAATGGCGGTATTTGCAGGAGGTTGCACACTCGAAGCGATCGAGGCAGTGTGCAAAGGAGAAGGTGTCAGTGCTCTGGAGATACTTGATCAGGTAGGCTCCCTGCTTGACAAGAGCCTGCTCTACCAGCGAACAAAGGGAGGGAGCGAGCCGCGCTGCATGATGCTAGCAACCATTAGAGAGTACGCATTGGAGCGCCTCAGGGAGAGTCGAGAAGAGGATGCTATCTCTGATGCCCACGCTGCCTATTATCTGACATGCGCCGAAAGGGGCGACCTGGCACTGCGTGGGCCTGAGCAGGATGTATGGTTGAGGCAGTTAGAGGCTGAACATCACAACCTGCGCAGGGCATTGCACCGGTTCGTAGAACACGGAGAAGCTGAGGGCGCATTGCGCTTGAGCAGTGCGCTCTCGTGGTTCTGGTATCTGCATGGGTATTTGCGTGAGGGCTATAGATGGCTCGAGCGAGTACTGGCGTTGCCAGGAGCGTCTGAACGCACCAGGTATCGAGCACAAGCGCTGTATAGCGTCGGGGGGCTTGCCCGATTCCAGGGAAACTTCACGCTCGCGCGCTCCCGCCTTGAGGAGAGCCTGGCGCTCTGGCGAGAACTGGGAGATCGGCAGGGGTGCGCCTATGCCCTGGCCAAGTTAGGAACTGTGTTGAAGCTCCAAGGGGACCTGGCCGTTGCACATGGGTTGCTAGAGGAGAGCGTGGCACTCTTTCGGGAGGGAGGAGATAAGTGGGGTCTGGCCCTGGCACTGTTCGCCCTGGCGGAGGTAGTCACCTCCGAAGGTGATCTTCCCTCAGCATACAGTTGGCTGCAGGAAAGCCTGGCGCTGTGGCGAGAGGTAGGTGATAAGTGGGGCCTTGCTTTGGCCCTCGGTGGTCTGGGCGAAGTGATGCGCTGCCAGGGCGACTATGAGCAGGCAGCGAAGTACTATGACGAGAGCCTGGCCCTCTTTCGGCACCTGGACAACAAGTGGCGGATTGCTTATCTGCTGCACAATCTTGGACATGTGGCGCGGGCTCAGGGTAACTACGAGGAGATGGCAGCCCTCTTCGAGGAAAGTTTCGTCCTGTTCCGTGAACTCGGGCATAAGGCAGGCGTCGCAGATTGCCTGGCGGGATTGGCAGCCGTGGCTGGAGTACAGGGACAACAGGAGTTAGCGGTACAGCTCTTTGCGGCGTCACAAGGACTGTTCACTGCTCTTGGTGTTCGCCTGGATCCTGCGGACCGTGCCGAATTTGACCATAATCTGGCAGCAGTACGTACTCAGCTTGACGAGGCCACCTACAATGCCGCCTGGATGCAGGGGCAGCAGATGACGTGGGAGCAAATCATCGCTGCACCCGAAGAGGTGAAACGGAAGCAAAATCACAGAACTAACCAGCCAGTTTCACACCCTGTCTTCTCTCAGGTACCTCCATCCGCATCATATCCGGCTGGTCTCACCCCTCGTGAGGTCGAGGTGCTACGCCTTGCAGCGCAAGGACTTAGCTATGCGAAAATAGCCGAGAGACTCATCATCAGTGCCCGCACGGTCGATGCACACTTGCGCTCGATCTACAGCAAGTTCGGTGTGACTTCACGCAATGAGGCCACACGTTTCGCAAGGGAACATCAACTCCTCTGAAGTACAGTGCTGGCTGTTCATGAGTCACTCCTCATCAGCTGATTATTTCCCATCTGCATATTCCACCAGCGATATCCACGCCCAGTCCGCCTTCGAGTTCTGACGCATCCTACCGCGGTGAACCAAGAGATTGAGCCATCACTGAAAAGTGAATGTAACGTTTTTGAGAGAACTGACTCTATGTACCAGCGACTTGCATACTTTTACAGCAGTACCAGGATCGTTGTAGCCTCCAGCAGGACGGACACATGCTAACTCAGGCCTTGGAAAGGAAGACAGCGCAATGAGACAGACCATTTCTATCACCATTGAGCATAGTGTTGTCGCCTCAAACCGGTCATATGAACAGGTGAAAAAATCGCTTGAAGCGGGACTGGGCGTGGCTGGGAAGATAGGGGAGATTGCACCGGTAGCACCAGTGGTGGCTGGGGTGACAGGAGGAGGGGAGGGAAAGAAGCTATGACCCTCCCATTTGCAGTGCCCACTGCACTGTTCCCAGTCGAGCACCGGTTCCTGGACCTCGACGGCGCGCGCATCCATTATGTCGATGAGGGAGCGGGCGAGACCCTGCTGCTCTTGCACGGAAACCCATCCTGGTCCTTCCTGTACCGCAAGATCATCGCTGCGCTAAAGAGCGACTTCCGCTGCGTCGCGATGGATTACCCAGGCTATGGGATGTCGGACGCTCCGCCGGGCTATGGCTTCACCCCCAGGGAGCACAGCATAGTGCTCGAGCGCTTTGTGGATCGCCTCGGTCTGAGCAACCTGACGATCATGGTCCAGGACTGGGGTGGGCCGATCGGCCTCGGCCTTGCGGGTCGCCGGCCAGAGCTGGTGCGCCGCTTGATTATCGGCAACACCTTCGCCTGGCCTCTCAACGGAGAGTGGCGCATACATGTCTTCAGTTGGTTGATGGGCGGGCCGATCGGATGGTCGCTCACGTGGGCCTTTAACCTTGTGCCGAAGGTCTTCTTCGCGCGAGGCCTCGCGCAGAAGACCGCGCCTGTGGTGCGCGAGATGTACATGGCACCCTGGCGGAACCGGGCTCGGCGCGGAGCTGCCGTCATTGCGCCCCGGCAACTCATCAAGGCATCCCCTTACCTCAAAGAGGTCGAAGCGAACCTGGGAAAACTGGCGGACCGACCAACACTGATCGTGTGGGGGATGAAAGACTTTGCCTTCCGTGAAGCTGAACGCGCGCACTTCGAGCGGATCTTTGCGAGGCATAAAATCGTCCTGCTCGACAACGCCTCGCACTTTCTTCAGGAGGACGCTGGCGAGCAGATCGCTGCGCAGTTCAGGGCATTTCGCAGTCAGATGAAGTAAACGAGATCATTCGGTGACGTAGTTTCGGCACAATCGTGTGCCGATGAAGATCGTATGGTTGTAAATTTTCTTAGTGAGCTTCATGGCCATGAAAGGATACTCACTCATATGACTGATTTGTTAGATCGTGCGGTTGAGGCTCACGGCGGCCTCGGTCGTTTCAACCAGGTCCAGACGGTCTCGGCGTATCTGGTAATGGGCGGCGCGTTGTGGGGGCTCAAAGGCCAGGCTGGAGTGCTGAGCCAGGTGCGCGTGACCGTCGATCTGCACCAGGAGCACGCCTCATTCGCGCCGTTCAAACTTCCCAACCAGCAGACAGCTTTCACCCCAGACCGTATCGCAATCGAGACAAACCAAGGAGCGGTCGTCGAGGAGCGCACTCACCCCGCGCCGCTTTCGCTGGCCATACCCTGCAAACTCCATGGGATGACCTGCATGCGCTCTACTTCGGAAGCTATGCGATGTGGACCTATCTGACCATCCCCTTCTCCTTGACCTGGGCCGGCTTCGCAGCCAGGGAGATAGAGCCGTGGCAGGAGCAAGGCGAAACCTGGCGGCGTCTCAAGGTGACGTTTCCGCCATACATCGCCACGCATAGCACCGAGCAAACCTTTTATATCGGCGACGAGGGCCTGTTGCGCCGGCATGATTATGACGTGGAGGTAGTGGGCAACGCCCCGATCGCTCATTACGTCTCCGAATACAAGGACATCTCCGGCTTTCCGATATGGACAAAGCGCCGCGCGTTCGTTCGTCAGCCAGACAACACGCCCGCGCTTGATAAGCTGATGATTGCCATCGACCTCAGCGCTATTCGCTACGCATGAGTTTGGCGGGTTGGGTCGAAATGTACCAGCGATAGTATCTTTGGCGGTTGACCAGCATGGGAAGTGTTTACCGGTAGTTTGCTGACAAGGGTCAAACTGAGCTGAAGAGTGAGATGGCCTGTCCAAGTTCAAGCCAATTGAACAGGAATTGCACCGGAGGAGATGGGGGCAGTGGTGACCAGCCGGTCCAGTAGCGCCTCCGCATAATCCACAGCTCCAGCCACCCTCATACTGCCCGCAGCGCGACTGGCCAGGACACCTGCAGTCGCATCCCTTGTGCCACACCGATTTTTTTCCACCGTTCCTGCCCTATAGGCAGTAACGTCCGATTCAGGGACTCCTGAAGGTTCAGCTGCCTCCACTGGCTCGTGCGCTGTGCTTGTAGTCACATGACTGGCATGATAGCAACAGAACGAGAAGGCGCAATGAACCAGTTGCCAGTGTTTGCGCATCGCCCGGTCCCTCCTTACCTGATACTGCGACTAGCCCAGGGCGTGTTTGACCTGTTTATAGCTCTGTTCGACCCACATCCGTAACCCAAAGAGTCCCACCACTTCCTCCAGACTGGTCGCGGCGAGTTCGCTGTCCTGAGCCCGGGGCGCGATCCGGGCGCTGGCAGATCGGTCACCAGATGGAACGTGGTCAGGTCGGGCAAAGGGTTCACTCCACGCCATTCCCTAGGGAGAGAAGTTTTCCTGATTACCCCAGATTAGGGGAAGCAATAGGGAATGCTCCCGATGTGCAACGCCCTCTAGCCAGGTAGACTGTATTCAGGGAGAGAAACCGTTTTGGCTCTTGCTCCCCATAAAATTGGATTAGTTGTAGTGTAACGCGCTTCGACACTGGGATTCTACTACGATTCATGCCTAAGAGAAACCTGGTGCTGATTTGCTATGTCTTTCCCTGGCCTGAGGAACGTCCGATGAGGGTTTCACAGCTCTAATCGATGTCCCTTGCAGACTGTTGCCCTGCTGGTCATGCCAACGACAAGGTGCATGAGTCATATGGTACGCCATTCTATTCCGAGAGTGATTGATGATCACCTGTTACCGCCTGACAGTGCCGATCAGAGCTCCCCAGCGCTTCAGGTTGGCTCCGAGGCCTGGTATGCCTGGCTTGATGAGCCAGGCACACACTCTTTTACCTTTCACAGCCCCCAGGGCACCTTGACCGCTCGCCGTGAGCATCGGCGTGGCACCTGGTACTGGTATGCCTATCACTCCCGAGAGGGCCACCTCCACAAAATCTACCTCGGCAAGTCGGAAGAACTCACCTTGGTGCGGCTACATGCAGCCGCTACCGTGCTGTCAGCAGAGAAGGCCACACGTCCACAGCTACACGGCACGATCCCTCCTCTTCACCCCGCCGCTACCACTCCGCTCTCCTCCACCATTAGTCTACCCTCCCACCACCTGCTCAAGACGAAAATTTCCGTGCCGCCAGCCCGCTCAAACATCGTAGCGCGCCCACGACTCATGCAAAGGATGAGCGCCGCCATGAGAGGCACACTTACGCTCTTTGTTGCCCCTGCTGGCTGGGGCAACACTACCCTGCTCCATGCCTGGCATGCTGAGGCTAGTCGTAGTCCCTGGCCCCTGGCCTGGGTCTCACTCGATGCGAGTGATAACGACTCCCTACGCTTCTGGACGTATGTCATCAGCGCGCTCAATACGCTGCACCCGAGTGTGGGCGAGATTCCTCTGGCGCTGTTGTACGCCTCTTCGCCGCCCCCGATCGAGGCCGTGCTTGCGCCCCTGCTCAATGCCCTGACCGAGCTCCCCACAGACACCGTGCTGGTGCTGGACGACTTTCACCATATCGAGGCGCAGCCTATCCACGATGCCCTCGGCTATCTCGTCGAGCGTCTGCCACCGAAGGTGCATCTGATCCTCGCAAGTCGAGGTGATCCCCTCCTGCCTCTAGCCCGCCTGCGAGTACAGGGGACGTTGACCGAATTGCGTGCTCCTGACCTACGCTTCACCTTTGAGGAAACGGCAGCATTTCTGGTTGAGGTGATGGGACTGCCGCTCTCAATCGAGCAGGTAGCCGCCTTGCAGGCACGCACCGAGGGCTGGATCACCTTACACCTGGCCGCCCTCTCCCTGCAGGATCGCGACGATGTGGCTGGTTTCATCGAAGCCTTCACAGGCAGTCATCGCTATGTGGTCGACTACCTGGTCGAAGAAGTCCTCGCGCGCCAACCGGCAGACGTGCAGGACTTTTTAGTGAAGACCTGCATCCTGGTTCGGCTCTGTGGGCCCTTGTGCGATGCCGTGCGCGGGCAAGACGATAGCCAGGCATATCTGGCGCATCTCGAGCGGAGCAACCTGTTCCTGGTCGCCCTGGATGACGAGCGGCAGTGGTATCGCTACCACCACCTGTTCGCCGAGGCGCTGCGCAGTCGCTTGCAGCAATCACAACCCGCTCTGGTTGCTGAGCTGCACCGCCGGGCCTCTCACTGGTACGAGCACCACTTGCTGTTCGACGAGGCCGTCGCCCATGCGCTGGCGGTGCCCGAGGTAGAGCACGCCGCCCGCTTGATCGAAGAGTACGCCCGCCTCACCAACTTTCCCAGCCAGTTCCAGGTCTTGCTGGGCTGGTTGAACAGGCTGCCCGATGCATTCGTCCGCACCCAGCCCACCCTCTGCATCATGCATGCCATCACACTGGTGCTCACACAGCACCTGGAGAGGGCGTCAGTTCGCGTGCAAGATGCCGAACGCTGCCTGTACGAGGAGATGCCGGCCCAACAGCGACGGACGCTCCTGAGCATGATCACCGCGTTCCGCGGCTATCAGGCGCGCCTCCTGGGTGATTACGAACAGGGTGTCCCCCTTGGGCACCAGGCGCTTGAGCTGATGCCGGAGACTGAGGCAACGTCGCCGTTCACGGTCATATTTCGTCTGGGTACGTTTATGACTGCAGCCAGCGCTTATCTGGTAGATGGCGATGTGACACCCACCACCGAGCACCTGGTCTCGGCAGCGGTGACGTCCGCCCGTGCTCTGGGCAACCTTCCGGCGATCATGAAGAGTATCTCCAACCTGGCGCGGCTCCAGCTGTTGCAGGGCAGGCTGCGCCAGGCGGCCGTCACGATGGAGCAGGCAACGCAGCTGGTGCCGCAACCCGCAGGGCTGCACACACTGCTCCATGGTGCGGACTACTACTTCATCCTGGGTGAACTGCTGCGGGAGTGGAACCAGCTCGAGCAGGCTGAGCAGCACCTGGTACAAGGGATGGAGCTGGTCAGGGGAGCGTTGACAACAGATGCTGAGATGATCACACGGGGCTACCTGGCCTTCGCGCGCCTCCTGCAGGCCTGTGGCCAGAGCAACCGGGCACTCCAGGCACTGGATGCGTTCGCGCAGATGGCCCAGCAGCGCAGCTTTGCCCCTGCCCTGGTGGCGCGCGGAGCTGCCGTACGGGCGCAGGTGGCACTGGCCCAGGGCGATCTGGCGGCGGCCATCGGCTGGGCCGAGACGAGCGGCTTGTCTACTACAGATGCACTGAACTACCCCCGCGAGCGAGAATACCTGACCCTGACACGCATACACATTGCCCAGGGGCGAGCGCAGCCAACGGGGCCCTTCCTCTCTGAGGCGTTGACCTTGCTGGAGCGGCTGCTGGAGGACGCCGAGCCCAGGGCACGCATGAGCAGTGTGATTGAAATCCTCCTGCTGCGTGCGCTGGCGTTGCAGGCGCAGGGGAAGCAGGAGGAAGCGCTGAGGTCGCTGGGACGAGCCCTGGCAGTGGCCGAGCCAGAGGGCTACATTCGCCTCTTCCTCGATGAAGGGACACCGACACTGGTCTTGCTACGCCAGGCATACGCGCATAAGATCGCACAAGGGTACGTGGCAGTGCTGCTAAAGGCAGCGGGGGAGCAACTATCCATTGGCCCCCCTCTCCAATCCACACAGCATAGTCTGCTAGTAGAGCTCCTCACGGAGCGTGAGCGCGAGGTGCTGCGCCTGCTGGTAGATGGCGCGTCCAACCGCGAGATCGCCGATCACCTCGTCCTCAGCGTCAACACGGTGAAAAAACACATCTTCAATATCTGTAGCAAGCTCAACGTGCAGGGCCGCACGCATGCCATCGCCAAAGTCAGAACAATGAATATCCTGGAGTATTGAAAACGAACTGGCCTCACTTGTCTGCCTGTCACGCTGGGTTTCTTGGAGATAACCCGACGCCCGTCGGTTCAGTCGATAAATAGTGTAATTTACTATTGATATTAAATTACACTATTTATCTACTCATGACCTAACTTTACTAGATATCCGCAAAGGAAACTAGCGTTTTTCTTTTATCACTTACCCTCTTTCGGCCATCTCTATCAGCCTGAGAAAGGCTTTGCTACCTTAAGTATAGGAAGGATGCGCTCTTTATTTTCTTTACAACATGAGGGATTCCTCCCATCGAAGAAGGAGAAGTGGCCTAACGTGTCTGCCTGTCACGCTTTGTGTCTGATAGAATTGCTTTCTTCGTTCTTTACAGCAGAATTGCTGTATAATGCAAGAACTTGCGAAACACATATTCTGGAATCCTAAAAAGCTTGCAAAAAAAAGACCAGAGCGGATGCAGTAGCGGTATGATATCAGAAAAAGCCAACATGCTGCAAAAAGAGAAGCAAGCTCTGAGAGAAAGGGCCGATTTGATGCAAGATCGGTTGATTGATGCCATGCAAAGTCAAGTCTCTCCACTGACAAGGAGGACACATTGGATGACTTTGACCGCGACAAAGTAGATGAGATCGTCCTTGCTCTGATGCAACTCACCCTGCACGATTACTATCGCGCCTGGAAAGGGTTTGATTGGGAAACACTTGATCGGCTGTATGAGAAAGGGTGGATCGAGAATCCGAGAAGCAAGGCAAAGTCGGTGGTACTCACCGAGACAGGTCTTGCAAAATCAGTTGATCTGTCTCAGCACTACTTTGGGTTGTCAAGCAACACACAGGATGAGCCCTAAGATCATCCTGTGTAGGCCGCACATGCCGACGCGCGGCGAGTTGACCACAGGGAGTAGCATCTCTTCACCGCATTCGTGCTCCTCTGCGCGATCATCGCACAGCCATCCCCTATCGTCAAAGATCCACTGGGAGCAGACTTCGGTGGCCGGTTTGCCGCATGCCTCGCACATGATCACCGGCGGGGTATTCCTGGCAAGCACCTGGATGGCTTTCCCTTTCGTTTCCACCTCGTACTCCGAGATCATTCTCAGCTTCAGTTCCGTCGTCGTGCCAAAATCATACTCATAGGAGCAGATTTGTCCCGGACTGAGGACTTTATCCAGGCGCACCCGCATACTTTTCTCGCCAATATCCCAATCGTCGTACATTCCTGCATCGATAGCATAGCGCACTCCTTCAATCTCAAAGGCACTCAGATGCCCGCAACACTCTAGCCAGGTGTTCCTCAAAAACTGATCTAATGTCGTCAGGGTCGTACTGGCCGTGACTCCCAGGTGCATCCAGTACATAGGAAGATCGCGTCCTTCCACTACTAGATGCAATTCCCTGGTTTGCTGTGCTTTCTGTCTACTCCCAGCCTTTGATTCAGTGATCGCCCTTTGCTTGCATGTCTCCAGGTGTCTGGTCATGGCTGACTTACTAAACTCGCCATGACAAACACGAGTCATCCC
>Ga0187846_10001043_pt1 | contig 15872 bp, 16 predicted proteins | sample TC_taG_FD_161473 | JGI IMG/M metagenome (GOLD analysis project Ga0187846, IMG submission 161473) | Biofilm microbial communities from the roof of an iron ore cave, State of Minas Gerais, Brazil - TC_06 Biofilm (v2) | ecosystem: Environmental > Terrestrial > Deep subsurface > Cave > Wall biofilm...
TCGCGCTGGCGATTGCGAGCATCTGCTGCTCGCCGCCCGAAAGCGTGCCGCCCGGCTGACTGCGCCGTTCCGCCAGCACCGGAAAGTACGCGTAGACCTTGTCCAGCAGCTCCTTCTTCCTCGCCGCGGTGACGCCTCCGCGGTCAAGTCCGGTGCGGAGATTCTCGACGACCGTCAGCAGCCGAAAGATCCGCCGCTCCTCGGGAACATAGCCAATCCCGAGGCGCGCAACCCGGTGGCCCGGCAATCGGGTTATCGGCCGGCCTTCGAACCGCACCTCGCCGCGGCTCGGATGGACGAGACCCGCTACGGCTTTCAATGTCGTGCTTTTACCGACCCCGTTGCGCCCGAGGAGGCCCACCACCTCGCCTCTGCCGACCTCGAGCGAGACCCCATCCAGAATATGGCTCTTGCCGTAATAGGTATGGATTGCCTCGACCTCGAGAAGCGGCTCGGTTGGGATGAGGCTCATGTCTTTAGGTAGACCTCGAGCACCCTCGGGTTCTGCTGGATCTCCGCCGGTGTACCCTCGGCCAGGATCTCGCCGTAGTGCAGCACGGTGATGCGTTGCGCCAGTTCCATGACGACCTGCATGTCGTGCTCGACGATCAGGATCGTCAGGTTCTTCGCGATCGAGCGCACAAGTGCCATCGTCTCATGGGTTTCGGCCGCACTCATACCCGCGGTTGGCTCGTCGAGGCACAGCAGCTGGGGCTCGGTCGCCAAGGCGATGCCGATCTCTAGATTGCGCTGCTCACCATGCGACAGATTGGCGGCCAGCTCGTTCGCCTTGGTCGAGAGGCCTACCGCCGCCAACACCGCTTCGGCCTTTTCGATGATGTCGCGGTAGGCGCGATGATGGGCCAAAAGGCTCCAGCCATGGCGGCGCGACTGGGCGGCGATCCGGACATTCTCGAGCGCGGTCGCGTTTGGGAGGATGTTGGTGATCTGGTACGACCGGGCGATGCCCCTGTGCGAGATCCGGTCGGGAGAGAGCCCGGTGATCTCGCCTCCATTGAACAAGATATGCCCGGACGACGGCCGCAGCACACCGGTCAGGCAGTTAAAGAACGTACTTTTTCCCGCTCCGTTGGGTCCGATGATCGCGCGGATCTCCTCGCGCCGGACCGCGAAATTGACCTGGTTGAGGGCGGTCAGCCCGCCGAAGCGAACGGTCAGTTCTTGGGTGCGCAGGATCGGTGCTGGGGCAGCCGGCAAATATTCGACGCTCACTCAGGCGGCAGGAAATTTGCAAGCCGGCGGCACCACGGTTTTCTGCCACGCGATGGCTTCCTGGAGATGATACGTGCCGTCCTTGACCACAGAGATCAGCTCGCGCGTGAACGCCTGATGGTCTTCCTTGCGCAGCACCTTTTCGCCGGTCGGGAAATCGGGGCCTTCCTCCATCGTCAGCCCTTCGAGCGCGGCGATCAGCTTCGGCGTATCGGCGCGACCCTGGAAGCCTGATTTCTCGATGCCGAGCTTCAGCGCGTTGACCGCCTCGAAATTCGATTGGACGTAGCGGTCGGGAAGCGGCCCCGTTGGGTCGATCTTCTTTAGCCTCGCGACTGCGTCGTCGAAGAAGGCGTGCAGATAGGGCGTGTCGAGCGGCTCGTCGAATATGGGCAGATAACGGTCGATGCCGACAAAACCCTCGATCTTGTTGCCCATCGCCGGCAGCTGAGTCGAGGTGGCGACCGCGCCGTCGCCGGCGATCTTGTATTTCTTGGCGAGACCGAGGTCATAGCCTTGGTTGACAACGTTGATCGCGTCGCTGCCGAAGAGGATCAGGAATAAGCCGTCAAAATCGCCGCTGATCTTCGACAGGAACGAGGTGGTGTCGGCGGTGCCGAGCGGGATACCGGTGCCGCCGACGACCTCACCGCCATTCTTTTGGATATTGGCCGCATAGGCGTCGCGGGTCGATTGGCCCCAGGCATAGTCGGCGTACACGATGTGCCATTTCTTGCCGAGCTTGTTTACGAGATAGGGCGCGAACGCGACCGCCTGCGCCGGGGCGAAATCATACGAGCGGAACGTGTAGCGGCTGCACTTGCTGGTGGTCAGCGTCGTATCGAGGCACACGCCGATCATGTTGACGATCTTGTGCTCCTCCCAGACCGGCGTGCAGGCGAGGCAAATGTTCGACAAGAAACCGCCGACATGGGCGTCGATCTGGTCTTCGGTAGCCATCTTCTCGACCGCACGGCGGCCGACATCGGGCTTCGACTCGTCGTCGCCGACAACCAGCTCGATCGGCCGGCCCAAGATGCCCCCCGATTTGTTGATCCGGTCGACCGCCATCTGCACCCCGACGAGGGATGTCTTGCCGCCATAGGCGGCGAGCCCGGTCAGCGGTTGCACGGTGCCGAGCTTGTAGGGCTTGGCCTCGCCAAATGCCGTCCGCCGCGCCCCCGGCAATATCGTCGTACCGAGCCCGAGGGCTCCAGTCGCCGCGGCTGTCCGGATCAGCCGGCGGCGCGTGAGATAGCCGCGGTCCGATTTTTGGTCACCCATTCGAGCCTCCTGTCTACTTAATCGATTCAACCTTTTTTCAGCCGACGTGCCGCGTCGACCGCCGCGTAGGTCAAAACCCCGTCGGCGCCGGCACGCTTGAAGCCGATCAGGCTTTCCATGACTGCCCGCTCGCCGTCGAGCCAGCCATTTTGCGCCGCGGCGTGCAGCATCGCGTACTCGCCGCTGACCTGATAGGCGTAGGTCGGCACCCGGAATGCCTCTTTGACGCGCCGGACGACGTCGAGATAAGGCATGCCGGGCTTGACCATGACCATGTCCGCACCCTCCTGCAAATCGAGGGCCACCTCTCGCAACGCCTCGTCGCCGTTCGCCGGGTCCATCTGGTAGGTGCGTTTGTCGGCGCTGCCGAGTGCCGTCTTCGAGCCGATCGCGTCGCGAAACGGCCCATAGAAGGCCGAAGCGTATTTCGCCGCATAGGACATGATGCGGACGCGCTGAAACCCGGCCTTATCGAGCACATCGCGCACGGCACCCACTCGCCCGTCCATCATGTCCGACGGTGCGATGATGTCGCAACCGGCCTCGGCTTGGACCACCGCCTGCCGCCGCAAGATTTCGACGGTCTCGTCATTGGCGACATAGCCGTCGCGGATGACGCCGTCATGGCCGTGCGAGGTGAACGGGTCGAGCGCCACGTCGCACAGCACGCCGAGGTCCGGAACGGCCTTCTTCAACGCCGTCACGGCGCGGCAGACGAGATTGCTGGGGTTCACCGCCTCGCTGCCTTCGGCATCCTTCAGATGGGCTTGCACCGCAGGGAAGACCGCGACCGTCGGAATACCGAGCTCGGCCGCTTCACCGGCGGCATCGAGGAGTGCCGCAATCGGCAGCCGGAAGACACCGGGCATCGACGGGACCGGCTTCTTCTGCCCTTCGTCGTGGACAAAGACCGGCCAGATCAGGTCGCTCGCGGTCAGCACGCTTTCGGCGACGAGCTTGCGCGACCATGGATCGCGGCGGTTGCGCCGCAGGCGCGTCTGCGGGAAGGGGGCAAGCGGCGGCAGAAAAGTGCTCACGGGATCACTTCCGGCAGAAGTGGCGGCGAAACGCCAAACTAGCAGCAAGTTGTAGGGTGGAAAAGATTTTGACCCCGCCCTCCGCCAATGGCCGGGAGCTTGCGCACGGACCTGAGCCCTGTAATCGCTAGCCGCGGCCGGGGGCTCGATCGGTGGGAATGTCGATTACAGCAAATCCTTCCTTCTGTGCAGCGCCGGACAGGCGATCGTCGAGGGTTAGCATTTCCAACGAGGCGGGACGTTGTTCCGCGGCAACGAAGGCGGCTGCGAGCTGTAACGCATCGGCGGCTCTCAGCGGGTGTACGCGAAGAAACCGCGCCGCCGTTTCACGAACGATGTCGCTCGGGTCGACCTCGTGCCAACCGGCTGCAAGCTGCTTGAGCCGATCGAAGGCAAGCACGGCCGCTTTCGAATCGAGCGCTGCGTCGCGTTCGAGGCGCGCGAGGGCCGAGACGCACTCGACTCTCGATCCCCACCACACCAGCATGTCCGGATCCCTTGCGGCGAGTGCCTGCAGGGGCGGTGTCGAAGGCTCGGCGATCAGCAACGGCATGATCGCCGACGCATCCCAAAATCTCACCTTCCTTCCCGGCGCTCCTTTAGGAGCGCTTTGACGGCCGAGGCGCCGGCCTTGGCGCGCGGCGGCGAATGGCTGAACAGAGTCTGCGGCGGCGCGGCGCGGCGCGGCCGCACGATGCCGTCGCGCACGAGCCGCAATAGTCTTCCGTCTGGCTCGGGTTCGAGGCCGATCGTCACGGGTTCGAGGCGGGCGACGGGGCGCCCCCGGTCGACAATGAGGATCGCCGACCCGCTTTTCAGGCCGTCGATCAACGCGCTGAGGTTGTTCTTGGCTTCGGTAATGCTAGCCTTTTTCATATGGCTAAAATAGCTTGGGATATTCGGCTATTCAAGCCATGGCGATAGGCGACGATACAGAGAAGAGCGTCCGCGCCCCGTGCCGCGCAATGCGCTATCAATGCGGTTCGAGCGCGTAGTCGTAGCGAATAAAACCGTTGAACCGGGCGATCCGGTCGTAGAGCGAGCGCGCGATGGCGTTGTCCTCTTTCGTTGTCCAATAGAGCCGGGCACAACCGCGCTCGCGGGCGATCGCGGCGACGGCTTCGATCAGCTTCGCGCCGCAGCCTTGGCGGCGGACCGTCGCGTCGACGAACAGATCCTGCAGATAGCAGACCTCTTGCCGCATCCAGGCATGCGCGTGGAACAGGTAGTGGGTGATCCCGACGAGCGGTGCCGCGTCGCTGCCGAGCCGCGCACCCAAGCCGCGGATCGGGCTCTCCCCGGCGATCAAGCGCTGCCAGGTGTGTTCGTAAATCGCCACCGGCAGCCGGGTCTCGTAAAAGTCGAGGTAGCCGCGCCACAGCACAGCCCAGCGTGCCCGGTCTTGCGGTCGGAGCGAGGTGACAATGATGTCGGACATGGCGATCGCCCTCCCCTTTTTTCGCGGGCCGCGATACCATAGCCGCGCACTGGTTGCGGCGCATCACCGGGGTTCGTCATGTTGGTTTTCCGGCAACTCTTCGATCCGGCGTCCTCCACCTACACCTATCTGCTCGCCGACGGCCGCAGCGGTGCCGCGGTGATCATCGATCCGGTATTCGAGCAGGTGCGCCGCGATGCAGCATTGATCGAGGAGCTCGGTCTGCGCCTCCTTTTTTCGCTCGAAACCCATATCCATGCCGACCATGTCACCGGGGCCTGGTTGTTGAAGCGGCGGACCGGTTGCCGGATCGCGGTCTCGGCGGCCAGCGGCGCCGAGAGTGCCGACCGCTATTTGGTACCCGACGACACTGTCGCTTTCGGCGAGCGCAATCTGCAGGTTCGAGCGACACCAGGCCATACCGGCGGTTGTCTGACCTATGTGCTGGACGACCGCAGCATGGCCTTTACCGGTGATTGCCTGATGATCCGGGGCAGCGGGCGGACCGACTTCCAGCAAGGGGATCCGGGCGCGATGTTCCGCTCGGTGCGCGAGCAGATCTTCAGCCTGCCTGATTCGTGCTTGCTCTATCCCGCCCACGACTATCGCGGGCTGACGGTCACCAGCGTCGGCGAGGAACGGCGCTTCAATCCGCGCCTCGGCGGCGAGATCGGCGAAGGCGACTTCACCGGCTACATGAAAAATATGCGGCTGGCACATCCAAAGAAGATGGATGTCGCGGTGCCGGCCAACCTCAAATGTGGTCAACCCGAAACCGACCCTATCGCGACGGAGGATCCGACCTGGGCGCCGCTCAAATATTCATTTGCCGGCATCTGGGAGATCGACCCGCACGGCCTCGAGGAGCACGCCGAGGGCGTTCAGATCCTCGACGTTCGCGAGCCTCGCGAGTTCGACGGCCCACTTGGACATATTCGCAGCGCGATCCTAATTCCACTCGGCGACCTGGCCGAGCGCGCCGGGGAGCTCGCGCGCGACCGTCCGATCGTCGCGGTGTGCCGCGCCGGCAGCCGCTCGGCGCAGGCCACCGTGATCCTGCGCGAGGCCGGCTTTGGCGATGTCGCCAATCTCGCCGGCGGCATGCTGCGCTGGCGCGCCGAAGGCCATGCCGTCGAAGGCGGCAGCAGTTAAGAGCGCGCGTTTTCGACAGTCTGAAATCCCGTTGTTATCAGTGTGCAGTTTTCGTTGTTACCCGTTGCCGGTTACGTTGATCGCAGTGGCGAATTTCGTTGTTTCCCGACATCCAAAACTCGAACTTAAGTAATTGAAATAGCTTACTATTATCGGTGGAGCACGACGTTGCTCCGGCCTGCACCGGCGAATTACGTTGTTTTTTGGTGCTCACGCCCCGGCGTGTGAGGCTCAACAGTCTCAGATTTTGCATCGGGCGGACGGCCCGCCGTGCTACGCTTTCCCGAGGAAGCGAGTGTCGTGACCTGAACGAAGAAAGGGAAAGCGATGGCGTATGACCTGCTGATCAAGAACGGCCGCATCGTCGACGGCTCGGGGATGCCGTCTTTCCACGGCGATGTCGCGATCAAGGACGGCAAGATCGTCGAGCTTGGCAAACTGAGCGGCCCGGCGAAACGGACGATCGATGCCGAAGGACGGGTCGTGGCGCCCGGTTTTGTCGACAACCACTGCCACTACGACGCGCAGGTCACCTGGGACCCGCTGTGCTCGTTCTCGCCCGACCATGGCGCCACCACGGTCATCTTCGGCAATTGCTCCCTGTCGCTGGCGCCAGTGCGGCCGGGCACCGAGAAGCGGGTCGCCGAGTTCCTCTCCTACGTCGAAGCGATCCCGATGGAGGTGCTCAACACTGTCGAGATCGATTGGGAAACGATCCCACAATATATGGATCGGCTCGACCACCACCTCGGGGTCAATGTCGGCAATCTGATCGGCCATTCGGCCGTGCGCTACTATGTAATGCGCGACGACTGCCAGAAGCGCACAGCGACCGACGACGAGATCAAAGCGATGCAGGATGTCGTACGCGACGGTCTCGAGGCCGGCGCGCTCGGCCTCTCGGTGTCGCGCAACAAGGGCCATTACGACCCGCAGGGTGTGCACATCCCGGCCTTGTGGGCCGACGAGAAGGAGATCTTCGCGCTCGGCGACGTGTTGCGCGAGATGGGGACCGGGATCATCCAGTCGGGCGGTGGCCGCGCGGCGGAGCTCAAGGACGGCCTAATGGCCCGCCTGTCGGAGGCCACCGGCCGCACCGTCGTCTACAACAATCTCGGACAGACGGTGCGGGAGCCCGATTTGTGGAAACAGCACATGGCCCGCGTCGAGGAGACCTCGAAGGCCGGGATTCGAGCCTATCCGCTGTGCAGCCCGAACCGGACGACGCAGAGCTTTACGATGCGCAATTGCCAGACCTTCCGCGGCGCGCCGACCTGGCATCCGATCCTGCTGTCGTCGGACGTGGAGAAGCTCAAGGCTTACGCCGATCCGGCAATTCGCCAGAAGCTCCACGACGAGGTCATCGAGTTCAAGGTCGAGGTTCCGGCCGCCGGCTATTCCCGCAAATGGTACGACTACATGTGGGTCGAGACGCCGGCGCTCGAGAAGAACCAGGGCCTCAAAGGCAAAACGATCCACCAGATCGCCAATGAGCAGGGCAAAGGAATTATCGACGCCTTCCTCGATCTCGTCGTCGAGGAGAATTTGGATACGGGCTTCATGATGGCCGAGAACAACGTCGACGACGAAGCGATGGCCAAGATCCTGACCTATCCGAACGCGATCGTGGGGCTCTCGGACGGCGGCGCGCACGTCCAGTTCCACGGCGGGTATGGCTACAGCACGCGGCTGTTGAGCGAGTGGGTGCGCGAGAAGCACGTCATGACCTTGGAGCAAGCGGTGCGTCGGCTGACCTTTGATTCGGCCTCGGCGATGGGGCTCTACGACCGCGGCTTGCTTAGGCCCGGCATGGCGGCCGACATCGTGATCTTCAATCCCGACACCGTGCGTCCGATGCCGGAGAGCGTCGTCCATGACTTCCCGGCGGGCGGCTGGCGAGTCAAGGAGCCGGCTGCCGGCATCATGGCGACGATCGTCAACGGTGAGGTGCTGATGGAGAACGGCAAGCACACCGGGGCGTTGCCTGGCCGGGTGCTGCGCAACACCTATTATCGCGCCAACCACGCCTAGCGCCGCCGCGACGGCTTGGGAGACCGCCCGCAGCGCAAGCTGCGGGCGGTTTTTCTTATCTACTTTGATTAGCGCGGCCCGATCCGACCATCGTCAAGGCGCGGCGTCGAAAACGAGATCCCGAGCAGGCAATTCCAATCCAGGACTTGCTGTCGAATTTCTTCCCATAATCCGCAAATCTCCGCAACGGAGCGCGGCTTCTTGGCCCCGCTGGGCGATTGAGTGCTAGCTGGATTTAGGTAGCAGGCAGGGAGCGATATCGTGGGCCTGCAAAACCGCGGCACATCGCTGTCTTCTCGGCGGCAGGGCACGAATGAATACATGCCGTAGACCGGAGCACCGTACGTCGCTCCCCGGTACAAGATAAACGCGTCTCCGCTGCATTCCGCACCGGTCAAGAGGGATTGAATTGTGCAAACGCGAAATGCGTCGTCACCATCAGGGCGTTGGGCAGGGCGGAACGGCTGCGAATCCCTCACTACAAAAACAGTATCAGCTACGAAGTTGCCGTCTAGCGTTGAGCCAAACAGAATTAGTGAACCTCGCGCAAGCTTTCGCAAAGCGGTTTGGCTATGCTGTTTACAATTGCTATATCGAAAGCAGTCTCCAAACACCCAGGGATCGGTATTTTGCCGGGGACCCGAACTCTTCGGATGCTCCCAGACAGGGTCGTGTAGGTATCTCGGAAGTGGGGCCGCTGTGGGCCAACATTCTATAACGTAAGACGGCGCCTCCCACTCACCCCAAAATACGAGAGGCGTAGCGTCAGTCGAACCGTCGCCGTCCACATAGCGCCCATCGCTGCGGAGGAACTTCCGGCGATGCTCCCCCGTGTTCCACGGTTGGCGAGGCGCCTTACCCGGATTGTGCTCCTTTCCAGGATGGGGAAACTGCACAAAGACCGGGCTGGCCGACGGATCTGTCACACTGTATCCCCCTCGGACGAACGAGGCGATCTCGGCTCAGCAAGGATTTTCAAAAGCAATGACTGCCGTAGTTTCCCAGTATACCGGCCTTTATTGGTGCAGAGCCACGCACCATATGACCCAAATATCCGGGAACGTTGGCCAGTCATGTCCGGCTGTCACCGAGACGTGAGCGAGTTAATTTAGTGTGGCGAGCGTCCAAAATTCGTCGCGGTCTTTCGAGCCTCTTTTGGCCGCGGTGTCCCGCTTGCAGGTCTGAGGGGAGCCTTACGGGCTTGCGGCAACGATGAGGGCGATGACTTCGATTACTCGGCCGCGCTAAGCATAGCTTGGCTGCTCGACCGGAGCCGTTGCCGGACGCGGGGGCACCGCTATATTGCCTATCATGGATTTCGAGCTCTCGGACGAGCAGCGGGCTTTCCAGGAGACGGCGCGTGTGTTTGCCGGCGAGGAATGGCTGCCGCATGCGGCCGGCTGGGACGCGCGTGCTGAGTTCCCGATAGAGGCGCTGCGCCGTGCCGCCGCACTCGGCTTTGCCGGCATTTATGTCGGCGACGAGTTCGGCGGCAGCGGGCTCGGACGGGTCGATGCGGCGATCATCTTCGAAGAGCTTGCCGCGGCTTGCGTGTCCACTGCCGCCTATTTGTCGATCCACAACATGGCGGCATGGATGATCGACCGCTTCGGGATGCGCGAGCAGCGCGCCCGGTTTCTGCCCGAGCTGATGAGCATGGAGCATTTCGCCAGCTACTGCCTGACCGAGCCTGGCAGCGGCTCGGATGCAGCGGCACTTGCCACCCGCGCCGTGCGCGACGGCGAGGATTACGTGTTGAACGGGACGAAGGCGTTCATCTCGGGCGGCGGGGTCAGCGACCTCTATGTGACGATGGTGCGGACGGGCGGGGCGGGCCCGAAGGGCATCTCCTGCCTCGTCGTCGAGAAAGGCGCGCCGGGCCTGTCGTTCGGCAAGCAGGAGAAAAAGCTCGGCTGGAATACCCAGCCGACGGCGATGGTGATCTTCGAGGATTGCCGCGTGCCGGTCGCCAATCGGCTCGGCGCCGAGGGCGACGGCTTCAAGATCGCGATGATGGGGCTCGATGGCGGGCGGCTCAATATCTCGGCCTGCTCGCTTGGCGGCGCCCGCGCGTGCCTTGAAGCGGCGCGCGATCATCTGCTCGAACGCCACCAGTTTGGCCGGCCGCTCGCTGATTTTCAGGCATTGCAGTTTAAGCTCGCCGATATGGCGACAGAGCTCGACGCCGCGCGGCTGATGGTGCAGCGCGGTGCCGTCAGCCTCGATCGCAGCGACCTCCAGGCGACAATGCATTGCGCAATGGCCAAGCGGCTGGCGACCGACGCCGGGTTCCAAATCTGCAACGAAGCTCTGCAGCTCTTTGGCGGCTACGGTTACCTGAAGGATTTCCCGATCGAGCGCTACCTGCGCGACGTGCGCGTCCATCAAATTCTCGAAGGCACCAACGAGATCATGCGGGTGATCATCGCCCGCCGCCTCCTAGGTTTGTGATTCGGTGAGCGAGGCGGACGAGATCCTGCTCGGCCGCGATGGCAGGCTTGCCACCCTGGTGATCAATCGGCCTTACGCGCTCAATGCACTGACCCTCGACAACTATCGCCGCTTTGCTCCGGCACTGCACGCCTGGGGCGCAGACCCCTCGGTGCATGCCGTCGTCGTGCGCGGCGCCGGCGAGCGCGCTTTCTGCGCCGGCGGGGACGTGCGGGCGGTCTACGAGGCCGGGCGCGGGATACGCGGCGACCCGGACCTGCCGGCTGTCTTCTTTCGCGAGGAGTACGAGCTGATCCGGTGCATCCATCGCTTTCTTAAGCCATATGTGGCGATTATCGACGGGATCACGATGGGCGGGGGAGCCGGGATCTCGGTCAACGGCGCATATCGCATCGCCACCGAGCGGACCCTCTTTGCAATGCCGGAGACGGCGATCGGTCTGTTTCCCGATGTCGGGGCGACGCGTTTTCTTAATTGCTGCCCCGGGCAGGTTGGGCGCTATCTCGGCTTGACGGGCGCCCGTTTGGGGGCGGCCGACGCGCTCTATTGCAGCTTTGCCACGCATTTTGTGCGGCATGACCTGGTCGTCGAACTCGTCAAGACCCTCGGCCGAGTCGCTTGTGAAACGGACACCAACCACGGCCTGATCGATGCGGCGCTGGCTCGCTTTTCGGGCGATCCAGGGTCCGCGCCGCTCGCGGCATTGCGTCCGGCAATCGATCGGTGCTTTGCAGGCGGGGACGTCGAGGAGATTCTCGACTCACTCGCCGCCGAGGCGGCGGCAGGCGGCGCGCATGCCGGCTGGGCTGCCGAGACGCGGGCTGGCCTGCTGACAAGATCACCCACTAGTCTCAAACTCACGCTGCGCCAGCTGATAATCGGGCGCGATTATGATCTCGAGGCGGCACTTACCCTCGAATACCGGCTGACGCAGCACGTGATGGCGGCGTGCGACTTTTACGAAGGCGTGCGCGCGATGCTGATCGACAAAGATCAGGCACCGCGCTGGGAGCCCGCCTCGCTCGCCGAAGTGAGCGACAGCATGGTCGACGCTTATTTCACTCCGATCGACGATCGTGAGCTCCGCTTCGCGCCAGACGGTTAAACAGGAGGAAACGCGCGATGGCAACGATCGGCTTTATCGGTCTCGGCAATATGGGTGCGCCGATGGCGGCAAATCTCGTCAAGGCCGGGCACCAAGTGAGCGGCTTCGATATCGTGGTCGGCAGAGCCGAGGCGCTGGGGACGAAAGGCGGACGGGCCGCGGCGACAATGGCCGAGGCCGCCGAGGCCGGGGAAATCGTGATCACGATGCTGCCCGCCGGTCCCGATGTGCGTTCGGTCTATCTTGGGGATGACGGGTTGCTCGCCCATGCCCGCAGAGATGCTCTGTTGATCGACTGCTCGACAATTGATGTCGAGACCGCCCGCGCGGTCGCCGCCGCCGCGACAGCTGCTCATTTCGACATGCTCGACGCGCCGGTCTCGGGCGGCGTGATCGGAGCCGAAACGGCGAGCTTGACCTTCATGGTCGGAGGCGATGCCGAGGCGTTTGAACGCGGCCGGCCGCTGTTGGCTGACATGGGGCGAACGATCGTCCACGCTGGGCCCTCCGGCAACGGCCAAGCGGCGAAGATATGCAACAACATGATCCTTGGTGCTTCGATGATCGCGGTGTGCGAGGCCTTCTCGCTCGCCGAGCGACTGGGGCTCGCGGCTCAGACATTGTTTGAAATCAGCGCCAAATCCTCCGGCCAATGCTGGGCGCTAACAAGCTATTGCCCGGTGCCGGGCCAGTCCCCGCTTCGCCCGTCAATCGCGATTATACAGCGGGCTTCACCGCGGCGATGATGCTGAAGGACCTACGATTGGCGCAGCAGGCAGCCGGGGCGAGCGCCGCAGCAACGCCGCTTGGTTCGACGGCCGCTAACCTTTACCAGCTGTTCGTCGACGATGGGATGGGTGGGCTTGATTTTTCGGGAATCTATCACTTCATTCGCAAACCCGAGGTTAAAATTTGAAACGATAAATTTACAAACCGGCGCTAATCTGCGCTCGACCGCCACCAAACGAGGGATCGGATGACCAACGCGTATCTCGAAGTAATTTCGCTGATCGAGCGCCTACACCGTCACTTCCTGGAAGTGGTGAAGCTTGAGCTCGAAGGCCTCGGGATCCACGACATCAACAATGTTCAAGGTATGATGTTGTTCAACATCGGAGACGCCGAGATGACCGTCGGCGAATTGACGTTGCGTGGTTGCTATCTTGGTTCGAATGTCTCCTACAACGTCAAGAAGATGGTCGAAAACGGCTATCTCGTGCAGGAACGTTCGCTGCACGACCGCCGCTCCATTCGCGTCCGTCTGACCGGAAAGGGGACGATGCTTCGCGATCGGATCAGCGTCATGCTTCAGCGCCATCTCGAGATGCTGTCGCAAGCCACACTCAACATGGATGACCTTCAGGCCGTCAGCGTCACACTTCGCCGGCTCGAGCGGTTCTGGATCCGCGCCGGCGACCTCGTGCAGCGGCCGCCGCAATTCGCCGCCTGATTTTTCTGGTGACGGCGCCGCCGCGGGCTGCGAATCTGCCCGCGTGCAGATTAGGGGGAGCAGCATGGCACCTCAGCTTGTTTCCCTGGGGCCCGGATTGAGCGTCACCGGCCGGCTCGATCGCCTCGATATCGAGGCGCTCGCCCGCTCAGGCGTGCGCACGATCGTCAACAACCGTCCGGATGGCGAAGATCAAGGACAACTGCCGGCTGCCGAGGCGCGGCGCATCGCCGAGGCGCACGGGCTCGCCTATCATCATATCCCCATCACAGCCGCAACGTTGTCACGCGCCGATGTCGACGCATTTGCTGCAACCTTGCGCGATGCGTCGGCACCGGTCGTTGCGCACTGCCGCAGCGGGACGCGCTCGACGCTCTTGTGGGCGCTAAGCCGCATGCGCGAGGGCGCCGATCCGCTTGCCCTCGTCGCCGAAGCCGCCCGTCACGGTATCGACATAGCGAGTCTTCCCGCGTTAGCGGCCCGGCTGCGCTAACTGCGGTCTAATTGAAGGGCCGGATGGTCGAGCGAGCGGTCTTGCAACCTAATCACCCGCAAGACTGTCGGGGCAGTTTGCTCGGTGATTCCGCGAGTAGGGCGCTCCGCCGCCGAGGAGAGTGCTTTCGGCGGAGTCGGTATTGGCAATCCGGAGTCCGGCGAGGCTGCGTCCGAGGAAAGTTGTCTGCCGAAGGTACGACAGAACGATCGCCGCGAGCCCAGCAATCAGCCACCACCATACCAGCTCTCGACCTACCCAGAAGAGGACGTCGGTCCGCGAGCACAGCTCGTCGCTCGTGAAAAGAGCTACCATGGCATGGATTGAACGGCGAAAAAACTCGTCCCACATGACGAAGAGCACGGCGACGATCGTTTGTCCCCAATACCGCCGGATCACCGGCGCGCCTGCAAATCGGTAAAGCCGAACTAGGCCCGGCAAGACGAACAGAAAATAAACCCCGCGATAATTGACGTTCTGGCCGGCAAAAAAGCAGACCGTCACGAGCATGCTGCCAATTGCGAGGTATTGCAGCTCCCATTGTTTCCAGTCTAGATCTTCCCGCTGGAGCAAACGAAGCGTCCGCCGTGTTCGGGCAGCAGTGACCATCAAAAGAGCACTAAGAAGCAAGACAGCGATCACAGGGCGGACGAGACCGTCGCCCAGCGCTCCAGCGAACCCGAGCGGCAGGTTTTCAGCGGAAAAGGCGTCCGTGAAGTAGGACGCGGAAGGAACGTTCGCTAGCGCTCTGCTCAGGTCGACGCGGTAATAGACGCCGAAAGAGATCAGGATCAAACTGACGATGCTCGCGGCCAAAATCGCATGCCGCCGGCGTTCGCGGGCGAGAAGGAATAGCAACACGAGCGGATAATATTTGAGCAACCCGGCGGTCAGAAACAGCCCATACGAAAACAGTCGGTACGGGCGGGAGGCGACGAGCAGCGCAGAGGCGCACACGATTAGAAGATATACGAGAAGATCGTTATTGCCACGCTCAAGAGCATAAACTGTCATCGGCGAAAACGCCGCCAGGCCAAGAAGGAAGATATCGCGCAGAGTCCGGGGGCGCAGGACGATCGGCAATGACAGAATGAACAACACGTCGAGGCTGGGGCCGACCCAGCTGGTCGCCTGAACGCCCAAAAAGCCTGGCATGATCACCAGCCAGAAGGGCGAATAGACATGCGGCCGCCCGAGCGCGTCGCAGGGGTTAGACAGATAAATATCAACCCCCTGCCGTCGGCACTGCGCGGCAGCAAGAACGGCGTGGGTATCGAGAAAGGGAAAGCCGAACGGCTCAACACCGATAAGACGGAGAGCGCTAAAATACAAGGAGTGCGCGCCGGTACACCAGAGCAACGCCAGGGCTCCGAAGAAGCATAGAGCAGCGATCGGGACCGCCAGGCGATAGGCCGATAACCTGCTCGCCGTCGGCGGCGGAGACGCGTGATGCGCGGTGGCGGTGTCGGCCATTTGCAGAGCTGACCTAGCATAAACTTAAAACCGCTAACCGGGAGTAAAATGGCTCGACAGTAGCGCCAGACTTCAATGTTCATCCTTTTTTCAGCTCGTATTCTTTACGATGGCGACAGCGCAATCGGACGTCGACCGGTGATGACCAAGACAATCGCGATCGTGACCCCGATCCTCGACGATTGGACTTCGTTTAGCGCGTTGGTGAGAGAAATATCGTATATATTCACAGGTTCCGACCTGGCTTTCCACATTTATGCTCTCGACGACGGCTCCGGCACCCCGTTCGATCTCAACAACATTACTCTACCCATAGACACATGCGTTGCAGCGATCGAGGTCATCCGTCTTGCAGCCAACCTCGGTCACCAGAGGGCGATTGCCGTCGGCCTCTGCGCGCTTGCGGATGCCGATAAGATCGATACGGTGCTGGTCATGGACAGCGACGGCGAAGATAGGCCAGTCGATATCGCCGCTCTGCTGGCGGCGCTTCAACACCACCCGGTGCAAGTTGTGCTCGCACAACGGGCAAAAAGATCGGAGTCCCGGCCTTTCCGATTTTGGTATTGCATTTATAAGCTGCTATTTCGAGCGCTAACAGGCCAAGCGATCAGCTTTGGCAACTATTGCGTCCTGTCAAAAGCCGCAGTCCGCCGTCTCGCGCACATGCCGGAGCTCTGGAACAATTTGGCCGCCTCGATCATGCGGTCGCGGCTCCCCTACAT
>Ga0187846_10001044_pt1 | contig 15846 bp, 17 predicted proteins | sample TC_taG_FD_161473 | JGI IMG/M metagenome (GOLD analysis project Ga0187846, IMG submission 161473) | Biofilm microbial communities from the roof of an iron ore cave, State of Minas Gerais, Brazil - TC_06 Biofilm (v2) | ecosystem: Environmental > Terrestrial > Deep subsurface > Cave > Wall biofilm...
CACGCGCGCCGTCTCGTCCGGGAGCAGGTCGCGCATCCCCGGGGGGATCTGTTGCCAGCGCTCGAGCAGCATCAGGTCGACGCCTCCGTGGTGCTTTGGCGGTTTATCATGATAAAGCGCTAGTGCGTCAAAGTACGCCGCCCATCGTAACATACAGGCTCCGCGGCGTCAATCCGATCAGCAACCCATCTGGCGCGCAAGGTCGGCGAAGTCAGAGGCCACGACGTCGAACGCGTGCTCCGGTGTCAGATCCGTCGTCTGACCAGGGCCATACTCCAACGGCCGCGCAACGAATCCCGTCCGCAGCCCGCACCCCTCCGCTGCGACCAGATCGGCATTGTGCGCCGCCACCATCATGACCTCGGGCGGGATCAGGCCGAGGATATCGACGTTGCGCAGGTATGCCTCAGGCATGGGCTTGTAGGCGCGCGTGATTTCCGCGCCGAGAATCGTGTCCCACGGGATCGCGGCCCGCTTCGCCATATCGAGCAGCAGCGCCACGTTGCCGTTCGAGTTTGGGGCGATGATGTATCGGGTCTTCAGGCGGAGCAGGCCATCGACAACGTCCGGCCACGGGTCCAGCCGGTGCCACACAAGGTTGAACTCGTCGAGGTCCCTGGTCGGAATCCCGCCGAGATCAAACTCTCGCAGGACGGCGTCCAGGCTCTCCCGGTGCAACACGTCGAGCTTCGTCCAGGCGCGCTGGCCGCGCCGGACCGTCTCCATCTGCGGCTGATACCGGGCCCGCCACCCATCGGCAAACTTGGCCCACTCTACGGCGCCGAGGCCGTGCGCGCGGCCAAAGGCCTCCCCCGCACGGATGATGCTGCTCCGCCAGTCGACGCAGGTGCCGAACACGTCGAACAGGAGGGCCTTGACCGGCGCGCCGGGCATGGTCGTCTGCGCTCACGCCCCGCCCCGAGCCTGCGCTCTTGAAGAGATCCGTGTATAGAGGATGTGGGTTCGGTTCTTCGTGTACGGCCTGATCTTCTGCGGCCAGGCGCCGCTGTCCGCGGCCCGCTTGAAGGCGTCGCTCTGGGGGATGTCCGGGCGTGTGATCGCGTAGACAGCGGCGTATTTCGGGACTCCGGGCGTCGAGGTCGTGTACCGCGTGGCACGCACGACACCCGGAACCTTGAGCAGAGCCGGAATGTGTTCGCTGTCGTAGACGTCATTGAACGCGGCTTCTTTGTCGGCATCCACGTCCATCATGACCACGTACAGGTACTGGGCATCGGTCTCCATGCTAGAGTCCCTCCCTCTCAAGGCGCCGGCACCGCCGGGTGCGTCCACCGGCGAATGACGACGACGGCGATCACGAGCCCGCCGGCAAGCGCGAGCAGGGGGCCGAGATACAGGATGACGGAGAGGCCGTGACGCGGAGGCTCCGCCAGCACCCCGTCGCCGAACTGCGCGACGAAGTACCGCAGGATCTGGTCCGGGGTCTCGCCCGCGACCAGTTTCTGGCGGATGATCGCGCGCATTTCCCGCGCCACGGCGGCGTCGCTCTCCGCGACCGTCTGTCCCGCGCAGACCGGGCACATGAGCTGCCGGGAGACCGCGTACACCCGATCATCGAGGGATTGCGCCCGGGCCGCCGCGGCGCAGAGGAGGACGGCCAGGACCGCGGCCGCCGACCACGCCGAGTAGAGCCGCTCAGTGCTCGCCCCGCTGGCCATCACGGCCGCGCCGTACGCCGCCCGAATGCCGCCGCAGGCGCTCGAGAACGAGCGTGTAGCCGTCGGCGCCGTACGTCAGAAAACGGCGGACCCGGCTGATCGTGGCGGAAGACGCGCCGGTCCGCGCGGCGATCTGCTGGTACGTCAGCCCATGATCGAGCATTCGGGCGACCGCAAACCGCTGGGCCAGCGCCTTGATTTCTCCGATGGTGCAGAGATCCTCGAAAAACCGGTAACACTCGTCGACGGTCCGGAGTTGCAGCACCGCCCGAAACAGCACATCGGTCTCCGGATCCCGGAGCTTCGGGTTCACCACGCGACCCCGCCCGCCTTTCCCGCTGTAGCGCATTGACGCGCGAAACTATGGCGAGACGTTCGCTCACACCAAGCCCTCCACCTCCCGCGCCTCTCGCTCCAAGCCAAGCGCGCGAAACGCGGCCGCGGCACGCTCGATGTCATCCAGGGCGTCTGCATGGCCGGCTGCGAGAGCCAGCCGCGCCTGGATCCCTGCCGCCCGGGCCTGGAGGTACCGGTTGTCCGTCCTCCCGAGCGCATCCGCGGCCTCCCGGACAAGCCGCTCGGCCCGACCGAGGGACTCGGAACTGACCGCATACATCTCCGCCATCTCGAGGCGCACCGTCGCCCCTCCCTCGAGATCCTCGGTGGGCCAGGCGTCCAGGGCGGCCTTGTACAGCCGCTCCGCCTCCCGCCGCGCCCGCGCTCTCTCGTCCTGAGACCGGAACGAAGCGCGGCGGAGGAGCAGAGCCGCTTTCGTGGCCTGTGATGCGGGGATCACGCGCGGCACATGGAGCGTGCGCGCCACACGGAGGGTCCGATCACACGCCTCGATCCCCTGGTCTGCCGCGCGGATGGCCGCGTCCCCAGTTTCCACCGCGGCAAGGTCTCTATAGGCCGCCTCGAGGGCTGCGCGATACGCCAGCGCCGCCGGATCCCCGTGCCGCCTCCGCGCAAGGTTGACGAGCTCCTGGGCAAGCACGACCGCCCGCCGTCCGTCTTCTGGAGTCCGCCGCAGGCGGAGCGCAAGGGAGAGGCCCATGAGGATCGCTTCGAGATCATCTGTCGGGCCGGCCCGCCGCTGGATCTGCTCCCCGTCCTCTAGCGCGGCGACGGCATCCGGAAGGTGGCGCGTGCCCTCGCGAAAAAACGCCGCGAGCGAGCGCCACCCCTGTGCCACACGCTCCTGCGCGCCGGCGCGTACGTCCACGGTGCCGTCCCCTTCAGGGCGCGGCGGGCGGATGGCCGGCCGGGGCGGGAGAGAGGCTGAGCAGAAACGCGTATGCGAGGAGGAGCACGCCGAAGCCTGCGCTCAGCAGCGTCCAGGTCAGGCTCGCGAAGACGTGCAGGGCAAAGAGGAGGCCGAGCGCATTGAAGAGGCCTTCGCACAGGATCGCCCCGATGAGATAGACGCCTGCCCCCCGCCGTGTCACGCCGAAGGCGGCGGTTGCCGTCAATGCCGTGTGCACCGCGACAAACGCGAACTGCTGCGTCAGCGACGCCACGAACCCGGACGATGAACCGATGGGAAGCGCGCGGGTAAAGAGGGCCAAGCGAATCACCTGGGAGGCGCCCACGACGGCAAATCCGGCGCCGGACGCGGCCCCGACCGCCAGCGTGTCCTCGTCGTCCTTGTCCCGCAGCACCACGAGGAGGGCCGCGGCGAGTTTGAAGACTTCGTTGACGGAGGCCGTTACCACGGCGCCCACGAGACCGGCCCGCAGACTGGTGCTGTAGGCGTCCATGTCCCATCTGAAGATCGATGCGAGCAACAGTTGGATCGGCGTGATGAGGCGGACCGCAAGTGGAAAGGCGATGGCGCCCGCCGCAACCGCGGCCCACAGCCACAGCCGGCCGAGCCGGCGGCGGGCGAGGATGGCAACCAGCGTCAACCCGTAGCCGAAGGCGATGGCAATGGCGGCAGCAGCCATTAGGGGACGCCATCCGTAGGCACAGCACGGCTATTGTAGGGCGCAACGCCCCGGATTGGCAAGCAACAGTGCGGTCAGCGCAGGCGAGCCAGCACGGCGTCGGTCATCGCCACCGTCCCGAGGGCGGGGCCGGCGCCCGCCATATCCGCGGTCCGGCACCCGTCCTCGAGCGCCCGCAGGACCGCTCGCTCAATCGCCGCCGCGGGAGCCTCGTGCCCGAGGCCGTAGCGCAGGAGGAGGGCGGCGGTCAGGAGGGCCGCCAGGGGATTAGCGATGCCCCGGCCCGCGATGTCCGGGGCGGTGCCATGGACAGGCTCGAACAATCCCGGAGGAGCATCGCCGAGGCTGGCCGACGGCATGAGGCCGAGCGACCCCATCACGCCCGCGGCCTCATCGCTGAGGATATCCCCGAACGTGTTCTCGGTGACGATGACATCAAATTGGCGCGGATTGCGCACGAGCTGGAGCGCGCAATTGTCGACGAGCATGTGCTCAAGCGTCACATCCGGAAACTCCCGCGCCACCTCGGTAGCGACCTCCCGCCACAGGCGGGACGTTTCCAGCACGTTGGCCTTGTCCACCGAGGTCACGGTCCGGCGCGGACGCGTGCGCGCGATCTGGCAGGCCTTGCGGACCACGCGGCGGATCTCCGCGGCCGAATACGGCAGCGTGTCCGCGGCGGCGGCACCCTCCCCGCGGCCAGCCCGGGATCGGGCCCCAAAGTAGAGGCCTCCGGTCAACTCCCGCACGATGAGCAGATCGAGACCGTCGACGATCTCGCGCCGAATGGGGGACGCCTGCAGCAGCGGTCCCGAGACCGCGGCGGGACGCAAATTGGCGTACAGCTCGAACGTCTTCCGCAGCGTAAACAGCGCCTGCTCGGGCCGGAGATGCACGGGCACGGTATCCCACTTCGGGCCGCCGCAGGCGCCGAAGAGAATCGCATCAGACCGCCGGCAGAGGTCGACTGTCTCCGGTGGAATTGGATGCCCCCGGGCATCGATCGCCGCGCCGCCGGCAAGGGCCTCCCCGCATTCCAGGGCGATCTCGTATCGCCGGCCGACCTCGGCGAGGACGCGCACGCTTTCCGCGATGACCTCGGGACCGATCCCGTCCCCGGGAATGACGGCGATGCGCTGAGGGCGAGGGGACATCACCGCAACACGAACGGACGGTTTCCCCGAATGCGGTCAGTCCGGGACAGGATCTTCCACCGGACGATCCGGCTCAGCCGGAGGCCGCGGGGCCTCCGGCTGACGGCGTCCCTGCCACCATGTACCGGAGGGAGAGCAGCACGTAGTCCAGGCTGTCGACGAGTGCCTGCCAGGATGCCTCCACGACGTTTTCGGAGACGCCCACGGTGCCCCAGGTCCGGGTGCCGTCCGTGGACTGGATCAGCACCCGGACCCTGGCTGCCGTCGCGGCGTCGGCGTTCAATACCCGCACCTTGTAATCGATGAGGCGAACCCGGCGGATCTCCGGGTAAAAGCGCTCGAGGGCCTTGCGCAACGCGCGGTCCAACGCGTGTACCGGGCCGTTCCCTTCGGCCGCGGTGTGCTCCTCCTGCCCATCCACGGCCACCCGAATGCTGGCCTCGGAGACGCAGGGGCCGTCCTGTCGCTTCTGCACAGTCACGCCGAACCCCTTGAGCATGAACGCGGGCGTGTGCTGCCCCAGGATCCGGCGCATCAGGAGCTCGAAGGACGCTTCCGCGCCTTCAAACTGATAGCCTTCGTGCTCCAACCGCTTGAGCGCGGCGAGTATCTCCCGCACCTCGGGGCGATCCTTGCTGAGATCGATGCCCATCTCCTGGGCCTTATACAACACGTTGGACCGGCCCGAAAGATCGCTGATGACCACCCGCCGCTGGTTGCCGACCGCTTCGGGGGGAATGTGCTCGTAGGTTGGCGGGTGCGCCATCACGGCACTGACGTGCACGCCACCTTTGTGGGCAAAGGCGTTCCTGCCCACGAACGGCTGGTACTCGTTGGGCGCCATGTTCGCCAGTTCGGAAACGTAGCGGGATAGTTCACCCAGGTGGGCGAGGGACGCCTCCGGCACACACGCGTACCCCATCTTCAATTGCAGATTCGGGATGATCGAGATCAGATCGGCGTTGCCGCAGCGCTCTCCAAACCCGTTCACCGTGCCCTGCACGTGCACCGCGCCGCAGCGGACGGCGACCAGCGTATTGGCGACGCCGAGGTCACCGTCGTTGTGCGTATGGATGCCGAGTAGAGTGTCCACGGCCCCCCGGGCGGCCTCCATCCCCGCGGCGATCTCGTAGGGGAGGCATCCGCCGTTCGTGTCGCACAGGACGATGACCTCCGCCCCGCCGCGCCGGGCGGCCCGGAGGGTTTCCAAGGCATACCCGGGGGCCGCTTTCCACCCGTCGAAGAAGTGCTCGGCGTCGTAGATGACCTCGACCCCTCGGGTCCGGAGGAACCGGACGGAGTCTTCGATCATCTGCAAATTCTCCTCGAGGGTGGTATGCAGCGCCTCCCGGACGTGGAGGTCCCATGATTTCCCGAACACCGCGGCCGCGGGTGTGGCCGCCGCGAGGATCGTGTTGAGATTTTCGTCGCGATCCGCCGGGATCCCGGCGCGCCGCGTGCTGCCGAACGCGGTGATCCGGACGTGCCGCCACGTCCGCCGCCGGGCCTGGGCGAAGAATTCCATGTCCTTCGGGTTGCTGCCCGGCCAGCCGCCTTCCGCGTAGTCGATCCCGAACTCATCGAGCCGCTCCGCGATGCGGATCTTATCCTCGGCCGACAGAGTGATCCCCGCCCCCTGCGTCCCATCTCTCAGGGTCGTGTCGTACAGAGAGATGCGGCCTGCCACCCCCATGAACTCTCCTCCCCCGCCGACGCCGGCTCGCCCCGGCCTACCCGTAGATGTTGGTCATCCAGTGCTGGCGTTCGTGGATGATCTTGTTGACCGCGGTCAGGTAGGCACGGGCACTCGCCTCCAGCACGTCGGTGCTCGTTCCACGCCCGATGAACAGGCCGTCCCCGTCGCGCACCTTGACTGTGGCCTCTCCCACGGCGTCGGTCCCGCCCGTCACGGCCCGGATCGCGTAGTCCGCCAGCGAAGGGGAGAGACCCACGATCTTGTTGATCGCGTTGTACATTGCGTCCACCGGGCCGTCACCCGTCGCCTCCTGCGTAAACAGCTCCTGCCCGCGTGCGAGCGTGACCGACGCCATGGGCGGCAGCGTGCTGCTCGTGGAGACGTGAAACGCCCTCAGGGCGTACGTCTGCGGCGCGGCCTGGACCTGCCCTTCCACCAGCGACAGAATGTCCTCCGGCGTCACCTGTTTCTTCTTGTCGCACAGCGCTTTGAACTGCTCGAACGCCTGCTCCACGTCCGCCTCCGAGAGCCGCAGGCCGTTATCCTCCAGGAGCTTCTTGAACGCGTGCCGGCCCGAGTGCTTGCCCAGGACGAGTTTGTTGCTGGGAATGCCGATCGTCTCCGGCGTCATGATCTCGTAGGTTTCCCGGTTCATCAGGACGCCGTGCTGGTGGATCCCGGCCTCGTGGGCGAACGCGTTGTCGCCCACGACCGCCTTGTTGGGCTGCACCGCCACGCCGGAGATGGCGCTGACCAACCGGCTGGTCCGGAAAATGCGCGTGGTGTCGACCGCCGTCTCGAACTTGTAGTAATTCCGGCGGGTGTGCAGGGCCATCACGATCTCTTCGAGCGACGCGTTGCCGGCTCGCTCGCCGATGCCGTTGATCGTGCATTCCACCTGCCGCGCGCCGGCCTTGACCGCCGCGAGCGAGTTCGCGACCGCCAGCCCGAGATCGTTGTGGCAGTGGACGCTCCATATGACTTTGTCGCTATTGGGGATCCGGCCCATCAAGGAGCCCAGGAGCTGCGCGTACTCCTCCGGCGTGGCGTAGCCCACGGTGTCCGGCACATTGATCGTCGTGGCCCCCGCGGCGATGGCCGCCTCGAAGACCTGGCACAGGAAGTCCGGATCGGACCGGCTGGCGTCCTCGGCCGAGAACTCGACGTCATTTGTGAACCGGCGGGCGTATCGCACCGCTTCCACCGACGCCTCGAGCACCTGTTCGGACGTCATCCGGAGTTTGTGGGCCATGTGGATGGGCGACGTCGCGATGAAGGTATGAATGCGCGGGCGTTCCGCGTCCCGGATGGCTTCCACGACCGCGTCGATGTCGGCGCGGTTGGCTCGGGCCAGCCCGGCGATGCTCGGCCCGTGTACCTCACGGGCGATCAGACGGACACCCTCCAGGTCGCCCCGGCTGCTGATCGGGAAGCCCGCCTCGATCACGTCCACGCGGAGCGCGGCGAGCGCACGGGCGACCTCCAGCTTCTCCTGCGTGTTCATCGTGAACCCGGGGGATTGCTCGCCGTCCCGCAGCGTCGTATCGAAGATCCGGATCGTCTGTGCCATCGCCCTACCCTCCATGCTCCTAGCGTTTCGTCTTGGCCTCGGAGGCCTTCGCCTCACCGCGGGAAGGTGCGGCCTCCCGCTTCAACCAGGGCATCATCGCCCGCAACTGGCGGCCGACTTCCTCGATCGGATGCTGGGCTTCCTGGGCGTACCGCGCGGCGAACACGGGCTGCCCGGCCTGATTTTCTAAAATCCACTCCTTGGCAAACGCGCCGCTCTGGATCTCGCCGAGGATGCGCCGCATCTCCTCCCGCGTCCCGGGGGTGATGATGCGCGTCCCGCGGGTGAAGTCGCCGAACTTCGCCGTATTGCTCACCGAGTAGCGCATCAATCCCAGCCCGCCCTCGTAGATGAGGTCCACGATCAGCTTCATTTCGTGGACGCACTCGAAGTAGGCGATCTCGGGGGCGTAGCCGGCCGCCACCAGGGTCTCGAACCCGGCCTTCATGAGCTCCGTAATCCCGCCGCAGAGGACGGTCTGCTCCCCGAACAGATCGCTCTCGGTCTCTTCCCGAAACGTCGTCTCGATCACGCCGGCCCGGAGGCTGCCGATCCCGTGGGCGTACGCCAGCGCGAGCTCTCTCGCGGTCCCGGTGAAGTCCTGCTGCACGGCGAGCAGGGAGGGGACGCCCTTCCCCTCGAGGTACATGCGGCGGAGCAGGTGGCCCGGACTCTTCGGCGCGATCATGAACACGTCCACGTCCTGGGGGGGGACCACCTGGTGGAAGTGGATGCTGAAACCGTGCGACACCCCGAGCGCCTTTCCCGCGGTGAGGTGGGGCTGAATGTCCTCGCGGTACACCCGGCCCTGGATCTCATCGGGGATGAGCATCTGGACGATGTCCGCTTCGGCCGCCGCTTGCGCGACCGTGGCGACGTCCAGTCCGTCGGAGGCGACCTGCTCCCACGACCGGCTGCCCTTGTAGAGCCCCACGGCGACGGCGATCCCGCTGTCCCGGAGGTTCTGGGCCTGGGCGTGGCCCTGACTCCCGTACCCGATCACCGCCACCCGCTTGCCGCGGAGGATGTTCAGATTGGCATCTTGCTCGTAGTACACTCGGGCCGGCATACCGGTTCCGCCTCCTCAGGTGGGCTGGGTGCCGCGGACGAGGGTCACTTGTCCCGTGCGCACCATCTCGCGGATCCCGTACTTCGCCAGCAGGGACAGGATGGCGTCGATCTTGTCCGACCGCCCCGTCACCTCCAGCGTCATCGTCTTTTCTGTGAGATCGACGACGTTGGCGCGGAAGACGTTGCTGATCTCCATGATCTCCATCCGGGTGGTCGGCGTGGCATTCACCTTGATCAACGCCAGCTCGCGGTCCACGGTGTTGAAGTTCGTGACGTCGTTGACTTTGATGACCTCGATCAGTTTATTCAGCTGCTTGATGATCTGCTCGAGAATTCCCGGCTCCCCCTCGACCACGATGATCATCCGGGAGACGGTAGGCTGCTCGGTCACGCCCACGGCGAGGCTGTGAATGTTGTAGCCGCGTCGCCGGAACAGGCCCGCGACTTTCATGAGCACACCGGGGGCGTTGTCCACCAGCACCGAGATCGTGTGCTTCATCGCCCCCCGCCGCGCACCCGTGGGTGCTTGGACCGGGAGCTCAATCGCGGATGCGGTCATCTTCGACGATCATCTCCTTGATGGATTGGCCCGACGGGATCATCGGGTAGCAGTTCTCCTCGGGATCGCACAGGATGTCGAGGACGCACGGCCGGTCGGTCACCTCGAGCGACCGCTCGAGGGCCGGGCGGACCTCCTCGGGCCGGCGCACGGAGATGCCGACCGCGCCGAACGCGTCCGCCACCCTGGCAAAATCGGGATTTTGCAGCCAGACGTTCGAGTACCGCTCGCGGTAGAAGAGCTGCTGCCACTGCCGGACCATGCCGAGGGATTTGTTGTTGATGACGTAGATCTTGAGCGGCAGGCGGTACTCCACGGCCGTCGCCAGGTCCTGCATCGTCATCTGGTATCCCCCGTCCCCGACGATGGCGCAGACCAGCCGGTCGGGCCGTGCGACCTGGGCGCCGAGGGCGGCGGGGAAGCCGAACCCCATGGCGCCGAGGCCGCCGGAGGTGACCCACGTCCGCGGCTCGGTCGACAGGTAGAACTGAGCGGCCCACATCTGATGCTGCCCTACATCGGTCGCGACGATCGCCGTCCCCCGCGTGACCTTGTAGATCTCCTCGATCGCAAACTGGGGCTTGATGACCTCACCGTTCTGCCGGTACCGGAGGGGATAGCGCTCCTTCCACTCGGCGATCTGCCGGTGCCACGGCTCGCACTCCGGCGGCGCCGTCTGAGCGGCGAGCGTCCGCAGCGCCTCCCCGGCATCGCCCACGATGGGCACGTGGGCGGGCTTGTTCTTCCCAATCTCCGCCGGGTCGATGTCGATGTGGATGAAGCGCGCACGGGGCGCGAAGTCCTTGAGACGCCCGGTCACGCGGTCGTCGAACCGCACGCCCACGGCGAGGATGACGTCCGCCTCGTTGATGGCGTGATTGGCGTACGCGGTCCCGTGCATGCCGAGCATCCCGAGCGACAGGGGATCCGTCTCGGGGAACCCGCCCTTCCCCATCAAGGTCGTCGTCACAGGAATCCGGGTCTTCCGGGCGAGTGCCGAGAGCTCAGGCGCCGCGTTGCTGGTGATCACGCCGCCGCCCGCGTAGATGATCGGCCGGGCGGCCTGACCGAGCAGCGCCGCCGCGGCCGAGATCTGATTGGGGCTCGGCACGCTGGGAGGGATCTTGCCGCTCCTTAGCGTCACCTGCTCGGGGAAGTCAAAATCGGCTTCCGTCGCGGCGATGTCCCGGGGGATGTCCACCAGCACCGGACCGGGCCGGCCGCTGCCGGCGATCAGAAAAGCCTGCAAGACCTGCTGCGGAAGTTCCGCGGCCGATTTGACCAGCGAGTTGTGCTTGGTCACCGGCATCGTGATCCCGGTGACGTCGGCCTCCTGGAACGCGTCGCGTCCGATGGCGAGCGTGCTCACCTGTCCGGTGATGGCGACGATCCCAGCGGAGTCCATCATCGCGTCGGTGATCCCGGTGATGAGGTTCGTCGCCCCCGGCCCGGAGGTCGCCATGCAGACGCCGATCCGGCCGGTCACGCGGTGGTATCCGGTGGCCGCGTGCGCCGCCACCTGCTCATGGCGGACGAGGATGTGGCGGATCCCGTCGGCATCGTAGAGCGCATCATAGAGGGGAAGAGCCGCTCCACCCGGATGGCCGAAAATGACATCGGCCTCGACCCGGTGAAGGCATTCGATGAGCGCTTTCGCCCCGGACATCCGCTTCGTCTCCGACGCGGACGCCGGCCGGGCGACAGGCGTCGTTTGGCGCGCCATGATCACACCCCCCTTAAGGCGCGAGCCGAACATAAAAAGCAAAAACCGCGGAAGGTCTCTAAGGACGAGACTTCCCGCGGTACCACCTTAGTTCCGCTCGGACGACTCGGTCCGTGCGGCTCTCATCCCGTTAGCGGTGGGGGCCGGCGGGTGCTACTCGGCGCCTCTCGGCGTCCTTTGGTCTCCGCTGCTCGGAGGTGAGTGACCGCAGCTCCGAATGCCGGGTTCCACCTGCGCCGGCTCTCTCGAATTCGGGGCGCTGCGTCCCCTTCTCCTCATCGCCGTTTGGCCGTCCGCGTCCGGCCCTGGCCGGATCGTAGACGACGGCTTCGTGCGGCTACGACGGGTGGTGTAGAGATAACCGAACGAGTGCGTCTTCGGACTTATCCACAAACGTTAGCAAAGGCCCCTGCCTTTGTCAAGGAAAACCCGCGTCTGCGCACACGTGAGGCTTCAGTGCCCCAAGGCACCTGTCATATAGGACCGTCCCACCAGCGCGGCGAGGAAGAGGCAGAGGGCCAGGAGCCACCGCGATTCCCGGTAGGTTCTTTCGTCCTTCACGACCGCGCGCCGGAGCCCGCCGCCCGGGCGCAGGCCGTAGAGAGCCACGAGCGTGAGCACGATAAGCCCACCGTACATCACATGGAGCGGCGTGCGCGGGCGCGCTCCACCGAGGAGGAGTATCACGCCGCCGATGACCTGGACAGCGAGGGGAATCTGGGCGATCCAAAGAATCCACCAGAAGATGTGCGGCATGTGGTAGCGGCGCGTGGCGTCTCCGAACGCCGCCAGTCCAGCGCACAAGAGATCACCCACGAGCGTCAGTACCAGGAGGAGTGGCCACGCATGCCATTGCACAAGAGGCATCGGTCTCGGGGATTCGGCCGCCGCACCGCTACTCCTGCTCGAAGCGTGTGATGAGCGGCGACACTAAGGATGCCGTCCGTCAGCAGTTCGGGCGACAGGCATCGTGGTATACGGTCAGCCGCGTCCACAGCGCGTCCGATGGGCTGGAGGCCCTGGTGCGTCTGGCGTCGCCGTCCCCGGACGACCGTGCGCTCGACGTGGCGACGGGGACAGGATTCACGGCGCTTGCGCTCGCGCCGTACTGCCGCCGCGTGGTCGGCGTCGACTTCACGCCTGCCATGCTCCGCGAAGCCGCCTCTCTCCGCCACGCCCGCGGTATATCCAACCTGGTCTTGTGCCTGGGGGACGCGGAAGCGCTCCCGTTTCGAGAGGGAACGTTTGACATCGTCACGTGCCGGCATGCGGCGCACCACTTCCCCGACCTCCCGCGCGCGCTAGCTGAGATGGTCCGCGTGACCCGTTCCGGCGGCCGGGTGCTCATCGACGACACCTGCGCGCCCGAAGACCCGGAACTCGCGGCGCTGATGAACGCGTGGGAACGGCGCCGTGACCGCTCGCACGTGGCCAATCGCCCACCGGCGCGGCTCAAGGAAATGCTGGAGGCGAGCGGGCTCCGAATCGACGCGGTCACGATGAGCCAGGTTCCGCAGGTGTTTAGTGACTGGGTAGGGCGATCCGGTATGGCGCCCGCGGACGCGGAGGAGCTTCGCGGCGACTTTCTGGCGGCCTCGACGGGCGCGCGCGCGGCTTTTCGGATTCGCGCCGAGGGCCCGCAGGTACGCTTTTCCTGGGATGACGTGGTCATTCGGGGCGTGAAGCGGTAGGGTCTACGGGTTGGAAGCGCCACGGCCTTTTTCGGCGATCCGCGCCAGGAAGCGCGCACGGTCGATGAGAAAGCGTTCGTGCCGGCCTGCGCCGACCTCTTCACGATTGTCCCGCGCCCGGACCTCGAACGTGAGCCGCCGGCCATCCACCTGAGTCAATATCGCCTCCACACGCACGGTCATGCCGACGGGCGTGGCGGCGGTGTGGCTGAGCTCGACGCGCGTCCCGACGCTCCCCTCTCCCGGATCGAGATGCGGGGCCAGGCACGCCAGGGCCGCCTCCTCGCACAGGGAGACCAACATCGGGGTGGCGAGAACATGCACCCCGGGGTTGCCGAAACGATCCGCCGTGAGGTCGGCGGTGACGCGGCGGGTGATCTCTCCTCGCATTCCAGGGGACAGCTGCTGCGCCATCTGGGCTCCCCCCTTTGCGGTGTGTTTTCCGGGTCGACGATCACTCTGCTACGGCGGCGGGCGGCCCGAGGCCTTTGTCCCCTTGCGTCGTGTCTTTCGCCTTGACGGGGTATAATCCAGGAGAATACGACAATGCCCCGTGGAACGCTTTTCCGTTTCCCCGCGTGTCAGTTTTGGTCGATCTCAACGTCTCGCGAGGAGGAGCAGTATGGCATCCCGAAGAGACCGTGTTCCACTTCCCCACAGTGAGAGAACAACCCCTCCGGGAACCCGTGTGGGGCCGGTGGATCCGAACGAGCGCGTAGAGGTCACCGTCCGTTTGCGCTCACGGTCGAAGACCGGACTTCCACCTGTCGGAGAAATGGGCGCCAAGTTGCCTCGGGATCGTCAGTACCTCACGCGCGCGCAACTCAGGGATCTCCACGGTGCCGACCCACAGGACGTGGAAAAGATCCGCGCCTTCGCGCGCCAACACAGCCTCACGATTGTCGAAGAGGACCTCGCCCGCCGGAGCATCGTCCTCGCGGGCGCAGCGGCCGCGATGAAAGACGCGTTCGGGGTGGACCTCGCGCGCTACGCGCACAGCGGCGGGACCTTCCGCGGGCGTACGGGGGCGATCTATCTGCCCGCCGACCTCGCGCCGATCGTCGAGGGCGTCTTCGGCCTCGACAACCGGCCCCAGGCCACACCGCACTTCCGCCGCCTGGGGACCCAGGGAAGAGGCAGCGCCGTTGCCGTCGCTCCCCGCGTTGGGCCGACCTCGTACACGCCGCTGCAAATCGCCGCGCTCTACAACTTTCCCGTGGGAGCCACGGGACAGGGACAGTGCATCGGGATCATTGAGCTGGGGGGAGGCTACCAGGTCACGGACCTGAACACGTACTTCGCGCAGCTCAAGCTTCCGACACCTCAGGTTGTCGCTGTGTCCGTGGACGGCGGGCAGAACACCCCCAGTGGCCCGGACGGCCCTGACGCCGAGGTCGACTTGGATATCGAGGTGGCCGGTGCCATCGCTCCGGGAGCGCGCATTGCCGTCTATTTTGCGCCCAACACGGACCGCGGATTTCTCGATGCGATCACCACGGCCGTCCATGACAGCACCAACAACCCGTCCGTTATTTCCATCAGCTGGGGGGCGCCCGAGTCGGCCTTTACGGTTCAGGCGATGCAGGCGTTCGACCAGACGTTTCAGGAGGCCGCCTTCGTGGGCGTGACGGTCTGCTGCGCCGCGGGAGATGGCGGCTCAAGCGACGGCGTGCAAGATGGCCAGCCCCACGTGGACTTCCCGGGGTCGAGCCCCTTCGTGCTCGGGTGTGGGGGAACACGGCTGTCGTCGTCCGGCACCACTATCACGAGCGAGGTCGTGTGGAACGACCCCGGCGATGGCGCGACCGGTGGGGGGGTCAGCCAGCAGTTTGCCTTGCCCGCATATCAGGCGAATGCCGCCGTGCCGCCATCGCCAAAGCCGGGGTTCAAGGGCCGCGGCGTCCCCGACGTCGCAGGCGATGCCTCGCCGACTTCCGGATACTCGGTCCTGGTCGACGGACTGTCGACCACCCTTGGAGGGACCAGCGCTGTCGCTCCGCTGTGGGCCGGGTTGTGTGCCCTCATCAACCAGCGCAAGGGCAAGTCCGTGGGCTATTTGAATCCCGTGCTGTATCACCTTAAAGGGCAGGGCGTGTTCCGCGAGATCACGCAGGGGAATAACGGCGCCTACTCGGCCGGGCCGGGATGGAATCCGTGCACGGGTTTGGGGACTCCCGATGGGACTAAGTTGATGAATGCTGTCTAGGAAAGACCCGAGGACGGCGACCTTGCGGCGGGCGACGCCATCGCCGCCCTCGAGCCTATTGCTCGGTAGACCCCTCTACTGCTTCGTTGTGGACGCCACTGTAATCACCGAAGCAGTGACCGTCCCGTCCGGGTTGGTGGCGCCCCGGACGGCCACCCGCATCCCGGCGGACAGGCTCGTCGCCGAGAGTACCGTCAGCCGCTGCAGCCTCGCCGTCGGCGGCACAGCGACGTTCGTTGCGGCATCGCTCCCCGCCGCGACCGCCAGGGAAGTTCCGCTGACACTGACGACGGACCCGTTGACGAACACTTTGCCGGAGCGAAGCACGCGCGTACCGCTGCGCGCACCCCCCCTGGCGAGATCCGCGGGCGAATCCAGCACCGCCACCGCGGTCAAAGAACCGTCCTCAGCCTTTTGCGCCAAGATCTGCACCCTATCGCCGGTCATGACGTCGGTCAGGTGGGACGCGGCGCGCTCAAAAATCTTGGTGTCGGACGTAACTTTCACGGTGACGGGCTTGCCATCGCGACCGGTCATGGTGAACTCCCCGG
>Ga0187846_10001045_pt1 | contig 15841 bp, 12 predicted proteins | sample TC_taG_FD_161473 | JGI IMG/M metagenome (GOLD analysis project Ga0187846, IMG submission 161473) | Biofilm microbial communities from the roof of an iron ore cave, State of Minas Gerais, Brazil - TC_06 Biofilm (v2) | ecosystem: Environmental > Terrestrial > Deep subsurface > Cave > Wall biofilm...
AAGTAACTGATGAGCCGCCGGCCAAAGAATCCGAGCAAGTGCTGAGCGCGCCGCCGGAATCCCTGGGCCCGCCCGCACCGCTCTATGTCACGCAGCCGGTGCGCTCGGGTCAGCGCGTGTACGCGCGGCGGCGCGACCTCGTTGTGCTCGCGCCGACTAGCCGCAGCGCCGAGTTGATGGCGGACGGCTCGATTTACGCCTTCTGCCTGCTGCGCGGCCGAGCGCTCGCGGGCGCCGGCGGCGACAAGAGCGCGCGCATCATCGCGACGCAGCTCGACGCCGAGCTCGTTGCGATCGCGGGCGTCTACCGCACGTTGGAGGCTGTCGACATCGGCGGACTCGGGGATGGTGCCGTGAGCGTCACGCTGGCGTTCGATGAGGAAGGAAGCGAACGTCTGGTGCTTCGGCCCGTTGATCAATTCCTTCGCTCATAGGAGGGCTTCCCGCGTGTCTAAAGTGATCGTCGTTACCTCGGGTAAGGGCGGCGTGGGCAAGACCACCACGAGCGCGAGCTTCGCGACGGGTCTTGCGAACCGGGGCAAGAAAACCGCCGTCATCGATTTCGACATCGGCCTCCGCAACCTGGATCTCATCCTCGGTTGCGAGCGCCGCGTCGTCTATGACTTCGTCAATGTCATCCAGCGCGACGCCAAGCTGTCTCAGGCGCTCGTCCGCGACAAGCGCGCCGACAATCTTTCGATCCTCGCCGCCTCGCAGACCAAGGACAAAGAGGCGCTGACGGAGGAGGGCGTGAAGCAGGTGCTTGACGAGCTGAAGGACTTGGGCTTCGAGTACATCATTTGCGATTCACCCGCCGGCATCGAGACGGGGGCCTTGATGGCGCTCCGGTTTGCCGACGAGGCGCTCGTCGTGACGAACCCCGAGGTCTCGGCAGTGCGCGACGCGGACCGCATGCTCGGCATCATCGAAGCGAGATCGCTGCGCGCCGAGCAAGGCACGGAGCCGGTGAAAGAGTATCTGGTTATCACCCGTTACTTGCCGAAGCGCGCCGACAAAGGCGAGATGCTCGCGCACACTGATGTGGCCGAGCTGCTCAGCCTCCCGATCCTCGGGCTGATCCCCGAGTCGGAGCAGGTGCTGGACTGCTCGAACCGAGGCGTGCCGGTCATCCTTGCGAACGGGTCGCCAGCGGCGCTCGCATACGACGACATGGTGGCGCGCTATCTCGGCGAAGACCGGCCGCTGCGATTCATTCAACCAGAGACTGGGCCGTTCTGGAAGCGGCTCTTCGGAGGCTAACCGTGTCGCTGCTCGACGTCCTGTTCAGAAAACGGCCTTCGGCTACGATCGCCAAGGAGCGTTTGTCGTTCGTCCTGTCGCACGAGCGGGCGCGGCGATCGGGGAAAGACTACATCGGCGCGCTCAAGGAGGAACTTATCGCGGTCATCTGCAAATACGCGTCGATCGATAAGGAAGCGTTGAAGGTAACGCTCGAGCGGCACGACAGCATCGACGTGCTCAAGGTCGACGTCGTGTTGCCGGAGGGCGGGTTCGGCAGGTTGGCTAAGTCGTCCGGCAATGCCGGCGTCCAGTGACTCAGTGCCGCAGCAGCCGGCCCGTGTCGGTGAGCAGCATCGAAATCGTCACCGAGCCTTGGGCGCAATTCCCCGCCCGCGCTCGGCGCCGTGCGCATGCAAGGCATCGGACAATCCGAAGATCTGTCAAGGCGGCTGCCTGGACACGTACAAGGCTTGCAAGGACTCCTGCGGAAACTAGTGGGCTGTAACGTTGATATCCGTAGTATGATATGAGGCATGAGCTCTCTCCTCAGTCTGACTACGGAAGAGCGCCGCGTGCTGCAAGCGTTGAGCCGTTCGCGCAGTGCGGCGGCGGCTGACGTGAAGCGCGCGCGGCTGATCATGATGCTCGACGAGGGGGTGAGCTGGAGTGCGATTAGCACCACGCTGCCCTGTACGCCCGATTACATCAGCCGCTGGAAGGGCCGCTTCGAGGCCGAGCGGCTCGGGGGCCTCTACGCGCGACATCGTGGCCGCGTCCCGGCCGCAGACACCGCCCGGCTCGAGGCGCGGGTGCTCGCCTGGACGCAGAAGCCCCCGAGGGATGGCTCGACGCACTGGAGCAGCCGCAAGCTCGGGGCGGCGCTCGGGATCTCGCACATGATGGTGGCCCGGATCTGGGCCAAGCACGGCCTCAAGCCCCACCGGCTGGAGCGCTACATGGCCTCCGACGATCCGGACTTCGAGACCAAGGCCGCCGACGTCATCGGCTTGTATCTGAATCCGCCGGCGCACGCCGCGGTGTTCTGTGTCGATGAGAAGACCGCGATTCAAGCCCTGGACCGCCTCGATCCGGTGCTGCCGCTGTCGCCCGGGCGCATCGAGCGACACGGATTCGAGTACTACCGCCACGGCACGCTGTCGCTCTACGCCGCCTTCAACACCCAGACCGGCGAGGTCTTGGGCAAGACCGCGGTGCGGCACACGAGCGCCGAATTCGTCGCCTTTCTCGGCGACATCGTCGCCCACCAGCCCCGCCGCAAAGAGATCCATGTCATTTGCGACAACCTCTCGGCGCACAAGACCAAGGGGGTCGAGGAGTTCTTGACCGGGCATCCGAACGTGCATCTGCATTACACCCCGACCTATTCGTCCTGGCTCAACCAGGTCGAGCTCTGGTTCGCCAAGATCGAGCGCGATGTGATTGCGCACGGCGTGTTCACCTCCCTGACCGACCTCAAGAGGAAGCTCATGCGCTACATCCGTAAGTACAACGATTCGCCGAAACCCGTAAAGTGGATCTACCGTAACCCGACCCATCGCATCACTACGGATTCGCGCGTTACAGTCCACTAGGTCCCGAACTCGCGGGCCGGGTCGCGCTCGGAACGCCAGCACCCGGTCCCCCTGCCACAAGATCTTCTCTTGGGGGTTCACTCGGGTTCATGACCATGCACGGTTTCGTCGTTGTGACGTCGTCAGCTCGGGTCGGTTTCGGCTGTGCCGTGTGCGACATTGGAAATGAGGGCCGGCAAGCACCGCAAGTGGTTGATTGGCTCCCCATGTTCTGGCGAGTGGATGGCAGCCGCACCCTGGCACTGGACCCGTCCGTGGCAGCGCTAAACCCTGCCTCAGCTTCCTTCAGCGGCCGCGGCCGGAGCTGATTTCCGCGGACGCGGCGTCCAGAGTTGCAGCTTCCGCCATAGGCCGCCGGCGCTGAAGCAATGCCACGCCCAACGCACCCACCCGAGGAGCGAATAGGCGAGCCACAGCGCCCATGCGAGCATCAGCAGCCGATAGACGAGGATCGGCACTGACACGAGCCATGGTATGGGCAGCACTTTGCTTGCGCGGTCCTGATACCAGATCAGGTGGTTATGGCTCGAGCCGTTGCCGGCGACTTGCATGTCGGGCGTGCCGAGCAACCCATGACTCACCGCCGAATACAGGCTCGCTGCGGCAGCGAGCGTGATTAGGACGAGCCCAATCTGGGTAAGGTTGAAGCGCCATTTGTACCCGCTCAATTGGTCGGCGTAGCGCGCCCGCAACGCCAAGGCGAAGAACCAGCCGATCAGGATCGCTGCGACGACGATCGAATCCTGGGTGAGGCCCAAGCCGAGCAGCAGCCACTGCCATCCCTTTAATGGACTCAGCCCCAATCGCCCTAACGGAAAGGCAAGTAGGGCGATCACGATCGCCACACCCCAGAACAGGATGGCCGGCCCGACCGTGGGCCCGCCGAAGAGGAGCAGCCAGCGGTCTCCTGGTAGGTGGATCTCGGTGCGCGCATTGACGCTCGGCAGGCCGACGTCCACTTCGGGCGCGGCATAGCGCCATGCGATCCCGCCCGGTTGCTGCCACCGCACTTCAATGTTCTGGGTGCCTGGAGTGAGCGGCAGGCGAAGCTCCCGTCCCTCGAGGCGGATCGGTTGCAGCTGCCCGTTGATCGCTACGCGCTGCAGGACGGCCTCAGGCGGGAGCGTCAGCGTGTGTTGCCCGCCGCGGCTCGAGCGCAGGGTGAGTACAAGTGTGGCGTCCGTTACGCGGACACCTGGCTGCAGGACGAGGTGACTGCGATCGAGCGTCGCCGTCTGACCGGGAATTCCTTCCGGCTTAGCGATCTTCAGCGTCACGCCTTCTCCAGGCCAGGGCTGCCATTGCGGCAGCCAGCGGTCCGATTCCTGGTGCTGGACGGGCGCGATCCCTTCGGCCGCGACATGCCATTGCGTGCCGGCGTTTACGCGCCATTCTTCGACGAAGCTCGACTGCTTCGCCGCAACGAGCTTGACGTTCGGCACCTCTTTGAGCGCGCCGTCCCACGCGATCTCGTTCGTCTGCGGCCCCATGTTGACGAGCGCATGTCCGTTCTCCACGCGCGGCTCGGCGCTCGTGATCGCCTCGCCTGGAAGCAGTGGCACTTCCAGCACCGCGGGCACGTTCGCCGGCGACATGCGACTGATCCGCGTATGAACCTGCCACTGCAGGCCGAGGACCAGCGTCCGCTCCACGCGTACGAACGGTGGCAGATTCCCGTCGTCGAGCTCTGCCGCGTGATTCCGCTGGCGGCGTGTGAGCTGCAAGTTGCTGTCGGCTACGCCGTTCTCGCGGACGCCGTCGAGCGTCCAGTCAGCCGTATCGGCCTCGATCCGACGCGGTTTTAACGGCAGCGCGAGCTGCACCGAATCCAGTCCGTGTACCCCGCCTAGAAGTAGGATCTGGTGTACGCCCTGCGGCACGCGCGCCCACAACGTGCCATGCTCGTCACGTGCCAGCGCGGCGGCAGGCTTGCCGTCGATCAAAACCTCGCGTGGCAACCATTGGCGCGCGGCAGCGGGCAGAGGAATGGCGACACTCTGCGCCGCATGCGCCTCGAGGCGGATGCGCAACACATCGCCGGCAATCGAGACGTGCATTCGCGCGAGCTCGGCACAGCTTGGCAGACACTGCGGCGGGAGCAGAAGCTTCTCCTTTAGCTGCTGAAGCAGCGCGGGGTCGGGCGTGGCTTGGGCCCGCGCCGTGTCGGGGGTCGCCACGATGCACGCAAGAATCAGCGCGGATACAACAGCGGCGCCGCGACCGGGAACCCGCGGCAGGCGCAACGCCACATCCGCCACGCGCAGAAAGAGCAGGCCCAGCAGGACCAACCGCAGCGCTGTTAACAATCCGTTCATCGTGGGCGGAATCAGCCACAGGTCTACCTGCTGGGTTGCTTGGACCGGCCCGCTCCAGGAGAGCTGGTGGTTCCTCCACTGCCACTGGGGCAGTCCCGGCCCGGTCTGGACCATCGCCTTTGGATCGATACGATCCAGCTCGGCGGATTTGGACAGGTAGCTGGAACCGCGGCTTTCGGCCTTCCGCCGCGACAGCATTTCCCTGGTGGTCGGCTCGGAAGCCGCGTCGGCCGGCGCGCGCTCCTCGACGCTCGCCGCACGCGGGGCCTGTGCCGCTTGATTTGCTCCGACGGTCAAACCGCCCTGCGGCTCAGCGAAATCGAACGATTCCTCCAGCACCGGATAGAGCGTCTGCCGCACCTGCTGAACGGCGAACGGGATCAGAACGATCAACACTAGGAGCAACGTCGCACGCCGCAGTAGCACCATCGTGATGCCGAGCTTGCCCGTCGTGACAACGCGCGCCAATGCAACCGCCACGAGGGCCGCGACCCAGGCCATCCGCGGCGCGCCCGGCTCGTAGTAGGAGAGCGCAAGCGCGACCGCTGCCAGGAGACCCCAGCGCCATCCCCAGAGTTTGCCGCAGCCGAGCGCGATGACAAGCACGATGAAGAAGTCGAGGAGGTTGTTCCAGTTTGAGAGCCACGAGCCGCGCACGTCATCGGCGCCCGTCGCCGCGAAGAGCCGCCATCCCGGCGGGAGGTTGAGAGTCATCGATGCCGCTTGGAAGTCGTTCGTCCACCCAACCGCCGAAAGCTGGCGCGTCGGGCTCTCAATCCGGCTGTCCGCCACGATGCGCGCGTGGCCGTGCCGCACTTCGACGCCCGCATGCGTTGCACCGTGCGTGATAAATTGATCTTGTCCGTCGATCGCCACACGACCGAGCACGATCGGGGAGGCCATTTCGAGCCGCCAGCTGCGCGATAGCGTGCCGGTGATCTGGTCCTGAATGGTGTACCCGCGTCCATCGAAGTCGAGCCACGCTGTGCGTGCGAGACGCAGCGCGTCCGGGGCTGGTTCCGGATCGCCGCGCTTAAGCTCCTTGACCCGAAGTGCTTCGCCCGGCCGGATGCGATAGGCGGGGTAGCTCTTCCACTGTTGCGGCAACTGGGTTTGCTGCGCATCGACTGGCGTACCGCCATCGACATTCACCACGCGTAGCCGCGTCTGCGGCGCAAACGCCCAGATTTCTTCCTGTGCACCACCCTCCTCGAGCTTCGGCAGCGCGAGTGTCGCGAGCGGCATCATGCGCCGCGCGACCACGTATAGCTCCCAGCGGCCTGCGCGAACTTGCACGCGCAGCTTGCCGTTCGCTTCGATGCGCGCCGGCAGCGGACTCGCGAGCGATAACGGCACGAACTCAGGCAGCACGGCGCCGGGCAACACTACCTCCTGGTTCTTGCCCGACGCGGTCAAAGAGAACCGCGTCGTAACCTGAAACGGGATCTCGTCAACAAGCAGCCGTTCGACGTGCACCTCGAGGCGCCCACCCGCCGGCGCCGAGTCCGCATCGGTTTGCAACCACAGCCTTCCCTGCTCGTCGATGCGCGGCGCCTCGGCCGTGCGGCCGTTCAGCTTCAGCTCGACCAGACCGATGCTCGGAGGCACTCGCAGATTCTCGGGCACGCGATCCCAGACGAATCGCCCCGACAGTGCGTGGGGTCCCGCCGACAGCGTTACGCCGGGCAAACCGCCGTTCGCGACGACCGCCGCCTCCTTGCCGTCGGCCTTCAGCTCTTGTGGCCAGAAGAGCGCATCCCCTGGCAGGGGCACCCACAGCGAGCGGAAGGTCTCGACCCGCAGGCTGAACTGCCCGCCATGCGAGCCTAGCTCCAAGCTCAACTGCCCCGGCCAGACGCAGCGCTTCGTCTTGTTCTCGTTGTACGAGTATGGGCACGCCCGATCGTCCCCATCGTGCAGCACCCACGGGATCCAGGACCGAAGCGGCGGCGGCACTTCACCTTCTGGCAGCGGTTCCGCATCCGTGACGAGCGGCGCTAGCATCATCAGCGCGACCAACGAAAGCATCCGAACCGTGTTCAAGCGACCTCCCTCCGCAATTCGCGACGACCCCTCCCGCTTCTTTGTCGAGGCGGGAGAACGGGCTGCGTGGATAAACGTCCCGCCGGGCGGGCAGGGGTTAGGCAAGGTAAACGTTTTTTATCGATGAGTGCCGGACGGGCGTATCTGACGCAGCGCATTCGTCTCCCGTCAAGCACCTCGCTGACGAAACTGCGAAAAAATCCGTCGCCGGCTATAGCCGGGGCACGGATGGACGGTCTATAAGGGTTTGAAGGATTGCGCGTCTTGGTGCCGGAGAGGTCGAGCGGCGTTCCGGCAATCCCCGTCTGAGCAGGATTGCAATCACCGCAAATCTGCTTCCCCACGCGCCAGCCAGCGTGGCCGCTATCAACGCAAGTCAGCGAGTAAGATGAAGCCGGTCTTGGCGGGGAGGTCCGGGAATGATGCGACCGCGATGGCACGGCCGCCTGGTGAGCGCACTCGGCGTCCTCGTGCTGTCGGGCGCTCATGCCGCGACGGAAGTGAGCACCGCTGCGGTCAGTTTCGTGACCTGGAGCGAACCCAAGGAGGGGGCTTACACGATTAGCGTGCCCCGGGGCTGGGCGATCACCGGCGGCGTCTTGCGCCGGACGCCCGTCGATGTACGGTCGGCGCTCAACGTCGTCTCGCCGGACGGCGTGATTCATCTCTTTGTCGGTGACTACGATGTGCCGCCGGCCCGCGAGCCCGATGCCCTCACGCAGCGGGCCGGACTGCAGGAGGGGCGTGTCTACGACGGGACGCTGCTCGCGCGCTACCAGACGGAGGTTGAGTTCGCCCGGCGCTATCCCGCCTGGAAGCTTTGCCGCCAACCCCAGATCATTCAATCGGGGATCCTGCGCAAGGAAACCGAGACGCTCAGCGTCGAGGTCGCGCGATACGGTCGGAGCATGGCGACGGCGGCAAGCGCATCAGTGGGCGAAGCCATCTTCCGTTGCGGTGAGGGGGAGGGCTTTGTGATGGCCACCACGGTACTCGCCCGGCCCGCACGAGGGGCTGGGGCCACCGTATGGGGGGTCTATCAATTGGCCGGGTTCATCACACGCGACCCCGCGCAGGGCTACTTCGCCAAGTACATCCTTTCCACTATGCTCGCCAGCCTACAGATGAATCACGACTGGGAAATGAGGGCCGCGCAGGCCGCTGGCCAATACGCAAATGCCATGATGCAGATGAGCAATGCCGTCACGCAGTCCGCAATCCAGCACGCTCGGCAGCAGTCGGCCCAGGGTTCTGCCGGCGGCTGGAACCACCCCAACACCGGCGGCGTACCCAAAATCACCCATGATCCGGCCGTCGCCCAGCGGCGTGACGACGCCAAGCGCGCCTGAACCTGTGGCGACGCGGCGCGATCGCCGTCCCTAGTCCCGATTCTGAGAATAGGGACTTCGCGGTAGACTGAGGGCTTGGGTTCCATGTCGACGACGGCAAGGCCATGAAGCAGCCATCGCAGCCCTTCGAGCTCGACGACACGACGCGGCGCAAGATCGAGGCGATGATCGAAGCCGAGGAACGTTACCTCGCGGCCCACCGGCGGGGATCGGATGACGGCGCGCCGACGTCATCGCGCCTGACCAGCCGGCGATATTTTCTCGCGGCAACTGCGGCCGCCGGCACTGGCAGTCTGCTGCCGAAGATCGTCCATGCCAGGGCTCCCGCGGGAGCGGTCGACCGGCAGGTTCCCGTGGATCCGACCCGGGAGCAGGGAGTGCCTACGGGCGACGACGGTGGTTACGGGTCGCGCTCGCAGTTTGAAACCGAGACGCGCTGGCGGTTTGGCACGGCGACTAAGGAATCGTCGTGGACCATGACCCCGCTCGATCGCAGCACGGGAATCATTACGCCCTCCGGCCTGCATTTCGAGCGGCATCATGCAGGCATCGCCATCATCGACCCCGCACGCCATGCGCTCGTGGTCCACGGGCTGGTCGAGCAGCCGAAGAAATACTCGGTCGCGGACGTTCGGCGCTTTCCTTCGCTCTCGCGCGTCATGTTCATCGAATGCTCCGGGAATGGGCTCACCGAATGGAGCAAGCCGACGTTGAAGACGGTGCAGGGCACGCACGGCCTCACCAGCGTTTCGGAGTGGACGGGCGTACCGCTCGCGCTGGTGCTCAAGCAAGCCGGCGTCAAGCCGGGCGCCAAATGGGTTCTCGCCGAGGGCGCGGACGCCGCGGTGATGACGCGCAGCATCCCGCTCGACAAATGCATGGACGATGCGTTCATCGCGTATGGGCAGAACGGCGAGGCCCTGCGTCCGGAGCAGGGATATCCACTGCGCCTGGTGCTTCCCGGCTGGGAGGGAAACACGCATATCAAATGGCTGCGGCGCCTGGAGGTGAGCGACGTTCCGTTCCAGACGCGTGAGGAAACGTCCAAGTACACCGACCTGATGGCCGACGGCCGGGCCCGTCAATTCACCTTCGTCATGGAAGCGAAATCGGTGATCACCTTTCCGTCGGGGGAAATGAAGCTTCCTGGACCGGGATTCTACGAAATCACCGGACTCTCGTGGAGCGGACGCGGAAAGATCACGCGGGTGCAGGTTTCCGCCAACGGCGGTAGCAGCTGGGCGGATGCGCATCTGCAAACACCGGTGCTGCCGATCTGCCATACCCGCTTTCGGTTCCCATGGTACTGGGACGGCACGCCGGCGGTGCTGCAGAGCAGAGCCACCGACGAGACGGACTATGTACAGCCGACCATCAAGCAACTGGTGGACGTGCGTGGCTTGAACGGTCCGCTCGGTTCCGTCTATCACCTGAACGGCATCCAGAGCTGGGCTATCGCTGCCGATGGGAGCGTGACCAATGCTCACCATTTCTAGCACGGCTCAGTGGCTGCGTTTGAGCGCTTGCGTAGTCATGGTCACGACAGGCTGCGCGACGCAGCAGTCGCGCGATGCGCCGGAGGTTGCGTACGGCGCCGCACGGTTCAATCTCGGAACCACGCCAACCGCCGGCGAGATGTCGCACTACTTCGCCTATCCCGCCGACGGACGCGGTTTGCCGCCGGGAAGCGGAACGTACGCGCAGGGCGAGAGCGTGTATCGGACGAAGTGCCTGGCGTGTCACGGCGATAAGTTACAGGGGACGCCAACGGGCGACCGGCTGATCGGTGGACGCGGCACCCTGGTCAACAACAGCGCGACCAAGCCGCCAGTGAAGACCATCGAGAGCTACTGGCCCTACGCGACAACGATATTCGACTACGTGAAGCGCGCCATGCCGTTCAATGCACCTGGTTCGCTCACGGACGACGAAGTGTACGCCGTCGTTGCGTACGTCCTGGGTGAGGCGAACATCGTCGGCAAGAACGAGCTGATCGATTCCAAGACCCTGCCCCGCGTGCAGATGCCGAACCACAACGGCTTCCTTCCGGATGATCCTCGACCGGACGTGCACGCAACGAACTATTAGGGATTGATCATCCTCGCTCGCTTCGGGTCGCCGTCGGAACCGAATTTCAACGCTACCCGCTAAGACTTAAGCTGGCCGTTTGATCCGTGGGTAGGGGGATAGCCGAGAAGTGACCGGGGCCGTCTCGAGCCTCGTAACCTGATCGCGCGGGTTCGCTCCTCATCGAGGTTGTCCACCCACTACAACCCCGATGCCGCCGAAGGGGTTGCGTTCAATGCCGAGGGTGCCGGAGATCGTTGGACCGCCCGATGGCGCCGTCCTTACGCCACCAGCGAAAGAGGGGCCAAGCGGCCCCTCTTCGCACCCGCCGCTTCGCTGCGACGGCAGCGCCCGCAGCGGCCTGCTCGGACCTTACTTGATCATCGCAGCGGCCGCCTTGCAGCTCACCTCGTCCTGCGAGCCGGTGCCGCCTGAGCAGCCGATTGCGCCGATCAGCTTGCCGTCTTCCACCAGTGGAATCCCGCCGCGGGAGGCGACCACGTCGTCGAGCGTTGCAATATAGTGAAGGTTGTTGAGCTGAATCGCGTTCTCAAAGATTTTCGTCTCGCGACGGAACTTGACCGCCGCGCGCGCCTTGTGCTCGGCGATCGCGATGGAGGCAAGCTGCGCGCCGTCCATGCGCTCAAAGGCGACGAGGTTGCCGCCTGAATCGACGACCGCTACGTTCATCTTCCAACCACGCTTCTTCGCTTCAGCCACGGCTGCGGCGATCACCGCCCGCGCGTGGTCGAGCGAGATCGGCGTACCGTAGGGAATATCAAACGGCATCTTGTCCGGCACAGCATCGAGCGGATTCGGCTGCTGCGCTTGTTGTGCCCGGCTTCCACCGGCTACGAGCAAGGCGGCGCCGAGCATGGCGATGGTCAAAACACGGATTCGCATGAAATTCCTCCTAAGACAGCCTTGTTAACGTTTGTTACTGCTTGGCGTCCTCTCATCCGGCGCGACGATCGTGCGGATATCTTCCGGATAGCCGGAACGCGGCCGCGAGTGTACGCCTCTTGGGCGCACGAACGGCGGGGACATTATCGCTCTTCGGCGGCCGCGTCTGCGCACTCGCTGGTTGGTGCATCGCAAGAGTGCACCCCAGCGAGCGCTACACTCTTGGCACGGTAACACCTACCAAGGTATCGCGCGTAAGAATGTCGGTCAATCGCTCTTCGCTCCAACCTTCGGTGCCTTCCGGGCGCATTGGGATGACGACGTAGCGCATGTTGGCGGTGGAATCGTGCACGCGGACGGTGACGTGCTCTGGAATCACTGTGCCGAATTCCTTCAAGACCGCGCGCGGCTCAAAGACCACCCGGGAACGATAACTTCGGCTCTTGTACCAGGTGGGGGGCATCCCCAACAGAGCCCTCGGATAGCACGAGCACAGTGTGCAAACGATGACATTGTGGACGTCAGGAGTGTTTTCCACAGCGATCAAACGGTCCGCCTCGAGGTCGAGCCCCATTTCTGCACACGCGGCTTTCCCATCTTCGAGCAGTCGCTGCTTGAACCCGGCATCGACCCACGCATGCGCGATTACTCGAGCTCCCCGGTAAGGAAACTCGCGGTCGAAGAGCTCCATCCTGCGCCGCACTTGGTCAGCGGTGATTAGGCCCTTTGCCTCGAGCAGCTCCTGCATCGCGCGACTCATGACTTCGTACGCCGAGGGCGGGCCACTGTCGTGCTCGCTGATCGGCGCATGATGCTCATGGCCCGCCGCACCTTCGTGAGGAGGTATGCTTTTGTGCTTGGCGTAGACGTCAAAAGCGGAATCGCTCATCGCTGGTCTACTCCTCCGACCTTCGGCAGGTTGCCCTAGCCAACACGCGCTCGAATCGGTGCGCCGGGGCAGGGGGGCTTCCATTCCGTGCTTTGGCTTTGGACATTACTTCGTCCCCCGCTGCTTGATGGGCGATTCCATCTCATCGGGGACGTCATAGCGCCTTCGCACTTCCGCCATTTTGGTTTCGAGCTCGCCCACCCCGATAAGGCCTTTTTCGACCAGCACGTTGCGTAAGGCCATGGTCGTGCGTTCAAAGTAATCGAGGCGGTGGTATTCGTCGCCCAGATCCTCGGCGGCACGGCGCAGTTCGTCGAGCCAGAGAAGACGGTTGCCCGTGACCGTGCTGCGCAAGGCATTGGCCTGCTTTTCCCAAAACTTCATGCCATGGTCGGTGGTATCGACTGGCCCGGCCGCTTCGCCGCCAACGTCATGCGGTCCCTTCGTGGAAGGGCGATCACTCATGGCGCCTCCTCAAGACAGGTATCCGGGAGCAACAGCAAAATAGTCTACCTGGAGTCGCCGTCACGACGGGCCGCGCGCATCGCCCTGCGGCTGGTACGCCATGCGGGAAATATAGTCCTCACCGACGACCCTCCCCCCGCGCCCTGCGCTTCGAGAATGCGGGCCCATTTTCACCACGAGCGGGACCACCAGGGTACGGGCCGTGTGCTGATCCGGCCGCGCGTCGCCGCTCAGCATCGAGGAGGGCCGGCAATTCGTGGCCCTCGGCTTGGCGAATTGCTCAGCTAGTACAAACGAGCCGCGGCCTAGCAGTCGGTCGAGTTTCCGACCGTTACGGGTTCCGGAGACTTATCACTTGTCGTACCACTTTAGTATGATATCCTACCACCCAAGACCCTTGCGACGCCATCGTTTCGCGGTGGCCACCGGTGCGGAGCGATTCGCGTTCGGTCACGGTTGGAGGAGTGAGTGCGCAACGTATCGATCGACAAACGGCCGCGCGACAGCCTCACCGCGCAGGTGCTGCGCGATCTGTCGGCCCGAATCGAACGCGGCGACCTCGGCCCCGGCGACAAGCTGCCCACCGAACGCGAGCTGATGGTGGAATATCGCGTCAGCCGCACCGTCGTGCGCGAAGCAATCTCCAGCCTGCGCTCCTCCGGTCGCATCGACACGCAGCAGGGGCGCGGCGCATTCGTGTTGTCTCCGCCGTTCGCAATCTCCTACGCCGTGGATGCATCCGACCTTACCAAGGTCGGCGACGTATTGCAGATCATGGATCTGCGGATCGGCCTCGAATCGGAGGCGGCCGCGCTCGCCGCACAGCGGCATACCGCCGCGCAGCTCGGCGACATTCGCGCCGCGCTCGACAAGCTCGAAGTCGGCATCAAGGCGGCGGAAACCTCGGTCACGCCGGATTTCCAGTTCCACCTGGAGATCATCCGCGCCACGGGCAATCCGTACTACGTCGACTTTTTCACGAAGCTCGGACCCTCGCTCATCCCGCGTGCACGCGTCGACCTGTTCAGGAACGATCGCCAAGCCAGGGTACGCTACCTCGAGCTCATCCAGCTGGAACATGCGCAGATGTATCAAGCGATCGCCAGACGCGATGCCGAGGCGGCGCGCGCCGCCGTTCGATTGCATCTCGCCAACAGCCGCGAAAGGTTGCGCGCGACGCTCGAAGGCAACACCGGCGGGCGGCCACGCGCCCACCACCCGGCGTGAGAATTATCGGGGGCGCGCCACCACCATTCTTGGGCGTTCCGATGGCCGCCCCGATCGCCATCGGCCAACAGACTCAAACGAAGCGCTTGGAAGGAGGTCGGCCATGATTGCAAGGTTCGAGGTTTTGGGGCGAACGCTGATTCCCGCGCTAGCTGTCGCCCTGGGCGCGTTCGCGGCGGCGCCGGCCGCTGCGCAGCAAAAGATGGTCCTCAAAGCATCCGACGTGCATCCGCCCGGCTATCCGACGGTCGTGGCGGTGCAGAACATCGGCAAGAAGCTCGAGCAGGCGACCGATGGCCGACTCTCGGTGCAGATGTACGCATCGATGCAGCTGGGCGGCGAAAAAGAGGCGATCGAGCAGGCGCAGGTCGGCGCCATCCAGTTCGCGCGCGTCAGCGTCGGCGCGCTCGGACCGGTGATCGATGAGCTCAATGTATTCAACATGCCGTATCTCTTCCGCAGCACCGCGCACATGCAAAAGGTGATCGACGGGCCGATCGGGCAGGAGCTGCTCGACAAGGTCACCAACAATCCCAACGCCCGGTTGGTCGGCATCTGCTGGATGGACGCCGGTGCGCGCAGCCTGTACGACACCAAGAAGCCAATCCGTAATCTCGCCGATCTCAAGGGCATGAAGTTTCGCGTGATGGGCAATCCGATGTTCGTGGACATGATGAACGCGCTGGGCGGCAACGGCGTCTCGATGGGTTACGACCAGGTCTTCAGCGCCCTGCAGACGGGTGTGGTCGACGGCGCCGAGAACAATCCGCCGAGCTTCGTCTTCGACAACCACTACCAGGTGGCGAAGTACTACACGCTCGACGAGCACCTGATCGTTCCGGAGATCCTGGTCTTCTCGAAAAAGACGTGGGATAGCCTGTCGAAGGCCGACCAAGCGTTGCTGCTCAAGTTTGGACGCGAGGCGCAGCTGGAAGAGCGCGTGCTATGGAACAAGTACGAGAAGGACGCGATGGAGAAGGCGAAGGCCGCCGGCACTACCATCACCGAAATCGCCGACAAGAAGCCATTCCAGGACGCGGTCAAGCCGGTGTGGGACAAGTATGGGCCCAAGTACGCCGAAATGATCAAGCGCATTCAGGCCGTTCAGTAGTTCCGCGGGGCGCGTCCGCGGCCGGCTCGCCGCTGCGCGAGCCGGCGGCTTTCTCGACATTCGGAGATGGACATGGACGCCTCCCTTTTTCCCCGCGGTGCAAGGCCGGGTAGAAGGAACGGCTGAGCGCAAGGCGGAAGGGAGAAGCCTCACGGTCCAACGGCATCGATGTGCCAAAGTGGAGTTTCGGACAACCACTTAAGGACGGAGGCTTCTCGTGGACAAGATTACGACCATTGCTGTCGACCTCGCAAAGCGGGTGTTCAGCGTGTACTGGGTGAATGCGCAGACGGGTGAGATTGGCGCCAAGACGATGACTCGGACGAAGTTCGAAGAGTTCATGCGCACGCGTGAGCCGAGCCGGGTGGTGCTGGAGGCGGGCGGAAGCGCCCACCACTGGGGTCGGTGGCTGGGGCGGCAGGGGCATGAGGTGTGCTTGATTGCCGCGCAGCACGTACGAGCGTTTGTGCGCACCAACAAGACCGACGGGGCGGATGCGCGGGCGATTCTTGAGGCGGCGCAGCGCCCGGAGGTGAAGTGGGTGGCGGTGAAGAGCGAGGCGAGCCAGGCGGTGCTCGGGCTGCACCGCCTGCGCCGGCAGTTGATGGACATGCGACGGATGCAGAGCAATCAGTTGA